>FWPV01001559.1_pt1 | contig 62871 bp, 59 predicted proteins | sample 2228371 | NCBI WGS metagenome assembly FWPV01 (sample SAMEA103939776, study PRJEB20133) | metagenome
AGCCAGTTGGATTTTGCAAAATCCAAATAAAGCCGTTTGTATGGAGTATACAGATCTGTTTGTAGCCCTATCTCGAGAAAAAGGAATTCCAAGTCGAGAGGTTGTTGGCTATGCTTTGACCAATGATCAAGATTTATTGCCGCTGTCTTTTTTAGGTGATGTTTTACATGCTTGGCCAGAATATTATGACCGTGTGCGTGAATTGTGGCAACCGATAGACCCAACCTGGGGTGATACCGCGAAAGTTGATTATTTTTCTTCTCTAGACTTGTCTCATATTGCCTTTGTTTATCACGGAAAAGACACCACCTTTCCGCTGCCGCCGGGAGTGTATAAGGTTAAAGCAAATCAAAAAGATGTTTATGTAAAAGCTTCTGCCGCGGTACCGACGGAAAGAAGAACCGTAACAGTTATTTTGCCGAATAACTTAGAATTTTTAGCTGGGCAAGAAAATAAAATAAACTTGTTTATTAAATCTCAAGCCAACATTTTTCTTTATCAGCTTGAGGTCAGTTTGGAAGATGCTGTTGGCGAAAGTCAAAGCAAGCAAAAAATAGCTGTTTTAGAGCCATATGCGAATAAATTATTAACAGTGAGTTTTTTGGCTCCAAAAACAAATTGGCAAAAAAAGGGAGTATTAAAAGTATTCATAAACGGCAGAGAAGTAATTAGCAAGGATTATTTGGTGAGAGCCAGAGTTTTTTATTTTTTAATTATTTATAAATGGTTAATGGCAGGATTAGTGTTGATAATTTTAATTTTTCTGTTGTTTAGAAAATGGATATAAGTTTGTCGAAAATTCCAGAAGCAACGGGCGTGTATCTTTTTTTAGACAAAGATGGGCGGCCGATTTATATCGGTAAAGCAGTGAATATTCGGCAGAGAATAAAACAACACCTAACAGACCCTCATCCCAAAGAGAGAGCAATTAGCAAAAACTATCGTTTTTTGAAGTGGAGAGAAACCAATTCTGAATTTGAAGCGCTTATTTTAGAGACAAATCTAGTTAGAAAGTTTCAGCCCAAATATAACTTTGAACTTAAAGATGATAAAAGTCCAATTTATATAATTATCAGTGCTGAAAAATTTCCCAAAGTACAACTTTTTAGAAAAAATCAGCTCACTGGAGGAGAAAAATATGTCTTTGGACCTTTTTCCAGTGTTAAAATTGCAAGGATGCTACTTTACTATATCCGCAAAATCGTTCCTTACTGTTCGGTAGCAAAAATCGGTAAAAAACCATGTTTTTACAGTCAACTGTCTTTGTGTAATCCTTGCCCTAACCTTATTGTGCAAACACAAAACAAACAAGAGTATAAGCGCTTGTCCAGAGCCTATTTGCGAAACATCAGGCAGATTATTTTTTTGTTAGAAGGGAAAGGACGGAGACTTTTACTGGAGTTTAAAAAAGAAATGCGTCGCTTGGCAGATCAAGAAAAATTTGAACAAGCGGCTAGTCTGCGCAACAAAATTCTTTTTTTAGAAAAACTGTTTCAGAAAAGACTTATTTTAGATGATAGGTTAGATGACCCAAATTTTATTTACTTATTGAGACAAAAACAAGAAGAAGAACTAAAGAGAGTGCTTGGTTTAAATAGACTAAAGCGAATAGAGTGTTATGATGTCAGTGGTTTGGCGTTTACTGACAAAACCGCCTCAATGGTTGTATTTGAAGGCGGTCTGCCGGTAAAAAGCGAGTACAAAAGATTTAAAATCAAAACTGTAAAAAAAGCAGATCCAGAGATGTTATTAGAGGTGTTGGAGAGAAGATTAGAACATCAAGACTGGGCAAAACCAGACTTAATCGTTATCGACGGTGGCACACCGCAGATTTTAACCATCTACCCGCAGCTTTTACGCAAGCACCAACATATTCCAACAGTTGTTGGCATAGCCAAAAACCCAGACAGAATATTTTTGGTGAAAACTTGGCAATATTTACAACTTCCCTCTGATTCGCCGGCTCTGCATTACTTACAAAGAATAAGAGACGAAGCACATCGTTTTGCGAAAAAATATCACCTGTTATTGCGAAGAAAACGCTTGTTAAAAAGTTTTAAATCAGCAAGATAAATAGTACAATAAAGGAAAGAAAATGAAAAGCGTAATACGGTCAATTGTTTTCTACACCGCAGCTATTTACTTAACTGGCCTGATTATTCCGGGGTTTAGGCTGGTTGCTGATTTGCGCGGATTGCTGTTCTCTGGGGTTAGTTTAGCAATTTTGTTTACTTTGGTAAATCCTTTTCTAAAATTTTTATTTTTGCCAATAAATGTTCTTACTTTAGGGCTGTTTTCGTTTGTTTCGCAAGTCTTGACTTTCTATATCTTTTTAAAATTTTTACCGCAATATATTCATATTGAACGCTGGTTGTTTACAGGATGGGAATATCAGCCTTTGGGAATTTCCGTCTCGAGTTTTTGGGTTGGAGAACTATTGACTATATTTATTTCGACTTTTGTTATTAGTTTTATTGTGTCAATTTTCACCGCAGCCCTATGAAAAACATCTTTTCAATTATTTATTTATTCGTTGCGCTGTTAGTGATTGTACTCATCCTTTTTCAAGGCAGGGGAGCTGGTTTGGGTAGTGCTTGGGGAGGGCAAGGAGAAACTTTTTCTACGCGCCGAGGGGTAGAAAAGGCTACTTTCAAATTGACAATTTTTATTGTAGTACTTTTTTTACTGTTGTCTTTGCTTAACTTGTTTATATGAAGGCGATAACTCGCAGGCTTCGTTACTACTACTGGTTTGTGAGTGGTTTTTTTAAGAAGTATGGAAGGGTGATTGTAGTGGTTTTTGTTTTGGCTTTTTTTATTTTGTTTCTTGCGCGTTCTTTTGCAGACCAGTTTATATATATTTTAAGCTTTAACAAAAGAAAAATAGGCTTAGTAACACAAGGAGACAGAAGTAAGATTCCACTGGAGATTTTACAAGAGATTTCTTCGGCAATAGTTGAGTATGACGAGAAGGGACAACTCAAGCCGGGTTTGGCTAAACAATGGAAAGTGGAGAAGGGGGGGCGACAATTTGTTTTTTATTTTCCGTCAAATATTTATTGGCAAGATGGTTCCCCTTTTAAGGTTGGTGATATAGATTTGAATTTGTTTGATCTGTCTAAAGTAAAGACGAAAATAGAAAGTCCATATAGCATCCGTTTTGAATTAAAAGAGCCGTTAATAAATTTTCCAAGTATTTTGACTACCCCGTTGGTTAAGAGTAATTTCGTTGGTATAAGAGGCGCATATAGAATTTTACGCATAAAATACGATTTTGGGGAAATAAAAAGCATTAGTTTATTTCCCTTACAGACAGGATTGCCATTTTTAACTTATAAAATCTATAACACCAGCGACGATCTGCTATTGGCATATAAACTTGGTGAGATTGACTTTTTTTCTACTACAGATAGGGAAGCAGTTAAAACTCTTAAACAATGGAGAAATACAAAAGTTTCCGAAGTTGTAGATTACAAGAAGATAGTAACTTTGTTTATAAATACTCAAAAAGCCCCTTTTGATAATAAAAATTTGCGTCAGGCAGTTGTCCAAGGAATAGACTACGAAGCTCTAAGTGATTATGGAGTCAGAGCCTATTCTCCGATTTTGCCTTTTTCTTGGGCGTATAATAAAGATATTAAGATTTATAATTTTGAGCCGGAAATAGGAAGAGGGTTAATTGAAAAAAACAATGCTGAAAACAATAAAATAACCATTTATTCTCCCTACGAGCTGAACGAGGTTGCAGAAAAAGTTAATAAAAACTTGAGAGAACTAGGTTTTTTAGCAGAGTTGAGATATACAAATTATGTTCCTAATGATTATGATTTGTTTTTGACAGTTTGGGAACCGGGTATTGATCCAGACCAATATTTATTTTGGCATCAGACTCAGAGGATAACTAATTTAAGTAATTTCAAAAATGTTAAGGCAGACAAGTTTTTAGAAGATGGCAGAAGAGAACTATCTCCCAGCAAAAGACGACAAATATATTTTAAGTTTCAGGAGCTAATTAGCGAAGAGGTCCCTGCAGTTTTTATATATTATCCAAAGTTGTTTACTATAGCCCGGATATAAATGGCTACGCTTTACTTAATCGGTACTCCTATTGGCAACATAAAGGACGTTAGCCTGCGTATGTTGGGGGTTTTGCGGCAAATGAACTATTTTTTTGTTGAAGATTCACGCAAAGCTAGGTTGTTATTGAAATTGTTAAAAATAGATAGTCGTGGTAAAACAATAATCGCCTATGATCGGCAGGCAGAGACGAAAAAGCTTGGGCAGTTGTTGTCGTTGTTGGATGCTGGTTGGGATGTTGGTTTGCTGACTGAAGCAGGCATGCCGGGAATTGCTGATCCGGGAACATACGCGGTTAAATTAGTTAGGCAAACTAGGCATAATATTGAGGTAATCCCGGGCGTAAGCGCTCTTAGTTGCGCTTTAAGTTTGTGCGGTTTTGAGGCCGACAAGAGTTTATTTGTTGGTTTTTTGCCCAAAAAGAGCCCAGACAAAACAAGGTTGTTTTTGAAAATAAAACAAACGATGTTTGAAAAACAACTGTTGGTGGTTTTTTTTGAAAGTCCGGTACGAATAAAAGAAACTGTCGGCCTTCTAAAAAAATTATTTGCTGAAGCTTGGATTTTTTTGGGGCGGGAACTTACTAAGAAAAACCAACAGCTTATTTGGTCAAAACTTGAGCAGTTGAAGTTAGAGAAGTTTGTTAGTAGAGGTGAGTATACCGGAGTTTTGTGGTTAAAGAAGGAATAGGTGGTATAATATAAATATAAATACCATGTTAAGAAAAAAAATAGAAGCAGATGTTACAGAGGCCTTAAAATCAGGGGATCGGCAGCGGTTAAGCGTGTTGAGAAATGTGATGGCGGAGGTTAAAAATCTGGAGATAGATAAAAAAGGCGAGTTAAACGATGAAGAAGTGCTAACAATTTTAAGAAGACAAGCTAAAGCGCTTACCGAGGCTAGAGAAATGTTTGTTAAAGGAGGGAGGCAGGATTTGGTGAAACAAAGTGATGCAGAAATTGCGCTTTTAAAGGAATATTTACCGCAAGAGTTATCAGCCGAAGAGTTAAAAGAAAAAGTTAAAAAAATAGTAGAGAGAGAGGGTGGTAATAATTTGGGTAAGTTAATTGGCATTTGTGTTAAAGAATTAAAAAGTGTAGCCGAGCCACGAAGGATAGCCGAGCTTGTAAAAGAGCTGGTGGCTTAGTTTTCTGAAATGCCGGGGTGGCGGAACTGGCAGACGCGCAGTCTTGAGGAGGCTGTGCCATTTTTTGGCGTGGAGGTTCAAGTCCTCTCCCCGGCACTCAACCCTCAACCCGAAACTGTAAAGCTTCTGCTACCTCTTGCGTCTCAATTGTTGTTTTCCCCGCCAGGTCAGCAATGGTTTGGGCGATTTTGATTATTTTGAAATAACTCCTAGTTGAGAGTCCGAGCCTGTCTACTGCCTGATTTATTAAAAACTCGGCTTCACTAGTTAGCCTACAGTATAGTTTTACTTCTTTTGTTCCCATTTCTGCGTTAGTGTTGACTTTGCTACCTTTAAATCTAAGTGTTTGAATTTGGCGTGCTTTTTCAACTCGTTGTTTAACTAGAGCACTATTTTCACTAGAGAGAGGTTTTGACTTTAGTTGTTTGACTGACAGATGGGGTACAAAAACATGCAGATCTATCCGGTCGGTGAGCGGGCCGGAGAGTCTTTTTTTATATTTAACTATTTGTGAAGGTGTGCATAGACACTCTTTTTGTGGGTGACCAAAGTGTCCGCAAGGGCATGGATTTAGAGCGGCAATTAGAATAAACCGCGCCGGAAATACAACAGTTTCTTTGACTCGCGAAATAGTAATTTTACCGTCTTCTAAAGGTTGTCTAAGAGCTTCAAGGGCAGAGCGGGGAAATTCTGCCACCTCATCCATAAACAGTACTCCCCTGTGGGCAAGAGAGATTTCTCCTGGTTTGGGTTTGTCGCCACCGCCAACTAAGCTAATTCTAGAAATTGTATGGTGAGGGCTTCTAAACGGCGGGTTAAAAATAAGCGGACGAGAAGAGGTTAGCAGTCCGGCCAGCGAGTAAATTTTTGATACTTCTAAAACTTCCTGTTCAGTTAAATGCGGCAGAATTGAGGGAAAAGTCTTGGCCAATAGGCTTTTACCTGTACCTGGTGGGCCATTTAAAAGAATGTTATGAAAACCTGCTGCGGCAATTTCTAAGGCTCGTTTGGCTTGAGCTTGACCTAAAACATCGGCAAAATCATAAGTATAAACAGAATCTTTTTGCAAAGAGTAAATTGAGCAAGGAGGAACTCTTTGTAGCTCTTTTTCTTTTTGCAGGTGTTTAACAACTTCAACCAGATTTGCGGCTGCAAAGACTTGTATACCGTTTATAATTGATGCTTCTTTGGCGTTTCCCGAGGGCAGAAATAGGTATTTGAAACCATGTTTTTTAGCAAAGAGCGTTAAGAGTATTGCTCCCTTAATAGGGACAAGCTGACCATTTAATTTGAGTTCTCCGGCAAAACAGCATTTCGACAAAATGGTTGAGTTAACAACTCCAAGCGCTGCCAAAATACCAACGGCTATTGGAAGATCATAGACTGTGCCTTCTTTTGGCAAATCAGCAGGAGCAAGATTAATAACTACTCGGTGTTGCGGAATAGGCAAGCCAGTGTTTGCAAAAGCTGTAAGAATTCTTTCTTTAGCCTCGACGATGGCTTTGTCGGCAAGACCGACGAAGATTATTGCCGGCAAGCCTCTGGTTGACACATTGACCTCTATGTCTATAAGTTTGCTTTTTAAGCCAATGCTGGCTGCCGAATATACTTTGGCGAGCATAAATAAAGAGCATTATAGACCGAGATAAAAGCTTATACCACGGTTTATAAACATCATTTTGCAGATGGGGCAGGAGTGGTTTCTTGTTCTTTATACTTAAAGATTTCTTTTAGAATAATAACTAAAGTAGCCACTATTGGTACAGCTAAAATTATGCCAGTAACTCCGGCTAATTTTTGTCCGATGACCAAAGAGGTTAACACAGCAAGTGGAGGTATCCCCACAACCGTTTTCATTACCAAAGGGACGATTAAGTTATTTTCTAACTGTTGAATAATGATGTAAAGCGCAATAACTGCTACGCCCAAAACCCAAGAAGTGGTTGCGGCTACAAAAAAAGCCGGAAACACCGACAGCACCGGCCCGATAATCGGAAATACTTCCAAAAGTCCGGCAATAACCGCCAAAGGAAGAGCATAATTTACTTGTAAAAGAGTTAAGCCTATATAAGAAAGAAGACCAATAGTTAGCATTAGAATCAACTCTCCGCGAACCCATGCTCCGAGCTGTTTTTCAACCGAGGTGAGAGTTTCCATAAAAAAACCCGCTTGACGCTTGGGTAATATTTTGACTGCCAGTTTTTCTAAATTTTTTATGCCAAGCAGAAAGTATATAGTAAAAAAAAGCAAAGAAATAAAATCGAGAACATTGCTGAATAACGAAACGATTATTTTGCTTATAGCATTGGTGATATTTGGAATGTGCTGGGATAAGGTTTGAAACTGTAAAAAATCACGAACAGAAATTTGTCTGTCCAGTTTTTGTAAAGCGAGAAAAAGCTGTTTGGAGGCGTAAATAAAAAAATCTTTTGTTTGTACTGCTAGGGGAGGCAGAGCATAATAAAGAAAGGTTATTAGGATACCAAGACTAATAATTATAACTAATATGGCTGCTAGAACACGAGGTAAACCTCTTTTTTCAAGAAAATCAACACTGGGTTTCAAAGCTGACATAAAAATGAAGGCTACAAATAAATTAAGGAAAATATTTCTCAACAGAAACAGCGTTTTAAGAAGCAAAAGTACAAGAATGGTAAAGAGAATAGTTTTTCCGGTAATTTCAATTTTAACAACTTTGTTTTTAGCATCCATTTCAATCTATTTTGGCAACAAATTGTTCAAATGTCAAACTGCCCATAGGTTGCAATGAGACGGGTATTTTCATATCATTGATGACAATGAGTGAGTTTGTACATCTTCACGTTCATTCGGAGTATTCTTTGCTCGACGGACTAGTAGGTCTTGAGGAATTGCTTGCTAGGGCGAAAGAATTTAAGATGCCGGCAGTGGCGCTTACAGACCACGGAGCCCTATATGGTGCCTTCAAATTTTTTCTTAAAGCCAAAGATTATGGGCTTAAACCGATAGTTGGTTGCGAAGTATATCAAGCAGCGCAATCCCGCTTTGATAAACAAAAACGCATGGGAGAAGATCAGGCTCATTTGGTTTTGTTGGCTAAAAACTTGACCGGCTATAAAAACCTGTTAAAACTGGTAAGTTTTGCGCATATGGAAGGATATCACTACAAGCCAAGAGTTGATTTTGAGCTTTTAGCCAAATACAGTGATGGGTTAATTGCTTTGTCTGGATGTATGCAAGGGATGATCCCCAAAAATATTTTAAACAAAGAACCCGATAAAGCAGAGGCAGTATTAAGGCATTATTTAGAAATTTTTACCGAGGACAATTTTTATATTGAATTACAAAAGCATCCGCAGATAGAAGAGTTAAAAGAATTAAATGAAGAATTGATTAAATTGTCCCGCAAATATGCTCTTCCCTTGGTTGCGACCAATGATGTGCATTATCTTGAGAAAGAAGACGCTTATGCACAAGAAATACTTTTGTGTATTCAAACCAGAAATTCAATTATGGAAAAAAATCGCCCCCTCTCTATGTTGGATGCTCCTGACTTTTATTTTAAAAGCAGTGAGGAAATGAAAGGTTTGTTTTTAGATTATCCGGAGGCGCTTGATAACACAATGAAAATTGCTGAAGAGTGTAATCTGGAAATTCCTTACGGTGAGTGGATTTTGCCCTATTTTGAGGTACCAAAAGGTGAAAGCAGAGAATCGTGGTTGAAAAAATTGACTAAGGAACGCCTTTTTTCTCGCTTCCCAAATCCCAGCGAAGCAGTTTTGAAAAGAATGGAATATGAACTTAACGTAATTGTCAAAAAAGGCTATGCAGCTTACTTTTTGATTGTGCAGGATTTTGTTAACTGGGCTAAAAATCGGGGCATAGTTGTTGGTCCGGGAAGAGGTTCGGCCGCCGGCTCGATAGTTGCTTATATTCTGGGTATAACCGAGCTTGACCCATTAAAGCATAACCTGCCTTTTGAGCGTTTCTTAAATCCAGACAGACCAACTCCTCCGGATATTGATATTGACTTTGCCGATGAGCGAAGAGATGAGGTAGTTCGCTACGTGATGCAAAAATACGGCGAAGATAAAGTGGCGCAGATTATTACTTTCGGTACTATGGAGGCGCGAATGGTAATAAGAGATGTTGCCAGAGCACTGGGTTGGTCTTATAGTCAGGGTGACAGAATAGCCAAACTTATTCCTCAAGGCAAACAAGGTTTTCCGATGACCATAGATAGCGCATTACAGGAGTCTTTTGAGCTTAAAAATCTATATATGTCTGACAAAAAGACCAAAGAGCTTATAGATGTATCAAAAAAACTGGAGGGTTTGGTGCGACATTCTTCTGTACACGCTGCCGGTGTGGTTGTTTCCGATAAACCGCTAATTGAATACACTCCCATACAAAAAGAAACAAAAGGTGGCAAAACAATTACACAATATGACATGTATTGTTTGGATTTGAATGCGGTTTCTGATGGTCGGGCAATAGGTCTTTTAAAGTTTGATTTTTTGGGGCTGCGCAACCTAACCATTTTAGAAAAAGCGCTTTTTTACGTAAATCAAAACGCAATAGATAAGGTTGACTTGAATACAATTTCTCTGGATGACCAGAAAACCTACCAGTTAATAGCCAGCGGTGAAACAATTGGTGTGTTTCAGCTTGAGTCAAGAGGGATGCAGCGTTTGGCAAAAGACTTGGAGCCTTCACAATTTACCGACATTTCTGCTATGGTGGCGCTTTTTCGACCCGGGCCAATGGCACTTATTCCACAATTTATCGCCGGTAAAAAAAATCCAAAAAAAATTAAATATTTACATCCGGATTTAAAACCAATTCTGGAAGAAACTTATGGCATTTTAGTTTACCAAGAACAGGTAACAGAAATAGCCCACAGACTTGCCGGCTTTAGCCTTAGCGAAGCTGATTTGTTGAGAATGGCAATGGGTAAGAAAAAGAAAGACTTAATGCGCAAAGGTAAAATTAAATTTATTAAAGGCTGTGTTGAGAAAGGTTATTCGCAAAAATTAGCAGAGCAGCTATTTGAGTTTATTGAGAAATTTGCTGCTTATGGTTTTAACAAGGCTCATTCAGCAAGTTATGCGACTATTGCCTATTGGACAGCTTATGTTAAAGCGCATTATCCGGTCGAATTTATGACTGCTCTTTTAACTGCAGAAATTCAACATGCGACCGGTTCAATTAGGGAACAAAAAGTTATTCAAGTTTTAGAAGAATGCCGCAGAATGAATATTACGGTTTTGCCGCCGGATATTAATAAGTCACTTGAGGATTTTGCTATTGAAGGGGCAGCAATACGTTTTGGTTTGAACGCGATTAAGAACGTTGGTTCTGCGGCAATCGAAAGTATTCTAACCGCAAGAGGTGCTAGCCGATTTCAATCTTTTAGTGATTTTTTAAACCGAGTTGATTTGCGCAAGGTTAATAAAAAGACTGTTGAAAGCCTAGTTAAAGCTGGGGCTTTTGATGAATTTGGTAAACGCGCTCAGCTTTTGCTTTATTATTCAAGCGTTGTCCGAGAAATTCAAAAACAAAAACAGGAGCAAATCCAAGGGCAATTTGGTTTATTTGCAGAAACCAACTTGCAGACAGCGGTAAAGAAAGATAACTTGCCAGAAGTTGCAGAGTTTTCCGAGGACGAGCTGCTTGAGTTTGAGCGCGAGGCAATAGGTTTTAATTTGTCCAAAAATCCGCTGGATAAATACCAGCCTATTTTTAAACAGAGAAAGGTTTGTCCCCTGGACGAGCTGTCTGAAAAATCCGGAAATGTTTTGTTAGGAGGACTGCTTAAATCGGTAAAAAAAGTCAACACCAAAAAGAACAATTCGGAAATGGCTTTTGCCACCCTAACCGATTATACTGCAGAGATAGAACTTGTAGTTTTCCCAAAAGTCTATGCAAAGAACAAGGCGCTTTGGCAGAGAAACCAAATACTTTTGGTTAGAGGCAAAGTTCAACAGCGAGATGATAGTTTGGTAGTTATTGTTGATAGTGCGGTGTCTTTGACTATGTATGCAAAATAAAGCAAATAATAAATATTTTGTGACTATTAAAAAGAAAACCTTTAAGAAAACTCCCAGCTTCTCTTTGGCAATATTTTTGTTAAAATATACAAATTTTGGTGTGTATCTTATGGCTCCGATATTAATGGGATTGACAATAGGAGTTTTTCTTGATACCCTGTTAAAGGTAAAGCCGTTACTAACGGTGTTCTTTTTGTTTATTGGAACCGTTAGTACTTTTTATAATATTTACAAACTAGTTAGAGACGGTAAAAATGCCTCATATAAGCATTAAAGCAGAACCGTTATTTTCCCTTTACGGATTTTCCATAACTAACTCTTTATTAACTAGTTGGATAGTGGTTGTGCTCTTGATAATCCTTGCCTACCTTTATAGCCGAAAAAATAGATTTGTTTATCAGCTTTTTAGTTTTTTGTTAAGAATGTTATACGGTTTGTTTACACCGATTTTTGGAGAGCATACGGAAGTATTTTTTCCTTTAGTAACAACCTATTTTATTTATATCTTTTTAGCTAATTGGTTTGGTTTGTTGCCGGGAGTCGGCAGTGTGGGCTTTGAAGTAGCTCATAAAGTCGGCGAGGAAGTTGAAAAAGGATTTGTTCCTATTTTTCGCGGCTCAACAGCTGATTTAAATACTACCCTTGCTTTAAGTATTTTGGCAATAATTCTTGTCCAATATTATGGAATTAAATATCTTGGAATAAAAAAATATTTAGCCAAGTTTATAAACCTAACCAACCCAATCAAAGCCTTTGTCGGGCTGCTGGAGATTATTTCAGAGATTTCAAAAATGTTGTCTTTTTCCTTCCGACTTTTTGGTAATATTTTTGCCGGAGAAGTGCTTTTGACGGTAGTGGCTTTTTTGGTCCCGGTTTTGGCATCTTTTCCGTTTTTGTTATTTGAGTTTTTTGTTGGTTTTATTCAGGCCTTGGTGTTTTCCATGCTGTTGTCGATATTTTTATCAGTTGCCGTTTCAAATACCGAGCATTAAAAACCCCTAGGAAGGAGGTGAATAAAAATGGAGGCTGAAACAATAAAAATTTTAGCAGCGGCGATTGCTATAGGTTTAGGAACAATAGCTCCGGCTATTAGTATCGGTATAATTGGATCAAAAGCAGTAGAGGCATTAGGGCGAAACCCAGAGGCTCAATCTGCAATCAGCACTAATATGATTTTGGCTATAGCTTTTGCCGAAGCCGTGGCAATTTATGCATTAGTTATTGCGCTTATTATTAAATTTACCTGAAGGAAGATATGGAAAAACTAGGAATAGATTTAAAAATTCTGCTGGCACAAATAGTCAATTTTGCACTGTTGTTTTATGTATTTAAAAAATTTGTATATAAAACTTTTCTCAAAAATGTGCAGCAAGAACAACAAAAACAAACCGAGGCGCTTAAAAAAGTTGAAGAGTACGAGAAAAAGGAACAGCAGCTTTATGAAAAAAAATTAAGTTTGGAAAAAGAGTATGAGAAAAAACTCAAACAGATGTATGCAAAGATGAAAACGGAGGCAAACCAAGTTAAACGACAAATCTTGAAAGAGGCCGCACAAGAGGCCGAAGAAGCTCGCAAACATAGTATGGAACTGGTTGAGGCGGAGAAAAAGAAAATGCTAGAAGAAGTAAAAAAAGAGGCGGCTCGTGTAGCTTTAGTTTTAGCAGAAAAAGCACTTTCAGAGAGCTTGAGCCCCAAGCTGCAGAAAGAAATAACCAAAGAGATTAGTAAAAAATTAGTAAAAGTGAATTATGCAAACTGACAGACTAGTTATAACCAGTGCTTATAAGTTGAGCGAAGAAGAAAAAACTGAGATTGTAAAAAGTTTGGGCTTGGAATCTACTAAGACAGAGATTGAGAATATAGTTAAAGAAAAAATAATTGGCGGCTTAATTGTTAAGTTTGGCGACTACTATTTTGATTTTTCGATAGAAAGTCAACTAAAAGCTGTTACTGCAAGTTTAGATATTTAATTATGGTGAAAGTGAAAGACATTACCAAAGAATTAATAGAGCAAATTAAAAGTCAAAAACCTCGACAACAAAAATTTGAAAGTGGAGAGATAACACAACTGTTTGACGGAATAGCTATAGTAAGCGGACTTATGAAAGCTCGTTATGGGGAAGTAGTTGATTTGGGTTACGATTTAAAAGGTATGGTTTTGGATCTTCAAGAAAACCAAACTGCTGTATTAATATTTGGTGATTATTCTAAATTGACTTTGGGTGATAGAGTTGTTGCCAGCGGAGAGATTCTTAGTATTCCGGTTTCAGACAAACTGTTGGGGCGGGTAGTTGATGCTTTGGGCCGACCGATAGATGGACTTGGTCCCATAAAAGCAAAAGCCAAAGAGGAGGTGGAGAAGATAGCCCCGGGAATTATTTATCGGCGCTCGGTTAACGTTCCTTTGCAAACGGGCATTAAAGCTATTGATGCGCTGATTCCAATAGGTAGAGGACAGCGAGAGTTAATTATTGGAGACCGCTCGACAGGTAAATCTACTTTAGCTTTGGACACGATAATTAATCAACATGGACAGAAGGTAATTTGTATATATGTTGCAGTTGGACAAAAAGAATCAAGCATAGCTGGAGTTTTGGAGCTTTTCTCCGAAAAAGGGGCAAGCGAATATACGGTTGTGGTTGCTGCTTCAGCCGGAAGTCCAGTTTCAGAGCAATATATTGCTCCCTATGCCGGAACTGCCATTGCTGAATATTTTCTTAAGCAGGGTCGTGATGTGTTGGTGGTTTATGATGATTTGACCAAGCACGCTTGGGCGTATAGACAAATTTCTTTAATTTTGAAGCGTCCGGCAGGTCGTGAAGCTTATCCGGGAGACGTATTCTATCTTCATTCAAGATTGCTTGAGCGCGCTTGTCGTATTGATGAAAAGTATGGCGGAGGTTCGATTACTGCTTTACCGATTATTGAAACACAAGAGGGAGACATTTCCGCTTATATTCCTACAAATGTTATCTCGATTACCGATGGGCAAATTTATTTAGAGAAGGAGCTATTCAATGCCGGTATGCGTCCGGCAATAAATATTGGCGCGTCAGTTTCTCGTGTTGGTTCAAGCGCACAGGTTAATGCAATGAAGCAAGTTGCAGGAAAACTAAAACTGGAATTGGCTCAATATCGAGAACTCGCAGCTTTTTCTCAATTTGCGTCAGAACTTGATGAGGAGACGAAAAAAACTCTTAACCGGGGGGCAAGAATATATGAACTCTTAAAACAAAACAAACACGAGCCGATGTCTTTAGCAAAACAAGTGGTGAGTATTTGGTTGGGAGTAGAAGGGTTTACGGAGAAAATTCCTGTTAGCGAAGTGTCTCGGTTTGAATGGGAATTTTTGACTTTGTTGGAGGCTGAAAAACCGCAAATATTTAAGATAATTGAACAAAAAAAAGAGATAAGCAAAGAGGTGGAAAAAGAGCTGACAAGTTTTGCAACTAATTTTTTAAAAGTCTTTTCGCCCAAGAGCAATGAATCTAAGACAACTAAAAAGTAAGATAAAATCTGTTAATAATGTAGGTCAAATAACCAAGGCCATGCAACTTGTATCTGCGGTAAAGATGAAAAAGGCACAGCTGCGTGCTTTACAGGGCAAGCCTTATAGACAGGCGTTAGAGTTGACGCTTGGGAATATTTTAGAAACAAGCAGCGCAAACGAACATCCCCTGACCAAAGTAAAAAATCCGCAGGCTCCAAGGTTAGCAGTGGTTGTTTCTTCTAATAAGGGCTTATGCGGAATTTTTAACTTTAATTTGTTTAAGTTGGTAAGCCAAGATGTCAAAGACTTTTCCAATTACCAGTTTGTGGTTATGGGCCTTAAAGCTCAACAGTTTATCTTCCATTATGGCGGGAAAATCATCGCCGACTTTTCTTTAAATTTACCTTTTGAAGACAATACAACTGCAATTTACGGGTTGGTAAAAGACAAATTTAATCGAGGCGAAGTCTCAAGAGTTGAGCTTTTTTATAACCAATTTGTTAGCAGTTTAGTCTTTAAACCAAGCAAAAAAATATTGCTGCCAATAGAACCAAATTTTTTAACAATAACAGAGGAAAAAAGCAACAAGTTTAAAAAAGAATATACGATAGAACCGGATGTAAAAAGGGTTCTTGAGGGGTTATTTAATTTTTATATCGAGAGTGAAATAAGAGGAGCAATACAAGAGAGCGAAGCCGCTGAACACTCGGCACGAATGGTAGCAATGAAGAGCGCTACTGACAATTCTCAAGAACTAGTTTATCAGCTGACGCTTTTGCGCAACAGCCTGCGTCAGGAGCGTATTACCAATGAACTATTGGATATGAATACCGCCAGATTAGCAGTTTCAGGAGTAAATTAAGATGAAGGGTATTATCAAGGAAATCCGTAGCGTGGTAGTAGATGTAGAATTTAAAGACAATTTGCCGCATATTTATGATGCTTTGCTTGTTAAAGCTGGAGATAAAGAAGTTATTTTGGAGGTTGAAGCTATTTTGTCTGCGCAAAGGGTAAGAGCAGTTGCGCTTGATACAACTATTGGTTTACAAAGAGGAATGGAAGTTGTAAACACTGGTGGTCCGATTAGGATTCCGGTTGGTAAGCCAACCCTAGGGCGAATTTTTAATGTTTTTGGTAAGACAGTTGATGAGAAGGGGCCAGTTAAAGCAAAAAAATATTACTCTATTCATAGAAAAGCTCCGGCCTTAATTGAGCAAAACCCGCGCCCGGAAATATTTGAAACCGGCATCAAAGTATTAGATTTATTGACGCCATTTATTAAAGGAGGAAAAATTGCTGTTTTTGGGGGGGCTGGAGTGGGTAAAACAATATTGATTCAAGAGCTGATTAGAAATGTGGCCGAAGAGCACGGTGGAGTTTCGGTCTTTGCCGGTGTGGGTGAGCGTACTCGCGAGGGCAATGACCTCTGGAATGAAATGAAAGAAACCGGAGTTTTAGAAAAAACCGTTTTGGTGTTTGGACAAATGAATGAGCCGCCCGGCAATCGACTTCGTGTTGCTTTAACCGGCGTGACTGCGGCCGAGTATTTTCGAGACGAAGAGGGACAAGATGTGCTTTTATTTATTGACAATATTTTTAGATTTGCGCAAGCCGGAAGCGAAGTGTCAGCGCTTTTGGGAAGAATACCTTCTGCGGTTGGTTATCAACCAACTCTTGCCGAGGAGATGTCAGCGTTGCAGGAGCGCATTACTTCAACTAAACGAGGATCGATTACCTCTATGCAAGCGGTTTATGTACCGGCAGATGATTATTCTGATCCGGCTCCGGTTGCAACATTTGCGCATTTAGACGCATCAATTACTCTAGAGCGATCATTGGCAGAGCAGGCGCTTTATCCGGCAGTTGATCCTTTAACCTCCTCCTCGAGCGCCCTCGACCCGTCAATAGTTGGGGAAGAGCACTACAGAATTGCCAAGGAGGTGTTGTTGGTACTGCAGCGTTATAAAGATTTACAAGACATTATTGCAATTTTGGGGATGGAAGAGCTGTCAGAAGAAGACAAGCTGACAGTCTCAAGAGCGCGTAAAATTCAAAGATTTTTAACCCAGCCGATGTTTGTGGCAGAGGTATTTACCGGCAAGCCGGGCAGATATGTTAAGCGAGAGGAGACAATTCGCGGCTTCAAAGAAATACTTGAGGGCAAATACGACAGCAAAAACGAGCAGGCTTTTTATATGATTGGCGGAATTGATGAGGTTAGATAATTAAAATATGTTGAATTTGAAAATAATTACTCCGGAGCGGGAAGTATTCACCGCAGAGGTAGAAAGTGTTTCTTGCCAAACGGTTGAGGGAGAAATTACTATTTTACCCAGACACACTTCTTTGTTGACTTTGCTTACCGAGGGTGTTATAACTATAAAAACAAAAAAGGGTCCAGAATATTTTTCTGCCGGCAGCGGCTATGTTGAAACCAACGGACGAGATGTTCAGATACTTATTTCAAGAGCTTTGGGGCAAGACGAAATTGATGAAAAAACTGTGCAAGAGGTGAAAAACAAGGCAGAAAAACTTTTGCAAGAACAAAAAGACACCAGAGACCGACAGAAAGCTTTTGCAATGCTAAGAAGAGCCAGTCTTGATTTAAAAGTATTAAAAAAAAGAAGAAAAATACAATGAAAAAAGTAAAGCACTTGATGAAGAAAAAAGCTGTTTGTGTTTCGCCAGATACAAATTTAGTAGTGGTTTGGAAGTTAATTTTCAAACAAAACATTCATGGCTTACCGGTTGTCGATAGCAAAAACAAACTTTTAGGAATAATTTCTGAAGAAGACTTATTGGCGAAAATTTATCCGGAATACGGAGAGTTTCTTGAAGACTTAAATAACTTTCATTTAGATACTTTAGAGGGGAGACTAAAGAAGTTAAAAAAGCTAAAAGCCAAACATGTAATGAATAAAATCGTTTTTACCACCAATAAGGAGAAAAATATTTTTGCCGCTCTTTCCAAAATGTTTATGCTGCAAGTTAGGCAATTGCCGGTAATTGATGAAAAGAAAAAAGTAATCGGCATAATCTTTAGAGGAGATATTTTTGATTTTTTGCTGCGAAATTATTTATTAAACGCATTAAAAAATAAGGAATTGTGACTTGCTACATTTTTGTTACTGGTGGAGTAATATCAGGTTTGGGAAAAGGAGTTACTGCCTCTTCAATTGCCTTGCTTTTAGAACAAGCTGGCTACAAAACAACTGCGATTAAAGCCGACCCATATCTGAACATTGACGCCGGGACAATGAATCCAATTATCCACGGCGAGACCTTTGTAACTGAAGACGGGCTTGAAACCGATCAGGACATTGGACATTACGAGCGGTTCTTAAACCGAAATTTAAGCCGTTTAAATTATATGACCGCTGGTCAGGTTTTTTTGAGTGTTATTCAGAACGAGCGGCAGATGAAATATGAGGGAGAGTGTGTTGAGTTTGTCAGACATATTCCTGAAGAGATAATTTACCGACTTAAGTGTCTTGCTGACAAAACAAAAGCCGAGATTATAGTTGTAGAAATTGGCGGGACGGTTGGTGATTTACAGAACCAGCTTTTCTTGGAAGCAGCACGACAAATGCGTTTGAAAGACGAATATAGGGTTATAGTAGTACATGTTGTTTATCTGCCGCTGCCAAAAAATTTGGGTGAGTTGAAAACCAAACCAGCCCAACAATCGGTCACTTTACTCCTGGCTTCAGGAGTCCAGCCTGACATTATTATTACCAGATCTGAGAAGGAAATTGATGAGCTAAGAAAAGAAAAAATCTCAATTTTTTGTAATGTTAAAAAAGAAGACATTTTTTCTAATCCAGATTTGACTACGGTTTACAAAGTGCCAGATTATTTAAGACAACAGAAGATTGTGAATAGAATAGTTAAAAAACTGGCTTTGCCGAAACGAAAAGAAAACAAACAATTAAAAACCAATTGGAATAAATTTGTCAAAAAATTAAAATCAAGAAAAAAATCGTTAAAAATAGGTATAGTCGGCAAATATTTTCAAAGTGGAGAATATGCTTTGCAAGACGCATACATTTGTGTTATTGAATCGCTACAACAGGCTTTTTATTGGCATGGGTTTGTTCCGGATATTCATTGGCTTAGCGCCGAGTATATTGAAAAAAAAGGTCCGCAAGATTTATCACAATTTGCCGGATTAGTTGTTCCTCAAGGGTGGGGAAGCCGCGGAACAGAAGGGAAAATTATTACCGTCAAATACGCGCGTGAACACAAAGTGCCCTATTTGGGACTGTGTTTTGGCATGCAAATGGCGGTAATAGAATTCGCAAGAAATGTCTTAGGTTATAAAGACGCCAATTCTACCGAGATTGATAAACAAACTAAGCACCCGGTAATTCACATTATGCCAGATCAAGCAGAATATCTGCGAAAAAAACAGTATGGCGGGACAATTAGACTTGGTGCTTGGCCGGCAAAAGTGAAAGAAAATAGTAAGTTGTGGAAGGCTTATAGTAAGTATCCGAACGAAAATTATAAGTTGCCAGTAGTTAATGAACGCCATCGGCACCGATACGAGTTTAATAATAAATACCGCTCTGAATTTGAGAAAAACGGAGTTTTGTTTTCTGCGGTTTCGCCGGACAACAAATTGGTTGAAGCCATTGAATTGGTTGAGCATCCATTTTTTCTAGGAGTTCAGTATCACCCAGAGTTCAAATCCCGCCCGTTATCTGTTCACCCGATATTCTTAAGTTTTATAGAGGCAGCTATTAAACAGCGGTTTTAAGAGGAAAGAAAGACAAAGTGCAGTTGAGAATTGGCACATTTGCCTTTATAATAATATATCTTATGGCACTTTATGCAACTATTAAAAATACCAAAGTTAAGGTTGGAGACGAAGTGGCTTTAACCACTCTTTATTTAGATGGAGACAAAACTAAAAAGCAGGTATTTAGCGGAGTGGTAATTGCAATTAAAGGTGCAGGAACAAATAAATCCTTTACGGTAAGGAAAATAGCTGATGCCGGCATTGGAGTAGAGCGAATATTTCCGGTCAACTGGCCGTGGCTGGATAGAGTGGTTGTTCGGCAAAAAAATAAAGTAAGGCGGGCAAAACTATATTACATGAGAAAAAAAATAGGTAAAGAGGCAACACAGACATAAACCTAAATGTTTACCGTGGCTAGAAAAGCCAGTAAAATCACGCTTGGGAAAAAAGCAGAAACCTGGACAACTAACTATCTCAAAAAACAAGGTTACACAATTATTGAGACTAATTTCAAAAGCAAACTTGGTGAACTAGATATTGTTGCGCAAAAAGACGGTTATATAACATTTATTGAGGTAAAATACAGAAGCACACTAGCTTTTGGTTATCCATACGAAGCAGTTAGTTTAACCAAGCTCGAGAGGCTTAAAAAATTAATTGATTATTATTATCTGGTTCGTAAACCACAACTGCCGGCGAGATTGGAGATAGTTGCAATTTGGAAAGAGGACAACAAAATGCATTTGCGACAGATAACAGATATTATTTTTTGAGTTGTTAAACTTGAGTTAGATGTAATTGCTGATATAAACGATGCTATCCTAATAATCTCTAAAAGACATCTTAGTTAAAGAGTTGACATGAATTTTATACTAGTTTAGTAGAATAAACTTGGTATCAAGTGCTGCCAGCGGGATTCGAACCCGCGATCTCCACCTTGAAAGGGTGGCGTCCTAGGCCTCTAGACGATGGCAGCAGGATACTTCCAATTTTACCACAAATAAAACATCTTGCTACAATTAGCGTTTTTTTAAAGCCTTTTTTTAGCTCAAATTCTTTTTTAGCTCTTCTAAAAGCTCTTTAGCCGTTTCTTTTCCTCCAAGCCCAAAAGCTAGTCCGCCAGCTAAAGCCAACATAAAGACAATGCCGGTGAAAAGTATTCTAATTAAATCCTGGGCAACTCCCAGTTGATTTAAGACAACCAGAGAGGTGAAAGCTAAAATGGCATATTTAGCCAAACTAGCCATTGTTTTTGATGCCCTTTGCTGTAAAGATTTGACGCTATGGCTGACTATATCATAAGCCAGATTAGAGAAAACATAGCCAACCAGCCCAATAATTACTGCCACAATCACGCTTGGGAGATATAAAAGCAGGTTATTAAGTATCGAAACCATACGTGACAATCCCCAAACTTCGACGGTCGGCACCAGAAATAAAATGATAACCACCCATCTTAATAGTTCTCCCAAAACATTTATCCAAATATCCACATCTTTTTCTTTAGCCATATTGGTCTTTTTTAAAACTTTTCCCAGTTTTAAGAAACCAACCAGTCCTAAAAATATATTCTTGACAATCCCGGCAAGCACGATGCCGATAATTAAAACCAGTAACCCGTAGAAAAAGTTAGGCAAATATTTTATTGTTTTAGAATAAAAGCTGGTTAAAGCATCAACTACGATATTCATCTTTTAAGTTTCATCTCCTTTCTCATAAACATTTTAACAAAATTGCGGGGTTTTAATATAATTAATAGAAAAGACATATGCGTTACGACTCAAAAAAAGGGAAAAACAGAGGGCCGGCATACCGAACTCCCGACTGGTTTAAGTACAAAACAAAACAGATTAAATTAAAACAAAATGTCTATTTTAATACTTCACGGAGAGGATAGTTTAACTTTGGATAAATACTTTCTACAAATTAGGAAAAACTATCAGAAGGTTGTTTATTTTGAACAGTTGCCGCAGCTTACAAAGCTACAAGAGACAGTTTTGAGTCAAGGATTTTTCCCGGAGAAGACTGTATATGTGTTTAAGAATTTTTTGCAAGGGCAACTTAACCGAGGAAAATTTAGCAAAAAAGCCGAACTTGTGTCAAATTTCTTGTTAAAAGAGACTGCCAATGACTATATTTTGATAGAAGAAGACAAAGATAAAATCAAATACTACAAAAATAAATTTGCTAAAGCGAGTTTTAAAGAGTTTAAACTACCTCTCTATCTGTTTTATTTTTTAGACAGTGTTAGGCCCAAGAATTTTAACAAGTGTTTCTTCTATCTTAAGAAAACCATGCAAAAAACAGCTGTTGAGCTTGTACTTTACATGCTCAAAAAAAGAATAAAAGAGCTGATTTTACTGTTGCAAAACAAATTAAAAGGCAACTACAAACCTTGGCAGCTTTTGAAGTTAAAAGACCAGCTGCAGACTTGGGAGCAGGACAAGTTACTACAACTTTATCAAGCTTTATTTAGACTAGAGAAAAGTATAAAAAGCGGTACAACACCTTTGAATGCGGAGAAATCGCTTACGCTGCTTCTTTGTCTATATCTTTAAGCAAGGAAAGTAGAGTTTTGTGCAGTTTGTCATTGGCGATTATTAAATCTGTTTGTTGAAAAGAGAGTTTTTGTCCTCTGAAGTCGGAAGCATGTAAACCGGCCTCTTTGGCGATAAGATAGCCGGCAAGCCAGTCATAGAGACGGTAGCCGATGCAGATGCTTGCGTCATAACGTCCGGCTGCAGTGTAGCAAATATCCAGTGCGGTCCCGGTAGTTCTTATTCTTCGTACCTTATCGGTAAGTTTATTGATTAAGCTGCCATAGCGACAACGATGTCTGCTGCTGGAATTTCTAAATACCGATATAAAAGCTGTTTCCAAACTGCTATTTTTGCTGCCAGACAGTTTTTTCCCGTTGCAATAAGCTCCTTTTCCTTGTTCGGCGCAGAAAAGCTCATCGTGCAGGGGATCATATACAACTGCCAAAAGCGGAGTGTTTTTATATAACAGCGCCAGCATAGAACAAAAAAGAGGAATTTTATGTAAATAATTGGAGCTGCCGTCTAGCGGATCGACAACCCATAAGTAATTGTTTTTTTTGTCCAATAAACCTCTTTCTTCGGCGAAAATTGAATGAGTAGGGAAAGCTTTGGTAATAGCCTCAACGATAATTTTTTCTGTTTCCAAGTCGGCTTCAGAATAAAGGTCGTTGTGAGCTTTAGTATAGCTTGTATAATTTCGGCGATAATTTTTTTTTAGTAAACTTCCGGCTTTCTTTATGGCTTTAATTGCTGTCTCTAGCATTTTTGTTAATTATAATATAAACTGAAAATATAGGTTGTTGAACTTGACAAATTGTTGAAAATATAGATAATTTTTGTACCTAAGTATTACTAGTTATGATATCATCATACATATGAGCAAAGTTAATATTCCCGACCATATTTTTCGCGGTTATGACCTTAGGGGTTTGGTTGATAAAGAACTCAACGAAGAAACGGTTACGGTAATAGCCAAGGGATATGCGACTTGGTTGTTGAGACGAAGAATTTATGACTGTGTGGTTGGTTATGATTGCCGTCTGTCTAGTCCCAAGTTTAGAGATATTATAGTCAGAGAGCTCACCGAGTCGGGTATAACGGTTTATGATATAGGTATGACCCTCTCACAAATTGCCTATTTTGCGCAATATTACTTTAGAAGCAGAGGGTTGATAATGATAACAGCCTCTCATAATCCAAAAGAATACAACGGCTTTAAGCTGGGGACCGGTTTTTCAGAAACAATGGTGAGTGAAGAAATACAAGAGTTTCGCGAGCTGGTAAAATCCGGGCAGTTTGAGACAAGGTCTCCCAAAGGAAAACACATCCAAAAAGATATTTTTCCAGACTACCAAGAAGATCTTTTAAGAAGGATAGGAGAGATAAGGAATTTTAAGATAGTTGTTGATTCCTGTAGTGCAACTACGGGGCTGTTTTTGCCAAAAATATTGAAAGCTGTTGGTTGTGAAGTGGTTGAGCAAAATACCACTCCCGACGGAAACTTTCCGGTTGGCACACCCGACCCCACCGAAAAAGAGGTACAAGAGAGGCTGGCCGAACGGGTAAGAAAAGAAAAGGCTGATATTGGTTTTTCTTACGATGCCGATGGCGACAGAATGGGGGTGGTAGATGGAGAGGGAAACTTGATTTGGAATGATACTTTGGTGTCTTTATTTGCCAAAGATATTATTGATTTTCTGCCCGGCGCAAAAATTATTTACAACACCTTGTGTTCAAAGCAAGTTGATGAGGTAATCAAGGAGGCCGGGGGAGTGCCGATTATTTGGATTACCGGGCACTCTTTTATTAAAGCCAAAGTAAGGGAAGAACGGGCTAATTTTGGCGGAGAATTGAGTGGACATTTTTTCTTTGTTGACAACTTTTATGGTCATGATGACGGAGCAATTGCCAGTTTAAGACTATTGGCTTATTTGACCAGAGTAAACAAGTCTTTAAAGGAGGCGGTTTCCGAGCTCCCACAATATATTTCAAGTCCGGAGATAAAAGTTGGTTGTCCGGATAATATTAAATTTTCGCTGGTTAGCGAAAAGTTGGCTGGAGAGTTAAAGAAAGCCTATCCTTTGGCAAAGTTTCTTGAAATCGACGGAATAAGAGTTGATATGGACGAGGCGATGATTGTAATTCGTGCCTCACAAAACGGTCCTTATTTAACCATTAAGTTTGAGACTAAAAAGCAGGAGGAATACAATGCATTGAGGGATAAAATAGGCAAGCTTTTGCAACAATTTAAAGAAATTGATTTTAGTTATGGAGTTAATTTAGACTCTTTATATAATAATTAGTAAACAATATGATAGATACTGCTCTTGAGTCAATTAAGCTTATCCCCAGACAAATAGAGCAGGCATGGAGCGAAACCAAACAATTGATTTTTTCAGATAATTATCAGCAAGCCAACAAGGTGGTGCTTGTTGGAATGGGAGGCTCGATATATAACTATTTTGTTATTAAGGCATTGTTTAGAAACACGCTTTCTCTGCCGTTTTTGAAAGTCAATAATTATGGAGTGGGAGCGGTAGTGGACCGGCAGACTTTATTGATTGCTTGTTCTTATTCAGGAACGACCGAAGAAGTTGTTTATAACTTAAAACAAGGTTATGAAAAAAGAGCTTTATGCACAGCCATAACTTCTGGAGGGACTTTGGCGGAGTTTTGTCAAAAACATAAGTTGCCTTATTATAACTTTGAAGCAAAATATAATCCCAGCAACCAGCCAAGAATGGGGCAGGGATATATGATTTTTGGTGCAATTGGCATTTTAGCCAATTTGGGACTTTTGCCAGAAGTGTTGGACTTGTCGTTTATCTCGGAAATAGAAAAGCTAAGTGGGAACTTGGAGAAAGAAGCTTTACAAATGGCTAAAAAGCTTATTGATAAAGAGCTGATATATGTTGCGAGTGATCATCTGTCGGGCAACGCGCATATTATTCGCAATCAAACCAATGAGACTGCAAAACTTTTTTCTTCATATGCACTGGTGCCGGAGTTAAATCATCATTTGATGGAGGGATTAAAGAATCCTAAAAACAAGAAAATGGCCTTCATTTTTATTACCTCTGATTTGTATTTTGCAAGAAATAAGAAACGTATGGAACTAACACAGGAAGTTGTAGCTAAAAACAATGTTGAAGTTTATACTTATCAAGCCAAAGCCAAGACAACCATTGCTCAATTTATTGAGGTTTTAATATGGGGCGGCTACTTAACTTATTATTTAGGCAAAGCATATCAGGAAGATCCAAATGAGATTCCTTGGGTAGATTATTTTAAACAAAAGCTTGGTAAATTAGAAGTTTAATTTAATAAAAAGATGAAGCGAGTTAAAGTTGGTTTAAACGGTTTTGGCAGAATTGGTAGAGCTGTTGCACGGATAGCTTTTGAGCGGGACGTGTTTGATATTGTGGCAATAAACACAAGAAGCACGTCCCCGAACCTTCTTGCCTATTTATTAAAGTATGACTCGGTGTATAAAACTTATCCGAAAGAAGTAACAAGCGATAAAGAGGGGATAACTGTTGCTGGTAAGAAAATAGTAGCAATGAATATTGCTGATCCGGCAGAAATTCCTTGGGACAAATATGGTGTTGAAGTGGTTTTAGACGCAACCGGCGCTTTTACCAATCAAGAAGATTTAAAAAAACATCTTCGCGGCAGCGTAAAAAAAGTGATTTTAACCGCACCCGCAAAAGATGAAGAGACTCTACACTGTGTTTTAGGGGTAAACGACGATAAAATAAACTGGAAAGAAGAAGCAGTTATTTCTAACGCCTCTTGTACTACCAACAATGCCGCGCCGATGTTTATGGTTTTAGACGAGTATTTTGGAGTCGAATCAGGATTTTTAACCACAATTCACGCCTATACGGCTTCACAAAGTTTGTTAGATGACTCGAATAAAAAAGAGACTCGTTCGCGCGCAGCCGGTTTGAATTTAATTCCAACCACGACCGGCGCTGCCAAGGCAGTAACTAAAGTATTGCCGCATTTAAAAGGCAAGATTGATGGTATGGCTGTGCGTGCTCCTGTTCCGGTTGGTTCATTCACCGATGTGACCGCGCTGGTTAAAAAGACGGTTACAGAAGAAGAGGTAAACAAAGCCTTTAGCGAAGCCGCATTGGGAAAACTCAAGGGAATTTTGGCTTATGAGACGCTACCTTTGGTGTCATCAGATTATATAGGCAATCCACATTCGGTGATATTTGATGCTAATTACACTAAGGTGATAGATGGAAGATTGGTTAAAGTTTTTGGTTGGTATGATAATGAATGGGGATATTCGCATCGGCTGGTTGATTTAGTGGTCAAAATTGGGGAGTACCTTTGATATGAGTAGAGTTAGATTTATTGATGAGTTGGCATTAAGAAGTAAAAAAGTTCTGTTGAGAGTTGATTTTAATGTATCGCTGGCTAAAGACGGTTTGGGTATTGCTGATGACGCCCGTATTCGTCAAGCCTTGCCAACGATAAAATATCTTTTGGCTGGTAAAAATAAGCTTATTCTTGTTTCACACTTGGGCAGGCCCGAAGGCAGAGAAAAAAAATATTCTTTGCAAATAGTAGCCGATTATTTAAATAAACTTATCCCACAATATAAAGTTGGCTTGATCGATGATTTTTTAAGCACAGAGGGTACAAAAAAGTTGGAAGAACAAAAAGCCAACGAGATTCTTTTTTTAGAAAATATCCGTTTTTGGAAAGAAGAGAAAAAGGGCGACTTAAGTTTCGCCAAAAAATTAGCAAGTCTAGCAGAGGTGTATGTTAACGATGGTTTCGGAGTCTCGCATCGCACAGATGCTTCGGTGGTTGGCGTTGCTAAATATCTGCCTTCTTACGGTGGATTACTGTTAAAAAAAGAAATAATCGCAATTACAAAAGTAATCAGTAAACCCAGACATCCGTTTGTGGCAATTGTTGGTGGAGCAAAAATTTCTACTAAGATTAACCTATTAAACAAACTGTTAGATATTGCCGACTACTTGATTATTGGAGGAGGGCTTGCCAACACTTTTCTCTGTGCCCAAGGGTATTCTATTGGCAAAAGCTTTTGTGAATATGAGGAAGTAGAAAATGCAAGAAGACTGTTGTTTGTAGCTGGACAGAAAAACAAAGCATTGGTTTTGCCGACAGATGTGGTTGTTGGTAAACCCGACGATGGAAAAAGTGGAGGAAAAGTAATAAAAATTACCGACATTATAGATGGAGAGAAGAATTGGATTTTAGATATCGGGCCAGAGACAGAGGTGCGTTTTGGTTCAATAATTGCTGGTGCCAAAACTATTGTTTGGAACGGCCCGGTTGGTTTTTTTGAGAATAGTGCTTTCAGGCGTGGTACCGACTTTATTTTTTATGCGATTACCCAGAATAATCAAGCTTATTCTTTGGTTGGCGGAGGAGATACCTTGGCCGCAATTTCCAAAAAAGAATATTTAAACAAAATTACTCATATTTCAACCGGCGGTGGAGCAATGCTCGAATTTATCGAAAAAGGCACATTGCCGGGAATTGAAGCACTTAAACAACGCTCCTAGTTTATTCCTAGTTTATAAAGAGACTGGTTTTTTCTTGCATCTGTGGTTTTAATTCATATATACTGAATTTATGCACAATAAATTTTTGGTTTGGTTTGAAGAAGTGGATAAGCATGATGTTGGTTTGGTAGGTGGTAAGGGGGCTAATCTTGGTGAGATGACCAGAGCCGGCTTCCCAATTCCATATGGGTTTATTTTGACTTCTGCCGCCTACTTTTATTTTATAGAAAAACAAGGAATAAAAGACAAAATAGCTAAACTCTTAAGAAATCTGGATCACCGCAGGCCAGAAATCTTAGAACAGGCGGCTGGGCAGGTCAGAGAATTGATTAAAAAAACACCGGTTCCAGAGTCTCTTTGTGACAAAATAGCACAATATTATGAACAGATTTATGAACAAGAGGAGAAAGCCAAACACATAATTACCAAGCTGTCACAACGGATTAAAGCTACCTACAGCCCGGCGTTGGTTGCAGTGCGAAGCAGTGCCACAGCAGAGGATTTGCCGGATGCGTCATTCGCCGGACAGCAAGAAACATTTTTAAATGTTCAGGGCGAAGCTAACTTAATTGAGAAGATTCGTGCTTGCTGGGCATCATTGTTTACCGCCAGAGCAGTATTTTATCGGGCCGAAAAAGGGTTTGATCACTTTAAGGTCGGATTAGCTGCGGTAGTGCAGCGGATGATTCAAGCAGACCGCTCGGGGATTATGTTTACCGTTGATCCGGTAAGCAATGATAAAAAATCTATAGTTATAGAGGCTATTTATGGACTTGGTGAATATATAGTTCAAGGCAAAGTCACTCCAGATCAATTTGTTATTGATAAGCGTTCTTTAGAGATAAAGAGTAAAAAGATAGGCTTGCAGGATGTAAAACTTGTCAAAGTCGGTAAGCTCAACAAGGAGATTAAATTAACAAAAGCCGAAGGCGGCAGACAAAAGATAACTAACAACCAAGTCAAAGAAATAGCTAGGCTTGGAGTTAAAATTGAAAAGCATTATTTTTTCCCTCAAGATATTGAGTGGGCAATTGAGGGCAAGCGCATTTTTATCACCCAATCCAGACCGGTAACTACTTTACAGGACCAAACAAATACTGCCGGACAAACCTTGACTGGTAACATAACAGTTAAACGAGAGGTAATAGCAAAAGGGGACCCGGCTTCTCCTGGTATTGCTTCCGGAGAGGTGATAATTATTCATTCGCCGAAAGAAATAGCCAAAGTTCAACAGGGAAATGTACTTGTTGCTTCGCAGACCAACCCTGATTATGTACCGGCGATGAAGAGAGCATCAGCAATAGTTACTGAACATGGAGGAAGAACTTCCCACGCAGCTATCGTTTCTCGTGAGCTTGGGATTCCATGTGTGGTTGGTGTAGAAAATGCACTTAAAATCCTCTCCAGAAAAACAGTTGTTACAATTAACGGTACAACCGGTGAAATATATGCCGGCAAAGTAGAAATTCAAACAAGAGAAGAAACCAAACATGTTTATAAAACCAGAACCAAAATTTATATCAATCTGGCCGAGCCGGAAAAGGCAGCAGAGTTAAGTAGCCTCCCGGTACAAGGAGTTGGGTTGCTGCGAGCCGAATTTATGATTGCTAACATTGGTGAGCATCCAAAAGCACTGTTACAAGACAAGCAGGGATATGTTTTTACCAACAAGCTTAAAAAAGACATTGAAACTATCTGTAAAGCCTTTTATCCTCGTCCGGTAGTGTATCGAACAACGGATTTTAAAACCAATGAATATCGCTATCTTAAAGGTGGTAAAAAATTTGAGCCGGTGGAACCGAATCCAATGTTAGGTTACCGCGGGGTATATCGCTATATAACTGATCCGGAAGTATTTAAGCTAGAATTGGAGGCAATTAAAAAAGTCAGAGAGGCGGGGTATTCAAATTTACACATAATGTTTCCTTTTGTTACCCGTCCGCAACATCTGCAACAAGCCAAGGATTTTGTTGAAAAACAAGGGTTAAAGTTTAGTCAGAAGTTTAAACTGTGGATGATGGTTGAGATTCCAGTTAATGTAATTATGCTTGAGGAATTTTTGCGAGTTGGTGTACATGGAGTTTCAATTGGTTCTAATGATTTAACTATGTTGCTTTTGGGAGTAGACAGAGACAATGAAACGGTGGCTTCGTTATATGATGAAAGAAATGAGGCGCTGTATTGGGCGCTTAGAAAAACCATTCATAGTTGTACCAATCACGGAGTTACCTCTTCAATTTGCGGCCAATCTGTATCTGACTATACGGAGATTTTAGAAGTGGTGGTTAAAGCGGGGATAACCAGCGTTTCTGTTAATCCGGATACTGTTTGGAGAGTTAACCAAAATATTTACTCTATAGAAAATCATGGCAGTTCAAATCAACACACTTAAAGCAGAACAAGTTTTTGATAGCAGAGGCTACCCGACGATTAAGGGTACGCTTTTTTTATCAGATGGTCGAACAGTAACCAGTGAAGTTGGGCAGAATGCTCATCAAAGCAAGTATGCAGCAGAGTATCTATATGATGAAAATGAAGCGGTTTTTTCAGGTCGGGGAGTAAGCCGGGCTGTTAAATATCTAAACGAGCTCATAGCTCCAAGATTGAAAGGGGTTGACCCAATGCGTTATAAAGATATAGATTTGTGGCTGTTGAAAGCCGATCCGTCAGAAGAAAAATTGACGCTTGGCGCAAACACCACCTTGACAGTCTCACAACTAGTTTACCGGGCAGCAAGTTTGGTTGCCGGCGTGCCACTTTATCAGTTTATAAACAAGATTTATACAGAGAATTTTGAGAAAAAGGCTTTGAAAAGTATGCCTTCAGCTATTTTTACGATTATTTCCGGAGGTCGGCACGGAGTAGACACTTTAACTTTTCAGGAGTTTTCGGTTGTGCCCTCGACCGCTTTGAGTTATGAACGGGCGCTGGGGATGGCTGTTGAGCTTTATCATGAGTTAGAAAGAGTATTTCAGTATCGAAATATTTTTGCCGGCGTGGGAGACAGCGGAGCATATGTTCCCAATTTATCCTCGAGCATAGATGCTTTGGAGATTTTAAAAGAAGCGATTTTAAAGAGAAATTTAAAAATCGGTTTTGATATTTTTTTTGCGCTTGATATGGCAGCACAGTTTTTTTACAAGAGTGGAAAATATTATTTATCCGATTTGCCAAATCCGCTTGATCACAAGCAATTTTTGGAATTTATAGACAGAATTTTTAAGGAGTATCGGCTATTGGTGCTTGAGGATGCTTTTGCTGAAGAGGATTTTGCCGGCTGGAGGGAGCTTATGGAAAAGATGGGGGATAAGCTTTATATTTTGGGAGACGACCTACTGGCGACCAATAAAAAACGCTTAGAAAAAGTTGCCAAAGAGAAACTGTGCAATGTTGTTGATGTAAAAATTAGTCAGCGAGGAACAATTTGGGAAGCGCTTCAATTTATTGCCGGAGCAAGGAAAACTGGAATGAAAATAACCATTTCGCAAAACGCAATTGAAGCCAATGATGATTTTCTAGCCGATTTTGCAGTTGGGGTTCAGGCAGATTTTGTTAAGTTTGGAGCGCCGGCAAGAGGTGAAAGAATAGGCAAACATAATCGGATGTTAGAAATTGAGCGGGCTCTTTTTTCACATGTTTGACGCAGTTTGTATAGGAAGTGTGACTTTGGATTTGTTTTTTCAAGATGAGTGTTTAACAATAAAAAAAGAACGTTTCTTTTTAGCTATCGGGGGAAAGTATGTTGTTGAAAACTTTATTGAGGGAGTAGGCGGTGGTGGAGGCAATGTTTCAGTTGGTTTGTCAAGAGCGGGTTTTTCCTGTAGCTTGTGGTCAGAAATAGGAAGAGGAGGGGTCTCTAAACTGATTAAAGAAACACTTTTGTCAGAAAAGGTTAATTTAGAACTGTTGGAGGAGCGTGAAGCTCTAACTAACATCTCCTGCATTCTGTTGAGTCCAAAGGGAGAGCGGACAATAATCAATCATCGCTCGCATAAAACCGAACTGAAGTTTGATGATAAAAAGCAAGAGTATATAAAACGCGCCAAATTGTTGTATTTGGGCAATATGCCAGAGTTGTCTTTAGAGTTTAAAGAGGAGGTTTTAAAGTTTGCGAAAAGCTATGGTGTGAAAACCGCAGTTAATTTTGGAGTTAAAGATTGTCGACAAGGGTTGGCAAAATTAGCAAAGCTTTTAGCTTTGTCCGAATTTGTGATTATCAACCGCTATGAACTTGCGGATATACTGGCTATTCCGGCAAATGAGTTGTTGCTTGGAGGAGCAGATTACCGTAAAAAACTTGGTTTACCAGAGAATGCGGTTTTGGTGGTAACCGACGGTGAATTTGGCAGTTATGCCCAAAATAAAGATGGGTGGATAAAACAAGCTGCCATAAAGGTTGCTAAAGTTGCGGATGCAACTGGAGCCGGAGATGCTTTTACTTCCGGTTTTTTGGCAGCGATATTGGCCAAAAAGACATTGATTGAGGCACTGCAGGCTGGAGCAAAAAATTCCGCCTCGGTAATTCAGGTTGTCAACGCCCAGTCCGGATTATTAACTAGAGATAAACTATTTTCCTAGCTTTTGTTGAAGTTCAGTAATAAGCGACTTTACCTCTATTTGTTTGCCCAACTTTTTCAGACATTGTCCGAGTAAGAACTGCAGAGCATTTTTTTTGCCCTGCCGGTAATCTTTGACTGCCTGTGGGTTGGCCTTAATTATGTCACTTACGGTTTTTTGAATAACAGCAGAGCTTATTTTTTGTTTGACAGTGGCTTGTTTATATTTAAGAGCAACCTGTGAAGCCTCTAGTTTAGATAGCAAGGATTTGTTATTGACTAAATAGGTTGCCAGTTTTGCCGGTTTAAGAGTTTTGTCTAACTCTAGCGTTTTAAGAAATAGATCCGAAAGCGGTTTATTTTCAACTAGGATTTTAGCAATGTGTTCTGGAGTCTGGTAATCCTTAGTTAATCTTTCGTAGCGTGTTTGTGGCAGCTCAAGAGCAGAGAGCTGTTTTTTTAATTTCTGAATAAATTTGTTGTCCAACACAATAGGTGGAATATCCGGCTCTGGAAAGTAGCGGTAGTCATGTGCTTCCTCTTTTGAGCGCATTGGTTGGGTTTTCCCGCTTGACTCGATGTAGCGTCTGGTTTCTTGTTTTGGAGTTGTTTTTGCTGCTAAAAGCAGCATTTGCCTGTTTATTTCGTACTTGATAGCGGTTTTGGCAAATTTAAAAGAATTAATATTTTTTATTTCAACTTTATAGTTTGGCAGCTCATTCTCTTTTTGGCTAATTGAAACATTTGGCTCGATGCGCATCGAGCCTTTTTCCATGTCGCAATCTGACAACCCAAGATACCTAATTATTAGTTGTAATGTTTTTAAGTATTCAACCACAAACTCTTCGCTGTTAAAATCCGGCTCGGTAACTATCTCAACCAGAGGAACTCCGGAGCGGTTGAAATCAATGTAGCTACTTTGAGGGTCATTAAACTGTTCTCCGTGCAGAAGTTTGCCCGTGTCTTCCTCAAGATGAATGCGACGAATGCGCACACGCTTATTAGCGATAAGTAAATAACCATCATAACAAAGTGGTTTTTGATACTGGCTAATCTGGTAGCCCTTGGGAAGGTCTGGATAAAAATAGTGTTTGCGTTCAAACCAAGACTCGCTGTTTATTTTACAGTTTAAGGCAAGCCCCAAAATTATAGTCCATTCAATTGCTTGTTTGTTTGGCACGGGCAGAGCCCCCGGTAAACCCAAACATACCGGGCAGGTAAGTGTATTTGGTTTTTTGCCGAAATATGCGGCAGAACAACCACAGAACATTTTCTGCTCGGTTGACAGCTCTACATGTGTTTCTAATCCAATTATTGGTTTATAGTTCATAATAATTTTGTGGTTTTAGTTTATAAAACTGGGTTTGTTGTTCATACTGGTATGATAAGTCAAACAACAACTCTTCTTTAAACCATGGTGCGATAATCTGCATACCAACCGGCAGCTTATCAGCACTTCCTATTGGAACACTAACCCCCGGCAGTCCGGCTATTGAGGATGCCTCGACTAAAACATCCATTAGCTCTCCAAACATCGGATTGTTGGCGCTTTCTTCGAGTTTCAAGGCGGTTACCGGCGTGGTTGGAGCAAGTATAAAATCTACTTCCTGAAATACTCTTTTGAAGTCGTTAATAATAAGCATTCTTACTTTTTGTGCTTTAGAATAATATTGATCATAGTAGCCAACCGATAGAGTAAAAGCTCCAAGCATCATGCGTCTTTTTGCTTCGGTTGAAAAGGCACTTCTTCCTTTACCATAGCGGATTCCATCGTAGCGAGCAAGATTTGAGGAGACTTCGGCTCGCTGAATAATGGTATAAACAGAAATAGCATATTTGGGAGGAATGAGCTTAATTTTTTTTACTTTGTGGCCAAGTTTTGACAAAAGCTTAACAGCCTGCATAACTAAGGTAACTATTTTTTTATCGACACCATTTAAGTAATCGTCGGCAATACCGATGACAAATTTTCTTTTCTTTTTCATTTCGGCTAAATAGTTTGGAACAGCTTGTTCTGAAGTAGTTGCGTCATATTTGTCTTTTCCGGCAAGAACTTGCAAAATTATTGCAGCATCTTCTATGGTTTTAGTCATTGGGCCGGGAGAGTCTAAAGATGAACCCATGGCGATAAGTCCGTAACGGGAGACGCGACCGTAGGTTGGTTTAAAGCCGACTATTCCACACCAAGCAGCTGGCAGACGAATAGAGCCGGCCGTTTCCGAACCAATAGCCCAATGGGTAATTCCTGAAGCCACAGCAGCAGCAGAGCCGCCGCTTGATCCGCCTGGAACTCTTTGCAGATCATAGGGGTTTTTGGTCGGTCCAAAGTCCGAAGTTTCGGTAGAGGAACCGTGCGCCCAGGCATCCATATTGGTTTTGCCAATAATAATTGCTCCGGCGTCTTTAAGTCTTTTAACAACTGTAGAGTCATAAGGAGGGATAAAATTTTCTAACAGGGAAGATGAGGCAGTGGTGCGGATTGCCTCTGTACAAAAGTTGTCTTTGATTGCTATTGGAACTCCAGAGAGTGGTTTAGTAAAGTCTTTTATCGCAGCGGCAGCAGTTTTTGCTTCTTGACAAATTGTTAGATAAGCGTTGAGTTTTGGGTTTTGTTTTTTAATTTCCTCAAGATATGCCTCCACAACCTCAATCGGACTGCGTGTTTTGTTTTTATATTGTTTGATAAGTTTGGATATGATCATTATTTGTTGTAAGCAAATCCTTTTATTTGAAAATAACCGTTTTTGTGTTTAGGAGCCCCCTGTAGAGCTTTGTCTTGAGACAGGGTTTTCTCGTTTAAAGCTTCGCTTAAAAACTGATTTTTTATTCCCGTAGTTTGGCTGGTTGCCGCAACTTTAGCAGTATTTAGCTCTTTTAAGTTTTGAATATAATCAAGCGTAGTAGCCAACTCTTTGGCATATTTTTCTATTTCGGCTTGAGACAGTTCTAGTTGAACCAACTGCGCGATATGTTCAACTTGTTTGTGGTTTAAGCTAATTGTTTTTGACATTTAGTGTTTTAAGTAGAAATTTGCGATTTGTCAGCTCAAGTTGATCTTCAAGCGGTTTTAGACTGACTTTTTGATTATATTTAAGCTCTATAGCTTTTTCAAGCAGTAAATCAGCTAGGGCCGGATTTCTTGGCAGAATTGGGCCGTGTAAATAAGTACCGATGGTATTTTTAAAAACATAACCTTCGTTAGCATCTTTTTCATTGTTACCAAATCCCTTGATTACTCTGCCTATGGCAAAGCGATTGTTGGAAAGATAGGTTCTGCCGCCATGGTTTTCAAAGCCAACAAGATAAGTGTCATCGGAATTATGAATACTAGACAAAAGCTGATTGTTGGTTATTTTAACGACAATGTCTCCGATTAGTCTTTTATTATTTTTTTCGCTTGGACTTATGGTATAAAAAGGTAAAATATTTAAACATTTAAGTCTTATTCCATCTGCGGTTTGATAATACTCGCCCAAAAACTGATAAGCCCCACAGATATACAGTCCGGGAGTTCCACGGTTAATTTTTTCGGCTAAAGCTTTGTGTTTGTCTTTTACTAAATCAGCGGCAACAATTTTTTGCTGTCTGTCTTCTGCGCCGCCCATAAACAGCAGGTCGCAGGCTAAAATATCCCGGTAATTTGAGCCGATAGACAGTTCCTTAACTTCTAGTTTTAATTTTCGCTTTTCTGCCCGGTAGACAATGACCTTAACATTTCCGCGGTCACCATAAGTATTCATCAAGTCAGAATATAGCCAACCAAGAGTAAGTTGCATATTAATGGATATTATAGCTGATATTGTAATTATCGTTGCATTTTTTATTTCTTCTTATGCTAAATACTAAAATCGATTTTGTTTACGTAACTTATACTATAGGTTAACTAAGCTCTTAAAACAAGTTTTTTCTTGTGTTATGAAGTCAAAATATAGTTGACAATTGATTTGAACTGGTGAATAATGGAATCAAATGGTGTTTTTTGGTGAATATATAGTTTCATTTACTAGCGGAGGGCGGCTGGTATTGCCGAAGAAGATACGTGAAGTGGTAAAAGGCAATGTTTTTGTGCTGACCAAAGGTTTTGACAATTGTTTGGCCGGTTACAGCAAGGACGACTGGGAAGAGCGTTCAAAGGAGTTTTTAGCCAGCTCTTTGATAGAAAGCAGCAACTTGTCGATAAAAAGAATGCTTTTTTCAGGAGCTGTTTATTTGGAGTTAGATGAGCAGGGAAGGTTTGTATTGCCAAAGAATCTATTGGATTTTTCAGCAATTAAAGATAAGGCAGTTATAGTTGGGGTAGGGGATCACTTTGAAATTTGGGGAGAGGAGGCTTGGGGAAGATATGTGAAACGGGCGCAGACAAAATTAATTGAGAATGAAGCAAGCAAAACCTGAATACCAAACAGCGTTGTTTTTAGGGGAAATTGTAGCTCTTTTAGAAAAGCTGGGGGCAAAAAAAGTCATTGATGCGACTTTTGGCGAAGGCGGACACGGCATAGTGCTGGCGAGACGCGGGATAAGAGTTCTTGCTATTGAATGGGATAAAGAAATGTATGACTATGCAAAAAGGCGAATTAAAAGCGCGGCTTTAACCGCTTTTGTTGTGCTCAAAAGAGGCAATTTTGCCAATATTGAGAAAATCGCCGTTGAAAATGGCTTTTTTGGAACTGATGCAGTGATTTTTGACTTGGGTTTGTCGATGCGGCAGCTTGTAAAAAGCGGACGCGGCTTTTCTTTTAAACGCGACGAGCCTTTGGATTTGCGAATATCCACCGGCTTAAAACTGACGGCAGCAGATATTATTAACAGTTTAGACAAACAAAAACTTTATGACCTTTTTACTAAATATATTGAAGACATCAATTCTCGCAGACTTGTGGATTTTATTATCAGCGCAAGACGAAAAGAAAAAATAACTAAAATTTCACACTTAACTGAAGTTATGCATAAATTGAATTTACCACCACAAGAGGAAACACTATTGCTGCGCAAAACTCTTCAGGGGTTGAGACTAATTGTCAATAAAGAATTGGAAAATTTACGCCGTGGTCTTTTGGGAGCGGTTGCGGTATTAAAAACAGGCGGATTGGTGTTTATTTTAACTTTTCATTCTCTTGAAGACAGAATCGTCAAGCTTTTTTTTAAAGAAAGAAAAAACTTTAAGCCCTATTTTCATAAAGCCATACAGAACAAACAATTTGCATTTGCCAAAAGCGCCAAATTGAGAGTTTATCAAAAAATATGATTAAAAAGCGGCCTGTTTTTTATATTTTAGCTTTCAATTTGTTTCTGTTTATAATTAATTTGGTTTTTGCACAGACGGCATTTTTGCAAAACATTAAACTCGCGGTTGTGAGCGAGGATTTGGACAGACTAGAGCAAAAAAATAAAGAGTTAAGAGTGCAAGTAGCAAAGGCGGAGTCGGTTGAACTTATTGTCAAAAAAGCTAAAGAACAGGGATTTGTAGAAAACCCGACCATACTTTACATATCCTCTCCTAAACTTGCTAGAAATGATTAGGTTAAAACTGGTTTTTTTTAGCCTTTTACTTGCATATTTGCTTATTATTCATCGTTTATTTGTTATTCAAATCATTAATCCAAACAAAATTTTGCCTTTACAAAAATACATTCAGCTTAATAGACAACCGCCGTTGAGAGGAGAGATATATGACAAAAACGGTAAACCGCTGGTGTTGAACAGAAAGGTTTATGATGTATATGTAAACACCGATGCGGCTAGGGCAAATAAAAAAATACAACAGGTGTTAATAAAAGAATTAAAAATTAAACAGGCTTCTTTAAGCGCTGTATTACAACTGGGGCAATGGCGCAAAATCAAAAGCAAGGTGAAAGAAGAACAAAAAGAAAAACTGTCATCTTTTTATCCCAACTACTTGAATTTTGAAGCAGAATGGGAGCGTTTTTATCCCGAAGGTTCTTCATCTGCGCAAATTCTGGGCTTTGTTGGCAGAGATGAAACCGGACAACCCAAGGGATATCTAGGTATTGAGGGTTATTTTGATCAGGAATTAAGAGGGCTTCCCTCTATTGCCGAAAACGAATCTGATTTTTTGGGCATCCCGTTTATAAGCGGCATATTTTCCGGGGTAAAGAATCGAGAAGGACTGGACATATATTTAACCATAGATGTAAATGTGCAAAAAATTGTTGAACAGGAACTGTACCGGGGAGTGGAATACTATCGCGCCAAAAAAGGCTGTGCTATTGTTATTGAGCCGGCATCAGGAAAGCTAATAGCCTTGAGTTGTGTGCCGGGTTTTGATCCGCAAAGATATTTTCAATATCAAGACGAAGATTTTATAAACCCGCTGATTTCTTCCGTTTACGAGCCGGGTTCGACCTTTAAGCCGCTTATAGTTGCGGTTGGTTTAGAAGAAGGCAAGATAAGCCCGCAGAGCGTTTTTGCTGAGAAGGGACCGATAAAAATTGGTCAGTACACAATTCGTACTTGGAACGATGAATATCATGGTCGAATAACTCTGTCCGAGGTTTTGGAGCGTTCCTCTAATGTTGGTATGGTGCAGATAATTCAAAAACTCAAACGGAATAAAGTTAATCAATACCTTAAAGATTTTGGATTAAGAGAAATGACTAATATTGAGCTTGAAGGAGAAACTAATAGTTTATTAAAGGATGTAGAGGATTGGTATGATATTGATTTTGCAACCATTTCTTTTGGTCAGGGTTTAGCAGTCACCCCGCTGCAGTTAACCAGAGCTTTTTCTGTTTTAGCCAATGATGGCTATTTAATTGAGCCAACCATAGTTGAAAGAATTGTTGATAAGAGAAACCAGCAGTTAATTCCATTAAAAAATAAAAGCAAACAGAGAGTGTTGTCTAAAAAAACCATGCGAACGATGCGAGAACTTTTATACAATACCGTAGAAAATTCAGAAGCAAAGTGGACCAACAAACCCGAAGGCTACAAATTTTGTGGCAAGACCGGCACAGCACAAATCCCAATAGCCGGACACTATGATCCTGCAAAAACCATTGCCTCATTTATCGGATTTTTGCCATGCGAAGAAGCTAAGTTTTTGCTGTTAGTCCTTTATCGTGAGCCAGAAGCTTCTCCTTGGGGTTCTGAAACAGCTGCTCCGACCTTTTTCGAAATAGCCAAGTCTTTAATTTTATACTATAATATACCCCCAAACCTTTAAAATGAGACTAATAAAAAAAATATTTTGGTGGTTGAAAGCTTTTTTAGCCAACTTGCTTTATGGTTTCCCTTCGCGCCAATTGATACTTATTGGAGTAACCGGTACCGACGGTAAAACAACTACCACCTCTTTAATTTATCACATTCTAAATAAGCTTGGAGAAAAGACAGCCAGCATCTCTACAGTTGGCGCCTATATAGCCGGTAAAACTTATGACATTGGTTTTCATGTAACCACACCAAGATTTTTTGCTTTACAGAAATTTTTGCGCCAGGCAGTAAACAATAAAAGCAAATATTTTGTTTTGGAGGTTACCTCTCATGCTATAGACCAACTGCGTATTTGGGGATGTAAATTTAAGATAGCAGTTTTAACCAATATTACTCCGGAGCACTTGGATTATCATAAAAATTTTTTAAACTATGCCAAAACAAAATTAAAACTGATAAATGCTGCCGAGACAGCAGTTGTCAATGTTGAGGGCCCAACTTTTTATCGCTATAAAAAGTTGATTACTAATAAAAATATTTGGACAACTAGCCTAAGCAAAAAAGCCGATTATCAATATAAAGAGCTGGAGCGGTTGGGTATTTCAGATAAATTTGTTGGTTTTGAAAAAGAAAATATTTTATTGGCGTATACGGTATGCCGATTATTGGGGTTTGATGCAAAAGCGACAGTTGCTGCAATTAATAGTTTCCAAAGAGTGAAGGGAAGATTTGATTTACAGATAAGGAAAAACAAACGTTTTTTGGTAGATTTTGCCCATACTCCTTACGCATTTAAGTCTTTATTTGCAAGTATAAAGAAAAGCCTTAAGTATTCTCGCATTATTCATGTGTTTGGTTGTGCCGGTCTGCGCGATAAGCAAAAAAGGCCGGTAATGGGCCAGATTTCGGCTCAAAATGCCGATTTGATTATTATTACCGAGGAAGATTATCGTACAGAGAATATCGAAACGATTTTTAAAGAAATTGAAAAAGGCATAATCAAGGTTAAAAATCATCAAAAAAACAAAAGTTACTTTTTCATTCCTAATCGACAGGAGGCAATTAATTTTGCCTGTAAATTGGCGGGGAAAAATGATCTTTTGCTTTTGACCGGAAAAGCTCATGAGAAAAGTTTGGCCAGAGGAAAAAAAGAGTATGTCTGGGACGAATATAAGGCATTAGATAAGGCAGTAAAAAATATTTCGTAAAAAAAAGCAATTTATTAAATGATAGTTTTTAATAATCAAGAAAAAATTTTTTATTCTGACCGAATTGTTTTTGAACACGGCTTCACAACCAGATTGAGCGAAGTTGATAAAAATTTTGCAGAATACTTAATAACAAAAAAAAATGCTCGCTTAATTTTTACTCCAGAGCAAATTCATGCAGATGGAGTAATGAGAGTAGGTGAGCAGAGGCAAGGTTCTGAAGAAATAATAGCTTCTGCCGACGCGCTTATTTATATTAAAAACAACAAGTCTAAGGCCTGTTTATATATTAGGACCGCTGATTGTATTCCGATTATCCTAGCCTCAAAAAAGGGAGTTGTGGCAGTTGTGCATAGCGGCTGGAGGGGGGGTTGGTTAAACATTGTTGGTAAAACGGCAAAAAAGTTGCTGGAGGCAACTGCCGCTGATCAACTGTTGGCTTGTATTGGACCGGGGATTGGTGAATGCTGTTATGTGATTGATGAAAAGCGTGCCCAGTTGTTTAAAGAAAAATATAGACAGTGGGAAGGAGAAATTATCTCAAACACTGCCAACGAACCGCATTTAAACTTGTTAAAATTGGTATATTTACAGCTTGTTGAAGCGGGTATCAAGGCAGAAAATATTGATTGGAAAAATTTTTGTACTTGTTGTCAGAAAGATTTATTTTATTCGTATAGACAATCTAAAGGCAAATTAGCTGGAGAAATGTTTAGTTTTATTTGCTTATGAAAAACATACTTGCTTATCAAAGCTATCATTTAGTTGGAATTCAGGGGGTAGGGATGACTGCTTTAGCTTTAATATTAAAAGAGGCTGGTAAAATCGTTACCGGCAGTGATGTTAATGAAGAGTTTCTAACCAAAAACATACTGGAGGAGCGGGGAGTTTCTGTTTTTACCGATTTTTCTGCCAAGAGCATTAAAGATCAAGAGGTTGTTATTTACAGCGGCGGGCACGGTGGCAAAAATAACATAGAGGTTGTAACCGCGAGGCGTCTCAATAAACCAGCTATCTCTCTAGCGGCAGTATTAGGAGAGCTGTCGAAGACAAAACAGACTATTGCGGTTTGTGGTTGTCATGGTAAAACAACTACCTCTTCTTTAAGCAGTTTTGTTGGTTTGGAGCTTGGGGAAGACCCTAGTTATTATGTTGGCGCACCCAGTTTTTCCGGAAAAGCTCCGGGACATTTTGGGAGCGGAGAATATTTTATAGTTGAAGCAGATGAGTATGTGGCTGATCCGGAAAGCGACTTGACTCCTAAATTTCTTTATTTATCGCCCCAATATATACTTTGTACTTCCTTAGATTTTGACCATGTTGATGTTTATAAAAATTTGGCGGAAGTTGAATCTGCTTACTTAAAGTTTTTTAAAAAAATATCGGCTGGAGGATTTTTGCTATTGAATGGGGAACAAGAAATACTGATACGTTTAGGCAAGCAAGCAGGAAAAAAAGTCTTGTCATACGGATTTTCAGAAAGTAATGATTTTATTATTAAAAATGTGAAGTTGGATGAAGCAACATCTGCTTTTAGTTTATATAGTAAAAAAGACAAGCTTGGCACATTTAAGATAAAACTGTATGGCCGGCACAATATTCTGAATGCTGCCGGAGTTTTGGCTCTTTATTATCTTTTAGGCAAAGATCTAAAAAAAGTTGGCAGAGCTGTTGGGGAGTTTAGCGGAGTTAAAAGGCGCATCGAACAATATTTTAAACTTAACGAAAACTATATTTTTGATGATTATGCACATCATCCGGCTGAAATCGCTGCAACCATTCAAGCATTAAGAGCTCGTTTTCCAAAACATGCGTTGGTAGTTTTTTTTCAGCCGCATACTTATAGTCGGACAGCAATAATGAAGCAGGAATTTGTGGATAGTCTGGCTAAAGCGGATGCGGTTGGATTACTGCCTATTTTTGCTTCAGCCCGAGAGGTAAAAAAAGAGCAACAGATAAGTTCATATGACCTTTTGAAAGAAGGAAAAAATAAAGGCTTGATAACCCCGTTTTATCTTCTTAACACAGTTGTAGACTGGTACAAATTTATTGAGAAAATACACGAAGACTATGAAAAAGCCGTTTATATAACTGTAGGCGCTGGAGATATCTATAAAAAAACCGTTTTAATTAAAAACATTCTCCAAGAGCTGTTATAATTCATATTTGCATGGAATATTTTATTGATGGAGGCAAAGCGCTTAAGGGAGAAGTTGCTCTCTCTGGTGCAAAAAATGTGGCGCTTAAACTGCTTATTGCAGCGCTTCTAACAGAGGGGCGCTCTAAACTAGATAACATTCCTCGCATACGTGATGTGATTAGTTTAATTGATATTATCAACTCTCTTGGCGGAACGGCAAAATTTGTGGATAAGAATACGGTGCTAGTTGAAAACACGTTGAAAAAGAAAAGAATTCCTCTTGAGGCAGCACTTAGGACGAGGGTATCTTTTATGCTTCTTGCGCCATTATTGTTTACTTTTGGAGAAGCAGAAGTACCCAATCCCGGCGGATGCCGACTGGGTGCAAGACCGGTAGACAGGTTGGTTAATGCAGCTGCAAGTTATGGCGCAGAGATTAAATATAACTCAAGCGATGGTTATTATTATGCCAAATTAAATAAACAAAGAGGAGGCAGGGTAGATTTTCCTAAAAAAACCCATACCGGAACCGAGCTGGCTTTAATGTTGGCCTCTAGAATTGCCGAGCCAACTGTAATTAATAACCCCTCTTGCGAGCCGGAAATAGATGATTTAATCAGCTTTCTACAAATGTCCGGAGTTAATATTAGAAAGCAAAGAAATAAACTATTAGTAACTGGTCGAGAGCGGCTAAAAAGTGTTGAAAAATTTATCCAGTTTGACAGAAATGAGGCGGTATCGTTTATCATTCTTTCAAGTCTATTTGCAGGCAACATTGTGGTGAAAAATGTTAATCTCAAGTACATAGCCTCGTTTTTAACTAGTTTTAGGCAAGCCGGATTTAAGTATGAGTGGAGCAAAGAAGGTGGATTGTTTAGAGTGATAGTTCCTGACAAAATTAAGCCGGTAAATATACAAACCTCGCCTCACCCCGGTTTTATGACCGATTGGCAACCGATGTGGGCGCTTTTAATGACTCAAGCAGCTGGCATAAGTTCTATTCACGAAACGGTGTTTGAAGATCGGTTTGGCTATGTTGAGGAATTAAGAAAGTTTGGAGCAAGAATTGAGTTTTATAATCCCAAAGTAAAAAATCCTAGCAAAATCTACCAGTTTAATTGGAAAAAGAGTCTTAATAATAAACAGGCAATTAAAATAAACGGTCCGTCTAAATTACACAACGCTGTTTCGCGGATGTTAGATATCCGCGCTGGCGCTTGTATAATTATGGCTGCCTTAGTTTCTCATGGGAAAAGTATAATTGAGGGAGCAGAACAAATTGAAAGGGGTTATGAGGACTTGCCTGACAAGTTAAAAAAACTGGGAGCAAGTATACAGATTATTCGTTAATTTAATCTTGCACTTTGTTGGATTTTCTCTGATAATGATTTGTGTGTTAAAGAGAATTTTAGTTGAGGTCAAAAAAATATCTGTTTTTTTATTTGTGTTTAGTTTTTTGTTGGGTTTTAACTTTCTAGCTGGTTTGTTTGGAATTAAATATATTCAAAAACACCAGATTATTATTTCAGAGTTTTTTAACAATACACAAAGAGTATTGAGCAAGAACAACAACCTTTTTGTTTTAGGAGAATCTACGGAGCTAGTTTACCGCGATGCTCGAGTAGCAAGCCTGACAAACTTTTTCTCCCGCTACAACTCGCCGCTGGAGCCCTATGCTGAAAAAATTGTAAATATTTCAGACAGCTATGGTTTTCACTATGGTTTATTGCCAGCAATAGCCATGGTTGAGTCTAATTTATGCAAAAAGGCCCCGGCCGATTCTTTTAATTGTTGGGGATGGGGAATATATGGTAAAACGGTAACCAGATTTTCTTCTTACGACGAGGCAATAGAAACAGTAGCCAGAGGATTAAAAAGGGACTATTTAGATAAGGGCTATGATACTCTAGAGGAGATTATGAGCAAGTATAACCCCTCCAATCATAATAATTGGTTGGGAGCAGTAACATACTTTCTTGGCACTCTAGATTGAAGAGTGCTATTTATTTTAGTATAATATAAACTTATGGATATTCATGGAGTAATGCCGGAGGAAGAGAAAAACCCGCTTGAGGCCTATACAATTAATTTTACTCAATTGGCGCGAGAGCGCAAACTTGATCCAGTTATTGGACGAGACAATGAAATAAGGCGGATAATGCAGATTTTAAGCCGGAGAACAAAAAATAACCCAATACTTTTAGGTGATCCCGGGGTAGGTAAAACAGCCTTAGTTGAGGGTTTGGCACAAAGGATAGTAAGTGCGGATGTGCCAAACATTTTAGCCGATAAAGAAATAATTAGTATTGATTTAGCCTCAATGCTCGCAGGAGCGGCATATCGAGGAGAGTTTGAGAAAAGACTTAAAAGTCTGCTTAAAGAAGTCGAGAAGGCTGCGGGCAAATATATTCTTTTTATAGATGAAATACATACTTTAGTTGGAGCCGGAGCAGCAGAAGGGGCAATTGATGCCGCCAACATGCTTAAACCACCCTTGGCGCGTGGAGTATTGCGAGCTATTGGTGCAACTACGGTAAGCGAGTATCGCAAATATATTGAGAAAGATCAGGCCTTAACTCGTCGCTTTCAGCCGGTTTACGTTGATGAGCCAGGAGTTGAAGACAGCATTGCCATTCTAAGAGGAATAAAACAAAAATATGAGTTGCACCATGGGATTAAAATTTCAGATGATGCAGTTATTGCTGCAGTAGAGCTGTCGTCAAGATATATTCCGGAACGCTATCTGCCGGATAAGGCAATAGATCTTTTAGACGAGGCGGCGGCGACTCTTAAAATTGAAATAGATTCTTCTCCCTATGCAATTGATGAGTTGCGTCGGGCAATTATTCAAGACGAAATAGAGCTGGCAGCTTTAAAAAGAGAAAAAGCCGAGGTGGCTAAAAACCGAGGAGAAGAAAAAAGAAAACAAATTATAGAAAAAAAAGCCGCTTTAGCTAAGTTAGAAGCCAAATGGGAACAAGAAAAAAAAATTCTCACCAGCCTTAATAAACTAAGGGAAGAGCTTGATAATTTAACTGGAGAACTGGAGAAAGCAGAACGCGAAGCTCTTTTAGAAAAAGCCGCAGAATTAAAATATGGCCGGATTCCGGAGTTACAAAAAAAACTTAAAAAATATGAGGCTGAATGGATAAAAATTCCAGAGGAGGAGAGATTATTAAAAGAACAGGTGACCGAAGATGATATAGCGCGAATAGTTTCCCGCTGGACAGGCATACCGGTTGAGCGAATGCTTAAGAGCGAAAGACAAAGACTTTTGGATTTAGAAAAAGAGTTGCATAAGCGGGTAGTCGATCAAGAGGAGGCGATTGTAAAAATTTGCAGAGCTATTAGACGCTCTAGAGTTGGATTTAGTAGGCAAGACAAACCGATAGGAACTTTTTTATTTGTCGGACCCACCGGTGTTGGCAAGACCGAAACTGCAAAAGCCTTGGCGTTTAGTTTATTTAATGACGAAAAAGCTTTGGTACGAATAGATATGAGTGAATATAGTGAGCCTCACTCGATAGCTAGATTAATTGGTGCTCCGCCGGGATATGTAGGCTATGAAGAGGGTGGGCAACTTACCGAAGCAATTCGCAGACGACCTTATTCTGTTATTCTTTTTGACGAAATTGAGAAAGCCCATACACAGATTTTTAATCTCTTTTTGCAGATTTTTGCAGATGGTCGATTAACTGATGGCCAGGGAAGGGTAGTAAATTTTACCAACACAATTATTATTATGACTTCAAACATTGGCAGTCAAGAAATTATTAAACAAGGCGGGATTAATAAAGATGTAGAAAAAAATATCTTTAGCAAAATTCACAGTATAATTAGACCAGAAATATTGAACAGAATAGATTCTATAGTTTTATTTAACAATCTAGATAAAGATAAGATTAAACAAATTGTTCAATTACAACTAAAAGACGTTGAACAAAAATTATTGAACAAAAAAATTAAACTACAATATGATGATAAATTAGTTAAATACTTGATGGATAAGGGTTTTGATCCGATTTTTGGAGCCAGACCGCTGCAAAGACTAATTAATGAGGAGATACTGGATGAGGCTGCTTATTTGTTTATTGAGGGTAAAATAGCAGAGGGGGATACAGTACTAATTGATGCGGCGGCAAACAAATTGAAAATTACCAAGAGGATAGTTAACTAATGTTCAAGTTTGTTGAACTGTTGGCTAAAGTTATAGCCTTTGTTTTAAAAAGGGTTTTTAAAACCGCAGGAGAAACTTGGCCAGGAGAGATTGCGTTAAGAATTTATCCTAATTTACCTAAACACTTAAGTAAGTATTTCAAAAAGATAATATTTGTTGTTGGCACTAATGGTAAGACCTCGACTAGCAAATTATTGAAAGAAGTCTTAATAGAGGCTGGATACGAGGTTATATCCAATCCTTCCGGGGCAAACTTATTAAATGGGATTGTCAGCAATATTTTGTTACAAAAAAAACTTTTTAAAGACAAAAACTATGTAGGTGTTTTTGAAATAGACGAATATTACCTGCCGCAAGCTATTGAACAATTTGCACCGTCGGTGATTATTATTTTAAACTTACTGCGTGATCAACTTGATCGCTATGGCGAGGTAGCCAATGTTTTAGACAAATGGAGAAAGAGTTTAAAAAAACATCAGGATATCCAAATTATTGCCAATGCCTACGATCCCGGAATATATGCTTTGGGTCGGGATTTAAAAACTGTACAATTTTTTGCTGTTCCAGAAGCGTATTTACGACAGGACACCTTTGTTTTTGGTGATTATGTTTACTGCTTTAATTGTAGCTACAAATTTAACTATAGCAAAAAATATGTTGCGCATATAGGAAAGTGGAATTGTCCAAACTGCGGTCTGTCCCCAAATAATTATTTTGTGTTTAGTGAGAAGATTATAAACAAACTTAAAGATATTCCTGATTATTTAGTAATTAATTCTCAGGCGGTTTACCTCTTGTGTAGAAAACTAGCCATTGACACGGAGATTTTGTTTAAACACCTTAAAACTTGGCAGCCAGCCTATGGACGAGGAGAGGTAGTGAAGAAAAACAAAAGAACTTTCATTTTTTATCTGGGCAAAAACCCTGCCGGTTGGACAGTTGCTTTAGAAAACCTGTTGGAAAAACACAAACAATCTGCAATTTTTTTGTTTGGTTTGAATAATAAAATTCCTGATGGCAGAGATGTTTCTTGGATTTGGGATATATATATTTCCAAAACTAGTTGTCGGAAGTTAAACAAAAGAAAAATTGTTGTTTATGGAGACAGAAGTTATGATTTGGCAGAGCGCTTAAAACTGGAAGGCGTTGTAGTTGATAAAGTTGTTCCAGACAGCAACAAGTTAAAAAAAGAGATAGACAATTACCAACAAGGGGTTTTTATCATTCTAGCAAACTATTCAGCAATGTTAGAGGCACGCAGGCTAATTGTTGGGAGAGCTATACTTTAGTTATGTTTAACGCCGGATAGTGTGCTAAAATTAACTTAGCCGAGTTGTTTTGCCGCGGTGCTGGAATTGGCAGACAGGCTGGTCTCAAAAACCAGTTCCCTTTTTGGGAGTGAGAGTTCGAATCTCTCCCGCGGCACACACATAATAAAGATTTGCTATAATAGCGCTCTATGAAATTTACCGACAGCTTGGAAAAATTACCAAAACAGACCTATAAAATACTAGTCACCATTCCTTGGTCAGAAATAGAGACAGCTAAAGAAAAAGCACTGCATGAATTTCAGAAGACTACCGAAGTTAAGGGTTTTCGCAAAGGCAAAGCTCCCCTGAATTTGGTAAAAAAAGAAGTTGGTGAACAGAAACTTTTAGAAGAAGCGGCAAAATTTTTCTTAAGCGAGATTTATGCGGATATATTGAAAAAACACGGTATTAAACCGTTTATTGAACCAAAGATTACTTTGTTAAAAGCTCCGGTTGGTGGAGACTGGGAAGTCAGATTTGAGATAGCTGAACAGCCTGTTTTAACCAAGCTTGCAGATTATAAAAAAATTGCTGAAGACGTTAAAGGAGAGTTAAAGAAAGCCGATATTTGGTTGCCAGGCAAAGAAGGCAAAGCCAAAAAAGAAGACCCAACTACCACACAAAACAAGAAATTGCAAAAAATATTAGATAAACTGATTGCCGATTCGGAGATAGAAATCTCGCCTTTAATTTTGCAGGAAGAGGTTAATCGTAGGCTAGTTAATTTGTACGAAGATGTCAAAAAATTGGGTTTAACAATAGAGGAATACTTGAGGTCTAAAAAAGAAACCCCGGAATCTCTACGTAGCAAAGTAGAGCAGGAAACAACAGATATTTATAAGTCAGAGTTTATATTAGATGCGATAGCGGATAAAGAAAAAATAGTAGTTGAGGAAAAAGATTTGAGAAAAATATTTGAGAGTGCCAAAGATGAAAAGGAACGGCAGCTGTTGAGAGAAAATGCTTATTTTTACTCCAAGCTTATTCGCAAACAAAAAGCTTTGGATTTTATCAGCAATCTTTAGATTTGCTGTTGAAAAACACACAGTCCTATAATATAATTGGGGCTTATGAAAACATCGCAAAAAACTGCTCAAGGAAATATCTTAAAGGAGGCAAAAAACAACTTTGAAGACTTAGGGGAAGATTTATGGGCAACAACCCGCACTGCTAATAAAAACTCTATTTTGAATATTGAAATAGGTGAGGATACCCGACCAGAACTATTTAAGAAACCAGAACGCAAAGAGCCTGTACGTGCCAGAAAAATTGAGATGGTTTTTAACTATCAAGAGATGCAGGAAGAAAGGCGTATTAGATCCGAGATAGAAGAGATAATAAAAGAGGTTAAAAACGAGCTGGAGCTTTTGAAGACGCAAAATGCGGCCTTGGTTGAAGATGTTGCCAAAGTTAGTTTGCAGGAATTACCAAAGCAGCCAGGGATTTATCATTTGCGCTTCTTGGAATTTATTGTGAAGTTGCTGCGGTCTATTCGTAAAAAAATAAGCGAGGGAAAACTATGGCTTGAGGCTAGTTTTGAAAAGAAACGTCTTAAAAAATTCTGGTTTATGGCGAAAAAGAAGGGTACTCAATTCTCAATGTCAAAAGAACTGACCCAAAGCAATATTCCTGGATAAATGAAGTTTTATATTCATACTTTTGGTTGCCGAGTTAACTGGGCAGAATCAACTGCGCTGGCGAGGCAATTGAAACAAAAGGGATTAAAAGAAAGCACTCTGCAAGAAGCCAAACTAGTTATTCTTAATACTTGTGCAGTAACTCAAAAAGCGGTTCGAGAAGCCAGACAATTTATCTATGCTGTAAAACGAAAGCAAAAAGAGGTAAAAATTGTGGCTACGGGGTGCGCGGCAACTTTATGGGGACAAAATAACGAGCTTATTAAGGGAATAGATTTTCTGATTGACAATTCCGACAAAGAGTTTCTGGCCAGTTTATTGATTAAAAAACTGCTTTTTAGACAGAAACAGGAGGACTATTTTCCAACAACTACTAGTGGTAAGTTTCTCAACTCGGGAAGACTAATGGTTAAGGTACAAACGGGTTGTAACTATTTTTGCACTTTTTGTATTGTTCCGTATTTGCGGGGAGTTAGTAAAAGCGTTACTCCACAAGAGGTAATAAACTACATTAAGCAAATTGAAAAAGAAAACCGCATTCAAGAGGCAATTCTTACCGGGATTAATTTGGGTTTATATGGGACAGAGTGGGGAATAGAATTTGCAGATTTGGTTGAGAAAGTATTAAATGAAACGGCCGTAAAGCGAATAAGCTATGGCTCAATTTATGTTGAAAACATTAGCGATAAGTTTCTGAATCTTTATAAAAACAGGTTAGAGGCGCGATTAAGTCGTTTTTTTCATATTCCTTTGCAAAGCGCAAGCGAGAAAATTCTTTCTTTGATGCGGCGGCGCTACACTTTAGCCGAATTTAGTGAAAAGATTAACTTATTGGTTAAACAAGTTAAAGACGCATTTATCGCCACCGATATAATAGTTGGTTTTTTAGAAGAGACCGATTCGGATTTTGAGCGTACCTATCAATATTTAAAAACAAGTCCGATTGTGCGAGCCCACATTTTTCGTTTTAGCAAACGTCCCAATACCGCAGCTTTTTATATGGCAAAAAGAATGTCAGAACCATCTGAAGAGATTAAAAAATATCGGGCAGAAAAATTACAAAAACTGTTTGCAAAAAAACTAGCTGCTTTTAAAAGCAAATTTATAGGATCTAGGCAACAAGCCTTGTTAGTTTCTGTCCTAGATAAAAAGACATATCTTGGCATGTTATCAAACGGTTTAGAGGTGATTATTTTAACCGATAAAAAGTTGGAGAATGGAATTTATAATGTTAAAATAGATAAGGCAGTAGGTAAAAACCAGCGCTTAATTGCCAAACTGGTCGCGTAGCTCAGCTGGTTAGAGCGTTCGCTTGACATGCGAAAGGTCCCTGGTTCAAGTCCAGGCGCGACCACCCGCGCGCTTATTCTGTCCGGCCGCTTAGCTCAGCTGGTTAGAGCGCACGGCTTACATCCGTGAGGTCAATGGTTCGAGTCCATTAGCGGCCACAGTTTTGAAGAATTGGGATCGTCGGGGATGGCGCTCGCTGCGCCCGCTCCCGCAGCAAGCGCCCCAAAGCCCCGTTTATATTCGCAAAAAAGCCGCCGGAAAAAAAGAAAAGAAAAGAAAAACGCAAAAATTTTAAAGAACAAAATTATTATTGTTTACGCAACATTTCCGTTAAACCAATTCTTGTCACATTCCGTCTACCCTTATATAGAAAAGTATCCGTTACCCAAGATGGGTCTTTAATAGCCGTCTGCATAACTGCAACAATAAATCTAATTGCCTGAACTAATGGATTATTTACTTCTCTTGGGAATGCTCCAAAAGTTCGTCTTGAAAAATAATCTGAACGTTTTGTCGGTGCGTGTGATAAATCATAACTGATTAATCCAAGCTCGATTCTACTTATAAGCTGTTCATTTGTCGAAAGTTCCGGTAACAAGTCTAATCCTTCTGATTTTAATTTTCTGTACATTTTTATAGCGTAAGCCCAGGCATCTCTTTCGCTCTCAGCTCCATAGTTTTTTCCTTCTTTTCTTTGTTGACAATGCCTAGCTTCATGGAAAAGTACAATTGGTTCTACTTTTTTATAAACATTCCACATACCTCTTGAGATTGGTTCGTGAGGTGGTTTAAACGGACCTAAAGGAGGAATTAAAACTTTGTTTCCACCATAAGCTTGAAAACTCAATCTATCATCCATTTCAATGGGATAGTCACTTTCCAATATCGACCGATAGCTAAAAGCCCTAGAACCATCTTGGTTCACAAAAATTACATCTTCTATTTCTAGAGAATCGCCAACTAATAAGCGCTTAAGAATATTAGAGGGTTTTTTAGCTTTATTTCCGTCTAACACAATTATTGCTGAAATATTTTCAGCGTAAGGCACTGTAACTAATAAACGATCGTCATTCCCGCTTTTATACAAATTTATTTCGGCACCTCTATCTCCAACTAAATTTCTAATTCTTTTCAAATCACTTTCAGGGAATCGAACAGTCTGTTCTCTAGTTTGGTCTGGCATGATAACCATGATTTGCTAGGATTTGTTCCAATGTCCTTGTCAGGGTTTGCCTTTCGGTTTCCAAGTTGGTTAATTCACCGCTAGTTTCAGACATAAATAAGTATAAAATTGAAATTTTTGTTATAATCATTTTAACTTAAATAAAGTGCTTGCGAAGCAAGCCAAAAATCGCGCGCGCGAAACATAAGCGAGGCCGAAGGCCGAGCGTAAAGATGGCGCGGCGAGTGGTTGGCGGCACTCGCCGCGCTACCTTTGAAATAAAGTCCGAATTTTTTCGTAAAGAACCCACAGTTCTAATTTGATGAAACAACAAGCTTATATTTTATCCTAAAAAAGTTTGTATTGTTTTGAAAAAAAGGACAGATTTGTTGTTTTTGGTTAAACAACAGCCTATAGTTGAGCTGTTGTACAACTTATTGGTTTTTGACAAACATATCTCTGTTTAGTAAACTATTTTCTACTATATGTTGGAAAAAGCGCTGTTTACTACCACTACTTTCTCCTGGTAAGGGGAGGTTGTGTTGTTGTGGCGCGATTCTCCCCAAGCGGGGAGTTTTTTTATGCCGTATTTTGACAATTTTTATAAATTAGTACAATAGTAGTCATGCAAAACGATTCACATTATTTAGCCAAACTGCGCCATTCTTGTGCTCATTTATTGGCTGCTGCAGTAGCCAAGTTGTGGCCAGACGCTCAAAGAGCAATAGGTCCGTCTATAGAAAATGGTTTTTATTATGACTTTGAATTTAAACAACCAATAAGTGATAAGGATTTACCTAAAATTGAGCAGGTGATGCAGGAGTTGGTGAAAACTTGGGACAGTTTTGAAAGACTTGAAGCCAAAACATTGACAGAGGCTAAAAAATGGGTGGAGGGAAACCCCTATAAAGAAGAATTGATAGATGAATTTCATAAGCAAGGCAAAAAGCTTACTTTTTATAAGTCGGGGGACTTTATTGATTTGTGTCGAGGCGGTCACGTTGACAACCCGGCTGAAGAGTTGAAACATTTTAAATTGCTTTCATTGGCTGGCGCCTATTGGCGGGGAGACGAAAAAAATAAAATGCTAACGCGAATTTATGGCACTGCATTTACCACAGAGAAAGAATTGAAAGATTATCTTTGGCAAATAGAAGAGGCTAAGAAGCGTGATCATCGTTTGCTTGCCAAACAACTTGATTTATATATGATTGATGATGAGGTTGGACAAGGTTTACCGATTTGGCTCCCCAAAGGAGCATTTGTACGTCATAAGATTATGGAATTTGCTTTTAATACTTATTTGAGCAATGGTTATCAACCTGTGGTTGGGCCGCATATCAGCAGTGAGGCTTTGTGGAGTCATTCTGGACATTTGGGGTTTTACAAAGAAAACATGTATAACTCTTTTGGCATTGAAAATGAACAGTATCGGTTAAAGCCGATGAACTGTCCTATTCATGTTAAAATTTTCAAACGCAAGCCCCATAGTTATAAGGATTTGCCGTTACGTTACACGGAAATGGGGACGGTTTACCGCTATGAAAAAAGCGGGGTGTTGCATGGTTTAACCAGAGTGCGTGGTTTTACTCAAGACGACGCCCACATTATTTGTAGCGCTGAACAACTCCATGATGAGTTGGTTAAAGCCTTAAAATTAACCTTTTATATTCTAAACACCTTTGGTTTTAATGAATTTGAGATGAATGTTTCAGTACGCGATCCCAAGAATAAAGATAAATATGCTGGTTCAGATGAGGGTTGGGAAATGGCAGAGAGAGCTTTAATTAAGGCGCTTAAGGCTGTTAATTATGCAAATTATGTTTATGATGTGGGCGGTGCGGTTTTTTATGGCCCAAAAATTGATTTAAAAGTTAAAGATAGTATTGGCAGGCAATGGCAATTGTCTACTATTCAAATTGATTTTAATTTGCCAAGTAGATTTAAAATGTCTTATTTAGACAGAGATCAGAAAGAAAAAACTCCGTTTATGATTCATCGAGCCCTATTAGGTTCGCTGGAGCGATTTATGGGAGTTTATATTGAGCATACAGCTGGTGTATTTCCATTGTGGCTTGCCCCGGTACAGGTTATGGTATTGCCGGTAAGCAACAAGCAACATGCGATGGGTAAACAGATATTTAAAAAATTAACTACTGCTGGAATAAGAACAGAGTTAGATGAGAGCAGTAAAACTCTCTCGGCAAAGATTAGACACAGCACATTGCAAAAGATTCCTTACCTCTGTATAATTGGAGAGCGTGAAGTTAAGCACTCTCAAGGAGACGAGTTGTATGTTAGTTTAAGAACAAGAGATGGTTCTGACCTTGGAGAAAAGTCAATTTATGAGTTTTTAAAACAAATCAAAGAGGAAATTGATAACAAAAGGTAAACAGAGCAAGAAATTTCTGTTAAGAAAGTCAATTCGAAGAAATAGCTGGATAAGGGCAGCAAAATTGCGAGTTTTAGACGAAGAGGGTAATTTTTTAGGAGAACTAACCAGAGAAGAAGCATTAAATAAAGCAAGGCTGGCAGGATTGGATTTGGTAGAGATAGCGCCGATGGCTAATCCACCGGTTGCTAAAATAATTGATTTTAATAAATATTTATATCAAGTTTCGAAAAAAGAAAGACAAGACAAAAAAACTAAAACCGAACTTAAGGAAATAAAAATAGGGATGTTTATGGGTGAAAACGATGTGCAGAGATTTGTTAAAAAAGCAAGTGATTTTTTACAAGAAGGAAATCAGGTAAGAATAAGCCTGTGGCTGCAGGGTCGGGAGTTGGGGAAAAAAGATTTTGCGCGCAAATATATGGAGGACTTTATAGCTAAAATTACTAATGGAAAAATTGTTAGTGGGCCGTCGATGCAAGGAAAAGTAATGCGAGCAGTTATTAGTTTTGAGAAACAAAAACATGGGCAAACTTAAAATCAGAAAATCACTACGCAAAAGATTTAAAATTAGTAAAAGTGGAAAAGTATTGCATCGAAGTCATAATTTACGCCACCTGCGTTCAAACAAGCTCAAATCCCGAATAAGGCGTCTAAAAAGAAGTAAGACCTTGATTGGCAGACTTGCAAAAAAAATTAAAAAGTTATTAGGAAAATAAGCTATGACTCGAGTAAAACGGGGAGTAACTACTCAAAAAAGGCATAAAAAGGTCCTGCATTTGGCCAAAGGCTACAGAATGACCAGAAACAGATTGTATAAAGTTGCTCATGAGGCAGTATTGCATGCAGGAGAGTATGCATTTGCCGGTCGCCGTCAGCGAAAACGCCAAACAAGACGGCTGTGGATTCAGCAAATAAATGCAGCGCTACGGACACTTGGATTGAAATATTCTGCCTTTATTCATCTTTTAAAGAAAAAGAACATAGGGCTGGATCGAAAAATATTGGCTTATCTTGTGCATCGGCCAAAATTATTTAAGTCTCTGGTAGAAAAAATAAATGAAGGCTGACTCTATAGAGCAGACTGTAACTAAAATATTGACTAAAATTAGTCATGCCAACACCTTAAGTGAACTCAATAATTTAGAAACGCTTTTTTTAGGACGACATGGGCAGTTGAGAGAGTGGACGAAGCAGCTGTCCAACCTTAAAGATATATCTGAGAAACAGCACTTTGGTAAACTGCTAAATGAGTTTAAAAGACGCGTTGAACAGTCTTTGGCTGCTAAACGAGAAAGTTTGCTTGAGGAGAAAAATAGCAAGTTCTTAGATGTTACTCTTCCAGGAAAAAAATCAGCACTTGGCAGTTTGCATATTGTGACCAAGGCAATAAACGAAATTGTGCAAATATTCGCCAAAATTGGTTTTTATCGTTTGTCTTACAACGAAGTTGAGTGGGAATATTTTGCTTTTGATGCTCTGAATATGCCTCCCGATCATCCGGCCCGCGATGACTTTGAAAGCTTTTTTATTAAGGGAGAAGCTTCGGTAAAGTATGGACGAATGGTTTTGTCTCCGCATACTTCGTCTGGTCAGGTGCGAGAAATGTTACGAAGGGGAAAACCACCTATTCGGATGATAAACATCGCCGCCTGTTACAGGCGCAATTATGATTCCACTCACACTCCCTTATTTCATCAATTTGAGGGCTTATGCGTAGACAAAGGCATTAATATTAAACATCTTAAAGGAACAATTAGTCATTTTGCAAAGGAATTTTATGGTTATGATGCAAAAATAAGACTGCGGCCGTATAACTTTCGTTTTACTGAACCATCTTTTGAAGTTGATATTAGTTGTCAAGTTTGTAAAGGTAAAGGTGTCTTGGCAGGAGAGAAATGTAGAGTTTGTAAAAGCGGTTGGCTAGAGCTGGGTGGAGCCGGTATGGTGCACCCTAATGTTTTGGCGGCTGGTGGAATTGCCAGTAGTCAATATAGCGGCTGGGCTTTTGGTTTTGGTATTGAACGAGTGTATATGATGAAACCGGGCTTGAATTTAACCGATATTCGTAAGTTATATAGCGCAGAATTGTTATGAACATCTTGTTGCCATTTTCTTTAATTAAAGAGTTTTTGGACACCGACGCTTCTGCAGTTGAGTTTCAGGAGTTTTTGTCTTTATCCGGTCCAACCATTGAAAAAGTAATTGAAACCGAAGACAAAGATTATGTTTTAGACATTGAGGTTACTTCAAATAGAATAGATACTGCTTCAGTCTGTGGAATTGTTCAAGAGGCAAGTGCGATTTTGCCAAACTTTGGAAGGTCAGCCAGAGTGAAGGAAAATATTTTAACCGCTTATAAATTCCAAGATCTTGTTTTTCCGTCGAAAAAGATGCTTAAAGTAGAGCTTGAGAAAAAACTTTGTCCTAGATTTACAGCTGTAGTTTTAGATGAGGTTATAGTTGAACAGTCTCCAGCGTATTTGAGAAATATTTTACAAAAGGTTGGTATTCGCAGTCTTAACAATGTTGTTGACATCTCAAATTTTCTAATGATTTTATTTGGTCAGCCGGTACATATTTTTGATTATGATAAGGTAAAAGGGGGAGTTATGAAGTTAAGGGAAGCTCGCAAAAGGGAAGAGATATTTTTGCTTGATGAACAAAAGTATATTTTACCAGGGGGCGATATAGTTATAGAAGACTTGGAGGGAAGACTTATTGATCTTTGTGGCATTATGGGAGGGAAACTTAGTGAAGTGGACGCAAATACCAAGCGAATTATCCTATTTGTACAGACCTATGACAAAGTTCAGGTGCGAAAGACTTGTTTAAAAACAGGCTTACGAACCCTTGCTTCTTCTTACTTTGAAAAAGGCTTGGATTCAGAGCGGGTTGAACCAACTCTTGTTTATGGAGTTAAGTTATTAAAAAAATACGCAGGGGCTAGGTTAGCCAGCAAACTGGTTGATATCAATAACAATATCCGTGAAAAAAGACAGATAAGCGTAGCTAAAGACTATTTTTCTAGAATGCTAGGAGTTGATGTTACAACTGACAAAGCTAAAAAGATTTTAGAAAGTCTTGGATTTAAAACAGAAATAAAGAGCGATGGATTGACAGTGACGGTGCCGTTTTGGCGACAAGAAGATGTTTACACCCAGGCCGACCTTCTTGAAGAAGTGGCAAGAATATATGGCTATCATAATATTCCTGAAGAGCTGCCTCCTTTTGTTTTTATCACTGATTCGACAATTCGCGAATTTGAAAAAAGAGCCTTGGTTGAAACGCAGCTTAAAGTATTTTTAGCAAATACCGGATTTAATGAGCTTTACAACTATTCAATGTTATCAAAAGAAGATGTTAAAACTTTTGCTCTTCCAACCAACAGTTTAGAGGTAGAGAATCCAATTACTGTTGACTTGGTTTATTTTAGGCAATCGCTTTTACCTTCACTTATCAAGGCAGCGCTGAAAAACAAACATCTGGACAGCTTGCTTATTTTTGAAGTTGGACATATTTACCTTCCACAAAAGAAACAACAGTTGCCTAAAGAAGTTAAAAAGCTGGCTTTGTTGTCCACTTTGTCTTTCTCTCAACTGAAAGGCGTGGTTGAAAATATGTTGGCTCTCTTAAACATTGAAAACTTTAGTTTTCAAGGTAAAAAAACAAAAACGGTTTATCTAAACAGCAACCAGAGTGCAGCTCTGTTGATTGCCGACAAAGTTGCCGGAGAAATAGCTGTTTTAGATAAAAAATATGCTTATAAGCTAGGATTAAAACAAAACTACAGTCTTGCCGAACTTGATTTATCTAGGCTGGTTGCAAACTATAACCCGGTTAGCAATCTTAACAAAGAACTATCCGGTTCATATTTGGTTGAGGACATTACTTATCTTGCAACTCCTCAAACAAGTTGGCAAGTTATAACCGATGCAATTTTGTCTAAGTTTTCAGAAGTTAAAAAAATAACCTTTATCGACATCTATAAAAATGCAGTCAGTATGCGTTTATTTTCGCAAACTAAGGGCAACAAATCCATTCTAGACAAAGTTATTTTTTTCCTTGAACAAGAACTTGGGGTTAAGGTAAAAAGATTATAATAAAGAATAATAATAAGTAGAAAACGGCTGCGCTTTTAGAGTTTTGGTTAAATACTTTTCCCAGCCTTTGATTTTAAAGCCGTGAGAGATTATTCGTGTTTTTGTCCGACATTCTTTAGCAATTTTCTTTTTAAGCTTCACAAGTGTCTCTGGAAACAAAAAGAGATAGATGATGGTTGCGTTGCTTAAGTTTACATCAAAGATATTTTGGCGGATAAATTCGACCCTCTCTCTTTTTGTTAACACTTTTTTGGCTTGAGCAGCCAAGTATAACAGCGGATTTCTTTCTACACCGATAGCCTTGTTTTGATATCGATCAGCGACATAAAACACTACTCTGCCATCACCACAACCAAGGTCGTAAAAAACGTCTTTTTTGCGAAATTTAACTTGTTGCAAAATTTTTGCCAACATTTTTTGGTTTGTAGGAACAAAGGGGGCATCAAAAAAGGTTGAAATAACCCTGCTAAGAAAATAAAAAAACAAGAGTAACAAAACAGCTAATAACAACAGCTCTGCAATTAATAAAACAATAATACTAAACATGAGGTGTGCCTCCGAGAGGATTCGAACCTCTACTATTGGTTCCGAAGACCAAGGTGCTATCCATTACACCACGGAGGCTTATTTTCTGCTAAAATTATAACACATGCGAACTTTTAAATTTATAGTCGAAAAATCCATTAAACAAGGCAAAATTCGCAGCGGAACTATTTATACTCCACATGGGAAAATAAGTACTCCGGCCTTTGTTCCGGTGGGAACAAAAGCCTCTGTTAAAACGTTAACCAGCAGCGATATAAAACAGCTAAGGTATGCCGTTTATTTTGTCAATACATATCACATGCTTGTTTACCCGGGGGTGGAGACAATTAAAAAAATTGGCGGCTTACATAAATTTATGAATTGGCAAGGTGCGTTAATGACCGATAGCGGTGGTTTTCAGGTTTTTTCGCTGAATAATATTATCTTGCAAAAAGATGAATCCGGAGTTGTTTTTCGCGACCATTTTTCCGGCAGAAAAATTGTTTTGACTCCAGAAGCATCAATAAAGACACAAACTATACTTGGGGCAGATATAATTTTGCCTTTGGATGACTGTACAGAATATCCGGTAACAAAAGCAAAAGCAAAACAATCTTTAGAACTTACGCAAAAATGGTTTGTTAAGAGCCATAAGGCTTATCAGCGAATGAGGCAAAAGATGAAAAAACCCCAGGCATTATATGCGATAATTCAAGGAAGCATCTATCCAGATTTGCGGCGTCAAGCTATTAAGTTTTTCTTGGAAAAGGATTATGAATTTTCCGGCTGGGCTATTGGTGGAGTTTCGGTAGGGGAGAGTAAAGAAAAAATTTATAAGATAAGCAATGTTTGTACCGATATTATCCATACAACTAGGAAACCTATACATTTACTTGGGGTAGGAGAGATAGAAGATATTATTGAGATAGTTAATGCCGGGATTGATACTTTTGATTGTGTTCAACCAACACGTCTGGCGCGGATGGGGCAGGCATTCAACTTTGCAGAAAAAGGATACTGTATTGATATCAGCAAAACCAAATATAAAGAAGATCTGCAAAGGCTAGACCGGTTTTGCAACTGCTATACTTGCAAAAATTACCAGCGAGCCTACCTACACCATTTGTTTAAGATGCGGGAATTAACAGCTTATCGCTTATTAACAATCCATAATTTACAAATGGTGCAAATGTTAATGAAAAGTATTAAAATAGCTATTAACGAAAATAGATGGACGGAGGTTTATAATAAATTTAAGTATGCCGAATTTATCAACCTACACACGCTCTTTGCTAGAGGCAATTGACAAAATAGTCAATAAGCAGACAATCGAAGAGTCGGAAACAATCGATGTTTCAAAAACTGTATCTTTCTTTGCGCTTGTTTATGAACGATTCCGCAATGTTATCGAGTTTAAGGACGAACACATTATTCGTAGAAACGCAATCAATAGGATTTTGGTTAGACGCTTGGCTTTTAATCCCGACTTGGTTGATGAGGCCGCATCAATAGCCAAAGAAATAGTATGGGCAGGATACTATAAAACCGATAAAATTCCGGAGTCAAAAATAAACCGCTTAGAGAAAATTATCGACTGGTATATTAGTTTGCGCAACTTTTTAGTGAGAGGAGAGGGCAGTCGCAAACATTACTATGCCGAGTTTATTAGAGACTTATTGGTTTGCCAAATTGAAGAGCTTTTTGCAGAAAAAGAGTCACAGATAGAGCGAACTTTTCTTTTTTATTTTTATCAGGTTCTTAATCCGCAGATTGTAGTTGAGGGTTTGGAAAAGGATGAAAAAGACCTGTTGTTTTATATTGCTTCAGAAAGGGTATTTCTTAAAAGTGATTATATTTATCTGCGTTTTCGTCTTTTTAAGCTCTTGTTTGAGGATTTATTAAAAGTTAAGAAAGAAGATTTTGTAGAAAAGGCAGCAGAGTTTAAAAAAGCCTTTGCCTTTATCGACAAATACATTAATGACAAACATACAGACAGAAAAATAGTTCGCTACCTTACCAATATCAGACCGGCGTATTTGATTTTAAAAGAATTTGTTTTAAGACACAAAGACAGCTTAAATACTATTTTTTCCGATGAAAAAAAAATAAGATCTTATCTTGATGCTTTGTGTCGAGAAAAATATGCCCAGTCCAAAGAACGCTTAACTCGAGCTGGAATAAGAAGTTTTATTTACATATTTTTGACCAAAATGCTTTTGGTTTTTATAGCCGAATATCCAATTATGGCTAACTCTGGTGACCCGATGAATTATACAGCACTTGGAATAAATGCGTTGTTCCCGCCACTATTGATGGCACTGTTTGTTTTTCTGACCGGAGTTCCGGGTGAAGACAATACGCAAAAGATTTATGAAAAAGTAACACAATTTATTTATGAGGGAGACAAAAAACCAGTTGTTTTTAAGCACAAAAAGACAAAGCCAAAAAACTTTATGTTCAATGTCTTTTTTTGGGCTTTTTACTTTACTACTTTTGCGGTGACTTTCTGGTTAATAAACATTGTCCTTAACTTTTTTAGTTTTCCTTGGTACAGTAAACTTATTTTTGTCTTTTTTGTAACCGCTGTATCATTTTTTGGCTTCAGAATTAGAAAAGTTGCCCTGGAGTATCAAATCAAAGAAAAAGAGTCTGTTCTACAGCCGGTAGTTGATTTTTTTATGATTCCGCTTATTTCTGTCGGCAAGTGGTTAAGCAACGAAATATCAAAGCTGAACGTTTTGATTTTTATTTTTGATTTTTTAATTGAGGCTCCTTTCAAGGTTCTTTTTGAGGTGATAGAAGAATGGATTAGCTTTGTTAGACGCAGAAAAGAAGAAATAATTTGAGAATTCGCAACCTGTCTTGTTTAGGAATCGGCCTATCCGCTTTGATATAATTAAACTAGTTAGCTCCCATAGCTCAGGTGGATAGAGCGACCGCCTTCTAAGCGGTAGGCCAGAGGTTCGAATCCTCTTGGGAGCACTTTGGTGGCTGTAGCTCAATTGGTTAGAGCACCTGCCTGTGGAGCAGGTGGTTGCCGGTTCGATCCCGGTCAGCCACCCAGCGGATTACCTTTCCAATTTGGTTTTCAGAATTTGTACTTTACTAATATGTTTATGTTGACAGTTGAAAAAGAAATGATTATAATGCTAACGTTGGTTAGAACAAAGACAGGTAGATTGTAAAAAGGTCTTATTAGCTTAAATAAGTTTTTAAGACAGTTTTACTATATACCAGCAGAGTTTAATTTGAAACGAAGCTGGTTTCATTTTTTTTATGAGACCAACTAAAGGACAGATAACAGATAAGATTGCTAAAGAGGCAGCTAGGTTTTACTTAGATACTTTGGGAGTTGGTCCCAAGGAGGCCAAAGCTTACCTTATTGAAGACATGGTTATTGTTCGGCTAAAAGGCCCCCTGTTGCCTATAGAAAGAAAACTCTTAGAGTTTAAGGATGGGATAGAGTTGGTCAAAGACATTCGCAAAACTCTGCATGAAATAACCACCAAGCATTTAAGTCAAATTATTGAAAATATCGTTGGAGAGAAAGTGGTTAGTTCACACAGCGATATTAGTACTAAAACCGGTGAAAGAATAGAAATTTTTATTTTAGAAAAGAGGTTTAG
>FWPV01001561.1_pt1 | contig 62799 bp, 53 predicted proteins | sample 2228371 | NCBI WGS metagenome assembly FWPV01 (sample SAMEA103939776, study PRJEB20133) | metagenome
ACTACAGTCTGGCGATCCTCACACCTTCAGTGCCATCCCACCCACACTCCCGCCGCTGATCACCCTTCGAACTGTAGAAGATGGGTGAAGGTTCACCGTTGGCTGGCCTACGTCACTTTGCTTCTGGCAACGCTTCACGCGTTGCTGGGGATCGCCACGCGAATCTAGGACGTAGTTCGCGGTTCGTTGTTCGCGGTCCGTTGCTTGTCTTTGGGCCGTGACGGTCCACGGATCATGGCTTTTCGATCTCCATCGTCATCGCCACGAGCCCAGAGAGGAGCTTGGGGTAGAAGTCGGTGGACTTCTGAGGCATCGAGGCCCCGAGGTCGGCGATCGCGAGGACCTCCTCGACCCGCGTCGGGTTGAGGAGGAACGCGGCTTGCCCCTTCCCCGCGTCCACGAGGGCGACCGCTTCCTCGGCGGTGTGGGCGTAGTCGACGTTCGTCTGGCGGGCGAGGGCCTCGTCGTCGATCCCGAGAATCGGCTCGAGGAGCGCCTTGTGGAGGATCGCCACGTCGAGCTTCTTCCAGGCCAGGGGGTGGTCGCCGGGGATGAGGCGGAGCCGGTTCTCGTCGTGGAGGACGAGGGACCAAAACCTTCCCTCGGCGTAGAGCACGAAGGCGTGCTCCTTCCCCACGGCGCTCGCCAGGAACTCCCGTGCCTCGGCGAGCGAGCCGAGCTCCGCCACGGCGAACTCCCCCCGCGCCGCCGCAAGGAACGCCTGCGGGGAGAACGCAGGGAGGTCGCGGACGACACGCGGGGTGGGGCGGATGACGCATCCCGGCTCCTCCACGTTGACCAGGGTAACGGGCAACGCCGTGAAACTCTGGGGGGATGCGGGTCGCCATCCCTTGGCCAGGCACTCCCGCATGAACGCCTGCGCGGTCTCGAACCGGTGGTGGCCATCGGCGATGTACAGATCGAGCGGGAGCAGTGCATCCTGGACGATCCGCACCGTGTTTGGATCTGCGATGTGCCACAACTCGTGGGTGTTCCCGAAGTCGTCCTTCGCCGTGGCATCGGGGACCCGGCCGGCCACCGCCCGCTCGGCGGCGGTCGTCGCCGCCCGGGCCGGGTCGCGGTAGAGGAGGAAGATGTGCTCGAGATGAGCTTCCGTGGCCCGAAACAGCTTCAGCCGGTCCTCCTTGGGACCACGCAGGGTGTGCTCGTGGGCCTTCGCCCCGCTTTGGCTGAGGTCGAGGAGGGCGATGATCCCGGTCCGGACGAGGCTCTGCCCACTGTGGGTGAACGATTGGCGGTAGAAGTAGACCCCGGGCTTCTCGTCCTGGACTAGGATTCGATCGCGAATCCACGCTTGGAGGACCTGGGCTCGACGGGCGTAGTCGGCCTCGTCCGGCGGCGGGGACTTCGTCCCGATCAGACGGACGAAGCTGTAGGGGGAACGGCGAAGGTACTCCTTCTCCTCGTCCGGCCCGATCCGGTCGTAGGGCTGGGTGACGACGCACGACAGGTCCCTCACGACAGCGGGGTTGTAGCGGAGGCCGCGGAACGGGTGGATGACGGCCATCGTCAGCCAGCCCGCGCGCGCTGGAGGAGGATCTCCACCACCTCGCCCCCGATCCGCTCCTGGGCCTCGCGGGTCTGGGCCCCGATGTGGGGGGTGAGGGTGACCTTGGGATGGCGGACGAGTTCCAGGTTCGTGGGCGGCTCGACCGCGAACACATCGAGCCCCGCCCCGGCGAGCTTGCCCGAGCGGAGGGCGGTCAGCAGCGCCCCTTCATCCACCACCTCGCCCCGCGCGCAGTTGATGAGGTACGCCCCGTCTTTCATCTGGGCGATCTCGGCCGCGCCGATCACCGGTCCCGCCGGATCGGCGGGGACATGGAGGGAGACGAAATCGCTCTGGGCGAGGAGGTCGGGCAGTGGGATGAGTGGCACCTCGGGGAGGGGAGACTGGGTGACGAACTTGTCGGACGCGATGACCTTCATCCCCAAGGCGAGCGCCCGCTTCGCGAGCGCCTGGCCGATCCGCCCGATCCCCACCACGCCGAGGGTCCTCCCCTGAAGCTCGATCCCCACGAACGCCTTCTTCTCCCATTTTCCCTCGCGGATGGACTGGGTGGCCTGGGGGAGGGAGCGGGCGAGGGCGAACATGTGGGCCAGCGCGAGCTCGGCCACGGAGTCCGAGCTCGCCCTCGGGGTGTTCACGACCTCGATCCCCTTCGCCCGCGCATGGTCGGCATCGACATTGTCCAGGCCGACCCCGGCGCGGACGATGAGGTTGAGGCCCACCGCGGCATCGAGTGCGGGCTTGCGGACCTTCGTCGCGGAGCGGACGACGATCGCCTCGTACCCTCGGGCGAGCTCGTGGGCCAGCTCCTCCGGGGACATCCCCGTCTTCACCGTCACTTCGACCCCTCCCTCCCGGAGCCGGGCGAGGGCGTTCTCCGCCAAAGGATCGCAGATGAGAACGCGCATCTTCCCTCCCTAGAGCCCGAGGATGGCGTCGATCGTCGCCAAGAGCCCGCGGACGTCGGCCACGGTGAGATCGCCCATGTGGGCGATGCGGAACGTCTTGCCCTTCAGATCGCCATACCCGTTGGAGATTCGCATCCCGTGTTCCTGAACCAACGTCTTGTTCAGGTCGTCCACGGAGATGCCGCGGGTGTTGGTGATGCAGCTCACTGTCTGCGACCAGTACCCTTCCTCGGGGTAGATGTCGAAGTGCTGCTTGGCCCAACGTTGGACCGCGGACGCCATCGCCTCATGGCGGGCGAACCGGCGGTCGAGGCCTTCGGCGAACATCGCATCGAGCTGGGCGTTGAGGGCGAACAGGTGCGGGATGGACGGGGTGGCGGGGGTCTCGTTCTTCTTGTGGGACTTCACCATCACCGGGAAGCTGAAGTAGTAGGTGCGGGGCTTGATTGCCTCGGCCCGCTTCAGGGCACGGTCGGAGACCGCGCACACGGCGAGCCCGGCCGGGAGGGCGAGCGCCTTCTGGACCCCGGCCAAGCACACGTCGAGGCCGAGGGCGTCGAACTCGATCTTCACGCCCCCCATCGCCGACACCGCGTCCACGAGGAGGAGGACGTCAGTGAACTTCCGCACCACCTCCGCGATCTGGGGAAGGGGATTCATGAGCCCGGTCGAGGTCTCATTGTAGACCAGGGTCACCGCGTCGAACTCCCCGCCGGCGAGCTTCTCCTCCACCATCTCCGGCTTGATCGCCACGTTCCACGGCACCTCGAGCGCCTCGCACGGGATTCCGCACGCGGCGGTGATCTCGTGCCACCGCTTGGAGAACGCCCCGTTCACGAGATTGAGGCACTTCTTTCCCACACAGTTCTGGACAGCCGCTTCCATCGCCCCGGTGGATGAGGAGGTGAACAGGAGCACCGTCTGCTCTGTGTACAGGAACTTCTGGAGCTTGGGTTGGAGCTCCGCGTACAGCTCGCGGAACTCGGGGGAACGGTGGTAGATCTGGGGAGTGGCCATGGCCTGCAGGATCTCCGGGCGAACCTCGGTCGGTCCAGGGGTGAACAGTTTGCTGTGCACGTTACGCATGAACCCCTCCTTGGGTGGGTCTCGTCGCGGGGATCATTGCCCAAATCGATCTCGGATTCAAGTCAGTGTGGGCCTGCGCGGTGAAGCCCCGACCGACGGGCGATGTCGAGGGCGCGCTCGTACTCCGCGGCTGTGGGGCGGCGGGCGAGCGTGGGGCACTCCCGTGCCCGGTGGGCGGGTCGGTACTGGGCCATCACGTTGACGAACGTGTCCGGCGAGATCTCGCGGGCGATGAACGTGAGAACGGCCTCCGAACCCGCGAGCCCATCGGGGAGGATGAGGTGGCGGACGAGGAGGCCGTGCACGGCGATCCCGTCCTCCACGATGAGGTCCCCCACCTGGCGGTGCATCTCCCGGAGCGCGTCCCGGGCTCGCTCCACGTAGTCCGGCGCGCCCGAGAGCTCGGCGGCGATCGCGTTGTCCCCGTACTTGAAGTCCGGCATGTAGATGTCGACGATCCCCGCCAGGAGGCGCAGCGCATCCACCGACTCGTACCCGCCGCAGTTCCACACGAGGGGCAGCCGCAGGCCTTCGTCGCGGGCCAGGGCGAGGGCGGCCACGATCTGGGGGGCCTGGTGGGTGGGGGTGACGAGGTTCACGTTCTCGCACCCCACCTCCTGCAGCCGGAGCATGATCCGCGCCAGGTCGTGGATCCCGATCTCCTCCCCCTCACCGAGCTGGGAGATCGCGTAGTTCTGGCAGAACAGGCAACGAAGATTGCACCCGGAGAGGAAGATCGCTCCCGACCCCCCTTCTCCGACCAGCACGTCCTCCTCGCCGAAGTGGGGGCCGAAGCTCGCCACCCACGGGGCGAGCCCGGCTCGGCAGAACCCCCGCTCCCCCCGCTCGCGGTGGGCCCCGCACTCCCGCGGACAGAGGCGGCATGGGGAGGCAAGGGCCCGCAGCTCCGCGGCGCGGGCCTTGAGCTCGGTCGCGGTGAGGTCGAGGTAGAGGGGGTGGGTCATCGCTCCCTCCCCGGTCGCCACCCCAGCTCCCGGAGCCGCTGGTAGAGGAGGGAGAGGGGAAGGCCCATCACGTTGAAGTAGTCGCCCTCGATCCGCTCCACAAACGGCGCTGCCCCTCCCTGGATCGCATACGCCCCCGCCTTGTCGAGGACGTCCTCTCGGGAGAGGTACCACGCGATCTCCTCTTCGCTGAGGGGCTTGACCAGGACCCGCGTTTCCACCAAGTCCGCGCGCTCGGCGTGGGGGGCGAGGAGGGCAAGCCCGGTGAACACGGAGTGCCACCCTCCCGCGAGGGCGGCCAACGTGGCCCGCGCCTCCTCCACATTGCGCGGCTTGCCGTACGGCCGGCCGTCCCGGAACACCCCTGTGTCCGCCCCGATCACGATCGCTTGTGGATGGCGTTCCCGTGCGCGTTCCGCCTTGCGGCGGGCGACGGTGAGGAGGTCCTGTGGCATGCGGATCTCCCCTTCCTCCACGTCCGGCCCGACGACGGTGAACTGCGCTCCAAGGAGCTTCAGGAGCGAGCTTCGGCGCGGGCTGGTCGAGGCGAGGACGATGCGTTGCCCAGCAGCGGCGGGGCTCCCATAATGCTCGGCCATGGACATCATTTTCGACGAGAGGTGTCTCGAGTACCATGCGGTGGGGCACCCCGAGGGGCCGGCGCGGGTGCGGATGCTCCAGCACTACCTGGCTCGGGCAGGATACCCGTTTGTGGGGCCGTCCCCCGCTACCGACGAGGATCTCCTCTCCGTCCATACCCCCGACCACATCCGCCGCGTCGAGAGCGGGGACTTCCGCGATCCAGACTGCCCGCCCTACCCCAAGATCGGGTTTTACGCGCGCCTCGCCGCGGGGGGGGCCGTCCTCGCCCAGCAGCGCCATGGGTTCTCCATCCTCCGCCCGCCGGGCCATCACGCGGGGCCCTCGTTCTTGGGCGGGTTCTGCTATTACAACAACATCGCGATCGCGGTGCGCCGGTCCGGGAAGCGAACCTTGATCGTGGACATCGACGGGCACCACGGGAATGGCACCGAGGCCGTGTTCTACGGCGATCCGGCCGTGACCTACATCTCGCTCCACCGCATCTACAACTACCCTGGCACGGGCCACGAGTCGCGCGGCAACTGCCTCAACTATCCTCTCCCCCCGCGGTGCGGCAAGGCCCTCTACGTGGAAACCCTGGAGCAGGCCCTCGCTGCGGCCGGCCCCGCCCACGATGAGCTCGCGATCTCGGTGGGGTTCGACACGTACCGGGAGGATCCGCTGGCTTCGTTGGGACTGGACGTGGACGCGTTCTACGACATCGGGTACGTGCTTGGGGAGCGGAAGCTGCCCACGTTCGCCGTCCTGGAAGGGGGGTACATCCCGGAGGTCATGGGCCCCGCTGCCGATGGGCTCATCCACGGCCTGCGCGATGGCGGTTCTCCGCGTGATGCGTGATGGGACGTGCACTGGGTACGGGCAACGCGCCGCGAAGCCACCGGTCCCCTCGACGGCCCCGGCGGTAGGGTCTGGTCTCAGCCCCGGAGCCTCCCATTCCCCCCGGCGAGGCACAACGAGCCGGGACCAGGGCCCGTCGATTGCTGGGCCACAGGTGTGCGCGTACAATGCGACACCATGCGTACTCTGATCGTACTCGCGATGATCGCCGCGTGGTCGCTGGCTTCCCTCGCTGGTCCCCTCAGAGTATCGCTTCCGCCGGCGCTTGGCGCCGTTCCGATCGTGATGGGGGAGGTGTGGGGCCTGTTTGAGGAAGAGGGAGTCGAGATCGAGATGATCCCCCTTCCCAGTCAGCGGGATCGGATGCTCGCCTTCCAGGCCGGCCAGGTCGATGTGATGGTCTCCGATCTCACCGCAGCGCTCCTCCTCGTGGCGAGCGTCCCCCGCGAGGCGGCGCTCCTCGTCGTCGCGTATGCCCCCCAGGCGGAGGCCGATCACCTGGCGATCCTTACCCCGGCCACGTTCTCCCGCATCGAGACCTGGGGAGATCTCCTGACCCGCCTCCGCAATGGCCAGCGGCTGCAGATCGCGCTCCCACGCCAGTCGGACCTCGAGTTCGTGATGGACAGCGTGTTTCAAGAGGAGGGGGTCGCGGTCCCGTCCGACCTGTACATTGGACAGGACAACCTCCTCACCAATGCGTCGTGGGTGCTCCTGGGGATGGTCGCGGTGGGGGTCCTCCCCCAGCCTTACGTGGATTACATCGTGACCTTCGGTTATCCAGGGAAGCCGGAGCTTGTGGCGCTGCGCTGGATTCCTGGGGAGAGCCTCCCCCCCGAGGTCATCGTCGTTCGCCGTTCGGTTGTGGAGAGAGAGCCGGAGCTGGTCGCTGCCTTCCTGCGTGGGCTGCGGCGGGCGGTGAGCCGCCTGAACGACGCGGCGCGCGACGAGGTCGTGGCCGATGCCCTTCCGGTAGCGGTGGACCTGTTCTTCCCCGGCGTTGAGCTGGAGCAGGCGGACCCCGAGACGCGGGCTGAGATCGAGGCCGCGATCGCGGCGATCGGGATCCCGGTCTTCCCCGAGCCGGGGCCGCTCGATCGGGAGATCTACGATCGGGTGATGACGTGGGCGGTGGGGAAAAAGTACCTCCGGTTGCCCATCCCCTACGACAGCGTGGTCGTTCCTCCCCCAGGATGATCGAAGTCGACGGCCTGACCCTCATCTACGGGCGCGGCGAGGCGGCTGTGCCCGCGGTGGCGGGGCTGTCCATGGCCGTGGACAGCTACGAGCTCGTGTCCGTGGTGGGCCCGTCGGGGTGCGGGAAGACGACGCTCCTGTTCGCCCTCGACGGGCTGCTCACCCCGACCGCGGGGAGGATCCGCATCCACGGGGAGGAGGTACGGGGGGTGCGGCGCGACGTGGCCCTCATCCTCCAGGACGCGGGGCTCCTCCCGTGGAAGACCGTCCGCGCCAACGCGGAGCTCGCCCTCCGCGTCCAGGGCCGCAAGGAGTCGGCGACGAGGGTGCTGGCTGACCTGGGGCTGGCCGGGTTCGAGAAGCGGTTCCCCAGCGAGCTATCGGAGGGGATGAAGCGGCGGGTGGGGATCGCCCGCGCGCTCGCCCTCCAGCCGCGGGTGATGCTCATGGACGAGCCGACCGCGAACCTGGATTCCATCACCCGGGAGCACATCCAGAACCTCATCCTCGGCCTGTGGTGGGAGATGGGGTTCACCGGGGTGCTGGTGACCCACGACATGGAGGAGGCGGTGTTCCTCGGGAAGAGGATCCTCGTTCTGTCGGGGCGGCCGGCGCGGGTGGTGGAGGTCCTCGACAACCCGGGGATGGGCGAGCCGGGCTACCGCGGCACCCCCGAGTTCATGGAGCGGGTGGCCCACCTGCGGCAGGTCCTGGGGGGGAACGGGCCATGAGGGAGGGCCTGAAGATGATCCTCCGCTATCTCGTGGCGATGGTCGTCATCACCGCGGTGTGGGCGGGGGTGTCGTGGCTCCTGGAGGTGGTGCGGGGCCGCCAGATCCTCCCCGCGCCGTGGGACACGGCGATCGCGGCCGGGGAGACGCTCTCCGTCCTCGCCGCGGCGTTCGGAACTTCCGCCCTGCGGTTCCTCATCGCCCTCGCCGTGGCGTTCGCGCTCGGGCTCCCGTTGGGCCTCGCGGTGGGGTTCGAGCGGAAACTGGACCGCTACCTATCCCCCCTCATCTACCTCCTCTACCCGATGCCGCCGGTGGCGCTCCTCCTCTTCCTCTACCTCGCGTTCGGGCTGGGAGAGGTAGTGCGACTGGTGGTGGTGGTGATGGCGCTCTTCTTCCAGGTCGTTGTCGCCGCCCAGGGCGCGGCGAAGTACGTCGTGCCGTCCCACATCACCGCCGTCCGCTCCGCCGGGGCGACGCGGTGGCAGATCTACCGTCACGTCGTCCTCCCCGCCACCCTCCCCAGCGTCCTCACCGCGGCGCGGGTGTCGGTGGGGCTGGGGATCACCATGCTCTACATCGCGGAGACGAAGCTGGGGGTGCTCCTCGGCCCCGGAGCGGGCTTGGGGCGGTTCATCGAGTACTACACGTTCCGCGGCGACATCTCGCTTGCGGGCGTGGTCGGTCTGGCCCTGCTTGGGCTCCTGTTCTACGTGGTCCTCGAGCTCCTGGAGCGGGTGCTGTGCCGGTGGAAGTTCGTGGGGGCGCGCGGTGGAACTTAGGCGGGTCCTGTTCATTCACAACCGGGAGCGGCCTGCGGCCTCGGCCGCCGTGGAGCGGGGCCTCGCCTGGTGCCGCGAGCACGGCGTGGGGGCAGAGGTCCACGCCCCGGGCGGGCGCGTGGAGGGGGACCTCGTCGTGGCCGTGGGGGGGGACGGGACGCTCCTGCGGGCAGCGGGCCTCGTCTATCCCCGCGAGGTACCGATCCTCGGGGTGAACGCGGGGGGACTGGGGTTCCTCGCCTCGTGTGGCGCAGGGGAGGTCGAGGCGGCGCTAGGTGAGGTGGCCGCCGGCCAGTGCGAGGTGGAGCGGCGGGGGCGGCTACTGGTCCACGGGGCGCGGTTCTCAGGGTCGGCCCTCAACGATGTCGCGGTGGTCGGCTCGGACGCGGAGCGGTTCACCGCGCTCGAAGTGGAGGCGGAAGGGGAAGGGATCTTGACCTTGGAAGGGGATGGATTGATCGTGTCCACTCCCACGGGGAGCACGGCGTACGCCCTCGCAGCGGGAGGGCCGGTCCTCCATCCGGATCTGCCTGCGTTTCTCCTCGTCCCCCTTGCCCCCCACCGCCTCGGGATCCGCCCCCTTGTCGTACCGGAAGGGGCGAGGGTCACGATCCGCGCCCGGCGGCCGGGGAGAGTGCTTCTCGATGGTGATCCAATCACGAATCTCGACTTTGGGGAGGAGGTCACAGTGGGTCCCGCCCCAGCGGCCACGCTCCTTGTACGCCTGCCAACTACAGGGCCGTTCTTCGCCCGTCTCCGGGACAAGCTCGGCTGGCCCGCATGAGACGCCTGTTGCCTATGAACCGCGTCCGGTTACCACGAAGACACGAGGGCACCAAGGGGGAGAGGAGATGGAGCATCAGCCCCTTTCGGCGGAAGAAGAACGGATCGCCAAGGGTGTAGTCGGAGCAGCGTGTGCTGTTCACGGCGCTCTCGGTCCGGATTTGCTGGAGAGCGTGTACGGGGGATGTTCTGGCACGAACCGGCAGGACTGCGGGGAGTACGAGGGCTGAACTTCTCGACGGCCCCCCTCACCCCACCCTCTTCCACGGGAGGGGAAGGAGGGGAAGAAGAGAGGGGGGTGCCTTCGTGTCGACGAGTTGGAGCCAACCAGGTGCTGTACTGGAAAGGGGGAGCGGTGAACGTAGAGGCATTGCTCGATGATGTGCTGGGGAAGAAGGTCGCCGACGAGCTGGAGCTGGTCGCGATCCGGAGCCGGGAGGAGCTGACGAGGTTCACGGGCTGCCAGATCCACCAGAACGTGGCGGCGGTGGACACCACGGTCCACATCCGAGCGTGGGTGGACGGGAAGGCGGGCGTAGTGACGACGAACGACGTCATCCCCGAGGGGCTGGTGCGGGCGGCGTGGGACGCGGCGGAGATCGCCCGCGCCCAGACCCGCCCCGCCGGCTACGTGCCGCCGGATCCGCGGCCGGTGGAGGAGGCCGCGGCGTGGGACGAGGCGACGTGGGAGGCCAGCCCTGCTGAGCGGGCGGCCCTCGTGGCCCGTGCGGTGCAGGGCGCGGCAGCGCTCGGGTTCAACGCCTCGGGGTCCCTCGCCACGGGAGGAGGGGAGATCTGGGTGCGCACCACGCGCGGGATCGATGTCCATCACCGCACGTCCTCGGTGCGGTTCGTGACCGTGATCATGGGCAAGCGCGGCGGGTCGGGGTACGCCGAGTTTTCCGGGATCAGGCTCTCCGAGTTCGTCCCCGAGGAGGCCGCGGAGCGAGCCCTGGCCAAGGCGCGGCAGTCGGAGGTGAGGAGGGCGCTCGAGCCTGGGGAGTACACGGTCGTCCTCGAGGAGCCAGCGGTGGCTACCTTGCTTGGGATGCTCTCCTCAATGGGGTTCTCCGCCCGTGCGCTCCTCGAGAAGCGCAGTTTCCTCGACGGGAAGTTTGGACAGAAGCTCGTCTCCGATCTTGTGACCGTGTACGACGATGGCCTTCATCCCCAGACGACGGTGATGCCGTTCGACTTCGAGGGGATGCCCAAGCAGCGCGTGTACTTCTTCCGGGCCGGGGTCGCGGAAGGGGTGGTGCACGACACGCGCACGGCGGCCCTCCTCAACACCACCTCCACCGGCCATGCCCTCCCCCCGCCTGCAGTGGGGTGGTCGCCGATGCCGACGCACGTGGTGATGGAGCCCGGCACGGCCATGGACGAGGAACTCGTCTCCGGCGTGAAGCGAGGACTCCTCGTCACGCGGTTCCACTACGCCCGCACGGTGGACCCGATGCGGGGGGTGATGACGATGATGACCCGCGATGGGACGTTCCTCATCGAGGAGGGCCAGGTGAGGGAGGCGGTGGAGGACATGCGGATCACGGAATCCGGGTTGCGGGCCCTGTCCCTCGTCGAGGCTGTCGGCCGCGAGCAGCGGCTGATCACGCATGGGGAGGGGTTCGGGGCGTACCTCGTTCCCAAGGTCCGCATCGCGAAGTTCGCGTTCACCGGCCGCACGGAGCGCATGTGATGGCTGCCATCGACGGGCTCAAGGCGTACGTGCGGGAGATCGCCGAGATCTCCTCGGCGGCCGCGCTGGCGGCGTGGGACCAGCGGACGCACATGCCCCCCGGCGGGGCCGAGGCGCGGGCCAAGGTCGCGGGGAAGCTCGAACGGCTGGCGTTCGAGCGACGGGTGTCCGATCGGATGGGGGAGCTCCTCGCTGCCGCGGAGCGTGAGGGAGCATCCTCCGAGGTGGACCAGGCCCTGATCCGGGTCTGGAAGCGCGACCACACCAGACACCGCGCGATCCCGCCCTCCCTCTACCAGAAGTTCGTGGAGACAACGACCCGCGCGGAGAGCGTGTGGGAGAAGGCCAAAGCCGCCTCGGACTTCGGCATGTTTCGGCCGTACCTTGCCGAGGTGGTGGACCTGGTGCGAGAGATGGCGCGGCTGATCGGATACACGGACAGCCCGTACGACGCCCTGGTCGAGGAGTACGAGCCGGGGATGACGACCTCCGCCCTCCGCCCGCTCCTGGGCGAGCTGCGGCGGGAGCTCGTCGCGTTCCTCGAGGAGCTCGTGCGCGGCACCCCGCCCGACGAGCTTCCTGGGGGGAGGTTCCCCCTCGACGCCCAGCGGGCGCTGTGCCGCCAGGCCCTCGGCTGGATCGGGTACGACTTCCAGGCGGGCCGGCTCGATGACTCCGTCCACCCGTTCACGATCGGGGTTGGGCCGGGCGACGTGCGGGTCACGAACCGCTATCAGGAGAGCGATCCGTTCTCGTCCCTGTTCGGGGCGCTGCACGAGGGTGGCCACGCCCTGTATGGGCAAGGGGTGGATCCCCAGCTCGCCTGGACCGGGCTCTCCGGAGGGGCCTCGTTCGGGATCCACGAGTCCCAGTCGAGGTTCTGGGAGAACCAGATCGGACGGAGCCGCCCGTTCTGGCAGTTCGCCCACCCCCATCTCGCCCACCACTTCCCGACCCTGGCCAGCACCGACCCCGATGACGTGTGGCGGCACGTGAACCGGGTGCGAGCCTCGTTCATCCGCGTCGAGGCCGACGAGGTCACGTACAACCTCCACATCTGTCTCCGGTTCGAGATCGAGCTGGACATGATCGAGGGGAAGCTCGCCGTGGACGAGCTTCCCGCACGGTGGAACCGGGCAATGGAGGACTCCCTCGGCATCACCCCGCCCGACGATGCCCATGGGGTCCTGCAGGACGTGCACTGGTCGGGCGGGATGTTCGGGTACTTCCCGTCCTACACCCTGGGGAACCTCTACGCCGCCCAGATCACGGAGGCGGCCGAACGGGAGATCCCCGGGTTCTGGGACAGGGTGAAGAAGGGCCAGTTCGCCCCGATCCGGGAGTGGCTGCGGGAGAAGGTGCACCGCTACGGTCAGGTGTACCTGCCCGATGAGCTTGTGAAGCGGATCACCGGGAGCGGGCTCTCCCCGGACCCGTTCCTCCGCTACGTGCGGGCCAAGTACGGCGAGGTGTACCGGCTGTAGGGCCGTGATCCCCCTCACGCGGGCCCGTTCCCGGTTCGGAGGGGGCTCGGGGGAGACGCCGATCTACGGTTCGATCTCCGCGCCCTCGCGGGCGGCGATGGCGACGATCCCGATCTCCCCCTTCTTCCGCTCGAACTCGTCCGGTGTGGAGGGAAGCACCTCCGTGGTCTGGGCGATGTACTCGCCGAGCGTCTCCGGATCGTAGAGCCGGGCCGGGATGTCGTCTGTGGCGTTGAACCGGGCGGCGTCGAGGTCCTCCTGGGCCTGCTCCCACCACAGGGCGATCTCCTTGCGCATCCAGACCGCATCGCAGGGCTCGGTGCTGCGTGTGTCAAGGTAGAACGGGGGGGACGCCGGCCGGAGGGGCCGCCCCCTTAACTAGCCTGGATTCCCAGAAGGGGTCGTACCCACTCCATTCCTCGTTGCTGCCCCATAGGGTCTCGATGGTTGGCCTCGCTCGTCTCGTATTCCTATACTGGCGGCGGACACGGGTACAGGTGCAGGGGGACAAACGCCTGGGGTGGGGGTAACCCCGATCCTGCGCAGCGTGATGCGGGTCACCTAGACTGGGCACCGTGTCGAGAAGCCTCGCTTACGAGGAGAAGATCCGATTGATAACGCCTGGGGAAGGGCGATCCTGGCGCCCAGATGGGCGGGCTGGGGAGGACTTGTCTTTTGGGGTCCGTGGCGGGACGCGGGCCGGCCGGTTGGGTGAGGAGGTCGTGCGATGAGACGCTTTCTGTTGGTCGCGTTGGCGGTGGGGCTGGCGGCGCCAGTCACGTTGGGAGCAGCCACTTATACCAACGAGGATCTTGGGCTCACTGGCGAGGATCTGGTGGTCAATCCGGGCGCCTTGGTCCTGGCTCAGAAGATCAAGATCGAGGTGACCGAGGACCCCCTATCCGTCACAGGACTCACCGTCGCGAACACCGCCGCGAGCAATCGGGTGCAGGGGGCGGACATCGAGTACATCGAGGTCCGCCGCGACAGCGAGACGGGCCCGGTTCTGAGGAAACTGACGTCGGGGCTCACCAACTTTCACACGACCGGGGTGACCTTCTCCACGGTGACCACGACTTCGATCCGCAATTTCGCTGTGGGCACCCATTACTTGTTCGTCCTCATCAAGCTCAAGGCGCCTCTGCCTCCAGAACGGAGCCTTGCGAACTTCGCCTTGGGAGGCACGAAGGTCAACGGTGTCGGTGTCACCTACCCGCCCGCTGCCACAACGTTCACCGTCGGGCCGTCACCGACGATCGCGTTCGATGGGTCGGTCGAGGGTGCAGACGTGTACCGCGGCGAGCGGTTCCTCGCTGGCCGGATCGAGGTCGACGCGGAAGAGGTTCCGTTTGAGACCGCGATCAGCCGCCTCCTTATCAAGAACGTGGCGGCTGGAACCAAGCTCTCCGGGACGTACGTCGCAGCGATCAAGGTCTGCTGGGCAAGCGACGGCACCCCTCTTGGCGAGGCCACGAGCACAGAGATCGCGAAGCTCACCACCACGGGCACGGCCATCACCCCGCCGCCATCCAACAACAAGGTCCCCGCGTACAGCACGGTCTTCCTCGAGATCTGGGTCACGCTGAAGGGCGACGCCCCCACCGGACACAAGCTGAAACTGCAAGTCGACGTACGGTGCGGGGGCACGGACTTCAATGCGGGCACTGGACCAGAGTTCACGGTCGGGCAACCGGCGGGGCTTGAGGAGCTGGCGAACCTCGAGCTCACGGGCGGGCGGGTGTTCTCCCGCCAACGTTTCCTCGCCCAGCGGATCAAGGTCGTGGATGACGATCTCGATCCCTACGACGTCACGATCGACTCGATCGTGGTCCAGAACATCGCCGCGGCCGAGACCCGGCTCGCCGACACGCAGATCGCCTCGATCGAGGTCGTCCGCGCCCGCGATGGGGCGGTGATGGGTTCGACGGCGAGCATCTCCGGGCTCAACTCGGGCGGTGTGCGCATCACCACCGAAGCGAACAACATCGTGCGCGACGATACATCCGAGGTCATCGAGCTGTGGGTGACCCTCAAGGACAACGTCCCTCATGGCCGGGTGATCCAGCTCCGGACCGTGGTCTGGCACACGGAGGACACGAAGACGTTCGGCAAGCCCGGAACCGGAGAGGACCCCCTTGACGGGGCGGAGTTCACCACTGGCCCGGAGGAAGACGACGCCAAAGGGTTCGACCAGGCCAAGACGGTCGACATGACGAACCGGACGGTGTTCCAGGGGGTACGGTTCCTCGCCCAGCGGCTCGACCTCCGGGACGACGACCTTGATCCGTACGATGTGGTGATCACGTCGCTCATGATCCGGAACACGGAGGCCGTGAGTCCCCTCGCCGACCAACATGTGGCCCGGATCGAGGTGCGCCGCAAATCCGATGGGAAATTGCTCGGTGAGGTCACAAACCCGGTAGGGCTGAGCCTGGCCGGGGTCCGCGTGGTCACGGGGGAGAACAACGTCGTGCCGGATGACACGAGCGTCGAGCTTCAGATTTGGGTGACGCTGAAGGACACTTCCCCTGCGGGGCGGAAGCTCAAGCTGGAGACCATCGTCTGGCATACCGAGGGCACGACCACGTTCCAGACAGGAGCGTTGGCAGGCCCGGCCACGTTCACCACGGACATCGGGGATCCGCCGACCGGGGTCGACTTCAGCTGGGCGCCGGCCGCTCCCACGTGGCAGGACGAGGTCACGTTCACCCCGGCGGCGGGGATCAAGGACCCCGAGGGCGATATCGCCAAGGCCACCTTCCGCTGGAACTTCGGCGACGGCCAGACGAAGACCACAACGGGGCCGGCCCCGGTCAAGCATACCTACCCGGTGGGCGACACCTACTCCGTGACGCTCACCGTCACCGGCGAGGGCGGGCTGGCGAGCTCGAGGACCCGCGCCGTCACCGTCGTCGGCCGCGCCCCCACGGTGAACTTCACCTACACCCCTTCTGCCCCGATGGTCGGGCAGGCGATCGCGTTCACCCCCCAGATCACGGATCCCGCTGATCTTAAGCCCTATACGTTCGCCTGGGACTTCGGCGATGGAGCGACATCCGCGGAGGAGAAGCCCACGCACACCTACGCCGCCGCAGGGACGTTCACGGTGAAGCTCACCGTGACCAACAAGATCGGGGAGAAGGGTTCCGCGGAGCAGACGATCACCGTGGCGGAGGCAGTCGATCTCCCGCCGACCGTGACCGCTCCCGTTGCCAACCCCGCCAACCCCGAGGTTGGGGTCGAGGTCACGTTCACCTCCACTGCCACCGCCCCAGCGGGCGATCCCGTGACGGGCTGGGAGTGGGAGTTTGGGGACGGGGAGACGTCCACCTCGGCATCGCCGGTCGGGCACACCTATGCCACGAGCGGCGTGTTCACGGTGCGCGTGCGGGCCAAGAACGACAAGGGTGGATGGAGCACGTGGCGGACGCTGACCCTGTACGTGCGCCCTCGTGGTGGAGCCCTCATCGGGACGAAGGTCCTCGACAACCCGGCCTCGACCCGGTGCCGGATCCAGCTCTTCCTGCCCCAGGGGGCAACGGGGGTGCGGATCCAGATCTTCGATGCCCTCGGCCGGCCTGTCGTGGCCCAGGATGTGACGGGGAACCCGTTCACGTGGGACCTCACCGACAACGCCGGGCGGAGGATCGCCGACGGGCTCTACGTCTACCTCGTCACGGCCACCGTTGGAGAGGGGACGGAGCGGTCCGAGGTCGGGAAGATCCTCGTCGTTCGGTAGGGAGGAAACATGCGTACGATGCTAGCTCTGCTGATTCTGGCCCTGGTGGGGAGCAGCGCCCTCGGCCAGGGCATGCCGAACCCGTTCGATGCGGGGCTCGGGGTGCGGGCGATGGGGTTCGGCGGCGCCCAAACGGCCCTCGCCGAGGGCACGGAAGCCCTCCTTGCCAACCCGGCGGGGCTCGGTTGGACCTCCGGGATGCGTGCCGATTCCAGTCTGTCGAGCATCCTCGGGATCTACTCCGTGACGTGGCTCGCCGCGGCGATGCCGAACCTCGGGGGGGGCCTGGCCTACCTCGGCGTGGGCGGGATCACGGACCCTGAAGGGAACCCGCTTCCCTTCTCTCAGTTCGCTTTGGCGATCGCGGCGGGGGTCGATCTCGGGCCGTTCCGGATCGTTCCGTTCCCGGCCGCGGCGGGGGTAGGGATCAAGTACAACACCGTGCAGGCCGGAGATGAGAGCGGCTCTGGGTTCGCCCTCGATTTCGGGTTCCTCGGCCGCACCACGACCCCGTTCGGGGAGGGGCGGCTGGGGATCGCGATCCAGGAGCTTGGGTTCGGGCCCACGATCGGCGAGGAAGGGGACGGCTGGTCGACCGCGTTCGCCCTCGGGCTTGGCCTGAAGCACCCGTTGGGGCTCACGGCCGCCCTCGACCTGACCTCGGAGTACTCCGCGTTCGGCGTGGGCTGGAGCTGGGCCAAGTTGTTCGAGGTCCGGGCCGGGCTGCGCCTGCAGGGCATGCTCCAGTGGGCGTTCGGCCTCGGCGTGGAATGGGGGATGTTCGTCCTCGACTACGCCCTGCTCACGCATCCGGTGCTGTCGGCCTCGCACCGGTTCGGGTTCGGAGTGAAGTTCTAGAACCGGACGGCGAGGGTCGCCCCCACGAACAGGGCCTGGGTGGGCGCGGAACCAGCGGGGAGCTGGAACGCGTAGGTGGCATCCGCGCTCAGCCCCCACGCGTCGCCGACGGGCCCCCTCCCGAGCGCGGCGAGGAGGGCGTCAAGGGGGATCCCGAGCTGGGCTGTGGCCTTCGCGTCGATCACCCCCTCCTTCACGGTGAGGCTCGCTTCGGCGGTGACCGAACCCGACTCGAGCGGCCACGACAGGCGGTTCGTCACGGTAAGCGATCCCTCGCGCGGCTTCCACACCAGAGTGAACGTGTCCCGCCACTGGGCCTGTGGCGGCTCCCACGTCACCCGCAGTGTTGCTTCCTCCTTTTCCGTGAGCTGGTCGTCGTAGCGGGGGTGAGAAAGGAGCGTCCATGACCGGTCCCACTTTAGAGACGGTCGGATCCCGTCCCATCCGCTGTGCTCCCAGGTCACGGACAGGGCCAGGGAGCGGTCGGAACGCGCGGTGAGGGGGCGGTACCCCTGTCCCACCGTCACGCCGAGGCGCAGCGAGGCCGGCGCCTGGACGAGGTCCGCATTCAACTGGGCGCTCCACCGCCACTCCGTCGCCGTCGTCTTCCATGACCCCGAGAACCGCGGCGTGACCTCGATCGGTCCCACCAGCCGCGATCCCCTACGCAGGGTGAGGGCGACCGCCCGCTCCTCGCGCCACGTGCCGGTGGCGAGGGAGTGCCGGAGGGACTCCTGGACGGTCGCCGTCCACCCGATCGGCCCCATCTCCCCGGCCCCTTTCGCCGTGAGGACGATCGACTCGTCTCCCGGCTTCCCCGACGTCCGGAACGGCCGCGTCCAGCTCCCGCTCATGGTCCACCCCTGAAGCGGGGGAAAGGAGAGGCTGGCCCCAACTTGGCCGGCGGTGGAGAGCTCGGGGTAGGTTCCCGTACCGCTTGTGGTCACGCTCCACGTCAGGGCCCCGCTCTGGCCGGAGATCCCTGCCCGCCACCCGCTCTCCACCCCGGCGAAGGGGACCAGCCCCGTACCGATCGTGGTCGGGGTGAGGGAGACGATGATCGTCACCGGGCCGGACCAGCGCCAGTCCAGCGCCGCGCTGAGCTTCCCCGCGGGCTCGGTCAAGAGATCGGCCACGTTCCACCGTCCACTGACCGCGAGGCTGGACGGGCCATCGCCAACGTACCGCGCGGTGAACCCAAGGCTGTGGCTATCGGAGCGGCCCGCGCGCCCGATCTCCTCGTACCCGGGGAACCGGGTCGCGGCTTGGAGCTCCCATTGCCAGTCCCCCAGGGTCCGGCTCAGGTTGAGGCTCCCCATCGCTCCGTAGCGGGTGTGCTCTCCCGCCGGGATGTCCTGGAACCGGGCGAGGTCGCGTCCGTCGAGCTTCGTCTGGGTCTGGGGGAACCGCTCCGTGGTCGCGGCGACCCGCCACAGGTGGAGGATGAACGCTTCATCTGCCTTTTCCCCAGCCCACACCGCGCCCCCGGCGGCGCCCACGGCCACGATCGGCCCCGGGGCCACCGGTGCGGCCTCCCCCTCCCTCCACAGGCCACTCCCCGTCGCATACCACAGGACGCCTTCGTGGAACGCCATCCCGTACACCGGCTGTCCGGGAGCGATCCATCCCGCCCCGCGCCCCCCGCGGACGATCCGGATCCCTTCCTCGGACGCAACATATAGCTCCTCTCCGCGCGCAGCGAGGGCATGCACCGGCCCCGGAGCCTCGGGGAGGAGGGTCCATGCTTCTCCCTCCCGCACGAACAGCCCTTCCTCCGTCCCCAGGTACAACCGTTCGTCGGCCCACAGGAGCGCCGTCGGGCACGGCCCCTCCTCGGGGAGCCCGAGCCTCTCCCACCGGTCTGGGCGTTCGGCATCGGCGGTGAGGAGCGCGGCCACGTCGCTCTCGGTGGCGAGGTAGATCCGCCCTCCCCCTTGGGCGAGGGCGAGGACCTCCGTCCCGGGAACCCCGTCGTCCTCAAACAGCCGAACCCAGCTCCGCACGCGGTCGAACGGCGTTGCCTCCACGAGCCGAACGATCGTCAGTCCGGCATCCGTGCCTACGAGGAGCCTGTCCGGGACAGCGAGGAGGGCATGGACGGCCCGACCGGAGAGGCCGTGGGCGGTCCCGTACCCGGTGAAGAGGCCATCCTTGTACACCGTCAACCCGTTCTGGTGCCCGAACACGACGTACGCCCCGTCGGCGGCGCGGGCGGCGGCGATGGCGTTGATTCGGTTCGGGGTGGGGATCCGGGCGTTGTCGTCGGACGGGAACACGTTCTCCGATCCCCCGACGGCGAGGCTGTACGTCCACTCCCCGATCCTGCCGGCCAGGGAGAGGGCGGCCACGGTGTGGGTGTTGGGCATGGTGGCCGTGGTCGGGCGGGGGGCACCGAGGTCGTGGGCTCGGTACAGGGCGAGCTTGAACCCATCCCACCTGGGAACGTTCAACACGAGGCCCAAGAGGTCCCTCTCGTAGTCCGCGTACCCACCGAGGCCCCCCCGCTGGCGCTCGAAGTCCACCTTCAGCTCCTCCTCCGGCCCAAGGGGGGAGAAGAGGATGAGCAGTCCGCTTTCGTAATCGATCGCGTAGTCCACTCCTCGCGTGAGGAGCTGGCCGTTCCGGCGCACCTGGTCCGAGGCTGGCACCAGGCTGAGGCCGAGCCCGAACGTGCTTCCCTCCCGCTGGTAGGCGAACCCCACCTGGACGGCCCCCCCTTGGAAAAAGGTATCCGGGAACGAAACCCGGAGGACGCCCGGCGCGGGGAGGAGCGTCCACACGAAGTCCGCGAGGGTGGGATCGGGAAGGGGACGGAAGTCCGTTTCCCCAGGCCGACGGATCCACACCTCCACCGTGTCCGCGATCACATCGGGCTCGCCGAGGTACAGGTAGCGCCGGCGCTGCGCCTGGGGGAACGGGTAGGCATCCTCGTCCACGAGCACGGCCAGGAACCGACCCAGCTCGGAAAGGAAGCGCGTCTCGAGCTCGCTCCCCTCGACGAAGGGGTATGCCTTCCGGTCGTCATCGGTCAGGCCGAGCCGGGTGTTGTGGGCATCGATCGCGTCCTGGATCCGGCGGCGGGCGATCGCGGCTGGGGCCACGCGCAACGCGAGGGCGTCGGCCTCCCCTTCCTCGCGCAGCACCAGGTACTGGCCCGCGGGCAGGTCCGTGACCCGCTCCGCCTCGAGATCCTCGCGGATGTACCCGAGCTCCCAGGCGGCGAGGAACGTCCACAGCTCCATCTCCCCCTCCAGCCGGAGCCGGACTTGGGACAACCCCTCCACGAACTGGAGCGAAAGCGGCCAGTAGGCCAACCCCTCCACGGACTGCCCATACGGCGCCTCCCGCCACGGCTCGTCGGGGTCGGTCGTGGTGAACAGGGCCTCGCCCTCCCCGCGCTCGCCGGTGAACGTGCGGGTCTCGGAGACCCCCTCGAGCCGCGTGACGATGGCACCCAACGAGGCCCCGTCCCCTGCGTACGTGACGCGCGCCCCGAGGACGCGCTTGTTGTACACGCCGAGGCCCTCTCCCTCCGCCCCGACCACGAACCGCCCCAGCTCGCCGGTCCATGGGGTGCGGTCCACGGTGAGGAGGAAGTCCTGGAACCCAGGTCCCAGCTGGTCGTTGAAGCTCGCGCGGAGGGTGAGGAAGCCGAGGGCGGTGCCTTCGATCTCGGCGCGGAGGGTCTGGGTGAGGGCCGGCTGCCCGGGGGTGAGGCCCTCCGCGCCCAGGAGGTCGCTCGCTCCCCATCCGAGCCGGATCGTCCACGTCTTCTCCCCGCGCACGACGAGGTCGAAGCTCGGGGTCTGCTGGGCGACGGCGATGAAGCCCACGAGCACGAGGGAAAGGAAGGCCTTGGTCATCAAATCCTCACGGCGAAGGATACGCGGACGGCTGGGGGGAGCACAGGATGGACGAGGATCACCCACTCCACCCCGAACGGGCCCCACCGCACCGTGCCCCCGAACGCGAGCCCGCTCGGTCCGCAGCCGGCGCGAACGAGAAGCCACTCCATCCCCAGCTCGCCCCCTGCGGCGAACGCGGTGTCCCCCCCCAGGTCGAGGAGGTCGCAGGCGAGGGCGAGGGTCACGGGACCGAGCTCGAGGGGGAGGGCGAAGCCCACCACGAGCTGGGAGGGCCAGGACTCCCCCGCGACCGGCGCCTGGGAGGAAACGCCCTTCCACATCGCCCCGAGGTGGATCGGCCCCCGCCACAGGAACGCGAGATCGAGCGCCCCCCCCACGCCAGGGACGGGGGCGATCGGGACCAGGACCCGCGTCCGTGCCCCCGCTCCCAGGGGCCCCAGCCGGACCCCGATCCCGAGGAGGGCACCCGCCGTGCGGAACGAGAGGTCGGGCCCGATCTCCCCCGCATCGAGCACGATCCCGGCGGCGGCGATGCCCGGCACGGCCACGGCCACGAGCCCCAGTTGCGCCGCTCCGAATTGGCTCCCATAGGAGGAGAGGAGCTGAACCCCCTCCACCCAAGGGAGACCGGCGGGGTTCATGAACAGGGCATCGCTGGACGGTAGGGCGATCCCGGCCCCGCCCATCCCTGCGCTGCGGGCCGCCGTGGCCAGATCGAACAGGATGTCCCCTCCCACAACCCCCTGGCCGATCCCGCTCAATCCCACCCCGACGACTAGCACGACCGCGATCGCCCTCATCGCTGGACCACCACCCGGACGATCTCGGACTGCGCGCGGTCCGTAACGAGGACGGCGAGGTAGAGGCCGCTCGCCACGGCCCGGCCGTCGGACGTGGTGACCGTCCACCGCACGTCCCCGGACGGGAGGGGGAGAAGCTGGGTGGAGACAAGCTTCCCGGCAAGGTCGTACACGTGGAGGCTCGCCCAACGCGTCCCGGAGGGGCAGTGGTAGCGGAAGGTCGCCTCCCGCGACACGGGGTTGGCGAGGAGGGTGAGGGTGGGACGCTCCACCGGGCCAGGGCTGCCGATGAGGGCTGCCGCACGGGACACGTCCAGCTTCCCCGCGCCCCACATGTAGTTGGGGGTGGCCCCCACCTGGCTGTCGACCCGCGCTCCGGAGAGGAGGGCATCCTTGACCTCGGACCACGTGAGGTTCGGTTGCCGGGAGAAGAGGAGCGCCACCGCTCCCGTCACGTGAGGGGCAGCCATGCTCGTCCCGAGGAGCATCGTGTACTCCCCTCCCGGCAGGGTGAGCCGCGGGGCGGTCGTGACGTTCCAGGAGCGGGCGGAGGCGATCCATGCTCCCGGCGCCGCGAGGTCGGGCTTCACCCGCCCATCGCGCGTCGGCCCGCGCGAGGAGAACGAGGCGAGGGCTCCGATCTCCCCTTCCTCCGCCTGGTTGCCGACCACGGACGTCCACTGCGTCTTCGTCACATACGCCCCGACCGTGATCGCGCGGTGGGCGTTCCCCGGCTCGCTGATCGTGGACCTTGAGTCACCCTCCCGGAACTGGGCCGAGGAGGGGTTCTCCACCCACCCATCCACCCGTCCCCCCCCGAGGATCGGGGTGAGGGTGACCACCCACGTTGCCCCCGGCGTGACATCGGTGAGGGCGATGTAGATGTAGCGACTCAGGTTGCGGGGATCGGGGAGGGAGGTGTTGTCGAGCCACACCCCACCCGAGGATGTCGATGCCCCGCGCTGTGTGCCGGGGAGCACGGTCACCGTCTCGCCGCTCGGGGCGCGCACCTCCGTGGAGAAGCTCGCCGTCCCGCTGTGCCAGAGTTGGACGGTGACCGTGCTCTTCTCCACCTCGAGGTGCCACGTGGTCGTAGCCCGCACGTCGGCCCCGATGTGGATCCGGCGGTCCCCTTCGTTCCCCGCGGCGACGACCACCGCCCTGCCCGGACGGTCGACCAGGGCATCGAGCATCCGCTCGAACAGCGAGCTCCCGTCGTGAGGGCCGCTGTGCCCGCCGAGGGATAGGTTGACGACCGCGGGCTTCCCCAACGCTTCCGCGGCCTCGAACACGAACCGCACCCCGTCCAGCACGGTGTCCTCGTAGAACGTCGTCTTCACGATGACGAGGTCCGCTCCAGGTGCAGCACCGCGCATTCCGCCTCCCGAGGCGGAACCGTCCCCCGCAGCGATCCCGGCGACGTGGGTCCCGTGCCCGCTCGCGTCCCGCGTGGGGGGGGAGCCGGTTGCAATCGCGATCTCCAGCTCCTGGCGCGAGAAGGCCCGTCCGTAGTAGGTCTCCGCGCCCGTGAGGTCGTCTCCCCACCAGTACGGGAATCCCGTGGCACCCACCCCGGTCTGGTCCCACAACCACAGGATCCGCGACCCCTCCTCAAACCCATCCCCCGTGCGGTCCACCCGGAAGTCGCGGTGGAGAATGTCGATCCCCGTGTCCACCACCCCAATGATCACCCCTTCACCGGTGGCGGTGGGAGTGCTGTACCAGAGGGCGGGGGCCCCGATCTCGGGCACGGACCGGTCCACCATGGGATACACGGGGCGGCTCGCCTGCACGTAGACGACCTGGGGATGGTCGGCGAGGGCCCCGAGATCGGCGAGCTCCACCTCGCCGGTGGCGAGCGTCCCCACCACCTGATGGGGGCGGAAGAGGGGGACCATCCACGCTCCCTGGGGATCCTTCGTCAGGAGCAACACCCGCAGCGGGGCGGATGGCCCGCCCTCCGCGGGGGGGAGGGCCGCGTCTCCCCCCAGCGCCACGAGCGTGGGGAGGACCTCGGGGGACAGGAGGTCCACTGGACCGCCTTCCCCGCGCGCTTGGACGAGAGCCCGCAGTAGGGGGTCGAGCTTCTCCGGCCCGGCCGCCGCGGGGAGGGAGAGGAGGGGAAGGATCACCAGAAGCAGCGCCAGCCGGGTCACGGGGGGACATTGTAGCCTTGGGCTACGGATCGGGCCAGGCCCGTTGATCCTGGGGGGACGTGGGCTAAAATGCTTCCGATATGGACCGGCGTCCGATTCAGCCGCCCCGCACGCTGCGCAGCATCACCATCCTCGTGATGCTCGTGATGGTCGGGCTTCTCGTGCTTCAGGCGCTGTGGCCGTCCCGCAGCCGCATGGTCGAGCTCACGTACTCGGACCTCCTCGCCGAGATCGAGCGAGGAAACGTGGAGGAAGTGGCGATCCAGGGATCGCGGATCGAGGGGACCCTCAGGACCGGAGAGATCCGGTCCTTCGTCGCTCAGGGGCCTCCCGAGGGATCGCCCCTCTACGCCGGCCTGACCCAGGCGATGGAGGCGGCGGGCGTGACGTACCGTTTCCAGGAGGCGGGGGGAGCGTCGTGGATCCTCCCCCTGCTCGCCTACTCGCTCCCCGTGATCCTGGTCGTCGTTTTCTGGATGTACATGATGCGCCGCATGCAGGGGGGGAGCGCGTTCACGTTCGGCCAGTCCCGAGCCAAACTCGTCACCAAGGAGTTCACGAAGGTCACCTTCAAGGACGTGGCGGGGATCGACGAGGTGCTGGACGAGGTCCGCGAGATCGTGGACTACCTCAAGGATCCGGGGCGGTTCGTGCGCCTGGGGGCGAAGATTCCCAAGGGGATTCTTCTTGTGGGCCCGCCGGGGACGGGGAAAACGCTGCTGGCCCGCGCGATCGCCGGCGAGGCCGGGGTCCCGTTCTTCTCCATCTCCGGATCCGATTTCGTGGAGATGTTCGTCGGCGTCGGGGCGGCCCGGGTGCGGGACATGTTCCAGAAGGCCAAGGCGAGCGCCCCGTGCATCGTGTTCATCGACGAGATCGATGCCGTGGGCCGCAAGCGCGGGGCGGGCTTGGGCGGAGGCCATGACGAGCGGGAACAAACGCTGAACCAACTCCTCTCGGAGATGGACGGGTTCGAGAGGAACGCGGGGGTGATCGTCCTCGCCGCCACGAACCGTCCCGATGTGTTGGACCTGGCCCTGCTCCGGCCGGGGCGGTTCGACCGCAAGATCGCCGTTCCCACGCCGGACTTGCACGGACGGGAAGCGATCCTCAAGGTCCACATTCGGGAGAAGAAGCTCGCCACCGACGTGGACCTCTCCCTCCTCGCCCGCCGCACGTCGGGCTTCGTCGGGGCGGATCTCGAGAACCTGTGCAACGAGGCGGCGTTGCTTGCTGCACGTCGGAACAAGGACCGCATCGAAATCGAGGATTTCGAGGAAGCATTGGACCGCGTTCTCACCGGACTGGCACGCAAAGGGATGTACATCAAGGAGGAGGAGCGGCAGCGCATCGCGTACCACGAGTCCGGTCATGCCCTCCTGAACAAGCTCCTCCCCCGTCTAGGGCCGGTGCACAAAGTGACGATCGTCCCCCGGGGAACGGGGGTCCTGGGGTTCTCGCAGCGGCTGCTTGAGGACAAGTACTGGACGTCCAAGGATGACCTGCTGGACATGCTCACCTGGACGTTCGGGGGGCGAGCGGCGGAGGAGATTGTGTTCGGGGAGCAGAGCACCGGTGCGGCGAACGACCTCCGCGAAGCGACGGAGATCGCGACGAAGATGGTCGTCGAGTACGGGATGTCGGAGGAGTTGGGCCCGATCAACCTCGGCAAGGAGCGCACGAACATCTTCCTCGGCGAGGAGATCGTGCGCAGCGACGAGCACTCCGAGGAGCTGTCCGCGTTCGTGGATCGGGAGATCCGCAGCTTCCTTGCCCGGGCCTACGAGCGGGCGAAGGCCCTCCTCCTGCAGTACCGCGCGGCCCTCGATCGGGTGGCGCAGGAGCTCCTGCGGCGGGAGTCCCTCGACGGCACGGAATTGGACGCCCTTCTCGCCGACCTCGCTCTCGAGCCGACGGGATGAGCTCTGCCCCGCTCCGGGTCGCCATCCTCGGGGCAACGGGGTCGATCGGGACCCAAGCCCTGGACGTCATCCGCTCCCTGCGGCGTGCCGGCCATCCCGTGGCGGTGGTGGCGCTCGCTGCTGGCCGGAGGGTGGATGCCCTTGCCGCGCTGGCCCGCGAGTTCGCGGTGGAGCGGGTGGGGGTCGCGGGCCCGATCGAGGCGGACCGGCTGCGGGAGATCCTCCCCGTGGAGGTCGTCACGGGGCGCGACGGGTTGTGTCATCTTGCGTCCCTTCCCGATGTGGATCTTGTTCTGAACGCGGTCGTCGGTGCAGTGGGCCTCGCCCCGACCCTCGCCGCCCTCGCCGCGGGGAAGGCCCTCGCCCTCGCGAACAAGGAGTCGCTCGTGATCGGGGGGGAGCTCGTCGTGCGCGCGTGCCGCCGGGAAGGCCAGATCGTCCCCGTGGACTCCGAGCATGCCGCCCTGTTCCAGATCCTCTCCGCCATCGACCCTGGCGAGATGGAGCGCGTGTGGATCACCGCCTCGGGGGGGGCATTCCGGGGCCGTGATCCGGCGACCTTGGCCGCCGTCACCCCTACGGAGGCTCTCGCCCATCCGGTGTGGGCGATGGGACCGCGGATCACGATCGACTCCGCGACCCTCGTCAACAAGGCGTTCGAGGTGATCGAGGCCCATCACCTGTTCGCCCTCCCCTGGGACAGGATCGGCGTCCTCATCCATCCCCAGGCGCGCGTCCACGCCTTGGTCGAGCTTCGCGACGGGACGATCCTCGCCCAGCTTTCCCCACCCGACATGCGGATCCCGATCCAGGCCGCCCTCACCCATCCTGCCCGCCTGTCCCCGGCTCCGGCTCGCCTTTCCCTGCCCGGTCTTGCTCTCACCTTCGAGCCGTTGCCCGTGGATCCGTATCCCGCGTTCTGGTCCGTGCTCGACGCGGGGAGACGCGGCGGGACGGCCCCTGCGGTGGCGAACGCCGCCGACGAGGTCCTCGTTGAGGCGTTTCTCTCCGGGAAGATCCCGTATCCAGCGATCGCCAACGGCATCGCCGAAGTACTTTCCGCGCACGAGACTGTTCCCGTCCAGGACATCGATTCTATCTATACAGCCGACAACTGGGGGCGGGAGATGGCCCGAGCGATTGTGGCGCGGCGAGCCTCCAGCGTATAAAATGGGTGGCCATGATTACGAGCAGGCGTCTAGGGTACGGAGTATGTGTTTTGTACGAGCTTGCGACCCGCAAGGAGGGGTATCACTCAGCGCGTGACATCGCGGACGGGTATCGCGTCCCCGAGGCGTTCGTGCGCAAAATTCTTCTCGATCTGCGCCGGGCCGGTCTCGTCACCGCGCAGAAGGGGCGCACCGGCGGTTACCGCCTTGCGCACCCCCCGAAGGCGATCAAGCTTGGCCAGCTCGTCAAGGCCCTCGAACCCGAGACCCCGCGCCTGGTGTACGGCCGCCAGCGCGGCGGCGGGTATGTCCCAGGCGAGGACTGCCCAGTGAAGGGGTTCTGGAAGGGGATCGAGGAGACCTTCACTCGGGCCCTGGCCGAGAGCACGCTCGCGGATGTGGTGGACCGCTCCCGGACTCCCTCCCGCAAGCGGGCGCCGAAGGCCAAGGCGAAGGGGACCGCGGCCCGGGGGCGGAAGAAGACCCGGAAGTAGCCGTGCCCGCCCCGGGGCAGGTGCAAGCCGTCCTCCGTCAGGTGACGGACCCTGAGCTCGGGGTCAACATCGTCGACCTCGGTCTCGTGTACGGAGTCCGGGTAGAAGAAGGGCGGATCCACGTGGAGATGACGCTCACCACCCCATCTTGTCCCCTCGCCGCGGCGCTGCCGGCGCGGGTGGAGGAGGTCCTCCGCGCGCATTTCCCTGGCCAGGCAGTGGAGGTGGCCCTGGTGTGGGAGCCCCGCTGGACGCCGGAGCGGATGTCCGAGGACGCACGCCGCCAGCTCGGCGCTCCGTGACCCGCGAGCTGTGCGCCGTTTGCGGCAAGCGGGTTGGGGATCGCCGCTGTCCGGGTCTCGACCGCAGCCTGTGCAGTCGGTGCTGCGGGTCGCAGCGGGGGCGATTCGTGCGCTGCCCTCCGGATTGCGCGTACGGGCGGGTGGCCGAGGAGAGGCTTCGGGAGAGGCGAGCCCGCGAGCTTGAGCGGGCATGGGCCCTCTGGTACCGCGACCTAGCTCAAGCGGGCAGAGAGCGGGTCTGGCCCCACATCGAGATCCTCGCCGAGGCGCTGGCCACGATCCTCCACCGCACAGTGGCCACCGATGCCGAGGTCGAGGCCGCGCTGCGCTACCTGGACCGAGCGTTGTCCCCGCTTGTGCTCGTGCCCACATCCCCCCCGCCGCTGGGGCGGGTCCTCGCCGAGGAGGGGTTCCTCCCCCTCGTGCGGGAAGGGAAGGTGGAGGGGGAGAAGCTGCGGGAGGCGGTGCAAGCCATTGCGGGCTGGCTCGCAGACTACCGGTCCCCGGATGACCCGCTCCGGTTCGTGCGCGGGATCCTCGGTCTTCTGCCTCGCCGCCCCGAGGAACCGGAGGGGCTCATCGTGCGCCCGCGAGGGCCCGCGTGATCCCGAGGGCCCAGGCCAGTCCGACGTAGAGGGCGGTTCCGAGCGGGACGCCAATCCCGACCGTGCCCCACGGCCCGAGAGGGGCGAGGAGGGGCCGGACGAGGAGGAGGGCCCCCGTCATCCCCCCCGCGGCGAGGGCGAGGGGGAGGAGCATCCGGAGGTCGATCCCCCCCCGACAGCGCCGCCAGAGGAGCGCCCCGAGGAGGAGGGCATCCGCCCACCCGGCGACGCCCGTGGCGAGGGCGAGCCCGAACGTGCCCCACAGCCGCACCCACCATAGGTCGAGCCCCACGTTCACCGCGAGGGCGACGGCACCGGCGAGCACGGGGAGCAGCGGCCGGCCGAGGGCGAACCACGCCCGGGAGAACAGGTACACCAGGGCGTAGGCCCACAGGCCGGTGAGGTACCCCCCAAGCGCGATGTAGGTGCGCGCCGTGTCGGTCGCCGTGAACGCCCCCCGCTGAAAGAGGACGGTGAGGATCGGCATCCCCAGGACGAGGAGCCCGGCCAGGGCGGGGAGGATGAGTGCTCCCGTGGTGAGGAACCCTCGGTCGAGCGCGCGGCGGAACCCATCTTCGTCGGAGCGGGCGGCGAACCGGGACAGGCGCGGGAGGGCCGCCGTGGTCACGGACACGGCGAGGATCCCCAGAGGAAACTGGAACAGGCGCATCGCGTACTGGAGCGTGGCGATCGAGCCAGGGGCGAGGTGGGAGGCGAGGCGGTTGTCGACGAGCGTGTTCACCTCAGCCACCATGAGCCCTCCCAGGGCGGGGAGGAGCCGCCACGCCACCTCGCGCAGCGCGGGGTGGGGGGGCCACAGCCGCCATGGCCCACGCAGTACAGCTCTCAACGGGGGAAGGAGGACGATCGCCATCCCCGCTCCGCCGAGGAGGGCGCCCAGCGCCAGCCCGAAGATCGGGGGCTCCGCCACCCGGGCGAGGACGATCGCTCCAACGATCATCCCCACGTTGAGGACGGCGGGGGCGAAGGCGGGCCAGAAGAACCGCCCTTGGGCGTTGAGGATCCCCCCGGCGAGGGCGGAGACGGAGATGAACCCGATCAAGGGGAACAGCCACCGCGCCAGGGTCACGCTCTGGGCCATCGTCTCCCGCGCAAACCCCGCGGCGAGCACGGGGACATACGACGGAGCGCACAGGGCGCCCAGGACGCACAGGACAGGGAGCACGAGGACGAGGTACAGGAACGCCGACCGGGCGAGGGCATCCCCTTCCCCGCGCTCGTTGGCCCGGGCATAGACGGGGACAAACGCCGCGGCAAGGCCCCCCTCCCCAAGGACCTGGCGCAGCGCCTGGGGGATGAACAGCGCCACGAGGAACGCATCGTACCCCGCCGAAGCGCCAAACGCGTAGGCAATCGCCGCGTCGCGGGCGAACCCAAGGACCCGCGACAGGACCGTCCCCCCTGCCCCGCGGAACACGTCCCCGAGGAACGAACCGCCGCCTGCCCCCCTTGCGCCGGGCGGCGTCTCGTGTTCAGGTGGGCGCGGGGAGGCCGTTGCGTCCCCCACGCTGCGCTACGCAGCCGGTGTTACCGTCAGCTTGACCTTGGCGGTGATGTTCTCGTAGAGGAGGATCTCCGCCTCGTGTTCGCCGAGCGTGTCCACCGGTTCCATCCGGACTCGGTCCGGTTCGATCTTCACGCCGAACCGGTCCGCGATCTCCTTGGCCACGTCCTGTGGCCGCACCGACGCGTACAGCTTGTCCTCGTCGTGGACGCGGCGGGTGAACAGAAGCTCCACGCCGGCGAGCTTCTCGGCGAGGGCGTGTGCTTGGGCATGGCGATCGGCGAGCTCGGCCTGGTACCGGGAGCGGAGGTCCCCGAACCGGGCCAGTTCGTGGGGCGTGGGGACCACGCCGAGCTTCCGTGGCAGGAGGTAGTTGCGGGCGTAGCCGTCCTTCACCTCGACCACGTCCCCTGGGATCCCCAGTCCGGCCACCTCACGGGTCAGCAGCACCTTCACCTGTATCCCTCCTTGAGCGAGCAATGGTAGAGGGGCGCTGCTGGAACTTCAAACGGCGCTATACTTCTCCCCGTCGCGAGGAGAAGGAGATGACGATGAGGTTCGACCTTGCAGCGTTGCGGGCGGATCCCGGCCGTCCGTTCAGCCTGAGTCAGGACGTGGATCTTCCCCACGTGGAGTGGCAAGGGGAGACCCTGCGCGTGCTGGGGCCGGTCCATGTCGCGGCGACCGCGATCTGCCGGGAAGGGGAGATCATCCTCCGGATGTCCGTGCGGGCTCGGGTGCGGCGCACGTGCTCCCGCTGTCTCGTGGAGCTGGTGGAGGAGGTGGCGGAGGACGGAGCGCCGGAGCTCCACCCCGACGAGGTCGACGGTTCCTACCTTGAGCTGGGGCCGTTCATCGTGGCTGCGCTGCGGCTTGGGCTCTCCCCCAAGCCCCTCTGCGCGCCGGGCTGCTTGGGCATCTGCCCGGAGTGCGGGGCCGATCTCAACCGCGAGCGGCACCGTGAGGGTTGTCACGGGCAGACGAAGCGGCTCGACCCGCGGCTCGCCAAACTGCGTGAGCTTCTCGACGAACTCCCTTCCGAGCGATGAGCGAGTGCATGGCGGGATGGGGGGGCGTCGTGGAGCGGGTGGGAGCGAGGGTGCTGGGTGTGGATCCGGGTCTTGCGGCGACCGGGTACGCGGTGGTCGAGAGCAGGGGGCGGAGGTTCTCCGTGCTCGTCGCGGGGACGGTGCGCACCCAGCCGGGGACGGTCCTCCCCGAGCGGCTGGGGCAGATCCACGATGTGCTGTCCGCGGCGATCGCTGCCCACGATCCGCAGACGGTGGCGGTGGAGGACGTGTTCCTCGCCCGCAATGCCCCGTCGGCGATGGGCACCGCGGAGGTGATCGGGGTCGTGAAGCTGCTGGCCCGGGGCCGTGAGCTCCGGTCCTTCCCCCCGCGGCAGGTCAAGAAGTGGATCTGCGGGAACGGCTCCGCGCCCAAGGAGCAGATGCTGGCGATGGTGAAGGCCCTCGTGTGCAGCGATGGGGCAGAGATGGCGCAGTGGTCCGACCACGCCGGAGACGCGGTGGCGATCGCCCTCTGCGCGTTCTTCGCCGGTGGCCGCTGATGTCCACTGCTGATCGGAACCCCTGTTCACCGCCGAGGCCCAGAGGGTGCAGGAAACCATTTCTGGAGTTGAATCTAGATCCCCGAAGTTCCGTAGCGTCGCAGCTTGTCTGCGACGGACAGCCGTCGGGGATGAACCCCGACGCTACGACCTCTTCTCCCTCCGATCTCCGCGTGCTCGGCGGGGAGAGCAGTGCCGATCTTTGGGATTTGACGTGACGATCTACGAGGCGCTGGGGATCGCGGAGGTGCCGGAGCGGCTCCTCCTCGTGGATGGCCATTCCACCCTCTACCGCTCGTTCTACGCCGTTCCCGACCTCACGACGTCACGCGGGGAGCCGGTGGGGGCCCTGTACGGCTTTCTCCGCACGTTGGTCAAGGTCCTGCGCGAGTACCCGTCCCGCTACGTGGCGGTGGCCCTCGATGCCGGCGGGGTCACGGTGCGGCACGAGGCGTACGCCGAGTACAAGGCGACGCGGAAGCCGGCCCCCGAGCCCCTCCTCCAGCAGCTGCCCCGGGTGCGCGAGCTTCTTGAACCGCTCGGGATCCCATGTCTCGTCATCCCCGGCTACGAGGCGGATGACGTGATGGCCACCCTATCTTGGGAGGCGGAGCGGGCGGGGATCCCCGTCCTCCACCTCACCGGCGACAAGGACATGGCCCAGCTCGTGTCGGAGCGCGTGTTCCTGCTCCGGCCGGGCCGCCGGCCGGGCGATCCGCTGACCCTGCTCGACCGAGACGGGGTCGAGGAGAAGTTCGGCGTCCCCCCGGAGCGAATCGGGGACCTCCTCGCCCTGGAGGGCGACGCCTCGGACAACGTGCCTGGGGTGAGGGGGATCGGAGAGAAAACGGCCCGCGAGCTCCTCGCCGAGCACGGCTCCCTCGACGCCGTGCTCGCAGCAGCGGATCGGATCCGGAACAAGCGGGTCGCGGCTGCCCTCCTCGCCGGTCGGGAGGATGCGCTCCTGTCGCGGGAGCTCATCACCTTGCGCCAGGTTCCCCTTCCTCTGTCGGTGGCGGATTGCGCGCCGGGGTCGCTTGACCCGGCGAGGCTGCGGGGGGTCCTCGAGGCTCTGGAGTTCCGCACCATCCTCGCCGAGCTCGCCCTCGACCGGCCGGCGGCGCCCGACGGGACGTACGAGGTCGTCACGAGCGAGGACGCGTTCGCTGCCCTGCTCGCGGCCCTGGGCAGAGCTTCGGAGTTCGCACTCGACCTCGAGACCACGAGCACGGACCCCCTCACCGCGGAGATCGTCGGGATCTCCCTCGCTGTGGAACCGGACCGGGCGTGGTACATCCCCGTCGGGCACACCTACCCCGGCGCCCCGGCCCAGCTCCCGCTGCGCCGCGTGCTGGAGGGGCTCCGGCCCCTCCTCGAGGGCGAGACGCCGCGGATCCTCGGCCAGAACCTGAAGTACGACCTCCAGGTCCTCGCCTCCCACGGGGTTGAAGTCCGCGGGATCGCGTTCGACGCGATGATCGCCCACTGGCTCCTCCACCCCGATGCCCCGGCCCACGGGCTCGATGTCATCGCCCGCTCCGAGCTCGGGGTCCGCGTCCAGACCTACAAGGAGCTCCTCGCGGCCGGGGGCGAGAAGGGGATCGCCGAGGTGCCTGTGGGCCGCGCCGCCCGCTACGCCGGGGAGGACGCAGCGGTGGTGTGCCGGCTCCGACCGGGGCTGACGGCCAAGCTCGACGAGGCGGGGCTGGCGGAGCTCTTCGCCGAGGTCGAGCTCCCGCTCATTGAGGTCCTGCGGGCGATGGAGCGACGGGGGGTCCTCCTCGACGTGGAGGCCCTCCGCGCGCAGGGCAAAGAGCTCGAGATCCTCCTCGGCCAGCTGCGGGACGAGCTGTTCGCCCTCGCCGGCGGGCCTTTCAACCCCAACTCCACGCCCCAGGTGCGGGAGATCCTGTACGGGAAGCTCAAGCTCCCCGTGCTCGGCAAGCGGAAGACCGGCCCGGCGACCGACGCGTTCGTCCTCCGCGAGCTCGCCGCGCACCACGAGTTCCCGGGCAAGCTCGCCGCGTACCGCGAGCTCGAGAAGTTGCGCAACACGTACATCGAGAAGCTGCCAACCTACGTCCATCCCCGCACCGGGCGGGTCCACACCTCGTGGAACCAGACTGGGACCGCCACCGGCCGGCTCTCCTCTTCCGAGCCGAACCTCCAGAGCGTTCCCGCCGCGCACGAGGCCGGGGTGGACATCCGCAGCGCGTTCGTCGCCCCGGCCGGGCGGGTCTTGCTCGGGGCCGACTACTCCCAGATCGAGCTCCGCGTGCTTGCCCACATGTCCGGCGACGAGAACCTGATCGCGGCGTTCGCGGGCGGGGAGGACCTCCACCGGCGCACGGCGGCGACCCTGTTCGACGTCCCGCCGGAGCGGGTGGACGCGCGGATGCGGACGATCGCGAAAAGGGTCAACTTCGGGATCATCTACGGGATCAGCCCGTACGGGCTGGCGCGCGACCTCGGGATCCCCCAGGCCGAGGCGAAGGGGCACATCGACCGGTTCTTCGCGGCCTACCCCAAGGTCGGCCCGTTCTTGGAGGGGCTCGTGGCCGAGGCGCGGAGGACGGGCTACGCGCGGACCCTCCTTGGCCGCCGCCGGCCGATCTCAGGTGTTCAACCTGAAAACCGATCACCGGGCACGGGGGGAGCGGGCTTCGAGGGGCGGAACGCGATCAACACCCCGATCCAGGGCTCGGCGGCCGACCTGATCAAGCTCGCCATGCTCCGACTCCACGCGGCGTGGCGGGCGGGGGACCTCCCGGCGGAGATGATCCTCCAGATCCACGACGAGCTCGTGTTCGAGGCCGATGAGGGCGATGCCGATCGCGCCGCCCGGGCGGTGAAGGAGATCATGGAGTCGGTCGCCGACCTCCGCGTCCCCCTCGCCGTCGACGTCAAGATCGGCCGCCACTGGGGCGAGATCTAGCCGCCCCCCCTCTCTCTTCCTCTCCCCCCAAGGGGGGAGAGGGCAGGGTGAGGGGGGCCTGTTCAGCATCCCCTCTCCCCGACGCGGGAGAGGGAAGGGTGAGGGGGACGTGCCGTTCCCTCAGCAGCTCACGGGTAACGGACCACGGGCTACGGACAACGGACCACGGACTGCGGACCCCGGTCAACCCCGCAGCTCCTCGACGATCTTGTCTGGGGACTTCCCCCGCAGGCGGGAGAGGTGACCGCGGTACGGGGCGAACGCGGATTCACGCACGTGCCGACGCAGGCGGAACTCGCCACCGTCCTCGACGAACTCCACTTCGTCTCCCATCGCAAGTCCGAGTCGCACCCGGACCCGCTTGGGGAGGGTGATCCTCCCCTTGCTCGTCAGCTTGGCCTTGGTCATGAGCGTCGCCTCACGGCCGGGATCGTGCCTGCAACCGAAGTGCCGGGCAACCTGATACCATTGCCTCCGCTGAACGCGGACGGCATGTAGTGTTGTCCGGGTCGTAAGTAGCGTCGCAGCTTGTCTGCGACGGCCAGGCGGCGGTGAGTGGCGGAGCGGGGCTCCACGGCGATGGTCTTCCTCCCCGACGACGAGCCTTTGTTCAGGGCCGACGAAGCGGGACGCCGACCGCGCCGCCCAGGCGGTGAAGGAGAGTATGGAATGCGTGGTCGACCTCTGCGTCCCTGTCGCCGTGGCCGTCATCAGTAGCCGCAATTGGGGGAGATGCAGGTGTGGCGCTCATCACTGAGCAAGGAAGCTCCCGCTTCTTGTAGGCTATCGACTGAAGCGGTGACCTATTCAAGACTCCTGCTGAGGAGGCTACTTGACAGGCACTACAGCATCTGTCACCCCAGCTTCTCAGGTTGACCGAGCAAGTCGTTGGGCTACCATCCTGCAAGGAGAGGAGGGAGATCATGGCGAAACTCATATGGCATAGCACCCCTGCCGTAACATTCGGATCCAACGTCTTCATCAATGTTCCGACGATCCTCCAGTTCGACGCGACGCCGTTGATCTCGGTTGTGAAGGAGATGCAGGTTGGCTACACCACTGAGATACCTGTTTACGATCGTGATGGGACCTATCTTGCCAAGGTGCGTGGTACTAGGGTTTACGCAACCGGGGAGGGGAAGGAACATGGCGTAGAGATCAGGAAGCTCTCAGGCTGCTGGATATGCAGCGTCAAGGGGCGGACGGCATTTGAGATACACCAAGAACCCGGTCAGCTCTTCCTGAGCAAGGCAGAACTGTACGCTCCCGGTGGCTACTTGGTACGGGTGGAGGACGGACCTACTCCCGAGCTTTTCGATGTAAGCGGGCAGGCTCTGCAGATAAGGGGAGCAGTGATCAGGGACAGCTTGTTCCAGAATTGTCGGATTGGCGTCTGGCTGCAGAGTGACGGCAGGTTGACCATCTGTGTCTGATAGACATCAAGTGCCACATAGCGGAACTGGGAGCGGTTGTCCCGTGGACTGCGGGTACCCCGGTGCCAAGGATACGTTTCCAGCCCTTACGGGAGAACGACCTCCCCGGCGCGGATCGCGGACCATACGGTAAGATAGAGGCCGAGGAGGACGAGGTCGGCTCTGGCGCCGACGGCGAGGGACCCGAGCTCGCCGTCCAACCCCAGAACCCGGGCGGGGTTCGCGGTGACGAGGGGCAGGGCTTCCTCGGGCGAGAGGTTCGCGAACTGGGTCACGTTCCGCAGGGCGTGATCCAGTGTGAGGGCGGAGCCGGCGAGGGTGGCGTCGGGGAGACGGACCTCCCCGCCTTTCAGGCGGACTTCCCGGCTCCCCAAGCGGTAGCTCCCCTCGGCCATTCCCGAGGCGGCGGTGGCGTCGGTGACGAGACAGAGGCGGTGGAGCTCCCCCCGCCCGCGGAGGAACTCCACGACCAAGCGGACGAACGCGGGGTGGAGGTGGATCCCGTCGCAGATCAGTTCGAGCGAAGCACGTGAAAGGAGCGCCGCGCCCACGCACCCCGGATCCCGGTGATGGAGCCCGGTCATCGCGTTCCCGAGGTGGGTGACGTGAGATGCCCCGCGGCTGAGCGCTGCCGTCGCCTGTTCGTACGTGGCTGCGGTGTGGCCGATCGCGGGGACGGCCCCGATCCGCTGGATCTCGGCGACGAGGTCGAGCGCGCCCGGGAGCTCGGGGGAAAACGTAACGATCCTGATCCGATCCTCGAACCCGGCCACGAGCTTCCGGAGCGCTTCCCGACTGGGTGGGAGGAGCCAGCCGGGATCGAGCGCCCCGGCCTTCTCGGGGTTGAGGAACGGCCCCTCCAGGTGGATCCCCAGAATCCCCGGGACTCCCGCCACAACGGCCATCGCCCTCCGCATCCGGTCCAGGGGGCCGGGGACGATCGTCGCGAGGAGGCCGGTCGTCCCGTGCTCGGCGTGGAATGCCAGAATAGCCCGTGCGGCGTCGGGGTCTGCATCCATGAAATCGGCCCCCGCCCCTCCGTGAACGTGGAGGTCGAGGAACCCGGGTGCGAGGTACCGCCCCTCGGCGTCCAGCTCCGGCATGGGCCCGGGGCTCTTCACCTCGCCCAGGGCGGCGATGCGCCCGTCCCTGATCAGGCAGTCGCCCTCGCGCACGCCGGTCGGGGTCACGAGGCGCGCGTTGCGGATAAGGAGGTTCCCCCTCTTCTCCATGGTGGCGACGGCATTCTACGCCCCCCGTGGTCCGTCGACCGTTGTCCGGAGTCCGTGATCCGTAGACCCCTGTTCTGGGGTCCGGCCTTCGCTCACTGCAGTCCGTGGGCCGTGGCGGGGAGTCCGCGGGTCGGCCAAGTTACGCCCCCCCAAGAGGTGGAGAGGGGCTACGGGCCAGGCTTCCTCAACCCCCGCCCCGCACGAGGAGGCGCACGTAGTCGCGGATGTTTCCGACTTTCTCCAGCGTCATCGTTGCCTCGATCAGCTCCTCCCTCTGCCGCTCGGGGAGCGCGGTCCCCGCGTTGGCGCGGAACTTGGCGAAGAGCTCGGCGTCGGTGAGCGGCCGCTCCGGCTCGCCCTTGGCGTAGTCCTCCACCCGGCGGAGGCGTCGCCCGTCGGCGAGGGCGATCGTCACGATCGCCCGCTTCACCTTCGGGAACAGGGCATCGATTTCGGCGTTCTTGACGACCTTGATCTTCCCGAGGAGCTCCCCCACGAGGGGGTCGCGCAGCGCCTCGTCGGTGAAGTCGCTCGGCAGAACGCTCCCCTTGGCCAGGGCCACCGCGATGCAGTAGGGAAGGGAGTGGTCGGCGGTCTCCTTCGTCGTGGGGCGGTACTTCTCCGGGTCGGACAGGATGTCCGCGCCGCGGGTTGTGGTCTCGACCAGGACCTCCCGAACCGCGCGGGGGTCGATCCCATGCTCGCGCACGAGCTCGAGCACCGCGGTGATCGGCTGGTGGGTGAGGGCCTCGGTGGGGAACGCCTTGTAGGCGCACTCGGTGATGAGGAACTTCTCCCCGAGGCCGGCGAGGAGCGCCCCGGCGTCCCAGGTCACGTTGTGGAGAACGTGGAACACGCCCTCCTTGCCCTCGAACACCTCCACCGGCCCGGTGTAGCCCTCGCGGGCGAGGAGCGCCGCCCGCACCCCGGCCTCCGTGGCCATCGGATCGGCGGTGTTCTTCATGTTCGTGAGCTTTCCGGCCACGACCCCGCCCAGGGTGAAGTGGCTCGACCCGGAGATCCCCACCGCGGCCACGAGCTCGTCCGGGGAGAGCCCGAGCATTCGCCCTGCCACGAGCGGGCTCGCGAACTGGGTCAGGCTCGCGTGGTGCCACCCCTCCTCGCGGATCCCGGGGTGGGCGGCGAGGCACAGCCGCATCTCGACTTCGTAGGCAATGACGATCCCCACGAGGAGGTCCTTCCCGGAGAGGCCGAGGGCCTCCGCGGGGGCGAGCGCCGCGGGGATGATGTCGGAGGGGTGGGATGGATCCTGCTTCCAGTAGATGTCGTTGTAGTCCAGCGCCCGGATGAGGAGGGAGTTCATGAGGGCGGCGAGGGGAAGGTTCGTCCGCGTTCCGAACCCGATCACGGTGGCGTGATCCGCGCCCCCGAGCTTCGCGACGTAGCGGTGGGCGGCCGCCATGTCGGGGAGCTCCAGCGCAGCGAGCGCACACCCCACCGAGTCGAGGAGGAACCGCTTCGCCTCCGTGCGCGCTTCGTCCGGGATCTCCTCGTAGCGGAGGTCGTGGGCGAACTCGGCCAGTCGTCTGCTGATCGACTGCATTGTCCCCTCCTTATTGGGCGGCGCGGGCGATCGCCTCGGCCATCTCGTCCGTGGTCGCCGTCCCGCCCATGTCGTAGGTGCGGACCTTCCCCTCCGCGATGACCCGCGCCACGCCGCGCTCGATTCGCGCTGCCCGCTCCCCTTCCCCCAGCCACTCCAGCATCATCTTCGCGGCGAGGATAGACGCGATCGGGTTCACCTTGCGCTGGCCCGCGTACTTGGGGGCCGAACCATGGGTTGGCTCGAACACCCCGAGCCGATCCCCGATGTTCCCCGAACAGCCGAACCCGAGCCCGCCCACCATCTGGGCGCAGAGGTCGGAGATGATGTCCCCGTAAAGGTTCGGGGCGACGAGGACATCGTAGTTGAACGGGTTCTTGAGGAGCCACATGCACAGGGCGTCGATGTTGGCGTGGTCGAACACGATCTCCGGGTAGTCGGCCGCCACCTCCCGCGCCGCCTCCAGAAACAGCCCGTCCGTGGCCCGCACCACGTTCGCCTTGTGGACCGCGGTGACCTTCTTTCGCCCGTGACGGCGGGCGAACTCGAACGCGGCGCGCACGATCCGCTCCGACCCCTGGCGGGTGTTGATCTTGCACGAGATCGCGTACTCGTCGGGGGCGAGGTCCCGGAACGGGGAGAACGGCTTCGCCAGCCTGCTGAGGGTCTGGGCGAGCTCCGGCGGCACGGGGCGGAACTCGACCCCAGCGTAGAGGTCCTCCGTGTTCTCCCGGAACACGACGAGGTCGATCCCCTCCCGGTAGTTGAGGGGGCTTCCTGGGTACGCCTTGCACGGCCGCAGGCACACGTAAAGGTCGAACAGCTGGCGCATGCGCACGATGGGCGACCGGTAGGCGAGGCCCTTGCCCCGCAGCGCCGGGGAGAGCTCGGCCTCCGCATCCTTGGCGGGCTTGGACGTGATCGCCCCGAACAGGGCGGCATCCACCTCGTGGAGGAGGTCGATCGTCCGCTGGGGGAAAGGATCTCCCTCCTCGCACCAGAACCGCCACCCGATGTCGCCCGGCACGTATTCGGCGTTGAACCCGACGGAATCGAGGACGAGGCGCGCTGCCTCCAGTACCTCGGGCCCGATCCCGTCCCCGGGGAGGTACGCGATCCGGTAGTTGGCCATTCATTCCTCCTTGGCGAGCCGGTCCCGGAGGTAGGGGATCAGACCTCCGGCGGCGAGGATCTGCCGCACCCCATCCGGGAGCGGCGGGAACGGGTGCCTCTTCCCCGCATGGATGAGCACCCCCTTCTCGGTGTCGATCTCCACCGTGTCCCCGGACTGGATCGCGTCCACCGCGTCCGGGATCTCCAGGACGAGGAGCCCGGAGTTGATCGCGTTGCGGAAGAAAATTCGGGCGAACCCCTTCGCCACCACGGCCCCGACCCCGGCCGCAGCGAGGCACGTCGCCGCCTGCTCCCGGGACGAGCCGCACCCGAAGTTGCGGCCGGCCACGATCACGTCCCCCGGCTTCACCTCGCGCGCGAACGACGGATCGAGGTCCTCCAGGGCGTGCTTGGCCATCTCCTCCGGCTCCATCCGCGCGTAGGTGTACCGGCCGGGGAAGATGACGTCCGTGTTCACGTTGTCCCCGTACTTCCAAGCGCGTCCAGCGATCATCGCTCCTCCTCAGACCAGTCGCCGGGGATCGGTGATCTTCCCCGTCACCGCTGCCGCCGCGGCCACCGCCGGGGAGCCCAAGTACAGCTCCGCGTCCGGCGACCCCATCCGCCCCCGGAAGTTGCGGTTCGAGGTGGCGACGCAGGCCTCACCGGGGGCAAGCACGCCCTCGTGGGCCCCGAGGCACGGGCCGCAACCGGGGTTGAGGACGAGGGCCCCTGCCTCGGCGAACAGGGCGAGCAACCCCTCCTCCGCCGCCCGGACCCACACCTCCCGCGAGGCGGGGACGACGAGCATCCGCACCCCGTCCGCCACCGGGTGGCCGGCCATCACCTCCGCCGCCAGGCGGAGGTCCTCAATCCGCCCGTTCGTGCACGTGCCGATCACCACCTGGTCCACCTTCTTCCCCGCGATCTCCGAGATCGGCACCACCTGGTCCACATCCGGCGGGCACGCCACCTGGGGTTCCAGCTCCCCGACCTCGAACCGGATCGTCCCCTCGTAGCGGGCATCCGGGTCGGGGAGAACGGGGGTGAACGTGCGGTCGGTGCGCGCGGAGAGGTAGGCGAACGTGGTCTCGTCGGGGGCGAAGAACGCGTTCTTGGCCCCCATCTCCGCGGCCATGTTCGCGATCACCATCCGGTCGGGGACCGTCATCCGCTCCGCGAGCGGGCCCGCGAACTCGACCGACCGGTAGAGGGCCCCATCGGCACCGAGCTTCCCGATCACGTGGAGGATCACGTCCTTGGCGGTCACGAGCTCGGGCAGGGCCCCGTCGAGCTCGATGCGCAGCGTCGTCGGGACCTTGAGCCACAGCTCGCCGGTCGCCCACACGGCCGCCATCTCCGAGCGGCCGATCCCGGCGGAGAACGCCCCCACCGCGCCGTAGGTCGGGGTGTGGGAGTCCGCCCCCAGCGCGAGGTCCCCTGGGCCGACGAGGCCCTCTTCGACCACCACCTGGTGGCACACCCCGCGCCCGACGTCGTAGAACCGGATCCCCTGCTCGCGCACGAACTCCCGGATCTCCTTGTGGTTCTGGGCGTAGTCCACACTGGCGGCGGGCACGACGTGGTCGAGGATGACGACGAGCTTCTCCGGCTCCTTGACCCGCTTCCGGCCGATCTTCGCGAACAGTTTGGCGATCGCCGCCGTGTTGTCGTGGGACATCCCGAGGTCCGGCCGCACGGTCACGATCTGCCCCGGCTCGACCGCGGCCAGGCCCGCCTTCTGGGCGAGGATCTTCTCCGCGAACGTTTTCCCCACCATCCCTCCTTTACGGAATCGCGTCGAACGTGATGAAATCGGCGTGGTGGACCACCGCCCCCTCCGGGGACCGGGGGTAGGGGTCGCCCTCCTTGGAGTGCACGGCGATGATGTGCACCACCTCCGGGGGGAGCCCCGCCGCGTGGGCGAGGGCCGCTCCGGAGAACGGATGGCGGAGGGCCTTCCCCGATCGGGACTTCTGGAACTTCCCCCCCACCTCCTCGACCTCGACGAGCTTCCCCACGTCGTGGAGGAGGGCCCCGGCGAGGAGGACGTCCCGGTTCAGGGGCACCCGGCCTCCGAACACCTCCTGGAACGTGTCGCACGCGGCGCGGGCGATCCGCGTCACCGCCCGCACGTGCTCGACGTAGCTCAGCCCCGATGCCTTGAGCAGGGTGAACGGGATCCGGTTCAGGTCCGCGGGGACCCACCCCCCCTCGGCGAGGGCGCGGGCGTACGTCGCCAGCACCCCTTCTCTCAGGCCGGCATCTTGGATCCAATCCACCTCCGGCAGCAGCTCCCTCAGTTCGTCGGTCATCTCCAACCCTCCACCTTTCGCACGACGTCGATCACCGTTCCGTCCCGCCACTGGATGATCCCCACGATCTCGTCCCCGAACACGGGCTTCCTCCCCTCCCCCACGAGCCGCTCCGCGGCCTCCTTCATCTCGGCCAGCGTCCGCACGGGGAGCCCCGCCCGACGGAGGTCGGCAGCGAGATCCGAGCGGCGCGGGTTCACGGCGATCCCGCGCTCGGTGACCACGAGGTCCACCACCTCGCCGGGGGTGGTGACGGTGGTCACGCGCTCGCGGATCATCGGCACCCGGCCCCGCAGGGTGGGAAGGGTGATCACCGTCACCCCGGCCCCGCTCGCCACGTCCTGGTGCCCACCGATCCCGTGGAGGAGCTGCCCGTCGGAGTGGGTGTTCACGTTCACGTTGAACTCGAGATCGACCTCGGTTCCCCCCAGAAACGCGAAGTCGAGCATGTACGTCGCGCACCCGAGCGAGTTGTAGTCCGCGTAGAACCCGGGCGTGATCGCCTGGTGGCGGGGGTTGGCCCGCAAGGACGCGATCGCCTCCTCGTCGAACGCCTGCCCATCGAGGATCGTCCCCACGAGGCCCTCGTTGAGCATCGCCACGAGGTACCGCGTCGTCCCCCCGATCGCGAACGCGGCCCGGGTTCCCGTAACCCGCATCCGCTGGGAGAGGAACTCCAGCGCGGCGAGCGAGATCCCGCCTGCGCCTGCCTGGAACGACATCCCGTTCCGTACCAGCCCCGCCGCCTCCACCGCCCGCACCGCGAGCTCGGCGATCTTGAGTTGGGTCGGGGAGCGAGTGATGCGAAGGGTGCCCGTGACGATCCCCGCCGGATCGCCCACCTGGTCCACCACCGCCACCTGGTCGACGTACCCCTGCTCGACCGTGGGAGGGATCGCCGGGTAGGGAACGAGGTGATCGGTAACGACCACCACGTGGTTCGCGCACCAGGAGTCCACGACCGAGAACATGATCGGGCCGCAGGCGTGGGGGCCGTGGATCCCGTTGGCGTTGCCGCAGGGGTCCGCCTCCGAGGCGGCGATGAACGCGACGTCGATCTCGACCTCGCCGCACGCCACGGCCCGCCACCGGCCGCCGTGGGAGCGGAGGATCGGAGGCTCGCGGAGCTTTCCCCCCTGGGACACGAACGCCCCGATCGGACCGTTCATCGACCCCTCGATCCGGGTGAGGACCCCGGCCTCGATGTGGCGGACGAGGGGCTCGTGGCAGGGGAACAGGGCGGTGGGGAACAGCCTCAAGTCGCCGATCCCCAGCCGGGCGCAGGCCTCGACGACCTGGAGGACGAGCCTGTCCCCGTCGCGGAAGCAGTGGTGAAAGGAGATCGTCATCCCGTCGCGGAGGCCGGAGCGGCGGATCGCCTCCTCCAGCGACGGGGCGACCTTGTTCGCCCGGGGGCGGGTCGTCTTGAGCGGCCCCCCGGCCCGACGCCCCGCGGGGACGGTGGCGAACGCCCCTTGGTAGGGCCGCAGGGGCCTTCCGGCCACCGCGTCCGGGATCTCCCTCCCCAGCGCGTTAGTCGGCATCGCTCCCCTCCCCGACCTGGGCGAGGATCCTCCTCGCCCGTTCGAGGACCGGGCGGTCGATCATCCGCCCCTCGTGGGCGATCACCCCCCGCCCACCCTTCGCGGCCGCTTCCACGACCCCCCGCGCCCAGGCCACCTCAGCGGCGCTGGGGGCGAATGCGTTGTGGACGATGGCGATCTGGAGGGGGTGGATGACCCCCTTGCCGTCGAACCCCAGCTCCCGCGCTCGGCGCGCTTCCTCGCGCAGCCCCTCCTCGTCCTCCACGTTCGGGAACACGGTGTCCGATGCCTGGATCCCGGCGGCCTTGGCGGAGGCGACGAGCTGGGACCGAGCCCAGAGGAGGGCCTCCCACGATCGCTGCGCCCCCACCTCGCGCGTGTAGTCCTCGGCACCGAAGGCGAGGCACACCACCCGCTCCGAGGCCCGGGCGATGTCCGCCGCGGCGAGGACCCCCTGCGGGGACTCGATGATGGGCATGATCCACAGCGGCCAAGGAACGGAGTACGCCTCCTCGACGGAGGAGAGGAGATCGGCGAGCGCCCGCACTTGGGAGGGGTCCTCGGCCTTGGGGAGGCAGATCCCGTGGGGATGGCCGGCCATGACGAGCGCGACGTCGTCGGCGCCACCCGCGTCGAGGGGGTTGATGCGTACCCATAGCTCGGTCGCTCCGAAGCTCATCGTCGCCAAGGCCCGCCGCACGAAGAACCGTGCGCTGTCCTTCTCGGAGGGGGCAACCGCGTCCTCGAGGTCGAGGAGGAGGCAGTCTGGCCTAAACGATTCCGCAAACGCCAACAGGCGCGCGTTCCCTCCCGGGACGTAGAGGCGGGTTCGGCGCGGCCGGTTGCGGGACGTGGGCTGCCGGTCCGGAGGCGGAAGAGGGGACCGGAACGGATCCTCACTCCCCACGGACCGGGCCAACGCCGCCTCGAGGCGAGCGAGGATGACGTGGTCGTACGCCCCGGCCTCCTCGACCTCGACGTGGGCGCCCTCCACCTCATACTCGTTCAGGGCATCTCGGATCAGGGAGGTGATGTGGTCCTCGTACATGGGACCGGTCTTCGTCCGCACGGAGACGGTGAGGCCCTCTTCCGGCCGCACCCGGACGAGGGCGTCGGACCGATCCTCCGTTCCCGCTGTTGCTTCCCGTTTCAGGCGCATTTCACCTCGGTTGGCCTGTGCGTCCGGGCCGTGCCACCGGTGCCTCGACCGCCCCGCCGCCAACGCTCCCTACGGAGAGGGCGTTGCCCCTGTCGGCATCCGCCCCGGGTCCTATGCTCTCCCCGCACGCGAGGGATTGTACCGCCCGTTGCGCAGCGGGTACACGGTGGAGAAGGTGGGCGTCGCTCCTCGTCCTCTCTTCCCCGTCGAGCGGGTGGACGTGGTAGGATCGTTCCGTGGACCCAGTGACCCTGTTCTACCGGTTCGGGCTCGCCCTCGTGATCGGGGGCCTCGTGGGGCTCCAGCGGGAGCACGCCGAGGGGGGGAAGGGGGAGCTGTTCGCTGGGGTGCGGACGTTCGCCCTGTTTTCGCTCTCCGGGGCGGCGGGGGCGCTCCTCGCCGACGTCCTCGCCTCACCGTGGCCGTTCCTCGTCCTCCTCGCGCTCGTGGGGCTGCTCGTCACCGTGTCCCATGGGATCAGCGCCTGGCGAGGCGCGGTCGGGGTGACGACGGAGATGGCGGCGCTCCTCACGTTCGTCGTCGGCGCACTCTGCTACCAGGGGATGCTCGAGCTCGCCGCGGCGCTCGGGGTCGCGGTCACCGTCCTCCTCTCGGTCAAGGGCGAGCTGCGCCGGTTCGCCCAGCGGCTCACCCAGGCCGACATCTTGGCCGCCTTGAAGCTCGCCGTGATCACGGCGATCGTGCTCCCTCTCCTCCCCAACCGGACGTTCGGCGCCCCGCCGTGGGACGCGTTCAACCCGTACCGGGTGTGGTTGATGGTCGTCCTCGTCTCGGGCGTGGGGTTCGCCGGGTACGCCCTCATGAAGCGGCTCGGGCCGGGGAAGGGGATCGGCCTCACCGGGTTCGTGGGCGGGCTCGTGTCGAGCACGGCGGTCACGCTGTCCTTCGCCGAGCGCGGGCGGCGCGAGGCGGGGCTCGCCCGCGCCCTCGCCCTGGGGATCGTCGCCGCGTGGACGGTGATGTTCGGGCGGGTTCTGGTTGTCGTCTCGGCGGTGAACGCGGCGCTCCTGCCGCGGATCGCGCTCCCGATGGCGGCGGCCGGGGCGGCGGGCGTGGTCTACTGCCTTGTTCTCTTCCGGGCGGCGCGCCGCGGAGAGGCGGGCGCCCTCGAGGTCGAGGCACCGTTCGAGCTCGGGCCCGCGGTCCGGTTCGGGCTCCTCTACGCGGCGATCCTCGTCGTGGCCCGGGCAGCGCACCTCTACCTGGGGAACCTTGGGGTCTACCTGTCGAGCGTGGTCGCGGCGGTGGCGGACGTCGACGCGATCACCCTCACCATGGCCGAGCTCGGGCGCGCCGGGGGCGGGGTCGACCCGGTCACGGCCGGGCGGGCGATCGTGGTGGCAGCGATGGCGAACACCGCGGTCAAGGGGGGGATGGTGGCTGTCCTCGGGGGCCGGTCGCTCCGGCGGGCGATCGCCCCAGCCCTCGCGGCGATGCTCGTCGCGGGGGTGGGCCTCGCATTCGTCCTGTGACGCCCGCGGTGGGGACGGATCGCTATAATGGCCCAATCCTGAAGTGGGGGGTGTGCGATGGAGAAGTGGGAATGCACCGTGTGTGGATGGATCTACGATCCGGCGAAGGGCGATCCCAGCCAGGGCGTCTCCCCCCGGACACCGTTTGAAGATCTCCCCGAAGACTGGCTCTGCCCAGAGTGTGGTGCGCCGAAGGACATGTTCGAGCTCGTGGGCTGATGCGGTTCGTCATCGTGGGTGGGGGGCTCGCCGGGATCACCGCGGCGCGGACCCTGCGGGCGTCCGACGCCGGGGCGGAGATCACGGTGGTCGAAGCGGAGCCCGTTTCCTACTACCTGCGCCCGGGACTGATCGAGGTCCTCGCGGGTCGGAAGACCCTCGCCGAGATCACCCCCTTCCCCCGGGCGTGGTTCGAGCACAAAAGGATTCTCTACAGGTCAGGGTTAGCTGCCGTGGAGCTCGATGCCGAGGGGCACCGCGTGACCCTCGCCTCGGGGGAGAAGGTGGCGTACGACCGGCTTCTCCTCTCCTGCGGAGCGGCCGCTGCTCAGCCGGAGCTGCCCGGCGTGGCGCGGGAGGGCGTGTTCACCCTCCGCTCGGCAGCGGATGTGGAACGCATTCGGACGAGGGCTCACGGGGAGAGGAGGGCGGCGGTGATCGGTGGAGGATGGCTCGGGATCGAGGTCGCCCGCGCCCTCCACGACCTCGGCCTCGCGGTGACCGTGCTTGAACGGGGCCGATGGCTCCTCCACCGCCAGCTCGATCGGGAGGGGGCGGAGGTCCTGACCGCGCTCCTTGCCCACCAAGGCGTCCAGGTTCGCGTTGGGGTGGAGTGCGCGGCGATCCTGGGACGGGAGGGGGTGACCGCTGTCCGCCTGGCCAGCGGGGAGGAGCTCGCGGTGGGGCTTGTGGTGATCTCGGCTGGCATCCAACCGCGCACCGCGCTGGCCGCCGCGGCGGGGTTGGCCACGAATCAGGGGGTGATCGTGGATGACCACCTCGCCACGTCGGCCTCCGATGTCTACGCCGCAGGGGACGGTGCTGAGTGGCGGGGCCGGATCTACGGGATCATCCCCGCAGCCCGGGAGCAGGGCGAGGTGGCGGCGCGGAACATGCTCGAGCCCCGCACCGTCCGGTACGCGGGCACCACCCGTTCGAACACGCTCAAGGTGGGAGGGGTGGACCTCGTGTGCTTGGGGGAGACCCAGCCCCAAGGGGGGGCGCGCCGGGAGCTGCGGGCCGCGGATCACGAACGGGGCCGGTACGTGAAGCTCGTGCTCGGCGCGGACGGGGAGCTGGTGGGAGCGATCCTCCTTGGGGCGGCGGACATCGCCCCCCGCGTGGAGGAGCTCGCCCAGGCTGGCGTGCCGGTCGAGGAGGAGCTGGCGCAGTTGCTCGGGCGGCTGAGCTGAAGGTGAGCGCGTTGGTTCTCGGTTGTTGGGTCTCCACCGTCCTGCCACAACTGCGGCCGAACCGCTCCACGACGGGGCGTATCGTATCCCTCACCCGAACCGTTCAACGGAAGGAGGACGAACCATGACCAAACGATCCAAAGCAGTGGCGATGGGGTTGGTGGCCGTCGTGGCGGCGACGGCGGTGGCGTTCGTGGTGTTCGGCCAGGCCGATGCCGAGTCGGCAGCAACTGCGCCGCGGGAGGGCCTGCTGGCGAAGGTGGCGGCGAACCTGGGCGTGAGCGCAGACGACCTCGTGGCTGCGTTCACGAAGGCCCGCCTGGAGATGATCGACGAAGCGGTCGCAGCGGGGCGGATCAGTGCGGAGCAAGGCCAAGCGATGAAGGATCGAATCGAGGCCCGGCAGGCGCTGCGCGATGTCCTGGACCAGGCCATCGCGGCGGGGAAGATCACCCGCGATCAGCTCGCGCTCGTTCGCGGGTCGGGCCGTGGGATGTTCGGTCGAGAGGGGGGCATGCTCCGCGGGTTCACCGGGTGGATGCGGATGGCTCGGAAGTGCCGGTAGGAGGATCCTTCGCGGTATGTACGCCCACGCAGTGGGGGTCCCGGCCCTCACCGCGTCTGCACATGCCGGCGACGGTTACTGCGGTGGGGGTCCGTTCCTTGGCTGCTCGTCGGCCGCGGTGAGGCCGAGCGCCGGGCGGTAGAGCTCGAGGTAGTCCCGCATCATCCGCCGCGCTGAGAACCGGGGGGCGACGGTTCTGATCGCTTCCTTCATCACCCGTACGAACCGGTGGGGGATCCCGTCCGGTCCACGATCGTAGTACAGGGGGACCACCTCCTCCTCCAGGAGGCGGTACAGGGCGTCGGCGTCGGCCGCGGTGCGGTCGCCGGAGATCTCCTCCCCCCCGAACGCCCACCCGTTCGTCCCGGTGTACCCCTCCAGCCACCACCCGTCGAGGATGGACAGGACAGGCACCCCGTTCACGGACGCCTTCATCCCGCTCGTCCCGCTCGCCTCGAGGGGCGGCAGCGGCGTGTTGAGCCATACGTCCACCCCGACCACGAGGTACTTGGCGAGGTGCTGGTCGTACTCCTCCACGAACGCGATCCGCCCCGCGAACCGGGGGTCGAGGGCCAGGCGGTACACCTCCTGGATGAGGCGCTTCCCGTCGAGGTCAGCAGGATGGGCCTTGCCGGCGAAGACGAGCTGGATCGGCCGCAGGGGGTCGGTGAGCAGCCGCCGCAGGCGGTCGAGGTCGTGGAGGAGAAGGGTTGGCCGCTTGTAGGCGGTGAACCGGCGGGCGAACCCGAGGGTGAGGATCCGGGGGTCGAGGAGGGTCCCCGCGGCGACGAGGCTGGCCGCATTGGCCGTCCCGCTCTGCCACCGCCGCCGGGCCCGACCGTCGATCTCCGCCACGAGCGCTCCTTTGCGCTCCTCGTGGACGCGCCACAGCTCCTCGTCCGGGATCCCCTCCACCCCTTCCCAGGACGCGGGGTCATCGGGGCGCTCCCGCCACCCGGGCCCCAGGTAGCGGTCGAACAGCGCCTGGAGGCGCAACGGCTCGATCCAGGTCGGGAGGTGAACCCCGTTCGTGATCGCTCGGATCGTAACGGGCGTCTCGTCCCAGCGGACTCCGGACCAGATCTTGGTTGCCACCTCGGCGTGGCGCCGGCTCACCGCGTTGGTGGCCCGGCTGGTGCGCATCGCGAACGCGGTCATGTTGAACCCCGCTCCGGGGTCTGACGGGTCGAGCCCAAGGGCGAGGAAGCCGTCGCGCGGGATCCCGGACCGCTCGCAGTACGGCAAGAGGTGCCGCTCGATCAGCGGAAACGGGAAGAGGTCGGTCCCGGCGTGGAGGGGGGTATGGGTGGTGAAGATCGTCGTCTCCCGCACCGCGGCGAGGGCCTCCGGCCAGCTCTTCCCTTCCGCGAGGTGCGCCGCAAGCCGCTCCAGGGAGGCGAACGCGGGATGCCCTTCATTCAGGTGCACCGCCGCCGGGATGGTCCCCACCGCGCGCAACGCCTGCATCCCACCGATCCCAAGCACGATCTCCTGACGGAGCCGCTGCTCGAGGTCACCCGTGTAGAGATCCTGGGAGATCGCCCGATCCCACGGCTGGTTCTGCTCCAGATCGGTGGTGAGGAGGTACAGGGGGACGCGCCCGACCTGCGCTCGCCACACCCCGACGCAGACCGGGGGATCGAACGGGGGCACAGGAACGATGAGCGGATTCCCCTCGCCATCGACGGCGGGGCGGATCGGGTAGCAGGAGCCATCGAGGGGCTCATGGGCCTCCTCCTGCCACCCGTCGTCGCGGATCCGCTGCCGTACATAGCCGTTGGAGTAGATGAGGCCGACCCCCACGAGCGGGAGCCCGAGATCGCTCGCCTCCTTGAGGGTGTCCCCGGCGAGGATCCCCAGCCCTCCCGCGTACACAGGGAGCGACACGTGGACCCCGAACTCCGCCGAGAAGTAAGCGATCGGCCCGGGGGAGGATTTGTCCGTGGGAACCAGGGTCTCCGCCCGGAACCGCTCCATCACCCGGTCGTACAGGGAGAGGAACCCCTCGTCCTGGGCCGCCCGCGCGAGCACCTCTGGCGAAACCATGTCGAGCATTCGCACTGGGTTGTGCACGCTCTCGCGGTACGCCTGGAGATCGAGGGCCCGCAGGAGCCTCCGCGCATCCGGGTTCCAGCTCCACCACAGGTTGTAGGCGAGGTCCATCAACCCCTGGATCCGTTCCGGCAACTTGGGATCACATCTGTGCTCCATCGTTGTGCCGATTGTAGCTCCTGCCTGGTCTCGCCCCCAGGCCTCGGGTTGTGGGGGCAGGGATCGAACCCTATCATGACGATCCGAGGAGAGCGGACGGGATGAGACAGGTGCGGATCGTGGCCGGGGAACCGACCCTCCTCACGGAGGAGGACCTGTGGCTGTTCGCGGAGGGGACCCACGCGCGCCTGTACGAGGTCCTGGGGGCCCATCCCCTGACCGTGGACGGGAAGAAGGGGGTCCTGTTCGCGGTGTGGGCTCCCGAGGCGGGTGCGGTGTCCGTGGTCGGGGACTTCAACGGCTGGCGGCCTGACCGAGACCGGATGCGACCTCACGGGCGGTCGGGGATCTGGGAGGGGTTCGTGCCCGGCGTGGGACCGGGGGCCCGCTACAAGTACCACCTCGCCTCCCGCCACGGCCCGCACCTGCTCAAGGCCGATCCGTTCGCATTCCATTCTGAGGTCCCACCCCGCTCGGCATCGGTGGTGTGGGATCTCGCCCACCGGTGGGGCGACGCCGATTGGCTTCGGGCACGCGCGGGCCGCAATGCCCTCGACACCCCGATCGCGATCTACGAGGTCCACCTCGGTTCCTGGCGGCGGGGCGAGGGCGGACGGTTCCTCACCTACCGCGAGGTGGCCCCGCTCCTCGCCGCCTACGTGACGGAGATGGGGTTCACCCACGTCGAGTTCCTCCCGGTGATGGAGCACCCGTTCTACGGGTCGTGGGGGTACCAGACCACGGCCTACTTCGCCCCCACCTCCCGCTACGGGACGCCCCAGGATTTCATGTACCTGGTGGATCACCTGCATCAGAACGGGATCGGGGTGATCCTGGATTGGGTTCCGTCCCACTTTGCCACCGACGGACACGGGCTCGGAACCTTCGATGGATCTCACCTCTACGAGCACGCCGATCCCCGGCGGGGGGTCCACCCCGACTGGGGGAGCTTCACGTTCAACTACAACCGGCACGAGGTGCGGAGCTTCCTCCTCTCCAGCGCCCTGTTCTGGCTCGATCGCTACCACGCGGATGGGCTGCGGTTGGATGCGGTGGCGTCGATGCTGTACCTCGACTACTCGCGCAAGGACGGGGAGTGGGTCCCCAACGAGCACGGAGGGCGGGAGGACCTGGCAGCGATCGCATTCCTCCGCAAGCTGAATGAGGAGGTGTACCGCCAATTTCCTGACGTGCAGACGATCGCTGAGGAGTCGACCGCGTGGCCGATGGTGTCCCGACCGACCTCGATGGGTGGGCTCGGGTTCGGCCTGAAGTGGGACATGGGGTGGATGCACGACACGCTCCTGTACATGGGCAAGGACCCCATCCACCGCGGCCATCACCACGACAAGCTGACGTTCCGCATGCTGTACGCTGCCCACGAGAACTTTGTGCTCCCCCTATCGCACGATGAGGTCGTGCACGGAAAGGGCTCGCTCCTGGGGAGGATGCCGGGGGACGACTGGCAGAAGTTCGCCAACCTCAGGCTCCTCCTCGGTTACCTGTACGCGAGCGCGGGGAAGAAGCTCCTCTTCATGGGTGGAGAGATCGGCCAGTGGCTGGAGTGGGACCACGAGAGGGCGCTGGAGTGGGCCCTTCTTGAGTACGCCCCTCATCGGGGCGTTCAGCGGTGGGTGGCGGACCTGAACCGCCTCTATCGAACGGAACCCGCCCTCCACACGCGGGACTGCGGGGACATCGGGTTCCAGTGGGTGGAACCGAACGATGCCGCGTCGAGCGTGGTGGCATTCCTGCGCTGGGGGCGGGGGGAGCGCGAGGTGGTCCTCGCCGTAGGCAACTTCACCCCCGTCGTGCGGTGGGGGTATCGCGTTGGGGTGCCGTACCCCGGCCGGTGGGCGGAGCTCCTCAATGGGGATGCGACCGCGTATGGGGGAAGCGGGCAGGGGAATCTGGGGGGTGTCGAGGCCGACCCGATCGCGGCCCACGGGTTCGCCTATTCCCTCTCCCTTACCCTCCCTCCGCTGGCGATGCTCTTCTTGAAGCCCGCTACAGGTTGATCTCCACCACGGCCCGTTCCCGGGCCGCGGCGAGCCAGGCCTGCCAATGTGCTTCGCTCTTCTCCGCACGCAGGATCGCCGCGATCCGCTCTCGGACATGAGAAAGGGGAAGGGGCTCCCCCTCCTCATCCACGAACCGCTCCGGATCCTCGTTGTAGGAGCTCTCGATCTCCTCCTCGCTGACCGTGATCTCTGCCAGCACCGCGGCTTTGAGCGCAGAGAGGAGGAGGTTCTCGCGGTGCTGGCGGGCGATGTCGTTCCGGAACCGCTCGAGAGTGTCCCCCTGCAAGAGGAGGCCTGCGGCGAACTCCTCCTCGGTCAGGGCATAGTAGAGGTAGATCTGGTTCAGGGTCTCCTCCGTTCGCCGCTCGACTTCCTTCTCGTCGACGGTGAGGCTCCGCGCCCGCGCTTCCTGGAGTTGGACCCGTTGGAGGATCAACTTCTCCAGCACGTCCCGCTCGTAGCGGGCGAGGAACGCCTTCCCTTCCTCGGTCAGCAGGAGGGATTGGGCGAACGCCGGGAACTGCTGGGAGAGGGAGAACAGGATCTCCGCAAGCCCGGTGGCGCGGTCGAGCTCCTCCCGAGTAATCGGCTCCCCGTTCACGTACGCCACGGGCTCGCTCGCCACGGCGAGGGTGCCCCAGACCAGGCCTGCAACGAGAAGAATCCGCATCATGACGTGGCTTCCTTTTCCTCGGGGATCAAGCCGATCCGCCGCACCGCCCCGCGGAGGTTCTTGGAGAGCCGCCGGTACTGCTCCTCCAGGTCCGGGGTCACCGAGCGCGGCGTCTTGTCGAGGGCTTGCTCGAAATGGCGCATCGTGACCACGGTGGCGTCGAGGGCCTCCCGGAGGGCGATCCGGCCCGCCTTGCGGCACACCTCGGCGAGGTCAGCTCCCGTGTAGCCGGTGGTGCGCGCGGCGAGCTTGTTGAGGTCCACGTCCGGGGCGAGGGCCATCCCGTTGGTGTGGACGCGGAGGATGGCGAGACGGGCCTGCTCATCCGGCACCGGGACGTAGATGAGCTCGTCGAACCTCCCCGGGCGGAGGAGCGCCGGGTCGACGAGGTCGGGACGGTTGGTGGCCCCGATCACCACCACCCGCCGCAGCTCTTCCAGTCCGTCCATCTCGGCGAGCATCTGGTTCACGATCCGCTCTGTGGCGTGGGGCTCACCGGCCGCTGTCCCGCGGCGGGGGACGAGGGCATCGAGCTCGTCGAGGAACACCACGGCCGGGGCGACCTGCCGCGCGCGCCGGAACACCTCCGCGATCCGCTGCTCGCTCTCCCCGTACCACTTGGAGAGGAGCTCGGACCCCTTGGCGGTGATGAAGTTGGCCTGGGATTCGTTGGCCACCGCCTTGGCGAGCGTCGTCTTCCCCGTCCCCGGGGGGCCGTAGAGGAGGATCCCCTTCGGGGGCGTGACCCCCAACCGGCGGAACGCGTCGGGATTGGTGAGGGGGAGCTCTACCGCCTCGCGCAGGAGCTGCTGGACCTCCTCCAGCCCCCCGATGTCGGCCCAGGTCACGGTGGGTACCTCCACCATCACCTCCCGCATCGCCGACGGCCGGACCTCCTTCAATGCCCGGTCGAAGTCCTCCCACCGCACGACGAGCTCGTCGGCTACCTCCTTGGGGATCCCCTCCTCGTCGAGGTTGATCCTGGGCAGCAGTTTCCTCAGGACGTTCATCGCCGCCTCGCGGGCCAGGGCGGCGATGTCCGAGCCCACGAACCCGTGCGTCAGGCCGGCGAGCTTGTCCAGATCCACATCCGGGGCGAGGGGCATCCCCCGCGTGTGGACCATCAGGATCTCTTTGCGGCCATCCCGGTCGGGAACGCGGACCTCGATCTCGCGGTCGAACCGACCCGGCCGCCGCAACGCGGGATCGATTGCCTCCACGCGGTTCGTGGCCCCGATCACGATCACGTTCCGGCGCTGGCGGAGCCCGTCCATGAGGGTGAGGAGCTGGGCCACCACCCGCCGCTCGACCTCGCCCGTGACCTCGGCCCGCCGCGGGGCGATCGAGTCCAGCTCGTCGATGAAGATGATCGCGGGGGCGTTCTTCTCCGCCTGCTCGAAGATCTCCCGCAGCCGCCCCTCCGACTCCCCGTAGAACCGGGACATGATCTCTGGGCCGGAGAGGGCGATGAAGTGGGCATCGGTCTCGTTGGCGACCGCCTTGGCAAGCAGCGTTTTCCCCGTCCCCGGTGGGCCGTAGAGGAGCACCCCCCGCGGGGGCTCGATCCCCAGCCGGTCGAACAGCTCTGGCTTCTTGAGGGGGAGCTCCACCATCTCGCGGATCTTCTGGATCACGTCGCGCAGCCCGCCGATGTCCTCGTAGGCCACCTCCGGCACATCCCGGCCCCGCTCCGCGACCTCGACGTGCTCGGGGAGGAGCTCGATCCCCGTGTCGGGGGTGATGCGCACCAGCCCCCCGGGCTGGGTGCTCACCACCTTGAGGTGGATTTCCCCCAGACCGAACGTCGGCCCCATCTGCTGCGCGAACTCCCGGAAGATGCGCTCGAACAGGAGGTCCCCTCCGAAGGGGCTCCCCTCGGTACGGGCCGCGGTGCTCACGACGTCCCCGGTCCGGACGACGCGGCCGACGAGGACGGCCCGCAGGCTATCGGGGTGCGCGACGAGGTGGAGCCCCTTCCGGGCGGGAGCGAGGGTCACCTGGGTCGCGGGCTTCCACTTCGCCTTCCTCACTTGAACTGTGTCTCCAACCCCCACCCCTGCGTTGGCGCGGATGAGGCCATCGATGCGCACAATGTCCAGTCCCGCATCGGCTTGGTAGGCCACGGCGGCGATCGCGCCGGTGACACGGGCCCCCTCGAGTTCGACCGGCTCGCCGGGGGATATCCCGAGGGACGCGATGTGCTCCGCCGAAAGGCGGGCAATCCCCCGCCCCACATCCGGCTGGTGGGCCTCGGCCACCTTCAGTTTGAGCTCTACCTGCTCTTCCTTTTGCGGCATCCCGTTCTCCCTCTGGGTGTCAGATGGTAGCGCGAGCGGGAGGGGAGCGCTACGGAGGGGGCTATAATCGCCAACGTGCGCTTGTTTTACTGCCTCGAGCTTCCCGATGCGGTGCGGAACGATCTCGCCCGCCTCTCCCGGGAGTTCCAGGTCCGGGTCCGGGGCGGGACGTGGGTCGCTCCGGGGAACCTCCACGTGACGCTGCGCTTCCTGGGGGAGGTGGGGGAGGATCTCCTTCCCTCCCTGGAGGGGCTTGGGCAGAAAGCTGCCCTGAGGGTGGAGCCGTTCGAGTTGTTCCTCGATCGGTTCGGGGCGTTCCCCCACCCCGGCCGGGCGCGCGTGCTGTGGGCTGGGCCGATCAAGGACAGCGCTCCGTTCGCGATCCTCGCCCAACAGGTCGAGGAGGGCGTCCAGGCTTTGGGGTTCCCGCCCGAGAGGCGCCTCGCCCACCCTCACGTGACCCTGGCGCGGCTCCGCATCCCTCAGGACCTCACCTCCGTGATCGGGGGGGCCGCTCCTCCTGTCCTTCAAGCGCGGGTGGACGCGCTGACCCTGATGCAGTCCGACCTCCGGCCGAAGGGACCCCTGTACCGGCCGGTCGCGCGGTGGGCGTTGGCGGGGAGGGACCGTGGCGTATGAGATCCTGGACCATGAGGCCGATGCCGGGGTGCGGGGAATCGGGGGGACCCTCGACGAGGCGTTCGCCGAGGCTGCGCGGGGGATGTTCTCGCTCATGGCCGATCTGGACCTGGTGCAGGAGCGGGGAGAGGTGACGATCGGCGTGAGGGCCGACACCCTGGAGGGCCTCCTCGTGGCGTGGTTGGGGGAGCTCCTGCGGGAGCGGGACGTGCGGGGGATGCTCTTCTCTCGGTTCGAGGTCCGGATCGGGCAGGACGGGGAAGGGTGGTGGCTGGAGGGCCGGGCGTGGGGGGAACCGATCTCCCCTCGACACCGGCTGGGGGTCGAGGTGAAGGCGGCGACCTACGCGGGCCTGCGCGTGGAGAGGAGAGGGGAAGCATACATCGCGCAGTGCATCGTGGACCTGTGACGGAGGGGACATGGAGCTGAAGAAGATCGACGATTTCGTGTGGGAGATCCCCAAAGCGGGGGAGATGCGGGTCCCGGGGTGGATCTTCGTGTCGGAGAGACTCCTCCGGCCCCTCCTCTCCGGCAAGGGGGAGGGCGAGGGCGAAGGGGGTGGGCACGAGTGGAACGCGCTCGTCCAGGTAAGGAACGTGGCCTGCCTCCCCGGGATCGTGACGGCCTCGATCGCCATGCCCGATGTCCATCCCGGCTACGGGTTCCCCATTGGGGGGGTTGGCGCGTTCGACCCCGACGACGGCGTGGTGGCGATGGGCGGGGTCGGGTTCGACATCAACTGCGGGGTACGGGTCTTGGCAACCCCGCTTGCCCGGTCCGACATCGAGGGCCGCAAGGAGGAGGTGGCCGACGCGCTGTTCGCCCACGTCCCCGCCGGCCTTGGGTCGGAAGGGAAGATCCGCCTCACCTTGGAGGGGGTGGACGAGGTCCTGGAGAAGGGGGCCGTCTTCGCCCTCCACCGCGGGTACGGGCTCCCCGAGGACCTCGAGTACATCGAGGAGAACGGGCGGATGGAGGGGGCGGACCCGGCCGCGGTGTCCAAGAGGGCCAAGGAGCGCGAGTTCCGCCAGATCGGGACCCTGGGCTCGGGGAACCACTACCTCGAGATGCAGTACGTGGAGGAGATCGCCGACGGCGAGGCGGCGCAGGCCTACGGCCTGGAGGAGGACCAGATCCTGATTGCGATCCACTGCGGCTCGCGCGGGCTCGGCCACCAGATCGGGCAGGACTCCCTCCCCGAGCTCGAGCGGGCGAGCCGCAAGTACGGGATCCCGATTCGGGAGCGTGAACTCGTCTGCGCGCCGATCCGGTCCCCCGAAGGGGAGAAGTACCTCGCGGCCGTGTTCGCTGGGATCAACTGCGCGTTCGCCAACCGTCAGGTCATCGCCCACCTCGTGCGGGAGGCCCTCGCCCCCCTGTTCTCGCTCCCCCCGGGGAAGATCCGCACCCTGTACGACGTGGGGCACAACAACGTCAAGTTCGAGCGCCACGGGGTGGACGGCGAGGAGGTGCGGCTCCTCGTCCACCGCAAGGGCTCCACGCGGGCGTTCGGGCCCGGGCGGCGGGAGAACCCGGAGCGCTATCGAACCGTGGGCCACCCGATCTTCGTCGGGGGAACGATGGGCACCGCCTCCTACATCCTCCGGGGGACGGAAGTGGGGATGGAGAAGGCGTTTGGCTCCGGCGTCCACGGGGCGGGGCGGGCGATGTCCCGCGCCAAGGCCAAGAAGCGCTGGCGGGGCGAGGAGCTCGTCCGGGACCTGGCCAAGCAGGGGATTGTGGTCCGCGCCCACTCCTATGGGGGGGCGGCCGAGGAGGCGCCCGGGGCGTACAAGGACGTGGACCTCGTGGTGGAGGCAGCGGTGGGGGCCGGTCTGAACGCCCTCGTGGCCAAGGTGCGGCCCCTCGTGTGCATCAAGGGGTGACGAATGAACCGGATCGTGTTCGGGGTGGCGGTTGTGGCGTGGGGCCTCTGGGCGACAGCGGCCCCCCAGGGGCCCGTGACGACGTGGAACGTGCGCTGGCTCTCGTCGGCCGCGTTTTCCCCTGACGGCGCGTACCTCGCCGTGGGCACCCACTACGCCGTCGTCCTGTACCGGACGGGGGGGTGGGTGGAGGCCACGCGGCTCCCGTTCCCGGACGCGAGCGTGTCCGCGCTCGTCTTTTCTCCGGACGGGGAGCGGCTCGCCGCGGCAGCGCTGAACGAGGTGCGGGTGTGGGAGGTCGCCACGGGGGAGGTCTTGGCTACGATCCATGGGTCGTTCGGACGCGTCCTGGCGATGGCGTTCGGGCCAGAGGGATCCCTCCTCATCGGCGGGAGCGATGGCTCGCTGCGGTTGTGGGATCTTGCCTGGGGCGGAGAGATCTGGGTCAAGACCCCGCACACGGTTCAGGTCCAGCAGGTTGCGTTCTCCCCCGATGGGACGCTCATGGCCTCCGCGGGCCACGACCGGGCGATCCTGTGGGACACGGCGACGTGGACCGAGCTCCGCGCCCTTCCCGGCAAGGCGTGGGACATCGCGTTCACCCCTGACGGGTACTTCCTCGTTGTGGCGTGGGGAAAGGTCCTCCGGGTGTGGGACACGGCGGTGGGGCTCCTCTACCACAACGAGCTGTGGGGCCACGCGAGCTGCGCGATCACGGTAGCGGTGTCCCCCGACGGGCGGTTCCTCCTCTCCGGATCGCTCGACGAGACGGCTCGGCTCTGGGATGCGGAGACGGGGGAGTGCCTGGCCGTGCTGGGCGGGCACGGGGCGGTCGTCCAGGCCGTCGGGTTTTCCCCGGATGGATCTCTCATCATGACCGCGTCCGACAACGGGGTGGTCCACATCTGGGACGTGGCTGGGGTCTTGGCCGAGCGGTGACGATCGAGGAGTGGGTCCGGGGAAACATTTTCCTGACCGCGACCACCCCGGCGGAGCTCCGCTACGAGCGGGTGATCGGGTAAGGGGGGTTCCGGGGCGTGCGGGCCTGCGGGAACATCAACTGGCGCGCGCGGGATTCCTTCGTCGCCTCCACGAGGGGGCGCACTCCCCGCGCTCGCCCGCGCCTTCGGGACGCTCCCTCTGGCGGCGCCGGTGGGGAAGAGATCCGTGTTCTACTTCGCGGTGGGGAAGCCGTGAATCATGGTCCGTCGTGGGTTGCCCGGAGCCCCGGATGATGGCTCGTGTACTTGCCTCGTCGCTGGCGTTTCACCCCGAGCGGCCAGACCGAGTCGTGGATTGTGCGCTCGAGCTGGGCTTCGCAGGGGTGGAGTTCCTGTGCGAGCCGCCGTGGCACCCCGCGGTGTGGTCCGGGGAGGTCGTGCGCCGGGTTCGGACCACCAGCGCTGGGTTCTCGCTGCACGCGCCGGTGGCGGACGTGAACCTCATGTCCCCGCACCCTGCGGTGCGGGCCCTCGCCGAGGAGGAGATCCTGGCCACCGTTCGCCTCGCGGCAGGGATCGGCGCGGAGGCGGTAACGTTCCACATTGGGTATCAGCCGCTCGCTGGGGTCGCTTACGGCCCGCCGTGGGAAGCGGCTCTAGATGCGGCGAAACGGCTCAAGCGCGCTGCCGAGGAGCGTGGGGTTGCGCTGTGCCTGGAGAACGACCCGCGGCTTCCCGGAGCGTACCTGTGGGAGCTGACCAAGTTCCGGGAGATCCTGGTTGAAGTCGGCCTTGCCGGGACGTTCGACCTTGGCCATGCCTGGATCTCCCATCGCGCGGAGGCGTTCGCCCATCTGCCCGATCTCCTCCCCCATCTGAGGATCGTCCACCTCCACGACAACCGTGGGCGCGCGGACGAGCACCTCGCGCTGGGGAAGGGGGAGATCCCTCTCCCCACCGCATGGGCAGCCCTGACCGCCGTCCCGCTGGCGGTGATCGAGGTGAAGGACCTTCCCTCGCTTGTGGAGAGCCAAACCTGGATCCGGGCACCGGGGAGGAGGGGATGAGGGAACGGCCGGCTTACAGTGCGGTGGTGGCTTTCCACGGGCACCGCTGCCCAGGACCCGCCGTGGGGTAGCCCGGGAGGCCGTAGGCGTGGCCCAGTCCGTCCACGAGACACAGGAGTCCCGTCTGCAGCGGGTGCTGTGCGAAGGGGCGTGCGGCCTGGAGAGGCAGGGGTGGTCGGGGTACATCACGAAGGTGGAACCTATCCCCGCCTCCGTTCTTCCCCGGCCGGCCAGTGCGGGCTCTCCCGGAGGGCTACCTGGGGGAGCTCGTCCTGAACCAGGTTCAAACGGCAGTACAGGCCATCGCGGGCCATGAGCTCGGCGTGGGTGCCGCGCTCCACGATCCGCCCATCGCAGAGGACGACGATTTGGTCAGCGCGGCGCACGGTGGCCAGGCGGTGGGCGATGATGATTGTCGTCCTCCCCACCGCGAGCCGCTGAAGGGCTTCTTGGATGAGAAGCTCCGTCTGGACGTCCACCGCCGAGGTCGCCTCGTCAAGGATGAGGATCGGCGCGTCCTTGAGCACGGCGCGGGCGATGGCGAGGCGCTGTCGCTGCCCGCCGGATAGCTTCACCCCCCGCTCGCCGATCATCGTGTCGTACCCTTGGGGCAACTCCGCGATGAAGCCGTGTGCGTTGGCGATGCGGGCCGCCTCGATCATCTCCTCCTCCGTGGCATCGGGGCGACCGAACAGGATGTTCTCCCGGACCGTCCCGTGAAACAGAAACACCTCCTGGAGGACGAGGCTCACCTGGTGGCGCAGGCTGGCGACCGTGAGGTCGCGGAGATCGTGCCCATCGAGGGTAATCCTCCCCCGGCACGGGTCGTAGAAGCGCGGGATGAGCATGGCCAGCGTCGTCTTCCCTACCCCAGTCGGCCCGACGAGGGCCACCACCGACCCCGGGGCGATGTCGAGGTCGATCTCCTCGAGCACCAGCTCCCCCGCGCTGTACCGGAAGCTCACGTTCTCAAAACGGATCGCCCCCCGCGCTCGGCCGGGGAGTGCGATCGCCCCCGGCCGCTCGGCGACGTCGGGCTCCTGCTCCAGCAAGTCGGCCACCCGCTCCGCCCCGGCCATCGACTGTTGGATGCTTTCCCAGACGTTGCTCAACGCCCGCACCGGCTGGTAGAGGAGCTCCAGGTAGAGGAAGTATGCGACGAGATCGGAGATGGGAAGGGTCCGGTCGAGCACGAGTCGCCCGCCGAAGTAGATGAGGACGATCGTCCCGAGCGAGGCGGCGAGCTCGATCGATGGGTGGAACACGGCCATCAGCCGCAGCGCCCGCAGGAGAGAGTCGCGATAGCGAACGATCCTCGTCCATACGCGCTCGGCCTCCGTCTCCTCCCGGCTGAAGGCCTGGATCTCGCGGATCCCTGATAGGTTGTCATTGAGGGTGGCGTTGAGCTCCCCCAGCTCGACCTGGCGCCGGCGAAACGCGGGCCGGACGTAACGCGCGAACCCGCGCATCGCGAGCACGATGAGCGGGATGGGGATCATCGACAGGAGCGCCAGCTGCCAGCTCATGCTCATCAGGACCGCTGTCACGCCGCCGAGCATCAGCACATTGACGAATACATCGGGGATGGCGTGCGCGACGAGCTGCTCCAGGAGGTCGGAGTCGTTGACCATCCGCGACATGAGCTGGCCGGTCTGCTTGTCCTCGTAGAAGCGCAGCGACAGGCGCTGGAGGTGGCGGTACACGTCGTTGCGTACATCTGCGACCACGTGCCAACCGGCGACGTGGGCGGCGTAGGAGCGCGCGAACTGCATCACCGCCCGCAGGACGTACACGGCAAGGGCGAGGAGGGCAAGCCTCCCCACCAGGGGAAGCGCCTCCGGCCCCGCCTCGGGGTCCGTGACCGCGGCGACCATCGTCCGCACGAGCCACGGGGCGATGAGCTGGATCCCAACCAGGGCGAGCATGCTCGCCACGGTCAGGGCAAGCGCCAGGCGGTAACGCTTCGCGTACCGAAATACCCACAGCAATCCCTTCACAGTCTCTCCTCACGGAACGTCAGGGGGTATCCCTGCGTTTGGCGAACCTGTCCGGGATTCTACTCGCCGCTGCGCTTCTCCGGGGGGCGCACTGTCGTCCATCCCAGGATGGTTCCGGATTCAAGGGCGTGATCCCCGTCTCGCCATGGTCGAGGTAGGGGAACGGTGCCATCACGAACCGATCCTGTGCGTTGAGAAACAGCGGGTGAACCCGGAGGCGGGGAGACTCCCCCAGCCCGGGGAGACGTACCCGGAGGTTGTACCCCCGCGGGCATTCAATCGGCTGAGGCCCAAGAAGAAGTAGTAGACGGTGCGGGGGCTGTAGAGGATGTAAAGGCCCTTGATGCGGCTGTGGTTGCCGCCGACGAGTTTCTTCCCGTAGCCCGGTCCGGGCAGAGGAAATCCCGTCTGCGGGTCCATCTTCCACGTGGTCGGCGACAGATACGCCGCGCAATGAGCGCGGGGTCCCCGCGGCAAGCGCAGCAGCACAGGAAGAACTCACCTGAGAGCGCGGGTGCATGTGGACCAGATGGGAACAAACAGAGAACGGAAGGCCAAAAGCGAGTACATCTTCGACATTCCTGCCTCCTCGCGATCGATGCCCTCCTTCAGCGTCCGCCGTCCACCGTGAGCGAGGGGAGAGCTGATCGATCGGGTGGCGGGGCTTCGTGGCCCTGGCCTGGGTGAAGCCTATAA
>FWPV01001562.1_pt1 | contig 62786 bp, 50 predicted proteins | sample 2228371 | NCBI WGS metagenome assembly FWPV01 (sample SAMEA103939776, study PRJEB20133) | metagenome
AGTCTGTCCGCTCAGAGGCGACAGGAAGCGGTAGACCAGCGTGATCGCGTAGCGATACGACTGCCCAGCGGTAACGCCCGGGATCTCGTCCTCGTCGGTCAGGTCGGGGGAATCGACCTCCTGCCCCGGCGGAATGTCCACGTAGCTCACTGTGCGTGTGATGGCAGTATCTACCGCGCTGGTCTCGTTCGACCGTGCCGTCAGCACCGGCACCCGCGGGCGGGTGGGGTCCGCCGGTTCACGATAGATGTGGTACAGGATTCTATCTGCGTTCGCCTGCGCGAACACGCTGGGGCGCCACGAGATTTTGACGGCAGGTCCCGTCGCATCGATGATAGGTTCTGCCTTCGGTCCCTCGATGCCGGAGTTGCCGCCCTTGCCGATCTGCAACGCGCCGAAGATCAATCCTGCCACTACAAGCGCCTTGCCCAGGTTGCTGATGCCTGCCGACTTGCTCTTGGCACGAGGTTCGGCGATCTTCACCTTGCCCCGGTCGAACCGCACCGTGGGCAGTTTGAACACCGCGCGAGCCTTGTCCTCCGGCTGGATGCCCAGCGTGCTGGTAACAACCTTCGCGATGGCGTCGCTGGTGCTTGGACGGGTAACACGAATGCGCCCGACCACGTCCCGCCCGCGCAGAACGATCATCTCCATACCTTCCTTAATGCCGTTGCGCGTTCCGCGGTTCAACAGCACTTCGTCGGTGCCGACCGTGTTCAGCACGGTGGCTTCCGGGATCGTATAGGAGGCAATCGTGGTCGCCGCCTGCAGGGCAGCGTTGCTGATCGCTTCCCGGATGAGCTGGTCGTCATCGCCAACGTAGCCCACTCGCGGGTTGCTCTGTCCGGTGACGGCGGCGCCGTTGACGTCTTCACCGGATGCCACATCGGTCACGCGTACCAGCAAGGTGACGTAGGCAGTGCGCGGCGAACCTTCCACCACAACTGCCACCACTTCACCGGATACGATGGAATCCACCGCCAGGGTCTTGCCCAGTTTCATCACTCCCAGGCGGTCCAGCACAGGCTCCAGAGAGAGCTCTTGCAGGGCGTTCTGCACCTGTGTGCGTGGGAGCACGTTGAACCCCGCGCGCGACAGCTCCATCGCCACCGCGTCGGTGGCTGCGCGGCTCAGCAACGCCTGCTGGAGTCCGGGACGCACGGTGAAGTCCACCACTGCCACCGTGCCCCGTGCTACCTGCTGGGCAGCAGCAGGTACTGGCGCCACAGACGCCAGCCATGGTATCACCATCGCCACGACAAGCGTCCAACTGAACGCGCGAGCGATAAACCCTTTCCGGAAGCGTTTCACCTTTACCGATTCCCCCTATTCGTTCGTTTCATTTCCTTGATATCGTCTCCCCAGCATAGGGACGTTATCCCCTATCGTGTGAGCACGACAGGCACCATGCTCCGGGCGCTCTGCCCATCCGCGCTGGTAGCGCGAATCTCCACCGTGTAGGCGCCGGCAGGCAGGGACACGCCGTTTCGATCGCGTCCGTCCCAGGTCACGGTCTGGATACCTGCCGCTCGTGTGGACTGCGCCAGCAACTCGCGCACAGGCTGTCCGTTGCGCAGAACCACCACGCTCACCGCCGCCTCCGTGTTCAGCATGAAGGAGATGGTGCGGCTGGAGCCTCGGCTCAACACGCTGACGTTGCTGATGCGCAGGCTGGCACGCTGTTCGTTCGCCACTTCGATGCGGAAGGCACGGGTCGTTGCGCCTTCACCGCTGCGGAAGGTGTATGCCGCCAGCTGGCGCAGGGCGCGCCGCTGACCGGTGACCTCGTCCACCAGATACAGGTTCAGTCCGCGTGGCACGCGCGCCATGTTCGGGAAGCGCAACGTGACATCCGTATTAGCCACGTTCGTGGTCACCGTGAATCGCCACACCTGACCGACCGATCGCGATCGCACGTCCACTGCATACTGACCGGCGTACTCGCCCCATTCGGGATGCTCGAACGCCACCTGCACCATCGGTTGACCGTCAAACACGGGCGGTCGCTCCACGTCAAACAGGGCGTCGAACCCGTCTGCTGCGCGGCTTGCCACGCCGAAGTAGTTGCTGGCGTCCACCACACTGCCCGCGCTCGCCACAATCTGCACCAGCCAGCCGTCGGTCCTGACAGGCTCTGCCGAGCGGGTGAGCGCACTGCGGCTGCGACCGGCGGGGTCGATCAGCAGGGTGACCGCGCGATTCGCACGCACCCAGTAACCCATCCACGGCTGGAGCTCGCTGGCGAGCACGTACTGCCCGCTGACATACGTCCACAGACCGTTGCGGATAGCCTGATTGGCGATCGCCTCCTGCACGCTGATGACGCTGGCGCCGTCGCGCACCTTCATATCCAGCCAGCGCAGGGAGAAGTTGTACGGCACGCCGATCAGGTTCCAGCCGGGCGCAAGTGCGATCTCAAACGGTCTCGCCGTGTCGGCAGAGGCTCCTTCCTGCGTGATGACCAGCGGTCTGGCGACGTTCAGGAAGAACGCCCGTCCCAGTCGCACGCGGTCAGCAGGCGGATTCGGGTAGGTCGTGTAGCGTCCCAGCGACCATGCGAACAGCTTGAAGCTCGGGCGGTCGGCGGGCGCCACGTTCAGCACGTCCGCCGGGTCCTGAGTCGGGTAGTCAAACGGCACCGACATCAGGCTGAGTCCCGCCGGGAACGTATGCAGAGGCTTGAGCACGAAGTTCACCCCGGTGGTCTCAGTGGCACTCTGCACCGTCACCGTGCGCGACTCGGGCTGCGGCGTGAAGCCGGTCTTGCGCACGCGCACTGTGTAATCGCCGGCATCCACGCCGGTGATGCGCCAGTTGAAGGTGTAACCGTTCTCCGTCTGCGCCGGTCCTGTGGTGGTGCGGTAGGTCTTGTTGCTGGAGACGACCTCCACCTCCACGCCCTCCTCGGGCTGGTTGTCGCCCTGGCGGGTCACCAGTCCGGAGATGCTACCCGGCGGCACCGGGTCGAGCTGGAAGTCCACCGTGATGGTCTGCTGAGAGACCACCGTGATGTTCTTGCTCTGCGACGAGAAGCCTGCCGCGGAGGCGGTGGCTATGTAGTTGCCGCCGTCCACGCCGGTGATGGTATAGTAACCGTTCTCGTCCGTCGTCGCCTGGGCGACAGTCTGCGTGCCGGAGCGCACCACCACCAGCGCGTTGGCAATGCCTTCGCCGGTATCGGAACGAGTCACACGCCCTGCTACATCACCGGGTGCTGGCTTCAACCGAAAGTCCTGCGTCACCTCGGTGGCAGCAGGTACGCTGACGCGCACCGGTTGGGGTGGCTGGTCGGGCGAGAAGCCAGCCTTCGTGGCGGTCACGTCGTAGCCGCCGCCATCGGATACCAGACTCGCTGGCACGCGCGGAATGACGTAGTACCCCTGTGCATCGCTGAGCGCACTGAACTCCTCACCTGTAATCACCGACTTAGCGGTCACCAGGGCACCCTGTATCGGCGTGGTGCCGTCCGGCAGGGTGACTCGCCCTTTCAAGACGCCCGGCTCGGCTTTGATCATCAGGAAGCTGGTGGAGCCGAAATCGCCCCCATGCACCGCCGCGGCAGTGACCTTCTGCGCCAGGTAGCCCGGGTAGGTCACCACAATATCGTAAACCGATGGGTCCAGTCCGCCGATGTTGTAGGTGCCATCCGCCCGCGTCAGGGCCGCACCGATCTGCGGGCCGGTGGTTCGTTCGCCACCACCAGCATACCGGGCGGTGACCAGTGCGCCCTCGATAGGACCTCCGCCATCTCTATCGCGCACCACACCGACCAGTGTGCCCGTGCGCAGCCAGCAGATGACGTTGTGCATCAGTTTTCCACGGATATTGAAACCGTAGGCTACGTTGTCCTGCGTGTAGTAGCGGCGGTTCAGCGCTTCCACACCGAAGCTGGCATACACGACCTTACCGCCGGTGTTGGTGTCGAACCAGTAGATGAGCCCTGCGGTGCCATCTTCAAAGGTCATCTCGGTTCGCGCCGGGGCGATCGGGTTGATGGCATCCACGTAGCGGTTGTTCGGTGCGCCATCGTTGTAATACGGGTTGTCGCTATTCGGACCCGGCTGAAGATACTGCGGGCTGGACGACCATGGCGGCACGTACGACAGTCCGCTGGATGTAATCTGGTAGTAGCTGTGTTCGTCCCATGTAGTGTGGGCGAACGGGAAAGCGAGGCTGTTGGTGCTGGACAGCTCATTGCGGTTGAGAAAGTCCCGCGATGGATGCTGGTCGTTCACGTACTGTGCCTTCAGCACGTTGGTGTAGAAAGCGTTGGGCTGAGTACCATCCAGCGTCAGTGCCCAGCCAATGTCCTGCCCGAAGATGAACAGGCGTCCGCCCGCGTTCACGAACTGCGCGAGGTCGCGCTGGGTGTTCAGGTCGGTGATGGTGCCGTTACCCGCCCACACAGAGCCTGCATAGGGCGCTGCCCACACGATACAACGGTCAGCCACGATAACCGTCTGTGTACCCGTGCGCGGGTTGGTCGGGCTGGGCTGTTGCTCGCGCCGGGGCAGATACGCCAGATACACCGACTGCGGCACTGGTCCACGGCACAGAATGCGCCAGATGTCATAGTTCTGGGAGTCGGTGATCAGCGAGTCGCGCGACCAGAACGCCAGGTTCGGTCCACTGGTACCGTAGGAGCCAACGCCCAGCGTATTCCACGTATCCTGCACCGGTTTTGGTTCGGTGTCTGTATCGCTGCTGAAGTAGTTGCCTGTCCACGGCAGGTAGTTGATATCGATGTCGGTTAGCCAGGACTCGGTGCCCCAGTAGGTGAAGAAGACGTTGTCCAGCGCGAACGCCGTACCGAATCGTCCCTGGAAGAACTTCTGTCCCAGCGTGTAGTCCGACACGAACAGCACCTTATTGCTCGCCGAGAAGGGCTTCGTGGAAAAGCCCCACACGTTGTCGTAAATCTTCCAGTTAGACTGCTGGGTGGGGCGGAACGGGTTGACCGCCCGATCGTAGACAATGATGTCCAGATACCAGTCGCTGGGATTATCGGCTGGTGTCGCCCAGTCATTGGTATAATAGCCATCACCCGCCACCTCGCCTTCCGGCTCGTTTCCGCCGGCGGAGCGAGGACCGTCGTCGTACAGTTGCAACCAGTGGCTCTTGGGCGGGTTAGCAATGCCGCTGAAGGCGCTGAAGTCATCACTGCCCGGCTCGTACATCTGTGGCGGATAGCCGAACGGTGTTGCCAGCAGAGTGGGTCTGCCGGGCAGTGTACCCGACAGGGCAACGTAAGTATTCGTTTTCGGATCAATCGGCTGACATTCGAATTCGTAAGGCAGAATGGTAAGGCGCACGCTTTGTCCTTCGACGGTGGTGCCTCGGTTCAGGTATATCTTATGCTCGATGCCCTGCGCATCCTGATAGCGGCTATCGGGGTCTTTGATTTGCGCGTAGACAGCTGCCACACCGCTCTGTCGGTCGGTCACTTTCGCCCGAATACGAACCGTCGTGCCCGGCAGAGACACGCGCGGCGTTACTTCCACAATCTCGTTGGTGTTGACGTTCGCTTTCTCCAGCGCAGGAGCTTCCACATCCACAATGTAGGTGCTGAAGATGTCCCAGTTTCCCGTTCGGTTGCTGACGTGCGCCAGCTTCAGCACGGTGGTGAACTGCGACCAGGTTGGCGATTCCTCGTCAGTGGCGTAGGATGGATCGCGTGCATCGATGTGATACACTCGTGCGGTGGGTTCCACCGTCTGCAGTCCACTCTGGTCGGGCAGAATGGTTGCGTCCATGAAGTAAACATCAAAAGTAGTGCCAACGGCATCGGCAACGCCATCATTGTTGGTATCCTGCCTGTTGGAGGCGAAGGCAAGCCACAGGTTCGTTCTACCCAAAAAGCCGGGCAGTTGCCGAAGGCTCCAGGTTGCCTGTTTGTTGGAGCTGGCAATTCCGCCCGCGGAGAAGTTCGTCACGCGACGCACCACTGCGGTAGCGGGATTGAGAGCGTAGGCAGTCACCGTCCAGATATCGGTGTTTGCCTTCATGCCACTGCCTGCCGCATCCGCTCTGTCCGAAGTGAAAGCGATGAGGCTGCCATCTGGCGACCAGGCAGGCTCGGTATCGTTGCAGTTGCCGTCCGTAAGCTGGCGGACGACGCCGGTGTCCACGTTGATGACGAAGATATGGTAGAAACTGCCTACCTTGCCCGCAAATGCGATCTCCAATCCACTGGGTGACCAGGTGGGTTTGCGCACATCCGTGAAGGGCAGGTCCGTGCGCTCGCGCGTGAGGCTGACTACCTGGTTGTTGGTGAGGTTGAGCACGAACAGATGGAAGGGAGCAGTACCCGTAGCGCGCGCCACATACGCCAGCCGGTTCTGGTTGAGAGCGAGGGCGGGTTCGATTTGGTCACCAGCTTCTGACGTGATCTGCACCACACCCGCTCCATCCGGCGACATGCGGTAGATGTGAAAGTTCGTGCCGCGAGCACCGTTCGTGGCGCTGACGCGGTTGGAATAGAAGTAGATGAAGCGGTCATCGGCGGACCAGACAGGTCCCAGCTCGTCTGCCGGAGAATTGGTGATATTGGTGGTCTGCTCCGGTGTGCCTCTTCCTCTCATCATCTCCCAGTCGCGCGTGAGGTCAACCGGGGCGCGGTCGGGCGTGCCGACAATGGGAAAGCGAGGCGTTCGTTGTGCCGACGCCGGAGACAGACTCAGTAGCACTATTGCAAGTGTTCCCCAAACCAACCAAAACCCCGCCCAACTTGCGGGAAGTGCCAGACTGTTCGTGCGTCTCACTGCCATCCTTCCTCCTCACCTCTTGCGGTAGTTGCCATCTGCACAAGCGCTACCTTCTATAAACCTTCAACATCTGCCTCAAGGTTCCTGCACGATTATAGAGTGACCTCTCGGCGGTGTCAATAACTCACCAACGGATTACGCCATTATTTCGCGTATTCCTGCTGTAACTCCTGCCAGATGCGCCAACTTTGCTCACGAGTTTCTTCCAGATTCCCGTGATTCCTTACGACCCAGTCGGCAAAAATCCTTTTTACCCGTGTTGGTATCTGCGCTTTCAGCCGGCGCTGTGCTTCTTGTTCGCTCAGTCCGCCCGCCTGCAGGCGCGATAGTTGTGCCGATTCGCCCGCTTCGACTACCACCACGCGCTCGAACTGGGGATACAGAGCACACTCGATCAGGAGTGGCACCTCCACCACCACCAGCGCGTCCGGGTCGCGTTGCCGTATCTGTGCTATCTCAAGATGCATCTGTTGCAGGATCAGGGGATGGCTGATGCGGTTCAATCGCCTGCGCAGGGCGCTGTCCGCAAACACTGCCTCCCCCAGAAGCCTTCGATTCAGTTCGCCATCAGGTAGCAGGTACCCCTGCCCGAACTCTGCCACGATCGCCTTCCAGAGCGCGCCCTGCGGTGCGCTCAGTTGTCGTGCGATATTATCCAGGCTGAGACCGTGCGCTCCCCATTCCTCGAACCATCGCACGACGGTGCTTTTGCCCTCGGCGATGCCGCCGGTGACTGCAACCAGCATGGCTACGGCGCCGACGTCTCGTCCTCTCCTTCTGTATTTGACGTCGGTTCGCTCTCCTCCGTTTCAAGACCGAACTGCTTGCCGACGACCTCCCCGATAGTGAACCCGCGAGAGCCGGTGCTACTGCTGTAGCGGTCCATCAATTGCTGGTGTTCCTGCTCCTCGCGCTGTCTCTGCAGGCGACGCAGGCTCAGCACCATGCGATGCTCGGCAGGATTGATCTGCACCACCAGAGCCTCTACCTGCTGTCCGACCTGCAGAACCTCTCCCGCGCTGCGCACCCGGCGCGTGGAGATTTCGGAGAGGGGGATGGTGGCTTCCAGGTCGCCCGGCAGGTCCACAATTGCACCAAACGGGGCAAGCCGCGCTACCGTGCCGGTCACCACCTGCCCGACCTGGTAGTGGCTTTCCACCTCCAGCCACGGGTCCGGAATGAGCTGCTTCATGCCCAGCGAGATTTTGCGGGTTGCCGGGTCCACGCGCAGTACCTGCACGCGAACGTGCTGACCCTCCCGCAATACGTCGGAGGGATGCCGGATCCGCTTCCAGGACATCTCGCTGATGTGCAGTAAGCCATCGATTCCGCCCACGTCGACAAACGCGCCGTAGTCCACGATACGGCGCACCTTGCCCTCGACGACCTGCCCTTCCTGGATGCGCGAGAAAGCCTCCCGCCGCTCCTGCTCGCGGCGCTCCATCTCCGCCTGCCGGTTGGACAACACCACCTTGCGGTCGCGGCGGTCCACCTCCAGCACCTTCAACGGTACCGTCTGCCCGACATACTTCTCCAGGGCGCTGTCGGGAAGCGGGGTGCGACCAGTGCCTACGTGGGATGCCGGTACGAACCCGCGCACTCCCACATCCACCATCAAGCCGCCTTTCACCCGCTCGGTGACCACGCCCTCGATGGTCTGGTTCGTGTCACGAGCCTCCTCCAGGCGTGTCCAGGCGACTTCGTAGTCGGCACGCTTTTTGGAGAGGATGATCTGCCCCTCTTCGGTCTCCGGCTTGAGCACCACTACATCGATCTCCTGCCCTACCTCCACCACCTCCTGCGGCGGCTGGTTGGGCTGGCGAGCGAGCTCGTTCAGCGGGATGACGCCCTCCGACTTGGTGCCGATGTCCACCAGCACCCCGTTGTCGTCCACGTGCACCACGATCCCGCGCACGAGCTGTCCCTTACGCACAGTGCGCGTGGCACGCTCCAGGTCTTCTGCGCTCATCGCCTGAACCGCCTGAGCGAACTCGTCCGCGGCGGGTGCAGGTTCGGGTGTCGCTGGCTCCTGCGTCGACTCCTGCGATGTCGGTTCGGTCTGCTCGGTTGGAGCCACTGGCTCTTCTATCAGGTCTTCCGGCATAATACACACTACTCCCTTTGATTTCGCGGCGCGAACGCGCGGTATAGGTTACGCCGCCCCCTGCGACGTTTCCTGCTTCTACGGCTCCAATTTCTCCATCTCCGCCCAGTTATCGCCCACTTCCACGTCCACCTTCAGGGGCACGCGCAGGCTGGCGACCTGCGACATGCACTCGCGCACCAGATTCGCCAGCGCGGGGATTTCGTCCGGCGGCGCGTCGAACACCAGCTCGTCGTGCACCTGAAGCACCATTTTCGCCCGCCAGCCTTCCGCACGCAGACGCCTGTCCAGCTCATTCATCGCCAGCTTGATGATGTCCGCTGCCGTGCCCTGCAGGGGCGAGTTGATTGCCGCGCGCTCCGCCGCCTGACGCACGTTGCGGTTGGCGTGGTGGATTTCGGGCACATAGCGACGCCTGCCGTACAGGGTGGTGACGAAGCCATGCTGACGGGCGAAGTCCAGCGTCTCCTCGATATAACGGCGCACGCCGGGCAGCTGGCGGAAGTAGTTCTCGATGAAGGCACGCGCCTCTGCCACCGGCATTCCCAGCTCCTGCGACAGCCCGTAGTCGCTCATGCCGTATAGCACCGCGAAGTTTACCGTCTTCGCCTTACGCCGCAGTTCGGGGGTCACACCATCGGGCGGGACACCGAAGAGAATCATCGCCGTGGCGGAGTGGATGTCGCGGTCTTCGGCAAACGCCTGCAGGAGGCGTTCATCCCCGCTGACATGCGCCAGCAGACGCAGTTCGATCTGCGAGTAGTCCGCCGCCAGCAACCGGTTGCCCGGCGCCGCCACGAAGGCGCGACGGATCTGCCTGCCCACCTCCGTGCGGATGGGAATGTTCTGCAGGTTTGGCTCACTGCTGGAGAGCCTTCCGGTCGCCGCCACCGTCTGGTTGAAGGAGGTGTGGATGCGCCCGGTAGCAGGATGCACCAGCCGAGGCAATACATCGGCGTAGGTGGACTTGATCTTGCTGAGCTCGCGGTACTCGAGAATGCTCCGGCAGATGGGATGTTCCACCGCCAGCTGCTCCAGCACCTCGGCGTCGGTGGAGTAAGCCCCTGTGCGGGTCTTCTTCCCGGCAGGCAGTTTCAGTTTTTCAAACAGAATCTGCCCCAACTGCTTTGGCGAGGAGATGTTGAATGGCTCGCCCGCCAGCGTGTAGATTTCGGTCTCCTTGCTGCGAATCAACCCGTCCAGCACATCGGAGAGCTGGTGGAGGTAACCCACGTCCACCGCCACACCCGCCAGCTCCATACGCGCCAGCACCTCGGACAGGGGCATCTCGATGCGGTGCAGAACCTGCTCACAGCCGATGGCGGCGATTTGCGCGTTCATCACCGTCTGCAGGCGCAGGCATGACGCTGCCTCCGCGCAGGCGTAGGCTGTCAGACCGCTTTCGGAAGTGGTATCCTCGGCGGGCAATCGCTCGCCCAGATAGTCCTGCACCAGGTCGGCAAGCGGATAACTGCTGCGTCCGGACTGCAGAACATATCCGGCAAGCATGGCATCGAACACGAACCCCTTCGGCTGGACTCCCTGCCGGATGAGCGACGCCTGCAGAGGCTTCAGGTTGTAGCCCGCTTTCGGACAGGTCGCTTCCCACAACGGCGCGAGCAGACCCACCAGTCCATCGTTCGGCTCGTCAAACAGGCTGGCAGAGGGCATAGAGCCCGGCACGTACACCGCCTCCTCGCGCGACAGGGCGATGGCGACACCGCCGACCTGCAGTTCCATCACGTGCGTGCCCTGCACCAGCGCACGGATGCCCACTTCCGGCAGCTGCAGACAACGCTGGACAAGCTGTTTCACCTCGTCCTCGCGGCGAGCGACGCTCCAGCGCACGCCGACGGTCTTCACCTCAGCGGGTGTCTCCAGAGGCAGGGCAAGCGACTCCTGCTTGGGCAGGAACTTCGCGCGGAGTTCGGGCAACCGGCGGAGGAAGGAACGGAACTCGAGGCTCTCCAGCACCTGTTGCAGGCGGGCGAAGTGCTCGGCGGTGGGTTGCCAGCGCGGGGGCGTGTCGGGCACGGGCGCGTCGCGCAGGATGGTCGCCAGACGTTTGTATTGCGGAATCTGCTCGCGATACTGCTCCAGCAGGGTGCGCAGTTTGGGGTCTTCCACCTCGTGCAACCGCTCCAGCAGGTTCTCCACCGTGCCGAACTGCTTCAGCAGGGCAACCGCCTTCTTCTCGCCGATACCGGGCACGCCGGGGATGTTGTCAGAGGGGTCACCCTTCAACGCCTTGAAGTCGGGCAGCTGGGAAGGCTCCAGCCCGAACCGTTCGCGCACTGCCTGCTCGTCATAGCGCACCGTCTGCCCCATGCCCTTCTGCGGCATCAGCACGAACGCGCCCTCGTCCACCAGTTGCAGGGCATCCTGGTCACCTGTGACGATAAGCACCTGATAGCCCTGCGCCCGTGCGCGGTGGGTGAGCGTGCCCAACACATCGTCCGCCTCGAAGCCTTCCAGCGCTATCACCGGGATGCCCATCGCCTCGACCAGCTCGCGCACAGCAGGCACCTGCACGATAAAGCTCTCGGCGGTTTCAGGGCGGTGTGCCTTGTAGTCGGTGAACTCCTCGTGGCGGAAGGTGGGGGCGGCGGTGTCCATCGCCACCACGATAGCGTCGGGCTGTTCGTCTTCCAGAATCTGCCACAACATGCCCGCAAAGCCGTAGATGGCGTTGGTGGGACGTCCGTCGGTGGTGGAGAGCGGGCGTGTGGCGTAGAAGGCGCGGTACAGCAGGCTGTGCCCGTCGATCAGCACCAGTTTCGGTTTGGTCATGGGTATGAGTCCCTCTGCCTCATGCATCTGCAGGGGTATGCTATCACACCTGCGCCACACATGGCAAGGGGGGGTCTTCGGCCACTGGGAGGTTCGCCCTCTTCAGGATGAGGCAAAACGTTCTGGAGGGCGAGGCTCCTGCCGAGCCGTCACCCCCATTCATTTTATTCATCTATTCCCGGCAGCGCAGGCTGTGTGGCAAGGTCGCTACGTCGCGCAAATTCGCTCCAGCTAATGCACGGAATGCCCTCCAACATACATGCGAGGCGCACAGCGCGATCGTCGGAGACAACTGTCGCATTGAGTACTTTCGCTGCTGCGACTACTTGACCGTCTGCCGCTTTCTGTCCCGACGGACTGTGCCAGAAGCCCGGGTAGCTTTTCGCGCCAACTACGATTTCGTTGCCATACCGCTGCTCTATATGCACCAGCTGTTCTCGAAGACCGTATACACGTTCGGCTTCCACAACGCACTCGCTATTGCTCTCCGACCACTGTCGTATTGTTTTGAACAACCTGTCGGTCTTCCGCTGCAACTCACGGAACACTCCTTCAGGGATTTTGATCTGTCCTTGCTGTACCATGTGCCGAAGTTGTCGGAACCGACTGTGGAAGTGGCTGTGGAGGTTGATTAGCGCATCGGTGTCAAGCACGTATGTTTCCATTGCGCCTACCGGTTGATCGGCAGTTCAGAACGAGCCCATTCCAGAAACTCGACGGCTTTTTCAACCTTCATGTCCAATACACTGGCTACATCGGATAGCGACAGCGCATCGTTCTGTTGCAGTGCCAACAAGACCAGAACACCAGACGAGCCGAGCTCTCGTGCCCTGCGCTCCCTCTTTGTTAGAGAGCGGCGAGTGGTCGTTCGAAACCATGGTCGTCGGCAGTCCCATTGCTCTCGCTTCTTCTGGTAGAGGTCCGGAGGCGCCAGGTGCATGTCCTGAAGCGTGATGACCACAACGTCCCGGCTCACAAAGAAGGGGCGTCTTATCTCGTCGAGTTCGGTATCTGACCAGTTCTCTTTATACTGTAACCTGCCTACGTCTGCCAAATGTCGCCTGAATTCCTCTTGGGGAAGAAGCATCCTGGCCGCGAAGCGATTGGCGACAGATTCCTGATTCAGCCCGACCCGTCCACTTCCTCGAAAGTCGCATGTGATTCCTTCGTAATCGGTCAGCAGATGGGCGTATTCGTGCAAGAGGGTGAAAAGCCGTCCAGTCGATGCCTCGGCGTCCTGATGATTGACCAGAATAAAGGGATACTTGAAATCGACCCAACGCGAAGCACCTCGTACCTCGTTGGGTTGCATGGTCATTTCAAACACGAATACGCCTTGAGCTTCGATGCGCTGGCGCCACCATGCAAACGCATCATCTGGTGAAAGCCATTGCAGACGACCATGCTCAGTGTCACCCAGCCTGCGCCGTTCCTGTTCCACCAGCGCTTCCAGTGTGAACGTAGTCACAGGGCGAATCTTCACTTCCCACAGTATGGCGTGTTCTTCAAGGAGGGTTGTCAACCACTGAGAAAGGTTGAAAAAACGGCGCAGTGTCCGCCGGCTCAGAGGGCTGAGTCGGCTTTCTTTCCCTGGAGCTAACCCGCGATAGCTCATTGGTTCAACAGGCTGGGGCACTTTCTGCAGGAAAAAATGCCCGACTGGGCAGCCATAAACCTCAGCAAGCGTTTCTAGGTGCTTGAGCTCAGGCGACGATACTCCACGTTCCCATTGTTCCAATTGCTCACAGGTAACAACAGCGTAGTGGGCGCGTTGCAGTTTCCGAGCCTGCTCCTCCACCTCCTTGCACTGAAAACCGGACATTTCCCGCAATGCACGCAGGATATCCGGCTTCACCCAGCCCGTCACACTCTCCGCAGACATGCTAGTCTCCCTTCGCAGCGGTCTCTCTTTGCAATTACCGCAACCTCTGCTGAACCTCCTGCTCGGCTCTCACAGCTCCAGTCTATCATTGGAAGGAGACGCCTGAATGCCCTTTTCCACCTGCTCCAGCGCTTGTAGTGCCTCTTTGTAAGGCTCGCCGTGGCGGATACGCCACAGGTTCGCCGCCTTGCGCAGTTCCACTCGCGCCTCCGGCAGTCGCCCGCGCCGCCAGTACGCCATGCCCAGATGGTAACGCAGTTCTGGCTCCTGCGGGGCGTCCTCCACCGCCTTCTCCAGCACCTGCACCGCCTGCTGATACCGCCCCTGTCGGTAGTAAATCCAGCCAAGCGTGTCCAGATACACCGGGTTGTTCGGCTCGGCGGCGAGGGCGCGGTTTGCCATCGCTTCTGCCTCCTCCAGCCGTTCGTTCGCCTCTGCCAGCAGGTAGGCGTAGTTGTTCAGCGTCACCGGGTTGCCGGGCACGCGCTTCAGCACCTCGTCATAGCACTTCGCCGCCTCGTCGTAGCGTTTCAGGTAGCCCAGCGAGTCGCCCCGAATCTGCCACAACTGCGCCTCCTGGTCGGGCGTGAGCTGGAGACGGGCGTCGTCCAGCGCCTTCTGCGCATACTCCGCGCTGAGCTCGTATTGCCGGGCGTCGGTCAAGAGCGCCAGCACCTGCAGATATGCGCTCACAGTTGGAGATTGCTGAAGATGTGCATCTATCGCCCGTCGTGCTTCGGAAAGGTTGCCGTCGCGCAGGTGACGCTCCGCCTGCTGAAGGGAGGGTGACGCCCCGGGGCGCACCGGGTTAATGCGCTGGCAACCGCTCGTCAATACCGCCAGCATAACCACCGCCAGAATCACGCTCATACAGCGCATCAGAACCTCCCCATTACCATCGCCGTCACTGCCGACAGGAAATTGAACGTGCCGTGCATCACCACACTGCTCCACAGCGAACCCGTGCGGGCATACAGTCGAGCCAGCAGCACGCCGATCACCAGAATCGGCAGGAAGTTTTTGACCGACGCATGGAGCAGGGCGAACAGCACCGCCGATATCCACACCGCCGACACGAACGACAACCGGTGGCGCAGGGCGTTGAACACGAACCCGCGGAAGAAGACCTCCTCCCCAATCGGCGCGACCACCGCCACCAGCACCACAAACGCCAGAGCGGTCAGTCCCGGCTGGAGCATCTCCAGAAACGCCTCCAGCGCCACGGTGTTCTGTTCCCAGCGCATCAGCCGCTCGAAGGTGGACGCCCCCAGCACCAGCCGAAGCATCCCCACGCTGAACAGCTCCACGATGGGCGTAATCAGGAACGCCCCTGCGCCCCACAGCACCCCCTGCCGTATCGCCTGTCGGTCCCAGGTGAATCCCAGAGTCTTCAGCTCCAGGCGATACTTGCCCACCAGATACAGGATAGCCGTCGCCACAAACGCTGAGTTCTGCACCACCAGCAACCCCAGCAGGGCAAGGAGGGCACCGGGCTCAGCAGGCGTCAGCGAGAAGTTGACCAGCGCACGCAGGTGCTCTGGCGACTGCAGGGCAAGCAGAAACCCCAGCATGAACGCCATCGACAGCAGAGAGAGCACCGTGATGAGCAGGGCAACGTGGAACCCTACCCACAGGTCCACCAAGCTCCACCGTTCCGCCAGCAAGCCGGGCTTGCCGCGACGGACGTACCACGTATGCACTGCCAGCACCACCAGCACGCCCAGATGCACGGCCGCATACAGCCCTGCCAGCAATATCAGAATCAGTTGCAGAACCGGGGACATCGCCATCATCCTCTGTTCCCCATTATACCGCCTGCGCAGGCTCAGGGGAAGCTGTCATCAGCCGGTGATATCGAGGTATTGTCGCAACACATCAGCGGAGAGCGCGCCCGCCCGCAGGATACGCGCCGGGCGAACGGTCACGTCCAGCACAGTGGAGGGCACACCGCCGCCCGTGTCGCCCGCGTCGATGACCACCTCCACCCGTTCCAGCAACGATGTTGGTATCTGTCCCACGCGTGAGGGCGGAGGCTCGTCCGAGAAGTTCGCGCTGGGCGCAACGATGGGTCTACCAAAGGCTTTGAGCAGAGCCAGCGCCACCGGATGGTCGGGGATGCGCACGCCGACGGTATCCACACCCCCTGTCACCACATCGGGAACGAGCGCACCGCGCCAGTAGACCAGCGTCAGCGGTCCCGGCATGTGGTCGCTTATCAGCGGGAGCAGGTCGTCGGGCACCTCGCGCCACAGCAGACGCAAAGCCTCCACATCGGCAACCTGCACGGGCAGAGGCTTGTCCGCAGGACGTCCCTTCACCTCCCACACCCTCCGCACCGCCGGTTCCGACAGCGCGTCCGCCGCCAGCCCATACACCGTTTCTGTCGGGAAGATGACCAGCCCGCCGCGAGTGAGCGCGTCCACCGCCCTCTGCACAGCGACCTGTGTGTTCTCCGGCGTGTCTGCCCGGCATATCATCTCAACCACCCCTTCGCAGGTATCTGCCTTTCACCACCCGCCCGATGCCCGCCAGGTCGTTCAGGATGGAAACCTGCTGATAGCCCGCCTCGTCCAGCAACCGCGCCACTGACTCCGCCTGCCCCATCCCCACCTCCAGCATCAGCCAACCACTTTCCTGCAGATGGAAGTGCGCCTCCGCCGTCAGTCTCCGGTGAAACTGCAAGGGGTCTCCTGCTGTGAACAGGGCGTGCGCCGGCTCCCAGTCGCGCACCTCCGGCTGGAGTGATAGTCGCTCGCTCTCTGCCACATAGGGGGGGTTGGACGCCACCACATCGAAACGCAGTCCGGCAAGCGGTTCGAACAGGTCTCCCTGCAGGAAGCGTATCCGGTGGGCGACGCCGTGCCGTTCGGCGTTCTCGCGGGCGATGCGCAGGGCGGATTCGCTGATGTCGGTCGCCCACACCTGCGCCCCGGGCAGGTTCACGGCTACCGCCACCGCGATGCACCCACTGCCCGTGCCGATGTCGGCAATCATGGCGGGCTGAGCGCGAAGTATTGCCTCCACCAGAACCTCTGTCTCCGGGCGCGGCACCAGCACGTCGGGCGTCACGGCGAGCTCCAGCCCGTAGAACTCCGCTCTGCCCAGAATGTAGGCAAGCGGCTCCCGCCTGCGCCTGCGCTCCAGACGACGCTCCCACTCCTGCACCGCCGCCTCGCTGACCACCTCTTCGGGATGCGCGACCAGGTATGCCCGCCCCACGCCGAGCGTATCCGCCAGCAGGAGTTCAGCATCAAGGCGAGGGGTGTCCACCCCCACCTCCTGCAGACGCGCAGTGCCTTCCGACACCAGCCGGGCAATGGTGATGGAGTTATCCCATACCGCACACATGACAGATAAGAGATTAGCACAGATTCGCATCGACACGCAACACAAGGGGTGCTACAATCAAAGCACAGCTGCGAAGCTACGAAAAGCCTGAGCATCAACGAGGAAACGACATTATGAAACCTCGTGGACGCCACAGGGAAGGTCTTCAAGCCCGGAATCTGCTGGCTTCGGCGGTGGTCAGCGCACTGCTTTTCACTTTCCTGAGGCACCTCCTCCCGCACATTCTCAGCATGGTCTTTCTCGCCGTGTATGCGCTCTTCCCCGCCGGACGGCAGAGCCTCGAGCCTTTTGGCGGCTACATCGGCTACCTGCGCGGTAACCTCTACTGGCGGCTGGTCGATACGCTGGTCGCGTCCTATACCTGGCGGTGGAGCTGGTTGTGGGCACTGCTGGGCGCAGGGATATATGTACTCCAGCACAGCATTCAACCCGGTTCGCGCTCGCTTTCCCTGTGGTTTCGCGGGCTGGTGGTGGGGCTTACCCTCTGGTCGCTGGTCACCTACCCTATCTGGTCGGACCCGTTCTGGGGTGTGCTTAACGCGCTGTTTGTCATCGGCGGTATCGTTTTGTTGTGGCGTTTCCTGCCTGTTATCACCCGAAAACTGGAAGAGGCTGGGTCATGAGACGATACGGTGCTTTCACGCTGGTGGAGATGCTCATCGTGGTCGCCATTATTGCCCTGCTGGTGGCTCTGCTCCTGCCCGTCCTGACCACCGCGAGGCGACACGCACAAGTCTCTCCCTGCATGAACAACCTCAAGCAACTGCACACTGCCCTGACCATGTATCGGGACGACTGCGGTGGATGCTGGCCTTACTACCTCGCCCAGCTTCAGCCTTACGTGCGCAATCGGGAGGTGTATCGCTGTCCACTGGATACCTTTGGAGGCGCCGGATATACGGAGACCATCGCGCGGTGGGGCGCGCACAAGCAGTATCCTGTGAGCTACTTTTCGGTGCTACTGTACGCAGGCACTGCGACACGCGGTCCTCTGGGTGTGCCGACTGACCTTGATGCGAAGATGGTGCGTTTTTTCCAGGCGCTCCAGCGTGAGGACGCCAATCACGGCGTGGCAGTGTGCATGCTTCATGGGGAGCGGGGATGTGAGTGGATATGGAGGCAGTATGCTGTCGACCATCATCCAAATGCTGCCGATATGTTCAAAGGACTGACCTTGCGTCTTCGGCTGGACGGCTCGGTACAGCGGGCACAGGTTCCGTATGCCGACCGCAACTGTGACCGCAACAACTGGCAACTGCTGACCGATACCCCCTGCCCACAAGACCTGCAGTGCGCAGAGTTCCAGACGAACTAGCCCTCACGGGTTTTCACCGGCGCTTTGCGCTTCTCACGCGCCCTTGTCCACGACTCGATTCATAATCACCGCGCCGACCGCGTCGCCCTCCACGTTGACCATCGTGCGGAACATGTCCAGAATGCGGTCCACCGCAAGAATCAGCCCAATTCCCTCCAGCGGCAGCCCCACGGACTGCAGGACAATGACCATGGTGAACAACCCCGCGCTGGGGATGCCTGCTGCGCCTATCGCCGCCAGTGTCGCCGTGAACAGCACTATCACCTGCTGGGCGAGGCTCAGCTCCACACCATACACCTGCGCGATGAAAAGCGCTGCGACCGCCTCGTAGAGCGCGGTTCCGTCCATGTTCACCGTCGCGCCGATGGGAATGCTGAAACGGCTGATATAGGGGCGCACGTGCAGATTGTCCTCCACCGCGCGCATGGTGACGGGCAGGGTCGCCGCGCTGGAGCTCGTGCTGAGAGCGGTAATCATCGCCTGATAGATGCCCGCAAAAAACCGCCAGGGTGCACACCTGCCCAGCAACCACACCAGAAGCGGTAACACGATGAAGCCATGAAACGCCAGCCCACCCAGCACGGCGCCCATATACTTCGCCAGCGGGAGGAAGGCGTCTGCCCCCGCCTGACCAATGGTGCGCATCAGCAGGAACGCCACCCCAAAGGGCAACAGACGCAGAATCCACTGCACTATTACCATCGAGAGGGCTAATACCTCGTCCACGAACTGACGCACCGTGCGTGCCCTGTCGCCCATCAGGTTGAGCGCAATGCCCAGTATCAGGCTGAAGGTGATGATCTGGAGCATATCGGCGCGGGCGAGGGCGTCGACGGGGTTCGCCGGCACGAGGTTGCGCAGAAGGTCGGAGAACGTCGGCGGTCGCTCCTGCAGAACTACATCAGGCGTTTTGGCTGGGGTCAACACCGCGCCCAGTCCGGGGTTCAACAGGTTGACCACCACCAGACCGAGCCCCGCCGCCAGCAGGGTGGTGCTCAGGTAGTAAAATAGCGTGAGTGCGCCCAGGCGCCCCAGATGGCGGGTATCCAGCCCTGCCGCCGCGCTGATGAGCGACGTCATCACCAGAGGCACAATCACCATGCGCAGGAGGCGGATAAACAGGTCACCGCCCAGCCCAACCACTTCGAAGGCAGGCAGGTCCGCTCCGCCCGCACTGTTCAACCAGAGCCCTGCCACCACACCGACGAAGATGCCAGCGACTACCCAGCGTATCGAGACAAACTCACCCGGTTTTTCCATCCCTGCGTTGACCCAAATCGCTCCATGCCAAAAGATTGTTGCACATGGGCAATTTTACCCTACCCGAACCCTCGCCCTACTGACTGAAGCTGTAGGTGTTCACGTTCAACCACCAGCCGACGATGGGCCACATGCACCCCACCAGAAAATCGCCCAGTATCAGCCCGTAAAAGAACATCAGCGCACGACGATAGGTGGGCAACCCGCCGAACCGCAGGACGGTCACCTTCGCTGCCCAGGCGATGATGAGCGGAAGCCAGATGGTGTTCATGGTCCAGCTGCCCGAGATGGGCAGTCCCAGCGGATGCAGAGGGAACCAGGCAAACCGCAGGCGCAACACCTGCAGGGCAACCACCGTGCCCCATCCGATGCCGATGGCGGTCATTGCGGGCGCGTCCGTCGGGCGCGGGCTACTGAGCCAGCCGCTCAGCCGGTTGAACGCCTCCCAGCCGAAGTAGCTCATGTGCAACGCCATGCGCTCTTCCACCCCGCGCGTGTAGCCGAAGTGGTAAATCGCCCAGTATCCGGACAGCAATCCCACCACCGACGCCAGCACCAGCGCCAGTGCGATATGGCTGGAGGCAATCCCCTTGCGCTCGCCCATCTTGAACGCTTCCAGCTGGATGGGCATTGCCAGACTGCGGTAGGCACGATTGAAACCGTAGAAGTAGGTCAGTATCGTCAGGTCGCGAGCGGAGAAGAACTGTGTGCCCAGCGCGGCGGTCAGGATGTAGTCCGGTCCGCCGTTGTGCAGGTCGTGCGCGGGCGGTCCCAGCTCTGCCCTCATGCGCGTGCAGGCGATGGCGATACCGAAGTAGATGACGAACGCCACCACCGCCACCCACAGCGTCAACCCCGCCAGCCAGAAGAATCCCACCAGAAACGCCAGCCCTGCCCCAAGCCCCACCAGCACCAGCCGTGGGCTGAAAGGCTCATCGCGTTCCGCGTCGCGCGGGGTTTGCCACGCCTCCCGCATGAACTGCGCGATGTGTAGGCGCGTACCCCAGATCGCCAGCACCGCCACGCCCATATACCCACCGAAGCACTGCTCGTTGACATAGGGGAAGTTCGGACGGTCGTACGACCAGCCGAAGTATGCGCTGAGAACCCGTTGCGCCTTGAAGAAGAAGTAGAAGAACCAGCTGGAGAACAGCAGGTCGGCGGGCAACAGAAACCCCATGCCGATCGCGAAGGGATAGAACGAGATGGGCGTCCAGCCGATGGCGTTCCACGGCGGCGTGGTGAACATGGGGCTGATGTCGCGCATCTTGATCGGGATGTAAGGCAAAGAGGGATAGAACAGGTACAACCCGTTCAACAGGCAGATTCCGCCCGACAGGGCGAAACCCAGCCATAACAGCCTGTGCCGAACGAACTGCTTCGGGTCATCGGTCATCTCCAGCGGAAGCAGAATCACGGGATAGCTCAGTCGCTCGTGCTGAGTCCACTGCCGACGAACCAGCACGTTCAGGCACAGCATCACCCACAGCAACACCAGAATAAACGCACCCCATGCCGCCAGCGGTAACCACCAAGCGCTGAACCGCTCCCACGTGTAGGGGTTCACCGAACCGCTATACCAGTCGTCCACTGCCTGCTTGTCGCGAACCAGAAACCACGGAGGCAGGTACTGCATGAAGAGCGACTCCCAGCGGTTGCTGGCGTTAGCGTGACGGGTGGGATGGGCGAGCATGGGTATCAGCACGTCCAGAAAGTCCACGCTCGTCAAGCTCGTGCCGATACCCAGCATGGCGTACACGATGAGCAGTTCCGCCTGCGATAGCGACCACTGTGGGCGCCAACGCCACACCAGGGCGTTCAGTGCCAGCAGTAGCACCAGCAGGAAGATGACATTGGCGAACAACGAGAAGGTGGTGGGATAGGGACCGAGCGCGAAGGTCACGCGCACGGTGCCCGGCGCTGACATCTCCATCTGAATGAGCCAGAAAGCGTTGACCGGCAGTAACAGCGTACCGATGAGCAGAGCGCGCCACGGGATGCCCGCTTTCACCTCATTGCCTCACCAGATGGAATCCAGCGTCCATCCTTCTGCCCGTGCCAGCTGTGCTGTTCCCTCGTCGGCAAAGAGGCGCGGGAGGTGGCTCGCTCCGCCCTGCGGGTAGACGCGCGTGGTCAGGCAGGTATGCCCGTTCGCAAACACCTCTATCACCGACCTGTCCACGAACAGATGCAGACGCAACGGTTCTCCCTCCTTCAGGCTGAGCGGTGCAGAGCGCACATCGCGCGTCACCTCTTCGTAGCGGCTCGAGCGGGTGCGATCCACCACCAGCCGCCCTTCCGCCTGTGAGAAGAAGATGCTGGTTACCTGTTCCTCATCGGCAGAGTGGTACAGGCGAACGCCGCATCTGACGGCGTTCTGGGGGGTCATCTCCGCCTGAAGCTCCCATCGGTCGCCAGACAGCCCGGGTATCGGCATCTCCTCGCCGGCTCGCAGGGGCTGGGCTTTCAGGGTCACGCGGTCGCGTCGCAAATGGCGCAGCTCCGCCACCGGCTGGAAAAGCAGATGCCCGTCCTTCGAGAGCGAAACCTGCCGGGGCAGGGACTGCACACCCGCCCATCCCGCCTGCACGCTCATCGCCTCACTGCGCGTCTCCCACAACCAGCCGAACAGGATGCGCCTGCCCTTTGCATCACGGAAGCCCTGTGGTGCGTAAAAGCATCCGCCCAGATCCATCTCGCCCTGATGCTCCGGCGTGAAGCGATGGTTGCGGAACGTGCCCACGAAATAGATGACGCGCCCCAGCGGCACAGGCGATGTCCACAGCACCCACTTCCTGCCCAGCGGGAAGAAGTTGGGGCATTCCCACATCTCGCCCGTTTTTGCCTTCTCGCCCACCAGCGCAGGATCCAGATACTCCCAGCGCCTCAGGTCGCGAGAGCGATAGAGCAGGATTGCCCCACCCACATCGCGAATGCCCGACCCCACCACCGCATACCACCAGTCGCGACTTCGCCAGACGTACGGGTCGCGAAAGCCGGTCACCTGCAATCCCGCTGGTGGAGCGGAAATCACCGGGTTCTCCGGCGCCTTCTCCCAGCTGATCATGTCTTTGCTGGTCGCGATGCACTGCACCTCCGGGTGGACGCCGGTGTACATCGCGGTGGGGGTGCCGTGGTCGTCCACCATGCATCCCGTCCACACGCCGTCTTTATCGTAGGGCTTGTCGGGTCGCAGGGCAATGGGCAGGTGCTTCCAATGCACCAGGTCCCTGCTCACCGCATGTCCCCACACGATATTGCGCGGAACGGCAGATTCCGGATTGTGCTGGTAGAACAGATGGTACTCGCCGCGGAAGTGGATGAGACCGTTCGGATCGTTCATCCAGCCTTTCGGCGGCAGAAAATGGTAAACAGGACGATGCTCGTCGTGCGTCGGTGATGATGCCATCTCCGTGTGCCTCCTCTATGTCGTCTCCTCGAACCCTCAGCACAATATCAGAGTCACGGCGCTGCTGGCACGCGCTCTCAGGGTGATAGTACCGTCTTTACCTTCTTCAAAAGCGACCGCACTGCCTCTCGCGGTAGCCTGGTGGACCCTCTGCCCCTTCGGGGGGCGGATACGCAGTGCCTGAGCCTGCCGCGAATGCAACACCGCGCGGGTGGCTCTACCGTCCTTCCAGTAGATGTCCACCTGCACGCCGCCGCGCGCCCGCAGACCTTCCACGTAGCCCTCGCGCCATGCTTCCGGCAGGGCGGGTAACAGGTGAATCTCCCCAGTATGGCTCTGCAGTAACATCTCCGCGATGCCCGCCGAACCGCCGAAGTTGCCGTCGATCTGGAAAGGCGGATGGTTGTCGAACAGGTTAGGCAGGGTGGAATGCTGAAGCAGAGCGATCAGGTTCTCGTAAGCCTTCTCCGCTTCTTCCAGCCGCGCCCAGAAGTTGATCAGCCAGGCACGGCTCCATCCGGTGTGTCCGCCACCATGTGCCAGACGCCTCTCCAGCGAAACGCGCACTGCTCTCGCCAGCTCGGGCGTGCCACGCAGGGTAATCTGATTGCCCGGGTGCAAACCATACAGGTGCGACATGTGCCGGTGACCCGGCTCGTTCTCCTCGAAGTCCTCTATCCATTCCTGCAGTTGTCCATGCCTGCCGATCTGCATCGGGGCAAGCCGTTCCCTCGCCTCCTCCAGTCTCCGGCGAAACTCGTCGTCGACCTTCAGAATATGGCTTGCCTCGATACAGTGCGTGAACAGCTCCCGCACGATCTGCATATCCATGGTGGGACCGTAACACACACTGGCAACCTTGCCGTCGGGAGTGCGGAACGTGTTCTCCGGCGAGATGGAGGGCGCGGTGACCAGCCATCCGTGGTTGGGCTCTGGCACCAGAAACTGCAGAAGGAACTCCGCACACTCCCGCATGACAGGGTAGATGCGCTGAAGATATGCGCGGTCGGACGGGTTAAAGAGGTAGTGCTCCCACAAATGCTGACAAAGCCAGCCCGCGGCGGTGGGAAATTGACCCCATGCAGGATGCTCGCCCGGCGACGTGAAGCCCCAGACGTTGGTCACCGTATGCACCACCCAGCCGCTCATGCCATAGTGGACACGAGCGGTCTTTCGCCCCGGCTCTCGCAGTTTCTGGATGAAATCGATCAGAACCCTGTGGCATTCCGGCAGATTGCCCACCTCGGCGATCCAGTAGTTCATCTGCACATTGATGTCGGTATGGTAGTCGCAGTTCCATGGGGTCTGGATGCCGTCTGCCCAGATGCCCTGCAGGTTGGCAGGCAGTATGCTCATCGGGCTACTGCTGGAAATCAGGAGATAGCGCGCATACTGAAAGTACAGTGCGCACAGGTTCGGGTCGTGCTCGCCCCGCTTCACGCGCTCCAGTCGTTCGTCGGTGGGCAGGCTGGCTTTCTCTTCGCCCCCCAGGCTCAACCGCACCCGCTGGAACATCTGCCGGTAACGCCGCACGTGTTCTGTCCTTATCGCTTCGTACCGTGCCGGGGCGAAGCGCGACAGCGTCTGCAAAACCGCGCTCTCGGGGTCTTTCAGGCGGTAAGTGGTGGCGGCGGTCAGCACCAGAAGCACCGTATCCGCCCCCTGCACGCGCAGATTCTGCCCTTCCGCCATGACCTTGCCACCCTGCGCCAACACCCTCAGCCAAGCGACAAAACGCAATCCCCCGTTCAGCTCGCCGGTCATTCGCAGGTCTGTCGGTGAGACAGCAACGGTCTGCGCACGTTCGGGGCGGGTCAGGGTAGCATTCAGGGAGAGCATTCCGCCTTTACTTGCCGTAATGCGGATCACGATAAGGTTTTGAGCCATGCTGGCGAAATGCTCACGCACCACCTTCACATCGCCCAGCCGATACTCTACCCGCACCACGGCGTCGTTCAGGTCGAGCTCCCTCCGATAGTCCTGCGCTTTTTGATGTCCGTCGAATCGCAGGCGCAGGTCGCCCAGCATCTGGTAGCATCCGAAAGGCACATTCGCACCGTTTCCATGTCCCGACCCCGCGCCGCGACACACGAATCGCTCCAGCGTCAGTTGCTCTGCCTCGGCGTATCTGCCCTCGAACAGCAGGCGACGGATCTCCGGCAGGGCGCGCGGCGCATCGGGGTTGTCGGCGTCCTGTGGCTGTCCGGACCATACGCTTTCCTCGTTCAGCTGGATGCGCTCTTCCTCGACCCCGCCGTATGTCATCGCACCCAGCCTGCCGTTGCCGATGGGCAGAGCACGCACCCAGCCCGGCGAGTTCTGCCAGGCGTTGGTGGTGGGTGGCTCTACCGGCGCAGGCTCGCGGTACCAGAGCTTCCACACCTGATTGTCCTTCGACAGACTCATCCTGCACCCACCTCGTCGCTGTGGTAGAGACCGATGGTTCGTATGCGCGGGTGTGCACGCGCTTTCCATACCGTGATTCGCACTCGCGTGGCGGTGACCGGTGCGATGCGGTCCAGTTTCCTGTGTCCGATGGTGGTTCCACGCTTGACCTCGTGCCATCCGCCAGAGGTCAGCGCCTCCACGCTGTACTCCTCCACATGCTGTCCCTCGGCGATGTGCTCCTTCAGCTCCACGATGTTGAAGGTGGTGGGCTTGCGCAGGTCGACCTCTATCGAGGCGGGCAGTTCAGTGGGTATCCAGCAGGTTTCCTTCTTGCCATCCACTGCGCGGGATGCTTCGTATCCACGCTGATCGCTGGAGGCGCGAACCGGCTTGCGCAGGGCAAGGTTGGTCGCGAATATCCTGTCCAGCGCTTTGCGCCACTCACGCAGACGCTGTACATCAGGGTCCGGCAACAGTCCACGCCGGTCTGGTGGTACATTGAGCAACAGCACACTGTTGCGCCCCACCGACTTGAAGTAGATGTCCAGCAGGTGCGGTAGAGACTTGACCTTATCATCCTCCCGCTGGTGGTAGAACCAGCCCGGTCGGATGGATACATCACATTCGGCGGGCCACCACACCTTGCCGGTGACGTTGCCGTGGAAGGCTGGCACGGGGTCCTGCACGCTCCATTCGGTTTCGCCCGCGTAGCCGTCCTCGTTGCCCACCCAGCGGATGTCGGGTCCGCAGATGGCGATAAGCGCGTTCGGCTGGTATTTGCGCACCACAGCGTAGTAGCTCTGCCAGTCGTATTCCTGCCTGCGACCGTTAGGCCCCTCGCCGCACGCGCCGTCGAACCAGACCTCGTGCACCTCTCCGTATTGCGTCAGCAGTTCGGTGAGCTGGTTGATGAAGTAACGGTTGTAGGCGGGGGAATCGCCGTAGGTTCGTTCGTGCCTGTCCCATGGCGACAGGTAGAAGCCCATCTTCAGTCCTGCCTGCTGGCACGCACGGGCAAACTCGCGCATCACATCGCCCTTGCCCATGCGCCACGGACTGTTGCGCACACAGTGCTCGGTGTGACGGGTCTGCCAGAGACAGAACCCATCGTGATGCTTGGCAGTGAGGATGACGTATTTGAAGCCGCACTCTCTGGCAACCTGCGCCCACTGCTCAGCATCGAGCCGGGTTGGATCGAACCACTGTGGGTCTTCGTTGCCTTCACCCCACTCGCGGTCGGTGAAGGTGTTCATGCCGAAGTGCAGGAACAGACTCAGTTCTGCCTCCTGCCACGCCAGTTGCTGGGGCGTCGGTTTGGGATGCATGTCCGCCTCCGTTCCACATATTTGCTATCGACTTCTGGGTAGAACGGAGGATGTCCTGTCGAGAAAGAAAGCAGGAGGCAACCTCTGACGGTTGCCTCCATGATGCCGTGTTCAGTGCAGAGGGTCGTACCAGTCTATGGTGGGCAGTTGACCGGGTGTCTGCTGCCACGTCTGCCCGAAACGATGCCATTTGGCGTGTCCGTCCACGAACACATAGTTCGCGCCGCCCTGATGTCGACGGATTGCCACACTGCGAGGCTCCCACGCTTCGTCATTCCACTCTACCTCGTGCTCCTCCGAGCCGGGTCCGAACTCTGCAACCTTAGTAGGGTTCCCCCAGGCTGCTGCGACGAAGTGGTCATCCGGCACCTGGTCCGCGAGCTCCGCCACGATGATGCACTGCGCCGGGTTCTTTACCCCTCCGAGCCGAACGCCGAAGTACGGCGGATGGTCTGGCGTGAGGTAGGCGTTCAGTCCATAAGAACCCACGCGGCTTGCAGGGTCGCCGTCGTTCCATAGCGGGCTGTTATCCGAAGGGCATCGGTGCAGTAACTGTGTCTTCACATACGGCTGGCAGCTCTTCAACCAGCCGGGACCCACCGGCTCATGTCCGCCGCCGTACTCGTGCGGTTCGGTGAGAGGGAAACCTTCATCCCAGTCCTGCACGTACATCTGGATAGCGATGCCCATTTGTCGGCAGTTGGACAGGCAGGACACGGCTCGGGCTTTCTCCCTTGCCTGTGAGAAGACGGGGAAGAGTATCGCCGCCAGTATCGCGATAATCGCGATAACCACCAGCAACTCGATGAGCGTGAAAGCGCGTTTCATGCGTCCTCCTCGTGCGTAACACGTTTCTGATATTAGTAGCACGATCAGTATACCGCACCGCGTCTGTGGAAGTCAACCGGTTTGCGAGGATGTTTGAAAACTTCGCTGAAGGGAGCTTGAGGAGCCTTGACTACCTCATCACCTGAAGCCCGAGCCTCTGTTGAGCAGTTTGCATACCCCTCTCCCGACCTCTCCCCGACGCGGGGAGAGGCGCAACTCCCCTTCCCTCGCAGGGAAGGGGACGGGGGTTAGGTCAACAGTCGGCTCGGCTGGGGATCCTCGCCCTCCATACACTAGATCTCACCCTGTGGAGGGCGGACCTCCTGGTGAGCCGTCCCCTCTCCCGACCTCTCCCCGACGCGGGGCGAGGCGCAACGCCCCTTCCCTCGCAGGGAAGGGGACGGGGGTTAGGTTCAGATGCGGCTCGCCACAGGTTACTCGCCTTCCACACCGGTTTGCTGAGGTTGGTGCAGGAGATAAGCGCTCAGAGAACCGTTAGCGCGGCATATAGGGAAGAAACATCGGCAACAGCAGGAAGGCGTAGGCATCATTCAGGCAGTGCATCACCATGCAGGCGATCAGGTTGCGCCGCCGGACGTAGAGAAGAATGACCACGATCGTCCACACCCCAATCTGCAGGCTACCTCCCAAGCCCCAGAACGGCAGGTGCAGTAGCACGAACACGAGATAGGCTATCAGCGCGCCCCAGCCCAGTCGTCCGGTCAACCGGGCTAATCGCTCGATCGGATAGCCCCGAAACATCACCTCCTCGGTGATGCCTGCGGTCAGCACGATGGCGAGCCGCAGGAAAAAAGGCACCTCCGCCAATCTCTCGATGCCGGCTGATGTGGTGTTCAACCCCAGCACCTGCACCAGCGGACCGGTGACGATAAACGTTATCGCCCCTATCACGAACGCACCAAATGCCAGCAGAAGGTCCTTACCGGATGTTTTCCGGATGCCGATGGATCGCAGAGGCTCACGCTCCCAGCAGAGCATGATGGCGAGCAGTGCAAGGGTAATAGTCCAGTCCAGAATGAGGATAAGCACAATTCGGTCTGGTTTGGACAGGTCATCGGCGGACCTTTTAATCACCACGTCCACCAGAAACGGCACGACGAGCGCGACGAACAACCCCACAGCGGTCGCTGTGTGCTGCGCTTTGTGGTTCCGGGACGCTGGATTTTGGCTCAAGCGGCGCCCTCCCCTGCTTTCCATGACGCCGATGACATTATACCATGGCGAAGGACAGGTATCATCCCTGTGGCTAATAGAGGCATGGAGGGCACGTCGCGTTCGATGAACAACTTGCAGTGGAAAATACGCCGGCTCATGGCGATGTCGCCTGCAGAGATTGCGACGCGCGTCGGGCGGATGGTGCGTCATCGCGCCATCTCGGCTGGCATACTCAAACCCTATCCGTCCGACGCTGTGGAGTGTTTCCGCTACGCATGGCGTGAGGACGCCCAGAGTATACTGCAGACGTTCGCCCGGCGCTTCCCCTGTGCGCGGTATGAACATGACAACTGGCGCGAGCTGATCCTGCGAGAGCATCCCGCGTGCGCAGAAGTCATCCGCACCGAAGCAGAGGCAATCCTGCAGGGCAAACTGCGGATACTCGGGTTCACCGTGGACACCGACGTGCCGCCGCGCTGGTTCCGCAACTACGTACAGGGAGGCGAGTGGCAACCTCTTCCAGCTGAGCGCATCGACTACCGCCGCGGGGATGTGGCGGGTGGCGTGCGCTACTGCTGGGAACTGAACCGGCACGGTTACTTTCTGACGCTGGCGCAGGCATGGTTTCTCGCCGACGATGAGCGTTTCGCCCAACGCCTGCTGACCGACTGGCTGGACTGGATCGCGCACAACCCACCTCGTTTCGGCATCAACTGGACGAGTATGCTGGAGTGTGCCCTGCGGGTGCACACCTGGTGCTGGACGCTGTGGCTGCTCGCAAACTGCTATCTGCTTACAGAGGAAGTTCTTCAGAGGATTCTCGGAAGCCTGTGGCAGCAGACCGCCGAGGTGGCGATGAACCTGTCCATCGGCTCGTCGGCAAACAACCACCTGATCGGGGAGGCGGCGGGGATGTGGACGTTCGCCAGCCTGTTTCCCACCGCCCGCCACGCCCGCACGTGGGCAGACACGGCGCATCGTATACTCTCCGTACAGATCCCACGCCAGATCACACACGACGGTGTCACCGTAGAGCAGGCGATACACTATCAGGTGTTTGTGATGGAGATGGCGCTCCACGCCCTGAGCCTATCCCAAAGCGCAGGCAAACCCTTCGGAGAGGACTTTGTTCAGAGATTGCGCATGGCACAGCGTTTTCTGTGCGCCCTCATGGATTGTGCCGGACACACACCGCAGATTGGCGACAGCGACGACGCGGAGGTTCTGCCCTTCTGTCCGTTAGAGGGCACGCCCGAGCAGGTTATCGCCGATGCGGTCAGCGCACTGGTTGACGGGAGACCGCCCGCTTTTCTCAAATCCGCCTATCTCAGTGCACAGATCATCCGCGAACGACAGCCCAGCCTCTGTAAGGTATCAAGTCACCTGTTTGCAGAAGGAGGCTACGCCGTGATGCGCGATGAAGCGGGCGCGCGTGTCGCGGTGGTCGATTGCGGCCCGCTGGGATGGGGTTCGATTGCTGCGCACGCCCATGCCGATGCGCTTGCGGTAACCCTCTACGTGAACGGGCATACAGTGCTGGTGGACGCGGGCACTTACTGCTACCACGACGAACCAGATTGGCGCGACGCCTTCCGAAGCACCCGCTACCACAATACAGTGTGCGTGGACGGACAGAATCAGAGCGAGATGCTGGGTGCGTTCCTGTGGGGACGTCGCGCACACGTGACCGTACATCGCTGGCACTCATCCGAACTGGCTGATTTGCTGATAGCTTCTCACGATGGCTACAGCAGGATCGGGGCTGGCGAACACATACGGTGGTTCTGGTGGCTGAAGCCCGACCTCTGGCTGGCGGTAGACTCCGTGTCGGGAGCCGAAGGGCATCGCGTGGAGCAATGCTGGTGTTTTTCACAGGCTTGCACCCCGCAAGGGCAGGGTGATAGAATGCAGATACGCTGTGCCGACCAGGTACTGTGGCTGGTGCCAGCATCGCCCGTGCATGTTCGACAGGTAACGGGTGGCGCACCCGAAGAAGGAGGCTGGGTCTCACCCGCTTTTGGCAGGAAGGAGCCGTGCCCGCACCTCTTTCTGCAGAGAACGGGGCAGACCGGGCGCCTGGCAACCCTGCTGACGCTTGGGGAGCTGGCGCCGGAGGTTCGCCTCTGGAAGGATGACCGGGACGGCTGGGAACTGCAGGTGGTGCATCTCGGGCGATTCTGGCATATCGGTGCGTATCGGCAGGAACGGTCGTGGACGCTTCCCGATGCCGTGGTCACGGCGAAGAGCATGATCGCATCCTGGCAGGCAGATGGGCAATCTGTACGCTTTGAGGTGATCGAATAGGCGATGGACATTGCGATTTTCGGGCTGGGTTACGTGGGAGCGGTAACCGCCGCGTGCTTCGCGGAGGAAGGTCATCGCGTGATCGGAGTGGACACCGACTCCTACAAGGTGGCGTGCATCACCGAGGGGCGCTCGCCCATTGTGGAGCGGAACCTGGAGGACTATATCCGCCGTGGGCGTGAGTCTGGAAGGCTGATAGCCACTACCAGCGCGGATGAGGCGGTAGCGCAGAGCGAAATGGCGCTCATCTGCGTCGGCACGCCCAGTCGGCGCAACGGTAGCCTGAATCTGGAGTATGTGGAGCGCGTGTGTCGGCAGATCGGCACGGCACTGGCTCAACGCGACGAACCCTACATCGTCGTGGTACGCAGTACCGTATTGCCCGGCACCTGCGAAGAGCTGGTCATTCCTGCTCTGGAAGCCACATCGGGCAAACGGCATGGCGAGGGGTTCCATGTGTGTATGAACCCGGAGTTCCTGCGCGAGGGCAGTGCCATTCATGATTTCTATCATCCTCCGCTGACCGTTATCGGCGCGCAGTCGTCCGAGGCGGCGGACCTCGTGGCGCAGCTGTACGCGAACATCCCCGCCGAGTGCGTGAAGACCAGCCTGCGCACCGCCGAGATGGTGAAGTACGCCAACAACGCCTTCCATGCGCTCAAAATCACCTTCGCCAACGAAATCGGCGCGTGGTGCAAACAGGAAGGCGTGGACAGCCACGTAGTGATGCGTCTGCTGACCATGGATACCAAGCTGAACATCTCCCCCGCCTATCTGACGCCCGGCTTTGCGTTTGGCGGCTCGTGCCTGCCGAAAGACCTGCGCGCGCTGGTGTATCGGGCGCATCAGCACGACCTGACCCTGCCCACGCTCGAATCGATACTGGTCAGTAACCGTCTGCAGATCGAGCGCACAGCAGAGATGATCGTGCAGATGGGCAAGAAACGGGTAGGCGTGGTGGGGCTGGCGTTCAAGGCGGGCACCGACGACCTGCGCGAAAGTCCGGTGGTCACGCTGTGCGAATACCTGATCGGCAAGGGCTATTCCCTGCGCATTTACGACCCGAACGTGTCGCTCGCGGCGATATACGGGAGCAACAAGGCGTACATCGAGCGTGAAATCCCGCACATCCACGCCCTGATGTGCGAAAACCTGTCCCAGCTGATCGACGAGAGCGAGGTGGTCGTGCTGGCAAACCGCGACGAAAGCCTCGCCAGTCACCTGCACCGCTTCCGCGATGATCAGACGGTTATTGATCTGGCGCGCTGTGTCTCCCCGCAGAACATCAGGGGGCGGTATATTGGGCTGTACTGGTAAGAAGATACTGATCGTGGTGGAGAACCTGCCTGTTCCTTTCGACCGGCGGGTGTGGATGGAAGCTACTTCGCTGGTGCAGGCAGGCTTTCACGTCTCGGTCATTTCACCGCGCAAGCCCGGCGATGCCCCCCATGCCGTGATCGATGGCGTGCACGTGTATCGATATAAGATGTATCCTCCTACGCGCGGCATCATCAGCTTTCTCTGGGAGTTCACCTACTGCTGGGTGATGACCTTCTGGCTGAGTCTGGTGGTGCTGAGAAGAGAGGGGTTCGATGTGATTCACGCATGCAATCCTCCCGATACCTTCTGGTTACTGGGACGCATCTACAAGCTATTCGGCAAGAAATACGTGTTTGACCATCACGACCTGAACCCCGAGCTGTACGAGTCGCGATTCGGCAAAAGGGGCTGGATACACCGGGTACTGCTGTGGCTGGAGCGTCAGCAGTTTCGCACCGCCGACCGGGTGATTTCCACGAATGAATCGTACCGGCAGGTTGCCATTCAGCGCGGCGGCGTGCCGCCTGAGAGGGTGGTGGTGGTGCGCAGTGGACCCGACCTGAACCGTTTCCACCGAGTTGCACCCAACGAATCGCTCAAGCGCGGCAAGCGCTACTTAGCCGTGTATCTGGGTGTTATGGGACCGCAGGACGGCGTGGACTACCTGATTCGTGCGATCGAGCATGTGGTACGCACGTTCGGCAGGGAGGACATTCAGTTTGCCCTGGTAGGCGATGGAGACGTGCGCACAGACCTTGAAGCGATGGCACACGAAAAAGGGCTGGATAACTGGGTGTACTTCACCGGGCGTATTCCTGACGAGCAACTGCACGAGGTGCTGTCCACTGCCGACGTTGCCCTTGCCCCGGACCCGAAAAACCCGCTCAACGATGTGTCCACCATGAACAAAGTGGTGGAGTATATGGCGATGGGTCTGCCCATCGTGAGCTTCGACCTGAAGGAGTCTCGCTACTCCGCAGGCGAGTCAGCAGTATATGCCACTCCGAACGATGAACGGGAGTTTGCACAACGGATCATCGAATTACTGGACGATCCCGAACGCCGCAGGCGAATGGGGGAATACGCTCTGCAGAGGGTACGCCAGCACCTCGCATGGGAACACAGTCGCCGGGTGCTTGTTCAGCTGTATCGTGATCTGCTGTGCGGAGGTGAGTGAGAAGTAGCGATGGAGTTTGCCCACACTCTGCTGATACTGGCGGTGATCCTGGCATCGGCGAAGCTGATGGCGGAAGCCAGCGAGCGAATATCCCAACCGGCTGTACTGGGCGAATTGCTGGCAGGGCTGATACTGGGCGATAGCCTTCTACGCCTTGTAGACCCGCACAACCACATCCTGCATACCCTGGCAGAGCTGGGCGCCGTGCTATTGCTGTTCGAGATAGGGCTGGAGTCGGACATCACCGAGCTGTTCCGCGTGGGCTGGCGGTCGTTGTGGGTGGCAATCATCGGGGTGGTGATGCCCGCACTGCTGGGCTTTGGTGTTAGCCTCATGCTGGGACAGCCCGCCATGGTAGCCGCCTTCATCGGGGCGACGCTGACCGCGACCAGCGTGGGCATTACGGCGCGGGTGCTTCGGGACCTCGGCATCCTGCGCTGGGGCGAGTCGCAGATCATTCTGGGAGCGGCGGTAGCCGACGACGTGATCGGCTTGCTCATCCTGGCGGTGTTCAGCGGGCTGGTACAGGGCGAATCGATATCCGCATGGCAGGTCACCAAGGTGCTTCTGCTGGCGCTGGTGTTCCTGGCGGGGTCACTGACTGCTGGACTACGCGCCTCACATATTCTTCTGCGCGTGGCGGAACAGATGCGCGCTCGCGCCGCTCTTGTCGTTGCGGCGCTGGTCTTCTGTTTTCTGCTGGCGGCGCTTGCGCAACTGGCTGGTCTCGCACCCATCGTGGGAGCCTTCTCGGCGGGACTGGTGCTGGCGCGCACCGAGCACCGGGTGCGCATTACCGAACGCGCCAGTGCGATTGCCGACATGCTGGTTCCGCTCTTCTTCGTGATGATGGGTGCGCAGATGAACCTGCGGGCTATTGAACTCTCCACGCCAGCCGGGCGCGCTATTCTCGGGCTGTCAGCGTTGTTGATAGTGGTAGCCGTCATCGGCAAGCTGGCTTCGGGGCTGGCGATCTGGCGTACCCGCATGCGCCCCTGGCTGGTAGGAGTGGGCATGGTGCCTCGGGGCGAAGTAGGACTGATCTTTGCCACCATCGGTCTGCAACAGGGTGTCTTCGATGTGCGCCTGTATACCGCGGTGCTGATACTGGTGATGGTTACCACGTTGATTACGCCGCCATGGTTGCGTGCGCTGGCACGCCGCTATGGAGCACATGTGCAACATGCGCCTCGTGAAAAAACCGAGCCAAGTACGGAAGGTACACCTTGAGTAGTTGACATCTTGTTGCGAACACAGTATGATAATTACCGTGTCAGGCACTGACGCATGGACGTTTGGCAGCTCGGGAGGGCAGCCAGCGGAGTCACATACTCGAAAGGCAGGCGATACATCGTGTTAGCACCAGAGCAGAAGCCGCTGGTTCAAACTAGAGTTGATCATCGCATTATTCACGCCGCGCGCCTCATAGAATGCAATAATGTGGAACTGGAGAGCGTTATTGAACAGACCGTCGGAGAGAATCCTGCTCTCGAACGCATTGAGAGTGCTCCAGATGACTCGCAGGAGGAACAGTATACCGTCCGGCGACGCGCAGTCGAGCGTGTCAGCGACTGGGAACCCGGCGAGACCGCAGAAATCGATGCGGACCCGATCAGCAACGTCGCCGACGAGAGCCTGACACTTCGTGAGTCTCTCCACCGCGACTTGCGAGCGCAATTGCGTGAAGATCAGTACTACATCGCCGATTACCTGCTGGACAACCTCGACGATCACGGATTACTGCTCGGCTTCGATATCGAGCGGGCATCCTTCGAGACAGGCGCCTCACCCGAAGAGATCGAAGAGGTGCTGACGGTTCTGCAATCGCTCGACCCGCCTGGCGTGGGCGCGCGCTCGTTTCAGGAATGCGCTCTTCTCCAGTTGCGCGACCTGCGCGATCAGGGAGAGGACAACCTGCTGGCGGAGAAGATTGTGGAGCGGTTCTTTGACCGGCTTGCCGACCCTCCAGTTCGGCACATCGCGCGTGAGCTGAAAGTGAGCACCGACGAGGTGCGTCAAGCGCTGGATTACATCCGCGCGGCGCTCCATCCCTTCCCCGCGGATAACTTCCACCCCCCGTATGGATTAGGTTCCTCCTCCCTTCGCGAGAGGATCAGACCGGATATCATTATCCACCGAAGCCGCAACGGATTCGTGGTGGAAGTCGTACGCCCGCGATGGATACTGATCGTCAGCCCGCAGTGGCGTGAACAGTGCAAGAAGATGAAAGAGCAGCCGCATGAATACGCACCAGAAGTGGTCAAGCAAGTACAGGAATATGTGGAGCAAGCCGAACAGTTCCTGCGCAACCTCGAGACGCGCCATCATACCCTTCAACGCATCGCACGCGAGGTGGCAAAATACCAGAGTTCCTTCCTGGAAACAGGACTTCACACTTACCTGAGACCACTGACCCGCACACAGATAGCCGACAAGCTTGGAATCCATGAGTCAACGGTCAGTCGGGCAACTCGAAATAAATGGGTGCAGATGCCCAGCGGGGAGCTGATCCGATTCTCCGACTTCTTCACCCCGTCGTTGAGTATCCAGGACGCAATCACGCAGGTGATTCACGACGAGGACCTATCCCATCCCTTCAGTGACCAGCAGATCGCGGACCTCATCTACCAGCGATACGGAATCCGGGCATCACGCCGAACGGTGGTGAAGTTCCGCAATCGCCTGAACATCCCCTCGTCCCGTGAGAGAAAGAGGAGACGATGAGCGCAGGCGAGTTCAGCGGGAGCATTGTCTGCTATGACCTGACCCACCTTCATCGCATCGACGTTTCGGATGAACGCAAACGCAGGCAAGCGTGGGATGAACTGCATCTGGTGACGGCACTGCAGGGCATCGTGAACCGTTCCCAGCCCCGGCTCTATACGATATTCGTAGGCGACGATGGTAAGGGTTCGACCGACCGCCACTGGCTGGAACACCTGCGTCAGCCCGGCGAATGGCTGCACCGCGCCCGTGTCGAAACAGTTACCGATCTCTTCCAGCTGATAGAAAGGTTTCGCTCGTCAGTGCGAGGGTTAGTCGTGTGGGACGAGCGCGTTCCCGCCACGGCGCTGGTCGCTTCCACCGCCGCGGGAGTGGATAACCTCCTGCCCGTGCGCTTCGACACGGATCCGGACTCGCTCTACAGCCGTTTGACCAGCGGGAAGGGCGTTCTTCCCGTCAGACTGTCCCTCGTGCAGTCGGACGGTACGCCGCTGTTTACCGGCAAGGACAGAATGGGCCCGCTCGCTCTGCCGAGTACCGGCAGTGCCAAGTGCGATGCCCTGATGTGGGCGGTGGGCACCTATCTGCGGCGGGGCAAATGCGCCCCGGGCACACTCGGCTACTACAGCGACGCCAGCTGGCTGAGCGGACGGGTCAAACTGCCCATCGAACGCACCATGCTGTGCAACCATGACTATTTCATCGCGCGCAAGGGGTTCTTCTTCGACCTCTCTCCCTGGGACGATGTAAAGCCGATCGACGACCCCGAACAGCCTCTGGGCGCGGACCTGCGCACGCTGAAAGCCATCCTGACCGCCTCGTATGACCTGACCCGCGGCGGCATGACCCACATCGGTGGGTTCGTGCCCTGGGATTTTAAGTACACCGATGCCGTTGGCGAGCCGCACGGCGCAGTGGAGACAGAATGGCGCTTTGTGGAGATCGCCTCCTGCTTCAACGCCTATCTGGACGCCGACGCTCCTGGCATCGGCGCGATGGCGAACGCTTCGTTCTTCCAGCACTATCCGCTCCAGAAGCGCTATCCGCAGAAACACCCTGCTCTGGAAGACCTCCAGCGCCAGCGATACGTGCTGGCAGACGGCAGAGTAGCACCGTTGAGCTACGTGGCGTTCTATGTGGGCGATTACGACTCCAGCGCGTGGTTCTACCGGATGATTCCGCGCCTGTGGAGCGACCCCGCACGCGGTAAAATAGCGCTAGCGTGGGCGTTCAACCCCAATCTGGCTCACCGGTTCCCGGTGGGAATGCATTTCGTGCGCACCAACGCCTCCCCCAGCGATTACTTCATCGCGGGAGATACGGGCGCGGGCTACATCAATCCTGGCAACCTGAGCCCTCCCCGCCCACACAGTGGCTTGCCCGATGGCTGGAAAGCATGGGAGGAGCACTGCCAGCGCGAGTACACCCGCTGGGACATCCGCATCACCGGCTTCATCATCGACGGTTACGCGCGTGGACTCGATGAACGCGGACTGGACGCCTACGCCCGCTTCTCGCCCGGCGGTATCGCCGCGCAAAAGATACCCCTGCAGGGACTGCACGGCGAGATGCCCTACCTGCGGATGCGCGATGACCTGCCTACCGTGGGCGGAGTGCAGCTATCGCAGGCGCTGGATGTGGTGGGCAGTCGCCTGACCGGGGAGAAACCGCAGTTCCTCCTGTTTCGCACCATCCTGTGGACGCCCTCGCATCACCTGGAGCTGAAGCGTGCCATTGAGGAACGCTACCCGGGCACAAAGGTCGTGCACACCGGCGAGCTGTTCGCCCTGCTCAAACAGCACCTGCTAACAGCTAAAATGTCATTCTGAGCAAAGCGAGGAATCTCAGTAAGGCGAAGGCTCAGAGACCGGCAGAGGCTCCACCAGATCGGCAATCACCCGCGCCTGCGAGCGGGGCGCCGCGATGGGCTGACCGGATTCTATCCAGATGGGCAGAACGCGGAGGTCCTCTACCCCTCGGGCGGTGACCTCTGCCAGCAGGACAGCACCCCGCTTACCTGCATCGGAGGCAGGCGTATGCACCAGGTTGCCCACGCTGTACAGCACATGCGTCCGCCCGATGCATTCATAATTCTGCACCACATGCGGGTGGTGACCGACTACGAGGTCAACCCCCATACGAGCAAGTAATCGCGCCACGCGTCGCTGTTTGGCAGAGGGCGTGTGCTGACGCTCCTCGCCCCAGTGTGGTACGACGATAACCACATTCGTCTTCTGCCTCGCCTCGACGATAGCGGGAATCACGTGCTCCAGCGTCGCCACGCCCGGCGTCCGACTGGTGGCGGGAAACCCCTTGGGCAGGATGGCGCTGAAGCTGACGATGGCGACAGAGAAACGGGGGTAGTAGATATACACCGCGCTCCCGGCACTCTCAGCGTTGGGACCGGCTCCTGCCCACAGCACCCGTGCTTGCTCTAAGTGCTGGAAGGTATCCATCAGAGCGGTCGCGCCGTAATCCATTGTATGGTTGTTGCCCATAGTCACGAGGTGCACGCCCGCTTTCGCCAGGGCATGAGCGAGCGCAGGCGGAGCGCGAAAGGTATACTGCTTTGGCATGGGCGTGCCCCGCCTGCTGATACAGCCCTCCAGATTAGCAACGACCACATCTGCCCGACGCAGATGCGATGCGACCGCTTCGAACAGATAATCCGCCCCTTTCCTGCGGGCGAGCGCGTCCACATGCCGGCTCCAGATGATGTCCCCGCAGAAGGCGAAAACCGGTGCGGACATGACGACTCCTGTCAGGCTCCGGTAGGATGAGTCTGCCCGGTGTCAGCACCGCGCTCGCGCAGTGTGGAGATGCCCAGTACCTTGTAAAGCCCGCAGTAACCAACAGCACTTGTGCCCAGCAGAATCAGCGCCACGATGCCCAGCACCCACGCCAACGCGCCAGTTACTACCCCGGTGGCAATCAGGATGGCCAGAACCACCGCGATAATCAGCCGAATGATTCGGTCGACGATGCCCATGTTCTTCTGCATGGCGTCCACCTCCTTTGTGGTGTACCCACCATTTGCATATATACGTCGTACGGTAGTACAGACGTGTCCCACGTAGGAAAACGCGCGTCTTTCGGGGAAAACAAAACAGGAGAACGACAGCGAAGGAGGACAGAGATGAGAAGGAGCTACTGGTTGTTGATCGCTCTGCTGACCGCAGGTCTGGTTGTCGGATGCGGTAAGAAGCAGACTACCTCCACCGAGGGTACCTCCGGGGAGAGGAAGGTGCGCATCGTGCTCATCACCAACGGCAATTCGCCCTTCTGGGATCCGATGGAAGTGGGCATGAAGAAAGCGGCAGCCGATCTGGGATGCGAAGCGATCTCGCGCCGCCCCACCACCGATTCGCCCGCGGTACAGCGGCAGATTATTGAAGAGTATCAGGCTCAGAAGGTGGACGGTATCGGCATCTCGGTGATCGAATCCGATACCATCGGTCCGGTCATCGACGAGCTGATGAACAGCGGTATCAAGGTCATTACTTTTGACTCCGACACCGCCAACTCCAAGCGAATCGCCTACATCGGCACGAATAACTTCGAGGCGGGCAAGGCGGCCGGAGAGGCGGCGAAGCAACTGCTCCCTGAGGGTGGCAAGGTGTTTGGGTTCGTTGGCAACAAGAACGCGCCCAACGCCCGCGAGCGTATCGAGGGCTTCAAGGAAGCCGTGAAGGGCACCAACATCGTGCTGGTGGACGTGTTCGACGACAACAAAGATCCTGCCAAAGCACGCGCCAACGTGGAGAACGTCCTGCAGGCGCACAAAGACGTGAAGATGCTGTTGGGGCTGTTCTCCTACAACGGTCCGCAGATCGCCGCGGCGGTGAAGGAAGCGGGCGTGCGCGATAAGGTCAAGATTCTCTGCTTCGACGCCGAACCGGAAACCATCAACCACCTGAAGCGTGGCGAGATTGACGCCACCGTGGTGCAGAAGCCCTACGAGTTCGGCTATCGCTCCGTGCAGTTGCTGTATAAGATCATCACGCTGGGCGACGTGCAGAAAGCACTCGAGGAGTTCGAGAAGGAATCCGGTTTCAAGGTAGGACCGGGCAACACCATCGACACGGGCGTCGAAATCATCACTCCTCAGAACATCGAGGAATACCTGAAACGCCTGGAAGAGCTGGGCATCAAGTCCTCGTAGGCGAGCACGGGCAATGAAGTTGTTCCAGAGGCTTTTGCGCACGCGCGAATTCGGCGTGGCGGTAGTGCTGGTTTTGCTGGTGCTGTTCATCGGCAGTACCGAGAAGGGCGAGGCGTTCCTGGGACCGATCAGCCTGCAGAACCTGTCGCGTCAGATCGCCCTGCTGGGGCTGTTCGCCATCGGCGAGGCGGTGGTGATCATCGCAGGAGGCATCGACCTCTCCGTGGGCACGCTCATCGGGTTCACGGGGGTGCTGTGCACCTACCTGCTGGCACGGGCTGGCTGGTCGCTGACTGCCAGCGTGCTGGTGGTGCTGGCTTTCTCGGCAGGGGTGGGCATCATCCACGCCCTGCTCATCAACCGGTTCCGCCTCCTGCCCTTCATCGTCACGCTGGGGTCGCTCTTTATCTTCTTCAGTGCGGGACAACTGATGACCAACAACGTGCCCATCCCCGTCTCGCCACAGGATTCGCCCTACTCGGAGGCGTTCCAGTTTCTGGGCAACGGCAAAATTGCCAACGTGCCCGTGCCGGTGTATGTCCTGCTGGGCGTGCTGGTGGTGGTCAGCCTGCTGATGCACTTCACGGTGGTCGGCAGGCACATCTATGCACTGGGCAACAACGAGGAAGCCACCCGCCTGTCGGGCATCAGCGTCCTGCGCACGCAGATGGTTGCCTACGGGCTGTGCAGTCTGCTGGCGGGACTGGCGGGCATCCTGTACGCCTCCTATCAGCGGCAGGGGATTCCCGGCAGTGGGCTGTCGTATGAGCTGAAAGCCATCGCCGCGGCGGTGGTCAGCGGATGCAGTCTCAGCGGCGGACAGGGCACGGTCATCGGAGCGGTCATCGGCGCGGGGCTACTGAACGTCATCCTGAGCGGTATCAGCTTCGTCATCCAGCAGGGTGCGTCCAACTGGGAAGGCACAGTGGTCGGCACCATCTTGCTGGTTACCGCCGTACTGAACCGCCTGCAACAGCAGTGGCTCGCCCGAAAGAGATAGCGTACACGACCTCGTCAGCCGAGGGGAGCGGATGACACGATGGCACAGGATTCGTGGCGCAACCTGCCCGAGTTTGTTCTGAGCACAGACCTTTGTCCGGCGGTTGTCATCCGCACCCCGGCTCGCGAGGTGACGCTCTTCCACAATTTACGTGCGTGGGGATTGGGCACGCCCACGGTTGGCTTCATTCCCGTAACGAACAGGGTGGCTGTGTTGAGGGCAGGTGGTGAGATGCGCGTGCCCGCGATGGCACAGGGCTGGCTCCTGGTCTCGTTCGCAGGCGCAAGTGGCTGGACGGTGTTTGATGCACCTGTGCTGGTGGCGTTGCAGAGACGCCCGCAGAGCATCCGGCTGGACGGCGACGGATTGCATCTGACCTTCGGCGCTGGAGCGGGGGACATTGTGGTTGCCCTGCTATACGGCTACAACAAGCCTCTGCAGAAAGGGGCTACTCTGCCGGTAGATACTTTGCTCAGCGATGTGCGCACATGGGAATGGGCGAACGGTCTGCCCGACGCGGTTCGTGAGCGTTGCAACAGGCTCTACCGAATCCTGCGGGCGATACCCGTGCACGCCGATGAGCAGTTTGCTGTGGAGGGCGATGACCTTATCCTGCGCACCCGCTACACCTACCACACCATCCGCGACGACTGGAATACACCTGCCGAGCGTCTGGCGCCTCTGCCTCCCGTGCTGGCACTGGCGTGGATGGCAGGGCAGAGAAAATGGGCGCAGAAGCCGTTTCCCATGCAGGTTTCGGGCGAACTGCTCGACCCCGACATCATGACGCCCTACGGTCCGTGGGTGGGCGCGCGCAACACCGATGAAGTCACCATCCGGTTCCCCCTCCTGAAATATGTCCACCTGCATGAGGAGTATCCCCTGCCCGAAGGCAACCTGCATCCGGCGGTGAACCGTGCGCTGACGTGGGTGCGAGAACGGCTCTCGGAGAAGTTTAGCGACACGCGCTGGGAGCAGGTGTGGGACCACGGCGGGGCAGAGAACTACTGCTGGCAGGTGATGGGCGACCGGTGGTACGCACGCGCTTTGCCCTACCTGCCGGAGCCGACGCGAAGCCGGGTAGCAGAGTCTCTGCGTGGCTACATGCGCGAGTATGTGCTGAAAGAGGAACACTACAAGCCGTTTCGCGGGATGCTGTTGCTGGTGGGGCCCGGCATCGGCACGTGGGGCGGCTACGACGACGCAGGCAAGTTCTCGTCGAACCTGCTGGAGACGCTGTGGTGTTACGCCCACTACACCGGTGACTGGGCAACTCTGCGCGAGCGTTGGTCGTTGATACAACGGTTCTTCATCACCCCGCTGGAGTGCGACTGGAAATCCTTCGGTCGGTATGCGATCGCGGAACTGGGCGATGAAGCAGCTCCCCCGCTATACATGGCGCGAATCGCTTACCAGCTGGCCGACACGCCAGCCTACCGTTTCGCGTGCTACGTGTTTGTACGCGAGCTGGTACACCACTACGTGAAGCAGGTGGGGCATCACTACTTCGTGCAGAGGCAACCGTGGCACGCCACCGAAGTAATGCCTGAACAGGTGTACCTCACCAACTTATGGGGCGACATCGCCGGGTGGCAAATCGACGGTCCCACCTACCCGAAGGTCACCGGCGAGCGGCAGTTCGAGAACCGCTGGGTACGCTTCGGTAGCGAAGACGTGGCGCGTTTCTACCGCGATGTGCTGGCGCCGGAGGTGCGGGCAGAGATGGACTGGCTGGTGGAGCTCGCCCGCGCAGGCAAAACGCCCTATCGCCTGCACGAAGATACCGCGCACATCGCGCCCTCATTGATTCGCCTGCGCAGTTTGTTACTGAGGGAAAGCCCAGAGGCGCTGACCCGCCTTTCGCCCCCCGACAGGTGGCAGCTGGGACGCCCGGCAGATGGCACGGCGTTTTGCCTGTCACTGGTATGGTCAGCGTCCAAACCGAATCTGCGTCGTCTTATCCCGCCCCAACCCGCAGGAGATTTCAGCAAAGGTCTGGAGGGTCTGAAGGTGGAAGGCTTCCCTGGGCTGGTTCTGGCGGTCGAGGCACAGAGGGGCTACCCCCTGCTTCGCTGGTGGGCATGGGACCCACCGCGCAAGAGGCAGGATGTTCCAGCCGGGGACAAGTGGAGCTTCGGGATGGTTATGACGCCCGGCTGGAAGCAGATAGAGTGGAAGTCCAGCCGGCTCAACTGGAACACCGTTCTCCTTGCCCCCTGAGGTTAACAAGGAGAGCGCCGCACCCTTTTAACGCTCTTAACATACCAAGTGGTTCCCTTAATTTTCTGTTAATAATGTGCCCCTACCGTCACAGGGCAAACTGTTGTATTCTAGTCGAGTACAGCAAGTCTTCTAAGGGGAGGACATGCATGCGAAAACAGGTGAGCAATCTGGCGTGTGCTCTGATAATCGCAATGACATCTTTCCCAGTGGTCGGTTTTGCAGATGGTCAGGGAAACGGTTCCCTGCCGAAGGACACGAATACAAGGTTACAGAGCGCACTTCACCAGACCGAGCAGAAGGTGGTCAGCCTGAAACAGCAGACCGCTCGTTATCGTGCAGTGCTTGCCGAAGCCTCTCAGCCGGCGCCGACGGTATCCGAACAAAAGCCATCTGAGGCACAAACTGCACTCATTCTGCAGAAGCTGGAAGAGATCGAGCGCAGGCTGAACGAGGTTCAGAAGGCGATCGACGAGATTCAGGGCTGGATTGAAGGGCAGACGGAGAGCATGCGGGCTATCGCTTCCGACATCACCCAGATCAAGCGGTTCAAAGCGGGCAATTACGTGCAGTTCCAGTATCGTGACACCAACGAGCCTGGTGGCTCTCCGGATGCCTTTGCCCTCCGCCGCGTGCGTATTTCGCAGAGGAACACCATCGACTCGCGAACCAGCATGAAGCTGGCTTTCGACGTGGCAACGGGCACCGACACCCTGCAGGCGCAACTGCGCGACGCCCAGCTTATCTATGACATCGAGCCATCCGACGTAAGGGTGGGAACACAGCTCCTGTTGGGTCAGCAACCTCTGCCGCTGGGATACGAGCTGGAACGGTCTTCCAGTGAGCGCGAATTTCCGGAGCGTACAGTTGCCAATCGCACGATGTTCGGTGGGGAACGCGGGCGCGGGCTGTATGTGCGGCATGGCATCACTGACCACGCGCTGGTGCACCTCGGCGTATGGGATGCCCTCACCTACAACGACCCCGAACAGCGCGGCAAAGCGCCCGGTGTGGGTAACCGGCTGGCGATGAGCGGCGGGTTCCGCGTCTACAGCACCACGTATGACTTCGGCGTGTCGGCGTTCGTGGGCAAGCGTCCGGCGTTTACGGCTGGCAACCAGACTTCGCCAGAGGTAGAGCGACGCTTTCTCTTCGTAGACGGTAGTCTGATCGGGCCGTTGGCTCCGAACCTGTTCCTGCGCGGCGAGGCGATGCTTGGCAAAGACCGACTACCCAGCACCTCTGCATCGCCAACCCGCACCGCCACAGAAATGCTGGCATGGCACGTGGTAGTGGGCTACAACCTGTCGAAGCGCAATCAGCTGGTTCTACGCTACGAGAGCTTCGACCCCGACCTTGACACCACCGGCAACGGCATACACGGCTATGGGGTGGCGTACATCTACTACATCAACCCTGGCGCGCGTGTTACCGCCGCCTACGAGGTGCTGTTCGACCCGGCGAAGACGCCCAACCGGTATCATACCACGACATTGCGAATGCAGTTCCGCATGTAGGAGGTACAGATATGAAGAGCGCATGGCTTGCCCTTATACTTCCGGCGGTGTTGGGCATTGGCGCCTCTGCACAGCAAATCGTCGTCAAGGGTTCTGACACGATGCTGATTCTCAACCAGCGATGGGCAGAGGAGTACTCCAGAGTGAAACCATCGGTGAGCGTAGCGGTGACGGGTGGAGGCTCCAGCATCGGCATTGATGCGTTTATCCACGGGTTCACCGACATCTGCGCCTCGTCACGTCGGATGCGTAAGAGTGAGGTGGACAGCGCCCGGAGTCGGGGCTTCGTTGCCCATGAAATACCGGTGGCTATCGACGGACTGGCAATCGTGGTGAATGCCTCCAACCCAATCCAGTCGCTCACGGTGGAGCAGGTGCGCCGAATCTTCATCGGGGAAATCACCAACTGGAGTCAGGTAGGTGGTCCGAACCAGCCCATCATTGCCTTCAGCCGGGACAGCAACTCGGGAACGTTCGCCTTTTTCCAGCAGAACGTCCTGCGGGACCGCGAGTGGGGGAAAGGTGTGCGATTCCTGCCCTCTACCAGCGAGGTGGCTCGCGAGGTTGCCCGCACGCCAAACGGCATCGGCTACGGCGGAGTTGCGTACTTCAAGAATAGACCCGACCTGAAGATACTGCCCATCGCCGCTCGTCGAGGGGCACCCGCCATTCCGCCAGACGAGCAGAATGTGCGTGCGAAGCGCTACCCCATCTGGCGCTACCTCTACTTTTACACCAACGGTAAGCCCAGAGGAGAAGTGGCTGAATTCATCAACTGGGTACTGTCGCCAGCGGGTCAGCGTATCGCCGAGGAGGTAGGCTACTACAGCCTGAAACCGCTGTAGCATTGCAAACACTCGGCATCATGCTCAACGCGGTGGATATCGCACCCCCGTAATTGCACCTGATTTTTGCGTTACCCCTCTGAGTGGTACGATTCTTGCAGTATTAGAGGGGTGCAGGAGTATCAGGTCTGGACACTACTGGACACCGACGATAACGCCGGGCACTACCGGCGACAACATGCGCTTTTCCGTTCAGACACTCACTCCTTCATTCCTGCAGTTGCCCCGCGCATTGTCGGGGCTATTTTTTCGTTCCTGTGGCATTTCTTAACAAAGTAGTTGTATAATGGAGCTGATACATAGTCGCGTCGGCAAACGGCGCGCCGTTCCGGGAACCTTGACAGCGAAATGTGCGTCAGAAAAACGGAAGTTCGGCGCAGTGATGCGGGAAAGGAGGTGTGTGATGGAAGCGGAGCGCCGAGTGTCGCTGTTGTTCCCGCGAAGCTGGCAGCTGGTGTCGGTATACGTTCCGGCGAGCGCTGTGGATTACGTCAAAGAGCGTAACATGCAATTATGGTTATCTTTGTACGAGCGCGACGCGGAACAGGCAATGCAGGTCGGGGAACGACTGGGCTTCGTAATGCCCCAAAAAGCTGCTTCTTCGTGAGAGGACAACAGCACTGCAGAGCCCAAAGCCGCCTGGCTTTGGGCTTCTTGTTTTTTCTGAACTCCGCTTAACCTAAGCGGATGGACGTCTGGAACCTCAGCCGGGACGGAAAACAGGAGCGGGGTCGTCATCTTCCACGATTTTGACCGCTGGTACTCCCAGCCGCTCGGCAATCATCTCCGACACGCGGTTCATCTCCTCGCGGTTCCAGCCAGATGCCTGCCAGAGGATATGGTCGCCGGAATCCAGAAGATACAGTGTCGGCACCGATACCAGATCGTAGGCAACGGTTGCCTGCAGTCCCTCATCCAGCACCTGCGGAAAGGTCACGTTGCCGTAAGTGCGAGCGTACTCCACCGTCTCATCGCTATCGTCCTGAGACACACCCCATATCTGGAAGCCTTTGCCTTCATACGCGCGGAACTTTTCCAGATACGGATTGGTGAACTGGCACACCGGGCAGGTCACCTTATAGAACGCCAGCATCAGCAGACCTTCCCGACGTGCCTGCGCGGTAGAGTACAATCTGCCGTCCACCCCGCGAGCGGTGAAATCCACCGGGTCATCGCCCGTCGTTCTGGTTGCCATCAGCTCTCACCTCCATTTTGAACGTGATCATTTGCGCACACGCTTTTGCCACTCGGCAGGCAGGTCAATCAAGCCGTAAATGCAGTAAGGTGCTCCCACACGCACCGCCCATGCCGCGTCGCCGTACGAATAGTGCCAGAACTCGTCACGGCAGTTGCTGAAACCTGCTCCCAGCATCGCCTCCACCAGAATCATGCGGTTGCGATGCGCCTCTGGCGTCAGCCCCTCGATCCAAGTAGGCGCTGCCTGCCAGCCGGTGAACGGCGAGGTCACATCCAGCGGCTTGCCAGACGGGGAGAGCAACTGCACGTCCACCGCACCCCCCGTGCAGTGCCCGGGCGGCGCCTTCTGGTCTACGGGCGCGAAGAACCGGTTGGTCATCCGCCGGAGGGTGGCGTAACTCCATTCGGGATGCTGTTGGCGCAGGTGGTTGAAGTAGCTTTCGTAATGCTCTCTCTGCATCTCAATGGTGCGGTAGGCAGTGGTCACCCGCAACCGATAGCCGGGAGGCAACAGATCCTGTGCGCGGTTCAGCATTTCGGCGACCGTCGCACGCAGGAAGGGAATGCACTTCCGCGCGACGCGCACCTTCGGACAGGCTTTGCGGATGTCCACCAGAGGCTCACCGCTTTCGATAAGCGGGACTCTGTTCAGTGCAGCGATCGGTTCGGGTGTGCCCTTCTTGCGCCAGTCGCTCATCTCTGTGTCTCCTCCATCAGATACCAGCCTTCAAACACCAGCTCGGCAGCACCCGTCAGTATCACAGGCGAGCCCGGTCGCCACTGCACTCGAAGCACCCCGCCTGCGGAGTGCACCTCGACCTCCTCTCCTGCAAGCCCATGCAACTGCGCCGCGACCGCCGCCGCGCATGCACCGGTGCCGCAGGCGAGGGTCTCTCCTGCCCCCCTCTCCCAGATGCGCAGGCGTAGCCGGGATGGGCTTTCCACCACCGTCCACAGCACGCTGGTGCGCTCCGGAAACAGGGGATGGTTCTCGATCAAAGGGCTGTCCCGCAGGAAGCGTTCATCGTCGGGCAGGCTGTCCACGAACAGCACACCATGCGTGGAACCGGTGGACAGGGCAGTAATCCGTACCGTGCCATGCGGTAGATCCACCGGCAGGTCCATCACCGGGCTGGACTCTGCCAGCACAGGCACCTGCGCCGGCTCAAAATGCGGTTCGCCCAGCTCTGCACGAACCTCGCCATCGGGTAGCAGTTCCACCGCTTTGTCGCCGTCGATGGTCTCTACCATGAAGCGCGGCTCTTCAACCAGCCCGTGCAATACCGCCCACCTGGTCACGCATCGCAAGCCGTTTCCGCACATGTCTTCTGTGCCGTCGGGGTTGAACATGCGCATCTTCACCGGATGGCGCGTTCCGCGTCCCACCACCAGCAGACCGTCCGCCCCAACGGCAAAGCGTCTCCTGCACAGCCGACGAGCCAGCTCCGGCAGAGAAAACGCGGCAACCGCGTCCTCTTCCACCACCACGAAATCGTTGCCCAGCCCGTGCATCTTGGAGAAGCGAAGATAGTGCATCAGGTAGACTACTCCAAAAACCCCGTCCGTCTCAGCAGGTCCATATTCACGCCCGCATATCCGCCCTGCCGCGCCTCCAGCAGGCGCTCGATATACTTCGCCAGCATGTCGAACTCCAGATTCACGCGGTCGCCGACGCGACGGAATCCCAGCGTGGTGACGGCGCGAGTGTGCGGAATCAGCCACACGCTGAACTCACTCCGCCCGACGTCCACCACCGTCAGGCTTACTCCATCCACCGCCACCGAGCCTTTGGGCGCCACATAGCGCATCCATTCCTCTTCCGCGCCGACCACCATCACCACGGCGTTGCCCTGCGGGGTCAGGCGCTGCACGACGCCGGTGGTGTCCACATGTCCCTGCACGAAATGCCCACCGATAGCATCGCCGACGCGCAGGGAATCTTCCAGATTCACCCGATCGCCGGGCTTCAGCTCGCCGAGGTTGCTTCGTCGCAGGGTCTCCAGCACCGCGTCGAACCGCAACCGGTCCTCTTCCTTCTCCACGACGGTCAGGCAAACTCCGTTGATAGCCACACTATCGCCGACTTCCACCCTGGGCGCGGTTTGCTGGGCACGTATTGCCAGTCGAGCGCCCTCTGCGCCGGATTCTACCCGCTCAACCTCGCCCAGTTCCCTCACGATGCCGGTGAACATCCCTCGTCCTCCCAGTGGGGATAGCCCTGCACCATCATATCCCGTCCGATTCTTCTCCAGTGTACCCTATGCAACCTCAGCGCATGACCTACCAGCGGATACCCCTCGCCTTCCACAGCGGTGGGCGCATTGCTCCCCCCAATCACCACAGGCGCATAGAAGAACACCACCTTGTCCGCCAGTCGTTGCGCCAGCAGGCTGGCTACCAGCGTGCCTCCGCCCTCACACAGAACGCCGGTGACCCCACGCTGAGCCAGCAACTGCATCAGACTGCGAAGGTCCACCCGTCCGCTCTCATCCGCTGGAAGTATCTCCACCTGCACGCCACGTTCGCGCAGGTTCTGCACCCTGTCCAGAGAGGCTCTGTCGGTGGTGGCGATGAGGGTCGGCGCTGTCTCCACGTCCAGCACCTGCGCATTGTCGGGGCATTTGAGCGTGCTATCCACAATCACCCGCAAGCGTTGAATGGGGGCTGTCATACGGGGCAGGCGCACGGTCAAAAAAGGGTCGTCCTTCAGCACCGTGCCGATGCCCACCATGATCGCATCGTGGCGCGCCCGGAGCCGATGCACCAGACGACGCGCCGGTTCATCGGTAATCCACTTGCTGTCGCCGGTACGCGTGGCAATTTTGCCGTCCAGCGACATCGCTGACTTGACGGTCACGAAGGGCATCCCCTGCGTATGATACTTCACGAAGATTTCGTTCAGCTGACGCGCCTGCTCTTCCAGAACGCCCACGTGCACCTCCACGCCAGCCTGTCGCAGTTTTTCAAAGCCCCTGCCTGCTACCTGTGCGTTCGGGTCCTGCATGGCGGCGTACACACAACGCACCCCTGCCTCGATGAGAGCGTCGGCGCAGGGAGGCGTGCGTCCCCAGTGACTGCAGGGTTCCAGCGTCACGTAGAGCGTGGCTCCACGAGCCAGCTCCCCGGCACGATGCAGAGCCTCCACTTCGGCATGGGGCATTCCGGCGCGGCGATGATAGCCTTCGCCCACAATCCGCCCTTCTTTCACGAGCACCGCGCCCACCATCGGGTTCGGGGCGGTGAACCCTCGCCGAGCCAGAGCCAGCGCACGGCGCATGAATATCTCTTCAAACGGTGCTTTCATCACGTCCGTCGTCGGAGGGTGGTGTGGAGGATGCGGGCGGTTGCTGGATCAGGTCATCGATCATCTTCCTGCGCTCTCGAAGATAGCGCTGGAGGCTTTCCCGCGCATCCAGCAGGGCCACCAGCACCAGCGCCACTACCAGCACAAACACGCCCACCGCAAACTGCAGAAGGCGCAGGAGGCGCGCCCCCTCGCTCGCCGTGCCTGACGGCAGGAGGATGGCTTCGCGGAACTGCATCGCCAGAGCCAGCACCAGCAACAACGCACAGCCGATCGCACGCAGAGTGAACTGCCGACGCGAACTGAATCCAGCGGAAACCGCCCGCGCCTCACGCCACAGGAACACCACCGAAACCGCCAGTACCACCAGCGTCAGCCACACCCTGCTTCACACCCTCTCCTGCGCCTCCCATACCGACTGGCGCAGTTCCTCCACGCCCGCACGAACCCCGTCCGGATGTCCGAACACCGCCGAGCCCGCCACCAGCACTCGCGCCCCTGCCCGCACCACCAGCGGTGTGGTAGCGCCATTGATACCGCCATCTACCTCCAGCCATGCGTCGCTTCCCGCCTCGTCCAGCATCGCGCGGGCACGGGCAATTTTGCGAAGCATCTCCGGAATGAACTCCTGCCCGCCAAAACCGGGGTTTACCGTCATGACCAGAAGCAGGTCGATGTCGGGGAGGACATATTCGATCGCGCTGAGGGGGGTCGCCGGGTTCAGAGCGACTCCAGCACGCACCCCACACTCGCGGATACGTGCCAGCGTGCGCTGAAGGTGCACACTCGCCTCAGCGTGCACGGTGATGATGTCTGCTCCCGCCTGCGCGAACTCTTCGATGTAGCGCTCCGGCTGAACGATCATCAAGTGCACGTCGAAGAGGGCGTCGGAATGATGGCGCAGGGCGCGCACGGTCTGCGCTCCAAAGGTGATGTTGGGCACGAACACGCCGTCCATCACATCGAAGTGCAGGAGTTCGGCTCCAGCCTCTGCCGCCGCGCGTGCCGCCTGCGCAAAGTTGGCGAAGTCGGCTGACAGAAGAGAGGGCGCGATTTGCACCTGTGGAAGGTCGCTCACGGGCGCACCTCCTCGTGCACCAGCTGATTATCGTAGTAGATGCGGAAGATAATGTTGCGCCCTCGCGCCCGCACGGGCACAATCAGCTGCTCTCCACCAGCATGGTTCTCGTCCAGAACGGTGTACACCCCCAGTGCGTCCTGTACCTCCACGCGCACCCGGATCTCCTTGCCGGGCTCGCCCTGCACCGGGACGACCAGCTCGAAGCCGCGCTCTCTGTCAACGTCCTGCAAAACAGGCGCAGGAGGACCACTGCTCACCTGAAGGTCTATCGGTGTATCGCGAGGCACGCGCTGTCCCGCCGGGATGGACTGCGAAATGACGACACCCGCAGGCACCATAAGGTGCGGTTTCTCCTCCACTTTCCCCACCTGCAATCCTGCCTGCACCACCTGCTGACGCGCATCGCTCTCCGGCTTGCCCTGCACATTGGGCACCGGCACTGTGCGTGTGCCCTTACTGACCCACACCTGCACGCTTCCGCCCACTTTCACGCTGGTGCCGGGCTCGGGTTGCACCAGATAGACCGTTCCTTCCGGAAACTGCTCGTTGTAGTCTTCCTGTCGCACCACCACGTTCAGTCCCGCTTCCTGCGCCAGGCGCCGCGCTTCCACCAGCGGTTTGCCCTGCAGGTCAGGCACCGGCACCTCCTTCGCCGGGCGGGTGACCCAGAACGCGACCGCTGCAACCGCGATCACCACCAACCCTGCCAGCACCGCCAGCACGCGCGCCAGATATTTCAGGATGCGCAGTTCGGTATCTTCGGACTCGGCTGAGGGCTTCTCGGCGGTTCGTCCCGCTTCGGTCTGGTTTGCAGGAGCGCGCTCCAGGGGCGACCACGAGAGGGGCTTCCCGAAGCGCAGAGCATCGTGCACCGCCCGCAGGTCTTTCAGCATCGCGCCCATGTCGGGATAACGCTGTTCGGGCAGTTTCTGCATGGCTTTCAGCACAACCCCCTCCACCGCCCGAGGCACCCCGGGATTGACCGCCCGCGGACTGGGTGGAGGGTCCTTGGCATGCCGGAGGGCCACCGCAACGGGCGTATCAGCCGGAAATGGCACGCCTCCCGTAAGCATCTCGAACAGTACCACGCCCAGCGCATACACGTCCGCTGACGGGGTCACCCGCCACCCTTCCGACACCTCCGGCGGCAGGTAGGGCGCCGCGCGGGTTAGCCATGCGGTCTGCGCCATCGGCGATGCCTGCAGAGCGGGGAGCAACCCGAAGTCGGTGATCTTGATCAGCCCCTCCTGTGAGACAATGATGTTGTGGGGGCGCAGGTCACCGTGCGCGACGCCCGCCCGATGCGCGCTTTCCAGCCCTTCCGCCACCGCCAGAGCGATGTCCACCGCCACCGACAGCGTGAACGGCGCCACCCGCCGAATGCGCTCCTTCAGGTTGATGCCCCGCACGAACTCGGTCACCAGCAGAAGCTGCCCCTCATGCTCGGTGACCTGCAGGATGCGTGCGATGCGCGGATGGTTGAGCGGTGTGGTGAGGGTAAAGCACTGCCGCAACGCGCTGACCAGCGCCGTGTCATCAGCGAAAGCGGGCAGGAGCAACTTCACCGTGACCAGAGCGTTGGTTTCGTGGTCTCTGGCGCGGTAGGCAGCGAAGAGACTGCCCTCTCCCAGCTTTTCCAGCAGTTCGTATCGCCCTGCCAGCACGCGACTAATCACGCCTCCTCGCCCCCTTCGCGGCAGACTCTGAAGCAGTCGCTCGGAGCGCCAGCCAGACCACACCCGCCATCAACGCCAACGCATACACCTTCTCCAGCACCGCCACACTCGTTTCCGGTAAGCCAAAAGCGACCCCGATAAACACTACCGCTACCGCCACGACCCACAATGCTCCAATCAGGTCCAGCCACATCTCCAGCAGGCTACCTCCCGTCTATGTGCTTGTCCTGCCGAACCTTGCGCGATGCGCGTTCAACGCCTGAAGTACCTCTTTCTCATTCACCACCACAGGCAGACGTGCCTGCCCGATACGCTCTATCAGCACAAATCGTATCTGAGCATCCCGCGCCTTCTTGTCCCGCGCCATCACCGCGAGCAGTGCATCCGGCTCTACATGCGGTGGCAACGACACCGGCAAGCCCAGAGCACGCAATACGCCGGCAATCTGCTCTGATGAACCTTCGGGCGTTACTCCGCGCAGTTCGCCCAGCAAAGCCGCGAACACCATGCCAATCGCCACCGCCTCGCCATGCAGGAGCCGTCCATAGCCCGACACCGCCTCCAGCGCGTGCCCCAATGTGTGTCCAAAGTTCAGGATGGCGCGTACACCCTGTTCTGTCTCGTCCTCGGCGACAACCTGCGCTTTGATTTCACAACAGCGATGAATGATGCTCTCCAGATGGGCACTGTGCGCACGGCGGAGGTGGCTCGCTTCATCGCGCACCACCTGCCACAGCGACTCGTCTGCGATTATACCATACTTCACGATTTCCGCCAGACCGGCGCGAAAGTGGCGATCGGGGAGTGTCTGTAAGGTGTCGGTATCTATCAACACCAGTGATGGCTGATGGAACGCCCCCACCAGATTCTTGCCTTCGGGCAGGTTGACGCCCGTCTTCCCACCCACGCTCGAATCCACCTGCGCCAGCAAAGTGGTGGGTATCTGCACATAGCGCACCCCGCGCAGATAGCACGCGGCAACGAACCCAGCCAGGTCACCGATAACGCCGCCGCCCAGCGCCACCACCACGCACCGCCTGTCCAGAGCCAGCTGAGCCATCTGGCGAAGCAACCGCCCGGCAACCTCCCAGCGCTTGGATCGCTCGCCAGAGGGTACGGTCAGCACATGCACCGGTAGCGCCTCCTGCGCCAGACCAGCACGCAGAGGTTCGGCGTATCGCTCCATCAAGCGCGGATGCGTGATCACTACCACCTGTGAAGGTTTCAGCTGGCGCAGATACTCGGTTGCTTCCCTCAGAAGACCGGAGCCAATCCATATCGGATAGCTGCGGTCGCCCAGAGCGACCTCCAGTTTCAGAACGGACGAGCGGGTTTCCATCGCTTCACCATTTCCTCGATACGCTGAACTGCCTCCTCAGGTGACAGGTGAGACGTGTCCAGGCGCAGGTCTGCGCACGAGTAAGCCTGCTCGCGCTCCTGCAACAGCCTTCGGATTTCCGCCATGGGGTCGGGGGCAGAAGCCAGCTTGGGGCGGGTGGCAATGGGCTGAACGCGCTGAAGAATCACCCCTGGTTCTGCCGTTAACAGCACGATGACCGCATGTCGGCGGAGGGATTGAACGTTCTCCGGGCGTGTGGGCGCGCCTCCGCCCGTGGCGATGACGAGATGGCGCAGGGTCTCGAGGCTGAGCAGGGCTTCGGTCTCCTGCTGACGGAAATACTCCTCGCCAAAGCGTTCGAAAATCTGCGCCACACTACAGCCCACCTTCTGCTCCACCAGCGCATCGGTGTCCACAAAGCGCCATCCCCACCTCTGCGCCAGCATCCGCCCCAGCAGGCTCTTGCCTGTGCCCATGAAGCCAATCAGAGCGACGTTTGGAAGCGCAATCTCATCCATAGGCAGACGAGAAGCGCGGGGGCAGTCACCCCCGCGCCGATCCGTAACGAGCAATAGTCGGAACCCTAAGGCGTCACACCAACGGTCGGTGCGCCGGTCTCTTCCAGAATGCGCGGAGTGAGGAAGATCAGCAGCTCCGTATCATCCTGCGACAGGTTGGTGGAGCGGAACAGGTGTCCGATCCACGGCAGGTCGCCAAGGATGGGGAACTTCGCCACGGAGTTGTCCTCACTGCGCCGGATGAAGCCACCCAGCACCACCGTCTGCCCGCTGGGCACGCGCCGCGTGGTGAATATCGCCTGGCTGTTCACGATCGGGAATGAACTGCCATCGGGCGCTCGTACCGAACCCGTGATGTCCGACAGCTGGAGGGGGATGAACAGGGTAATCGTGCCGTCGCCGTTGATGCGCGGGGTGACCGTCATGCCGGAGACCACCGGCACATAGTTCACCTGACTACCCTGAATCACCTGACCCTGCCCGGGCGTGGTGAACACGGTGGTCACGAACGGCACCTGCGTCTGCACGAAGATCGAGCCAGGCGTGTTGTTCAGCGTGGTGATCACCGGTGCCTGGATGACGCGCCCGCGAGCGTTGGACATGGCGGTACGCAGTTCGGTTACCAGATTGCCCGCGCTGTAGCGGATGAAGACGTTACCGCCCGAGGCAAAGGTGCCGGGCACGTTCCCCGCCTGCGTGTTCAGCTGCTGAACCAGCCAGTCGATACCAAACTGCTTGACCTCGCTGACCTTCACGGTCACGAACTCCGCCTTGATCTCCACCTGCCGGGGAGCGACGTCCAGCAGACGGATAAAGCGGCGGATGTTCTCGATGTCCTCGTCGGTACCGACCACGATCAGCGAATTATCCACGTCCACTGCAATGATTCGGGCGAACTCGCTCAGCTGTACCAGCTGCCCCGCCGCAGCGCCAAGTCCACCGCCGATGCCACCCGCACCGGGCTGTCCCAGTCCTCCGATGCCGCCGGCGCCGGGCTGACCCAACCCGCCCAAACCGCCGCGGTATCCGCCGACCTGACCGCCCATGCCGAAGCCCATACCACCACCAATCATGCCACCGCGCTGGTCAAAGCCGGTGTTGGGGGTGGGAGTATGTTCTGCTGTTGCGGAGTTGTTGCTCACCGTCGGCACAGTCGGCGTTTGCTGAGGAGTGGGCAGGATAGGCTGAGGCTGAGTCAGCGGACGCAATCCCGGGCGTGTCATGTCCATCAGGTGCTCCAGCAACGCGCCGCTGTTGCGAGCCGCCCAGTCCAGCCCGACGATCTCCGGGTCGGTGCGCAATTGCGTCAGGAACTCGCTGGGGTTGATGTACTGCAGTTTCATCTTCTCGGTGCGCACACGGACCGGAGGAGGTGCTGGAACGGTTTCCTGAGGCTGAGCTACAGGAGCGGGCTCCGGCTCCTTGCCCTGCGGACCAACCACGAACACGCCGTCCTCCGTGCGTCGGACGCGCGCCCCTGCCGACTTCGCCAGATACTCCAGTGCTTTGTCGAGGGGCAAATCCACCAGGTTCACGTTTACCCGGGGATAGGGCTTGTCGCTCGGCTCCAGCACAATGCTGGCTCCCGTGCGCTGCATCAGCATATTCACTGCATCACGAAACTCTGCCTCAACCAGCGTCAGGCTCACCAACGGCATATCTCCCTGTGGACGCAGGGCGCCCACTGCCGGGAGCGAACCCGATGCACTCCACACAGCACATGCCACCATGACGGGCAGTACGACGTTCCGCCATTCACGGAGTGTCATGAACCTCTGTCCTCCTTTTACTCGTTACAGATCGTTAGTTATCCAGGCTGTCCGGCAGAAGCCGGGGGCACGGCGATCAGAACCCGCCGCGTCCACCCCAGCCGCCACCGCCGCCGCCCCAACCACCTCGGTTGAAGCCACCGCCGCCCCAACCGCCTCGGTTGAAGCCACCGCCCCAGTTGCCGCCGCCGAAGCCACCGCCGCCCCAGCCGCCGCCACCGAAGCCGCCGCCGAAGCCGCCGAAGCCACCGCCGCCCCAGCCGCCGCCACCGAAGCCTCCGTAGCCACCAAAGCCACCGCCGAAACCACCGTAGCCGCCGCCGAAGCCGCCATAGCCGCCGCCAAAACCACCACCGAAGCCACCGTAGCCGCCGCCATAGCCGCCGCCGCTATAGGTCCAGCCGGTCTGGTTCAGCGACACCGCACCACCACCCAGAATCTGGGCGATAGCGAGCGAGTCCAGGTGCTGGAGGGTGATTTTCTCGGTGCGCACCTGAGGCTGAGGCGTCTCCTCTACCTGTGTCTCTGGCAGGGTGGACTCAAAGGTCTCCACCCTCGGCGTGATGATGTACACGCCGCCATCCACACGATAGGTGAGCGGGGGATTCGCCGAACGCAACACCGTTCGCAAAGCGGTCTCAAAGGTTACATCCTTCAAAGATACCGTGACGTAACCTTGAACTACCGACTCGTCCAGCGTGTAGTTGTAGCCGGTAGCGCGGAAGAGCAGTTTCAGCGCGTCCACGATACTGGCGCTTTCCAGATTGAGCGTGACTCGCGGACCGCCGCCTGACTCCTGTGCCACTACCGACACAGCAACGCCAAGAAGCACCACCAGACACGCTGCGATTCGCAAAGCTCGTTGCATGAAGATAGACCTCCTCAAATTGTTTCTCTTACCATTCTCGAATCCCTTCTACCGTGTCTGCTTTCCGAAAAAAAGCGGGCACAGGGAAGGTGAACGCTGTATTAGTAGTCTTCCAGCATTCCTGGTCCGCCCGGGGCACCTCCACCAGGTGGCATTCCGGGAAAGCCTCCCGGCATACCGCCTGGTATACCTCCCACGCCAGGCACACCACGCTGAACTGGGGTGATCGGGGCGCCCAGCTTGACAGTGATTTCCCGAGGCTTCTTGCCTGTGGTGGATAACACTACCTGGTTGGGTTCGATACGCGCGACGCGCATTCCATCCAGCGTATCACCGGGTTTGACGACGCGGGGCAGATCACCCTGCGTTTCGATAATCGCTGCCACACTCTGTCCCCACATGATACCGGCTACGCGCCGGTAGGGTTGAGGTGGCAGAACGTCTTCCTGTTCCTCCTCTTTGGGCTGGTAGGTGGGGATGGGCTGAAGTCGTACAGGAGGCACCACCGATAGAATGGGCGGTTTGCTCAGATCCGCTTCCCAAGGAAGAGGCTTGAAGGGGTCGACGCGATATTTCGATGGAGGCTTACCCCCGGAGGGTGCCTGTGCCACCTGCTGAGCGCCCGTGCCGGTTCGTGGGGCGCCACCCATCATCGGTCCGCCCATCGGTCCGCCCATCGGTCCTCCCATCATCGGACCGCCCATCGACGGGCCGCCCATCGGCGCCGGACCGGTTGCGGTTGGCTGATCCTCCAGCGTTTCTCCAGCTCTTCCAGCTGGCGCGGGTGCTCCCGGTGACGTTGTCGTCTGCTGTCCGCCTCCACCCATGAACATGAACAGCGCCAGCCCGACGATAAGTATTACTGCCACTGCAGCGCCAATCACGATGGGTTTGTTCTTCGGGTCGTTAAGCCACTGTTGCATCGTCCTTCACGCCTCCCTCAGTATTCTTCCACTCCGGGTGCGCCGGCACCGCCTCCCAGCGCAGGACCTGTCACGCCTGCCCCAGCACCACCTACGGGCGGGCGCGGCGCTCCCATCGGACCGCCCATCGGTGGCATGCCCGGCGGCATACTGGGCGCGCCCATGGTCGGCGCTCCCATCATCGGAGCTCCCATCATCGGCGCTCCGGGCATTCCTCCACCGAACCTGCCCATACCACCGAAGCCAGCCATCCCGGCTCCACCGCCTGCCGATGGAAGCGGGTCCGCCGGTCGGTCATCCTTAGCACGAGGCAGAATGAACATGGTTGCGGTGTACTGCCCGATCAGCTGCGGGCTAACCCCGCTCAACTGCAGACCATCTACCAGCACGAGCCGCGGTGCATTGTTCCACCGCTCCACGTGACGCAGAATGCTTTCGAAGTCGCCCTGCACCTGGAACGTTCCCAGCGGCACAATCCAGATGGGCCAGGGTAGCTGGTTCGGGTCAGTGGTGGGGATACCAATCGCAAACCCACCCATGAATATCACATCTTTTGACGACCTGGACACCCAGTCCTGCAGAAGTTTCGCCGTTCGCTCGGGTTCTTTCCAGTACGCCAGCGCGGCTTTGAGACGGTCGGTCATGTCGATATCCGGCATTTTAGAGCGCTCGTAGCGCGCCCACTTGAGCCGTGCCTCCTCGACCTCTTTCTTGGCATCTTCGAGCTGGCGCTTGGCAGCGGGCAACTGCGCTGCCCGCTGGCTCGCGGCTTCAATCTGGGTATCCAGATTCTTGATCTCAGCCTGAGTGGGGCGGATCAGCACGAAGAAAATACCCGTCGCGATCACCACCGCCACCACGACGCCGATCACAATCACGTTCTGTAAAGTGAGCTTCGATAGCATCCTGCACCCCTCCTCTCAGTCCGCCACTGCGCCTCTGCCACCCAGTGGAGCGCCTCCTCCACGTGGCCCACCCATGCCGGGAGGCGCACCCATCGGTCCTGCCATGCCAGGTCCCCCCATGCTGGGCGGTGCGCCCATCGGCGGCATTCCCGGAGGCATACTGGGTGCCCCCATGGTCGGTGCTCCCATCATCGGAGCTCCCATCATTGGCGCACCGGGCATCCCACCGCCAAACCTGCCCATACCAGCCGCGCCGCCCATGCCGGTCATACCTGTGCCGCCCAGCGACGCCGTCAACTGCTGGAGAACCTGCTGAACCTGATTGATCAGTGGCTCACGAAGGGTAGCAACCACACTGAACACCACACCCTGTGTGGTCTGCTGACCGATCTGCCTGCCGCCAGCAGTGCCGGGCATTCCCGCAGGCATACCGGGCAACCCTGTTGGCGCACCGTAGGGTGCTCCGGCGCCGTAGGGAGATGTCGGCGCACCGTATCCACCACCGAAGGGAGGTGCTCCCATGCCACCGAAACCGCCCGGACGTGCGCCGGTGGTGGTGCCGCCCGCTGCACTCCACGAGATGCTGACCCCGGTAAACAGCGGGCACTGCAGCATGACCTGCAGATACCGCGCCATCTCATCCAAATCGCGCGTGACTGCCTGTGCCTGCAACGTCATCCCCTGAGCTACACCCATACTGCCGTAGCGCACGCTGTCGATAGTCCAGCGGCGCACTTCTCGGTACAGCTTGGGATACTGCAGGTTGTATTTGAAGACTTCGTCCGCCAGCTGGGTGCGGGCGAGCAACGGCGTGACCATTGCCCTGGTGTTCTGTGCCTCTTGCTCGGTCTGCTCAACCTGCCGGACGATCGCCTCCTGTTGCTGGAGCTCCTCTGACTTCTGCGATTTGAGGTTGACGAGGCTCAACTGATAGGCAATCAGCCCGCCTGCCAGCGCCAGCCACACCACCACAAACACTGCGAACCATGCCCGTTTCTTGCGCGGTTCGTAGATGTTCGGTGGCAACAGGTTCAGTTTCAGCATCATTCGCTTCCCTCCGGATGCCTAGTCAATCATGTCCCGGATTGCCAGTCCGATGGCGACCGTCATGACCGGTGCCACCTCCTGCAGATACGGCGCGCTGTACCGACGCACCAGAGCCTCTTGATGGCTTAATGGGTCCGCCACGCTCACCGGTATACCCAGTTCCTGCGACAGGAACTTGTCCAGGTTCTTCATGCGTGCGGTGCCGCCACACAGCACAATCTCGTCGATTCGTCCATCTTGCGTTCGCCCGCGGTAGAACTCCAGCGAACGGCGCACCTCTGCCAGAAAATCCCCCAGAACGGGCGCAATCGCGTCGAATACTTCGATGCGCAGGGGGTCAGTCTCCTCTGCCTCTACCGGCGCAGGTGGCGCCGCCTCTGGCTGTTCCGGCACAGCAGGTTGTTCCTCCGCAGCCGCGGGCTGTTCTTCTCCCACATCAAAGGTGGGCTCTCCATAGCCTGTGGAGAAGTCCACCAGTCCGGGAGCGGATGGCTGAGAGAAATCGATCAGTCCGGTGGGTGCGCCCATGTCGGTGCCATAGGTGGGCGACGCGCCAGATGGACCAAGTCGCTCCAGCAATACCGCAGCGTATTCGCGCTTCAGTTTCTCGGCGTGGGCAAACCGCTCGCGCGGGTCGGTTCCTTCCACACGGTATGCCAGCGAGTCCACAATTGCCTGCGTGAAGTGATTGCCTGCGATGGGAATACTGCGCGGCAACCTCAGCACGCCGTGTGAGAACACACCCATGTCGGTAGCGGTAGCGCCGATGTTCAGCAGAACCACGGTCTTATCCTGATACTTTTCGCGCTGTAGCCCGATGACCGTACGCGCCGTCGCCAGCACCTGCACATCGATCGCCACCGGGTCCAGCTGCGCTGCGAACAGCGCCTTCACCACCGCATCCACCACATCCTGCTGAGCCGCTGCCAGCAAAACCTCCATGTTGGGATCGTTGGGGTCGGCATCGGGGCGCTCAATCACCGCGTAGTCCGTCACCACATCGCCCTGAGCGGCAAACGGGATGTGTCGCTCTACCTCCCACGCCATCGACTTGTCCAGTTCCGCCGGGCTCATCTTGGGCATCTCGATCACGCGTACCACCAGCGCGCTCTGCCCCGGAATGGAGGTGACCACCTGTTTCGTGCCAATCCCTGCCTGCGACAGGAGCTGCCGTATCGCCTGACCGAGAGCCTGCGGGTCCTGAACATAGCCGCTTTCATCGATGACACCCTCCGGTGTTGGAGCCACGCCCACCGCCGTAATCTGCACGCCTTCCTTGCTCGGGCGCACCTCCGCCACCTTCATCAGGGTGGTGCCTACATCCAACCCCACAACGGGTCCAGTTGCTTTTCGGGCACGTGCCATTCCCTAATCTCCTCCTCCCCTGCTGACCCTATTGTAGCAAGTCCACAGGGGGCTGTCAACGATTCCCTCCCGGTATAAATGCGACAGACCGGTTGTTGATTCCTTTTCGCCCCGCGTCAAACTCCCTCCTGCTTTTGCTCTGTTTAGACGCGGAGAATGTTCCCGATGTTACATCACGCCGTTGATTTATCGGCGGATTCCCTCTTTATCTACGCAGGCAACATTCGCTAAAGTGTCATCTCCCACCCGTCGTAGGCGACCTCGATACCGTGCGGCAAGCAGAACTCCTCCAGTTCCTGGTGGAGGGGGCGACCGTTATGCGAAAAGTGCGTGACCGCCCAGCGCGTGCCGGCATGTACAATGCCCATCGCGGTAAACCGCTCCTTGAGCCTCAGCACGTCGCTCAAGCCCAAGTGGGTATCGTAGGGCGCGTCCACAAACGCCTTGGTGCACTCAGCGATGACTGCATCCAGCCGAACCCCCGCCAGATAGCGCCACGTCGCATCCCGATACCAGCCGGTATCGCACATGTACAACAGGGTTTTGACCCCATCTGAGACGATGTAGTTGAAACACTGCTCGTCCTGCCGATGGTGTGCCAGCACCGGGATCACCGTATAGCGGTCGATCTGCGCCGGCGCGAACGGCTGTAGAGCCTGCAAAGACAGCCAGTGGCGCAGTTCATCCGACATATCCGACAGCAAGCGAACAAAATCTGCGCTGCCGTAGGCAATGAGAGGCTCTTGACGATGCGCAAAGCCGGGCGTCAGATACTGTAGTTCGTGCACAGCCAGGTGATCCTCATGCGTATGCGTGATGAGAAGATGCTTCAACCCGGAGAGATCCAGCCCATAGGTCAGCACGTGATGAAGCGTATCGGGCGGGAGGTCGATCTTGAGGGTGCCGTCAATAAAAACCGAACTGCGTGTGCGAAGG
>FWPV01001564.1_pt1 | contig 62773 bp, 57 predicted proteins | sample 2228371 | NCBI WGS metagenome assembly FWPV01 (sample SAMEA103939776, study PRJEB20133) | metagenome
TCCACCGGGCTTTTCGCAGGTAATCACGTCCTTCATCGGCTTAGGTGCCAGGGCATCCTCCGTGTGCCCGTTCTATCTTGACCTTTATTCCTTACCCGGAGTCGCCCCCAGGTGTAGGTCTATTCACACCACCCTGAATCCCCTCCATCGCTCGCGCAATAGAACGTTCAGGATGGGTTTCCCTCTTCTCCTTACTACCCCTTTTTCATGATCCTCGCACCAGCCATCTTCATGGGGCGCAACGAGAAGAATATCAAAGGCGCAAAGATGTGTCAATAGGTGTGGCGTCCTGGGTTCTGGCATAACGCAGCGATAATAGCTGCTAGGTAGGATGGATCACATGAAACAGAACCTTCCCGTTGAGGTCGCACTGGACATCGTATTGCAGCAGGCCAAACCTTTGCAAAGCATTGAACAACTACCCCTGACTGCCGCCTACGGCGGCATTTTGGGAGCCAATTTGAGTGCCAAGGTCAACCACCCCTATACCGACGATACGGCAGTGGACGGCTATGCGTGCCGTGAAGCCGATGCCCAGGGGGCTACTGTGGGCAATCCCGTAAAGCTCAAAGTGGTGGGGCAATCTCCTGCAGGCAAACCCTTTGCTGGAACACTTGGCCCAGGCGAAGCCGTGCAGGTGTTTACCGGTGCTCCCATTCCCAAAGGGGCCAACGCTGTGATCCGGGTAGAAGACACACTGCGGGAAGGCGATTTTGTCTGGCTGATGAAGCCCGCTTCCGCTGCCGACATTCGTCGTAAAGGCGATGATCTGGTGTTGGGACAGACCTATTTGCGCAGAGGTGATTTGCTCACACCTGGGCGGGTAGGACTGGCTGCCGCCATGGGCTATGCTATCCTGCCGGTCATTCGACGGCCCAGGGTGGGGATTTTGTCTACCGGAGACGAGGTGGTCGAACCGGGGGAGCCTCTGCCCTATGGCGGGGTCTACAATTCCAACAGTTATTCGGTAGCAGGGCTGGTGGGTGAGGCAGGCGGGGAACCGATTATCTTGCAAAAGGTCTCTGACGATGTAGAGGGCTTGCGCACCCAGCTGCGCCAGGCTGGAAAACTCGACCTCCTGATCACTACAGGGGGTGTTTCGATGGGCGAGTACGACATCGTGCGCCAACTACTCGAGCGCGAGGGAGAAATCCATTTCTGGAAGGTCAAAATTCAGCCGGGTGGCCCTTTGCTGTTTGCCACCTGGAATGGCATTCCCTTGATGGGCCTACCAGGCAATCCGGTATCGGCCATGGTGACATTTTTGTTGTTTGGACGACCCTTTCTCTTCCGCCTGCTGGGGCGAGGTGATGCCCCCTACAGCCAGGTCAGGGCGGTGGCCGATACCCCCTTCGAGGCCAACCCCACCCGCCGTGCCTACCGCCGTGCAGTGATGCGCTGGAAAACCGACCAATATCACGTATCCAGCACCGGCAACCAGTCCAGTGCAGTTCTGAATTCGATGGCGGTGGGCAATGCGCTGGTCGTACTCGAGGCCGGCTTTTCGGCTCGAGCCGGCGACGTGGTGGATGTGATTCCGTTGCCTGGCCTTTATTGAAGCAGATCCCGGCCATTGTCGAGAGTCAGGAACTGTGCAGGACTCGTTTTTTTGCCGCAGCTCCCGCTGGCAAAACAGAGGAAAGCGCAATAGAGCTAGCGCCCCAGGGCAGTGGGGGGTTCCTGGAGCCGGTAGAGCACCAGGTTCACCGGCAAAAAGGAACCAGAAGCGGGAATTAGCTCAATGCTCACCTGGTCGCTTTGTGTTTCGCGGAAGAAGAGCATGGGGCTGTCCGGGCGAAACAGCACCCCATTGGTAGGCACAGGATGCAATAGTCCGTTGACGCTGATGGCCCCAGCATAAGCACCCCCTCTAGGGGAGAACGCCCCCACCGTATTCAGTGCTCCTTCCAATACAATCCGGTAAGTAACCCCATAGTTACCACGAAGCTGCGCCACCTGACCCGTGAGGGCATCCACCCCGGTCAGTTTGGGGTCGTAGACCCCATCGCCAATCACGATGCGCCCCACATTGCCCTCCATGCGCACCCGCGCGCTGCGCAGTGCCGTTGGAAAGCTGCCGCGAACGTGGATGCCGTCGGGCTCGAGGTTAGGCAACAAGAGCAGTAGGGCAGCCAGCCCCTCGTTGCTAACACCGGGCAACAGGCTCTCCTCAATTATGGCCACCGACAGACTCACCTGGCCGCTGGCCTGGAGATCGGCCATCAGGTTGAGGCCCTGTCCGGTCGTCAGGAGAGCCGACTTGAAGAGGGCAACGGTCTGGCCGGGCTCGAGGCTCACCCGCTCGCCTGCCGGGGCCAGCAAAAAGTCCATCAGACTCACCTGCCCCAGCACCGCCACGACCCTCGTAGCCGCCGTCTCCCCCAGCCGCTCCACTTTGAGGCTGAGTGGCACCACATCCACATTGGTGGCCAGCACGACCAGCCGGGCTGGGGTCGGCATGGCGTTGAGGTGATAGGCCATCAACCGGGCCCGGCCAGCAAACACATCGCTGTAGAGTATCCCCGAGCGGCGGGCTTCCTCCGGGGAGTTCGAGACTATAAGGGGCATGGCCTCATCGCGCCAGTCGGTCGAGAGTATCGGATAGCTCAGCATATCAGGGTCGGTAAAAGTGCGCCCTGGACTAAAAAAACGCAAAGCATAATCGCGGGCGCTGAACATGATCTCCGGCTTTACCCTGACACGCAGCGAAAAAGGCTCACTACTGCGACCTGCACGGTTAGTTACGACCAGAGTGATGAGTTTCTCACCTGGGGTGAAATAGGCTTCTTCACGACCGGTAAAGTTCAGGGAAAGCGGCTGCCCATCGGGGTCGTAAGAGTATTCGATAATCCGCACGGGTTCGCCAATTCTGTACTCGAGCTTGTCGGTAGCAAAACGAGCCACCGGACGGGTGGTATCCCGGGCAACTGCGCCAGGAATGTAAGTCAGGGTCAGCAAGCGCTGTACCGAATCGAATACCACGGTAGCGCCCAGCGCCGCTTCCAGCGTCCGGGCCGCAACAAACGTTACTCCATCGCGCAGCAGTGCCACCTCGTTCAGGCCTACCTGACGTCCATCCAGACGGGCCTGGCCCTGGCTGGGATAGAGTTCCAGCTTCCCCAGCCGCACCCCCTGGGTTCCGTGGTTGAGGTTTTCAAGGTTCACCCCCAGCACTCGGGCTACCTCCCGCAGCGGAATTAGCGCACGGCCCTCCTGCACCCTGGCGGGGGGGTTCAGGGTAATGGGCGCACCGTTGAGGTAAGCCAGCCCTGCCTCAAAATCCAGCACCAGCTGACGGGTAGCAAGCTGTTGCGCCAAAGCACCCGCAATAATCCACAAAAGCAACACAAACCAGCGCACAATGACCTCGAGGCCCAGGATAGCAGAAGCCACATGAAAGAAGCACGAAAGTCGCTGCATACCCCTTTTTCTCAGCAACCGGCAAACCCGGCTACATCTTGAAAGCCTTGACAAAACCCGCTCCATCGGCCACACTGCAAGGGTTGCGCTTACTCGAAGCCGCAGGGTGCGGTCGGGCGCATGGTTCAACAAAGCCGTACATCCTTACCCCCGGTACAGTCTGGACATTCGGTTCTTTCTGGGATGAGCGGCTCGAACCCCACAGGGTTGGTTCTTCAGCCCACACCCAAAAGGACGTTAGAAACATGGAGTTTTCTGCATTTACGTTGCGGTCTGAGGTTGCTCAGGCCATTCAGGCTAAAGGATTCACCACCCCCACCCCTATCCAGGCGGCAGCCATCCCGCTGGCACTGGAGGGCAAAGACGTGCTGGGCCAGGCCCGCACCGGCACCGGAAAAACCCTGGCCTTTGGTGTTCCCATTGCCAGCAAACTGGATGCGGCCCGCGAACGCGGACGTGCGCCCAGGGCTTTCATCCTCACCCCCACCCGCGAGCTGGCCCTTCAAGTTGCCAAAGAGTTGGAGTGGCTGGCCCCCCACCTGACCATCACTCCCATCTACGGGGGTACTGGCTATGGCAAGCAGGCCGAGGCCCTGAAGCGTGGCACCGATGTGGTGGTCGCCACACCAGGCCGGGCCATTGACTACCTGGAGCAGCGCATCCTCGACCTTTCCAGAGTTGAGATCGCAGTGCTCGACGAAGCCGACGAGATGCTTTCGATGGGCTTTGAGGAAGCCGTAGAGCAGCTCCTGGAAGCCACCCCTTCCAGCCGCCAGACCCTGTTGTTCTCGGCTACCCTGCCCACATGGGCCCGTCGCCTTTCCGAGCGTTTTCAGCGGGGGGCCATCCTTATTAACGTCATCAAAGACGAAGCCATCTCCTACGAAGAGGTAGCCATTCAGGCCCCAATCCACAACCGCCTGGCCATGCTCTCGGACTTGCTCTTTGCCTACGCACCCGAGCGTACCATCGTCTTCACCAGCACCAAGGCCGAGTGCAACGACCTGGCCATGGGCTTGGAAAGCCGCGCCCACAGTGCGGCCCCCATCCACGGCGACATGGGTCAGATTGACCGCGAGCGCGTGATGGAACGCTTTCGCAGCGGGGTGGTGAACGTACTGGTCGCTACCGATGTGGCTGCCCGGGGGCTGGACATCCCGGAGGTGGATCTGGTGGTGCATTACCGCCTGCCGGATCAAAACGAATCCTACCTGCATCGCTCTGGCCGTACTGGACGGGCCGGGCGCTCGGGCAAGGTAGTGATTCTGTATGGCCCGCGTGAAAAGCGCGAGCTGGAAACCCTGGAGCGTGAGGTCAGGCGCAGCTTCAAACGGATTAACGGCCCTACGCCGGAAGAAGTGATGGAGGCCAAGTGGGCCGTGCTGGCCCGCCGCATTGCCAAGCAGCCCGAGGCCGACAAGAAGCTCTGGCTTGGAGCAGCCGAGCGCCTGATTGCCGAAGGGGGCGTGGACGCGGTAGCTGGGATACTGGCCTTAATTCTGGGTGGGGCTCCTACCCCCAAGAGCCTGATTACAGGCGAAGAAAACTGGGTCACCCTCAAGCTTTCAGGCACACGCCTCAGTGTGAACCGGGCCGTTGCGGTATTGAAAGGTGCCGGTGCAGGTGAGATTGGCCGGATTCGCCTCGAGGGCGACACCACCGCTTACGTAGACATCCGCCCCGAGGACGTAAGCAAGCTCGATCATTCGGTGTTGCGTGATTTGCGCCTGATCAAAACTACCGAAGTTCCCGCCGAGGCCAGGCTCCCTCAGCGCCAGGAACGCCAGGGCCCGGGTCGCAGCCGAGACAGGAGTCAGGGCCGTTCATACGGCAGCCGCGAAGGCGGAGAACAACGCCGCGGCCAGGGGCAGCGCCGCCCCGAGGGTCTCGAGGATCGCCGCGAGGGCGAGCGCAGGCGTATCGTGTACCGATAAAGGGCATCAAACTGGGAGCCCCCTCGCTCGAGGGGGCTTTCTCAAAGGCAGGTTCAGGCTTGCAGGCGGGGGCGACGTGTCCTGGTCAACAGCCATATTCCCGCTACCAATAGCAACAGCGGCAGACCCCATTGCAGCAAAGCACCCAGCAAGCCTGCCGCTACCCCCAGCGCACTACCCAGTACACCGACCACCAGACCCAACGCCAGCAGCACCAGGAGCAGTGGAAACATCATCACACCCAGCACCGCCAGCACGGGCAGGGCTACAATAGCCAGCACAACCCCCAGAATCGGCCCCAGCAAGCCAGTTACCAGCAGAACCGCCAGAATGACCAGCGACCACCCGAGTAGTTCCATGCCCTGAGGGTAGCGCGTTTGGGGGTGGGGGTAGTGACCCCCCTTACACTTCAAATCTCGTCATCCCCACCCAGGCCCTGCTTGCGGAAGCGTGCAATGAGAAGCGGAGAAAACAGCGAAACCACCGCCAGCACCCACAGCCCGATGGCAATGGGGCTACTGAACAGGTAGCCCACATCGCCATTGCTGATGGTCATGGCCCGGCGCAGGTTGATCTCCATCAGGTAGCCCAACACCAGCCCCAGCAGCACCGGCGCCAGCGGAAAGTCGAGCTTACGCATGAGGTAGCCCAGCAAGCCAAACACTGCCATCAGGAGCAGGTCGAAGGGGTTGTTGTTGACTGCGTAAACCCCAATGAAGCTGATGGCTAGCACCGCTGGAATCAAGAACCAGGCTGGCACCGCCAGCAACCGCACAAACAAACCCACCAATGGCAGGTTTAAAAATAGTAGTACCGCATTCCCCACGTACATGGAGGCAATCAGGCCCCATACCACTTCGGGATTTTTCTCAAACATCTGCGGGCCGGGGGTTACCCCCAGGCTCACCAGTGCCCCCAGCATGATGGCAGTAGTACCACTTCCGGGCAGGCCCAGGGTGAGAAGGGGAATCATAGCCCCGCCTGCCGCAGCGTTGTTGGCTGACTCGGGGGCCGCTACCCCACGCAAGTCGCCCTCGCCAAAACGGGCCTTGGAGCCCAGCAGACGCTTCTCGGTGGTATAGGCCACGAAGCTAGCAATGGAGGCCCCTGCTCCCGGCAAAACCCCAATCAGGAAGCCCATCACGCTGCTGCGCAGAATTGTCAGCAGCGAGGCCATAAAGTCTTTGAAGGAAAGGTAGATGCGCCCCACCTGGGCTCGTACGGCGCCGGGCGTTTTTTCCTCCAGCAGCATCAGCACCTCGCTTACAGCAAATAGGCCGATGGCCACTACCAGAAAATCCATGCCATCTTCTAATTGCAAAAAACCAAAGGTGTAGCGCGAGATGCCCGACTGGGGGTCCTGACCCACGGTAGCCAGCATCAGGCCAAAGCCAGTAGCAACCAGGGCTTTGAACATGTTCTTGCCTGCCAGGGCCGAAAGGGTGGAAAAACCAAAGACCATCAGGGCAAAGTACTCCGCCGGCCCAAAGCGGATGGCCCACTGGGCCAGCAGGGGCCCCAGGGTCATGAGGCCCACCACCGAAAGGGTGCCCGCAATAAATGAACTCCAGGCCGCCATAGCCAGCGCAGGGCCGGCCTGCCCCTGTTTGGCCAGCTTGTTGCCATCAATGGCCGTAACAACCGAGGCAGTCTCACCAGGGATGTTGAGCAGGATGCTGGTAGTGGAGCCCCCATACATGGCTCCGTAGTAGATACCAGCCAGCAGAATGAGGGCCGACTCGGGCGGCATCTTGAGGGCAAAGGTGAGGGGCACCAGCAGGGCTACCCCGCTGATGGGGCCAATGCCAGGCAAGACCCCGATGAGCGTACCAACCAGACAACCCAGCACCACCAAAAGCAGGTTGAGCGGCTGAAAAGCAACACCAAAACCATTGAGGAGTGCTTGAAGGATATCCACAGGTCTCCCCTACCCGAAAATCCGGCCCGGCGGCAGCGTTACACCCAGTCCCTGGGTGAAAAGCAAGTAAACCACCAGGGTAAAAGCCAGTGCGGCACTTAACCCTTGCCACCAGCGTGCCCCAAACAAAACCGATAGCAGCGTCATCTCCAGTGTGGTGGTCAGAATGAACCCCAGCGGCACAATCAGGTATGCGTAGACCACCAGGCTTAAGAGCACCAGACCGAAGGGCAGCCAGAAACTCCTTTCAGGCCAGGTCGGGTTGGGGTCGGGCCTGAGCAGTAACCATAGCGACGAAACGCCCGTCAAAACTGCGATGATAAAAGGAAAGGGCCGCGGGCCCAGTGGGTCGGATAGGAATCCAACTTGCATGCTGGCCGCTATCAGCGCATAACCAATCGCCAGCAACAACACCAGCGAGCCTACGATGCGGTCTGCCATAAAAGATACCTATAGCTTATTGCTGAAAGCTCAGGACTGACACACCAACTTTAAAACAAAGTCTAGGGCAATCCAAAACCCGGTCTCGTCATGGCAAGCAGAGCGAAGCCATCCAGGGCACCAACACGGCCAGCAAGCCTACTCGCTGGGCTGGATTGCTTCACTAGCTGCGCTATCGAGCGCAGACCTGGATCGGCCCACATCCGCGGGGCCGGTCATCCGCAATGACGACTCCCCAAGTGCATGAGCCCCGAGCTATCGGCCACGAGTCATTCGCTACCGGATGATGCCCAGTTCTCGCGAGAGGTTACGGAACTGGTTGACCTGCCGATCTATAAATACCTGGAACTCCGCGCCGCTCATGAAGAACTGACCCAGGCTGTTTTGCTCGCGCACCCTGGCCCACTCTGGGCTGCGCTCGAGCTGGCGCAGCGCGTTGACCCAGAACTCATACGCAGCCGTTGGCATATTTTTGGGCACATAAAAGCCACGCCAGACCACCCATTCCACGTTGTAGCCCAGTTCCCGCAGGGTGGGTACATTCGCATAGGGCCCGCCCAGCCGGCGCGGCGACATCATGCCCAGCACCCGCACAGTGCCGGCTTCAACCTGAGACCGTAGCTCGGAAGCATCGCCCGCAAAAACCTGGATGAAACCCCCCAGCAAAGAGGTCAGGGCCTGCCCACCGCCATCGAAGGGCACATACTTGACCGAGCGGGGCTCAATACCAGCCGCCCGGCCCAGGAGCAACACTTTCATGTGATCCTGACCACCTACCGCGCTACCGCCACCCACCGCAATTTTGCTGGGATCGGCCTTCCAGGCTGCCACCAGCTCCTGCATGGTCTTCCAGGGCGCATCGGCTTTTACGGCCACCAGGCCAAAGTCGGCGGCCACCGCTCCCAGCCAACGCACATCGCGTTCGGTGAAGCGGCTAAACTGCCCCTGGGCCAGACGTACCGTGGTGGCCGGGCTGGCCGCAACAATCAAGTTGGCATCGTCGTTGCGCTGTGTGACCACATTGGCATAGGCCACCCCGCCTCCACCTCCAGTCAGGTTGGTGGTTTTGATGGGCTGGGCTACGATTTTTAGATCCTGCATGACCTGGGCCACGCTGCGGCAGGTGAAGTCCCAGCCACCCCCGGCCCCCGCCGGTGCAATGCACTCGGGGTTGCGCGGGGTGAACTGGGCCAGCGCTGCGCTACTTACTAGCAAACCAAGTATCGCCAGTCTCTTCATGACAATCCTCCTGGGAACATACACGTTTTTATGGACTTTTGCAGGCCATCTGGGATGGTCAGCAAGCCTAAAGTTGGTATGTGCATAGATTCTACCGATCCAACCCGCCGCGTCAAGATGAGGGAGTCGGTGGAAAGGCACTTGACTGCTACCCCGGCAAAATTGCTCGCCAGCGTGATATGGAGCTTTTTGCAATAATTCCATCCGGCATGGTTATTCGGTCAATCTGCCCGCCCCTACGGGGGGTTGCCCAGCAGAATTGAGCCCAGCTGGGTGCCACCCAGGCTTTCCAGCAGGGCTTCGCGGGAGCGCTCGAGGTGTCTGAGCATAAAGGCTGCTGCTTCGTCGCCCTTACCTTGCTGAACCAGCTCGATGAGGGCCTGGTGATCCATGTGGGCCTGGTCGGCCCCCTGAGGGCGGGTGATTTCCAGGTAGCGGGCCCGGTAGATACGCTGCAGCACCTGCGCTAGCGAGGCCACCACAAAGCGGTTCCCGGTGAGTTTGGCCAGGGCTAAGTGAAAGTCGGTGGCTTTCTCCAGCTCGACCTCGGGGTCGAGGTCGGCATCCACCGAGGCCAGCAAATCCCGGAGTTCACGGGTTTTGGGCTTGCGCTGGGCAGCGATACGCACCACGTGGGTCTCGAGCCAGTTGCGAAACTCAAAAGCCTCCTCCAGCTCGGTCAGGTCGATGGGAGCCACCGTGTAGACCCGACCGGTACGCTGCACCAGCCCTTCTCGGAAAAGCTGCTGGATGGCGGCCCGAATCGGTGTGCGGGAAACCGACAGGAGTTCTTCGAGCTTGCGCTCGACCAGCGCCTCGCCCGGCCTGAGCTTTAGCGACAAAATCATCCGACGCAGGCGGCGGTAGGCTTCTTCGGTTTGCGGAGCAAGCATAAGGGTGAGGAATATGCTACCTTCTTTGGTATACCACCTCAACCTCTCAACGGAAATGCCGGGTGCTTCGCACGAATCGGGGCCCGCCGGCCTGGTTTGTTGGGCAGTGCAAAGGCTGTTGGCTACTTTCTTTCTGAGAAGCGCTCTAGCTCGAGGCGACCACGGCCCGGCTCACCTGGTTCAGCGCCTGCTCCAAGTCGGCAATCAGGTCGTCGGGGTCTTCGATGCCTACCGAGAGGCGCACCAGGGTGTCGGTTACACCGTGGGCTTGCCGTGTTTCCGGCGGCAGAAGCTGGTGGGTGGTGGAGGCCGGATGGGTGGCCAGCGACTCCACGTCGCCCAGGCTCACCGCCTGGGTGAAGAGCCTCAAGGCATCGAGAAATATTGCAGCAGCCTGCTTTGATTCCAGCTCGATGGACACCAGTCCGCCAAAGCCCTGCATCTGCCGCCGGGCCACCTCGTGGCCAGGGTGGGAGGGCAGACCGGGGTAGTATACACGCCGAACTGCGGGATGACTCGAAAGATATTCCGCCACTTTCGCCGCGCCCAGGCAGTGGGCCTCCATGCGCAAAGGCAAGGTCTTGAGGCCCCTGAGCATCAGGTAGCCCTCAAAAGCCCCCAGGCTTCCGCCAATATGCCGCAGCCCCTCGGCCCGTACGGCCTCCATCAGTTCCTTGGGGCCGGCCAGCACCCCCGCCAGACAGTCGCCGTGTCCACCTAGGTACTTGGTCGCTGAGTGCAACACCACATCAATGCCGTACTCCAGAGGCCGGGTCAGGTAGGGGGTGGCGAAGGTATTGTCGACCACGGTCAAAATACCTTTGGGGCGTGCGATTTGGGCAACTGCCCACAGGTCGTAGATGCGCAGGGTGGGGTTGGTGGGGGTCTCGAGGTAGACCAGCTTGGTCGACTCAGAGATGACCCCGGGCAAATTTTCCACACTTCCGGCATCGGTCGCTCGAACTCCAAACCTGGTCAGGGTCTCCAGGAAGTAACCCTCGGTTCCACCGTAGAGCGGAGCCAGGTACACGATCTCGTCGCCGGGGGCCAGCAGGGTGTTGCACAGGGCACTGATGGCGGCCATGCCACTGGCAAAGGCCACCGCATCCTGAGCCCCCTCGAGGCTGGCCAGCTTCTCCTCAAAAGCCCGCACGGTGGGGTTGCCGATGCGCCCGTAGATGTAGCCGGCTTCCTCCCCTGCAAACAGGCGCTCGCCTCTGGCGAAAGAGCCGTAGGCAAAAGTCGAGGTGCTGTAGATGGGCACCACATGGGCCCCGGTCTGGGGGTCGGGATGGTGTCCGGCGTGAACTGCGCGGGTTTTGAGTTTCATACAATACCTCTGGGGCCAACTGGGTTGTTGCTTAGCTTTAAAGATAGCACCAGAACTCCGGCAGGCGTGTGCAATAACGCCCGCCCAGGCTTCAAATAGTGCAATCTGGTTTCGCCAAAAGATAAAATAGTGCAATCTTATGGCAGCTGTTGAACTGGACAAAAAAGACCGAAAAATTCTAAATATTCTGCAAAGCCGGGGAAACATCCCCAACAACGAACTGGCCGAGCTGGTCAACCTCTCCCCTTCCACTTGCCTGCGTCGGGTCAGGCGGCTGGAAGAGTTGGGCGTGATTCGCGGCTACGTGGCGCTCCTGGACAAGGACAAGATTGGCCGCAGCCTGTGTGTGTTTGTGCGAGTCAAGCTCGACCACAAGAGCCGCGCCGATGTGGAGCGCTTCGAACAGGAGGTGCTCAAATACCCCGAGGTGACGGAGTGCCATGTGGTGATGGGCGAGGACGATTTTCTGCTAAAGATTATGGTGGCCGACCTGAACGATTTCCAGAAGTTTCTGCTCGACCAACTCACCGCCATCCCAGGCCTGAGCACGGTGATCTCCTCAGCAGTGCTGCGGCAGGTCAAGAGCATCACCGAGCTGCCTGTGTGACCGTGCCTGGCACCCATACGGGGCTCCTGGCGCTGTGATACCGACCTTAAGCCACATCAGCTTTAGTTCCACACCCATCAAACCAGCAAATCCACATCCATCACCCGCAGCTCACCCGAGAAGGTCATTGCGAGGAGGCCGCAGGCCGACGTAGCAATCTACCAGGCCGGTGGCTAATCGAGGCTTCCTCTATCGCCGCCCCTCCCGGCGGCAAAAGACCTGTACAGTTCCTAACTCTAGGGCGAGGGCCGGGTTCTTTCCGAGAACCGCTCTAGGCTGGATTGATTCGCACCCTACGGGTGCTCGCAAGGACGCCTTTAGTAGGGCTGACTAGCTTTTTGAATCCCAGAGCAATCCCTTTGGTCGGGTTAGCTCGCCGCCCAAGGGCGGCGAGCTAACCGTATCTGGTATCACATGAAGGCTGGCTGACCTGCCGATGGCCATGGCTACTCTGCTCTTCCACAACCCACGCTGGGCAGCCCTGGGACTGGCCGGTGCAGCAGGGTTGCGCTGGTTGCTGGTGATGGTCGGACAGTTCCAGTCCCCAGGACTCTGAAAGCCAAAAGGGCACTCCCACTGCGGTGAGTGCCCTTCTTGCATCCTTACTGCACTTCTTCCAGCCGCCCATCCAGTGCTATCCAGCGAATACCCTTTTCCAGGGCGTACTCACGCAGGTCGCTCAGGCTATTTGTCCAGGCCAGTTCCACCCGCCTGCCCTCCGCCCGCAGCGTGCGGGCCATGGCCCGATCCAGGGCCAGCACGTCGGGAGGCGTCTCGGAAAGAGGCAGACGAAGCGCTTCCATCACTCGCTCGAGCCCCAGGGCAAAACCCGCCGCATAGGGCAGTAGGGCCCCGTCGTAGCGGCCGCCGCCCAGGAGGGGCAGGCCAAAGTCGGGGGTATAGGCCTGGAAGTTGAGACCGGTATAGAAGGTCAGAAGCCGGGCCCGGCCCAGATCGAGAAGTAAGGGCACTTCGGGTAGCAAGCTGAGAACCGCCTCGAGCCAGTCCAGGTCGGCCTGGGCTTTTCCCGAGAGGGGAAGCCTGCGGGCTTCTTCCAGTACTTCTCGTCCCCCGTAGAGATCGGGCAGGGCCAGAATGGCCTGCTGCAGACCAGGGTGAACCTGGTAGTCCTTGAGCAAAAAATCCAGCTCGGGGCTGTTCTTAAGGTGAATCGCCTGTCGCAAGCGCTCCTTTTTCTGGTCTGACAGGCCTGTAGAGTCCAGCAAATCCCGCACCAGCGCAGGCAGCCCCACTTCAATCTTGGCCTCTGGGAAGCCAATCAGCTGGAGCGCCTCCCAGGCCAGCTCGAGGACCTCCGCATCAGCCCAGGGGCTGCTAACCCCCACCAGCTCGGCCCCCACCTGGCTAAACTCACGGCTGCGCCCCAGTTCGGCGTTGGCCTCGCGCAGCCAGAGGGTTCCGGCATACTGCATGCGTACCGGTTGTCCCACCACCAGCCGACCCTGGCTGCGCAAAAGCCCGGCCACCGCGGTGGTGAACTCCGAGCGCAGGGCCAGCACCTCACCGGTCTTGTCCACTAGCTTGAAGGAACGCTCGGCCAGGGTGTGCTGGGGATCGTAGAGCTCGAGTGAAGGCAGCTCTACCGGCTCGTAACCCCAGGCATACAAAAGCCGCTCCAGCCTCTCCTGGAACTCTCGGCGCAAGCGGGCCTCGGGGGGCAGGAAGTAACGGGTGCCTTCGGGAATCATGCCGGCAGTCAAACTCTGTCAGGCAACAGGCTATTTGCTTTTGGCGAAAATTTTCACGGCAATAATCTTGTCTCGTTCACGCCGAGCGGAAGGGCCTTCGGTCGCGTTGATGCTTTCCACCACGTCCATACCCTCCACCACCTGCCCAAAGATGGTGTACTGCTGGTTGAGGTTGGGGGTGGGGCCGTAGGTGATAAAAAACTGCGAGCCGTTGGAGTTGGGATCCATGGTGCGGGCCATGCCCACCACCCCTTTTTTGTCGTAGTTGAGCTTGGGCGTTACCTCGAGGCCAAACTGATAACCAGGGCCGCCCATGCCGGTGCCGGTGGGGTCGCCGGTCTGGGCCACGAAGCCCGGAATCACCCGGTGAAACACAATGCCCTCAAAGTAGCGGTTCAGAGCCAGAAACACAAAGGAATTGACCGTGATGGGGGCCTCGGTCTCGTAAAGGTCTATGCCAATCTTGCCTTTGCTGGTCTCGATCTCGGCGTAGTAGTTGAACTTGGTGGCGTCAATCACCTGCTCGGCCTTAGCGAACTTGGTGACGGGTTTGTCGGACTTGTAGGGCAGGGCTTCCATATTTCCTCCAAAGCTGCGGTTTGCCCCTCCGGTTCCCAGCCAGAAAAAAGCACCAGCAGCCAGAGCCAGCAGGACGGCAAGGATCAAAGCAACGCGCATCCGCCATAGTCTACCGACCCAGATGAGAACACGCCAGAAGGGGCTGAGAAGCCCGGGGGATCGCAGGGAATCGGTTTTAGGTAAGGGACCAGCGACCAGGTGAGCAGCCTGGGAGCCGCCCACGGACAGCCACATTCGGGGAACATAGCGGTCATATTCTGGGCAGGGTAATGCCCCGCTGGCCCTGATATTTGCCCTTGCGGTCGCCGTAGGTCACCTCGGGGCGCTCTCCCTCGAAGAACACCAGTTGCACCACGCCTTCGCCCGCATACATCTTGGCCGGAAGGGGGGTGGTGTTGGAGAACTCGAGCGTCACGTGCCCCTCCCAGCCCGGCTCCAGGGGCGTGATGTTGGCCACTATGCCTACCCGCGCATAGGTGCTCTTGCCGATGGCAATAGCCAGCACGTTATCAGGCATGCGGATATACTCCATGCTGCGAGCCAGCACAAAGGAGTTGGGGGGGATGATCACCTCGTCGCCCTCATAATCCACGAAGCTCTTGGGATCCAGGCCCTTGGGGTCAGCAATGGTATGAAATACGTTGGCGAAAATTTTCCACTCCCGGGCTGCACGAAGATCGTAGCCGAAGCTCGAGAGTCCGTAGCTGATGACCCCGTCGCGCACCAGGCGTTCCTCGAACGGCTCAATCATGCCTTGTTTGGCCTTCTCACGTATCCACCAATCGGGTTTAACACTCATGACCCACACTATACAAGTCTGCCCGGATTTGGTTGGTTCCGCGCCCTTGGAAGGCGAACCAGCCCGAGCGACCTGCTTTCACGGGTCTTTGGCTTTGGAAGCCTTTGTTCGGCTTGTGCAGCAAGGCCACAATTGTTTGTCCGGCATGAGCAACGTTCAGGCCATTTTCACAACGAAGTTTCATATTGGAGCCTAAACTATAGGCATGAGCAAGCCACCCGGGAAAAACGCATTGCTGGGTCTGTTACTCGTTTTTAGTATCTTGCTCGTATCCTGTGGCTCAGACAACCAGAACAATCAAAACCGCCAGCCTTTGCGCCTGACCCTTCGATTGGACGCAGGGTATGTAGACGAACCCTACAACACCACCCTCACCGCTGACGGGGGCATCCGGCCCTACAAGTTCACCCTCGAGGGCAATCTGCCCAGAGGACTCACTTACAGCAACGGACGCATTAGCGGTACACCCCAGGAGAAGGGGAGCTTTGAGCTGGTCGTCAGCGTGGAGGATGCTAACCTTTCCAGCCGCACCCAGAAAGTGACCCTGACCATTGGGGAGACTCCACCCCCCCGGCTCGACCAGGTTTTTCCCCTGGCCGAGGTTGCCGATCCCTTCCCCTACTTGTTCCGGGTACGCGACCGCGAAGCCCGAGGCTTTCAGGCCCAGATCCCGCTCAAAAGCCTGAAAACCACCCTGGACAGCTTCAAGGCCGATACCAGCGTGCTTTATGTGCTTCGCTACGACGAAGAAAGGGGCCTGGTCGACATCGACGCGGTCTTCACCAGCCCACGCAAAGACTTTGAGGTCTTCCGCTTTACCGCCACCCCCCTGCCCGACCAGAAAGTCCGTCCCGAAGTGAGCTTCCGCGAGACCAGGGTGGCCTTCTACGACCGCAACGGCAAGCTGGCCGGCAACGCCCAGGCCATTGAACGGGTCGGCACCCAGGGACGCTACAAGTACAGCGACCTCGAGGCCATCGCCCGCAACTGGGGCCGTCGCCTGACCCCCGCAACCCCTAGTACAAATGCTCCTCAGGCTCCTGCAGCCCCTACCTCCCAAGCCCCTGCGAACGATCCAAACAACCCGCCCCAGGGCCAAGCTGAAAATCAGGGGAACCCTACCGCATCCGGCACTCAAAACCAGATTGCCAATCCCCCTGGCACCGCAGAGGGCAATCCACCTGCAGAACAACCCTCGCCTCCCACCGAACAAACACCTCCAGGCCCAGCACAGCCAGGGTCAACGCTGCCACCACAACCTGGACAAGCACAGCCACCACAACCTGAACCAGCACCACCCACCCTACCTCCACCCCAACCCACGGGCACCTCCACACAGCCTCAGGGCCAACCTGCTCCAGCACCATCCCCAGAGGCCCAAAAGCTGCAGGGCGATCTCAACAGCGATGGAGTAGTGGATCAAAAAGACCTGGATTTGCTGCGCTCTTCTTATGCCTGGGCCAGTGTAAGCGCAGGACAAGCAGCTCCTCCGACCAACCAGCGCACCTCTACCCCACCCACCCCACCGTCCGGTGGAACCCCACCCGGAAGCGGTACATCCGGTTCGGGCTCGAGCAGCTCCGACCAGAATGACGAGGAAAACCCCGATAACTCGGAAGGTAATTGAACCCATGCACTCACCTGAGACATATAAGTTGCGCCAGCGTGGAGATAGTAGGGCAAAGGTTATCCCCCTTCTATTGGGAATAGGACTTCACTGCTATCCTGAATAAACCGTGGGCAGAGCGCTGATTATCCTGGCGTTTTTGTGGCTGATTGCCTTAGGGGGCTTTTTGGTATTGCGCCAAACCCCCAAAACTTCTCCGCTCTGGGGCCTGCGGGACTTTTTCTGGATGCTTTTGCAGGCCCTCAGCGTGGTCAGCCTGCTGGCCCTTGTAGCCCTCGTCACCGGCATTATCAGCATTCAACGTAACCCTTTTGCACCGGGAAACTAGTTGTATGCGCATTGCCATTCTGTCGGACATCCACGGCAATCTACCGGCGCTCGAGGCCGTTCTGACGGACTTGAAAGAGACTCGAGTGCACCTGGTCGTGGTCAATGGCGACCTCGTTAACCGGGGGCCTTCCAACCGCGAGGTGCTGGAACGGCTTCTGAATCTGTCCTCTTCCAGACAAGGCCGCGCCCTGGCCCCCCAGGGTTTCTGGTTTACCCTGGGCAACCACGACGACCTGCTGGTCAAATGGGCCCAGCGTGACCCCTCGCTGGCCGCGCTCTACAACGACCCCCTGTTCGAGCCGACCGCCTGGTCGGTAGCCCAGCTCCCGCAAACCCACCTGGACTGGCTCAACAACCTGCCCTTTCAGGTGGTCATAGGTGAAATGCCCCAGCAGGTTTACGGGTTGGACAAAGCCGAGGGCATTGGTGAAAGGGTGCTGGTACGCGTCACCCACGGCTCACCGCGTCACTACCGGGAAGGTTACGACGAGCACCAGACCCTGAGCACCCTGACCGAAATTAGCGAGGACTACCCGGCCCGACTGCTGGTTGGCTCGCACACCCACCGCCCGTTTATGTACCAGCTGGGCGAGGCCCTGGTGCTGAACAGCGGGGCAGTCGGGGCCCCTTTCAATGGCGATGTGCGGGCGCAGTACGTGGTGCTGGAAGTCGGAGACAATCACGTGCAGGTCGACTTCCGACAGATTCCCTACAACCTCCAGGCGGCTCTGCAAGCCTACTACGATTCAGGTCTGATGGAGCAGGGAGGTCTGGGGGCCGACATTTTCTACCACGAGACCCGCACCGCACGTTCTTTGCTGATGAACTTCTGGCACTGGGCCGAGGCCCACACACGCCCCCGCGACTGGGATTCCTGGCGGCTTTATCAGGCGACCCACCCCGAGCGCTTCCTGCTGTAGGCTTTAGGCATGGCCTCCCCCGAACGCATCCGCGAGTTTGTGATGGCTGCACACGGCGATTTGAACAAGGTGCAGGCCCTGCTGGAAGAATCGCCTGAACTCGTAAACCTGGCCCACGAATGGCGGCCCGGCGATACCGAGACGGCCATCCAGGGCGCGGCCCACACCGGCCAGAGGGCCATCGTGATGTACTTACTTTCTAAAGGGGCCCCCCTGGAAATTGCTACCGCGGCCATGCTGGGCGACCTGAAGCTCGTGCGGGAGATGCTCCGGGAAAACCCGGCCCTGGCCCAGCACAAAAGCGCCCACGGCATTCCCCTGCTACCCCATGCCGCTCTTTCAGGCACGAGGGAGATGCTCGAGCTGGTCTGGATTCATGGAGCCAGGGAAGGCAGCAGCATGGCCCTTGGGCTGGCAGTGGCTCGAGGCTACAGCGATGCCGTGCACTGGCTGCTGGAAAACGCCAATCCTGACCTGAGCTGGCAGAACTTCCAGGGCAAAACCCTGCTGCAACTCGCCCTCGAGGGCGGCCACACCGCCATTGCCGACCTCCTGCGGCAACACGGAGCCTAGCTATGGAAAACCTGCACAACTTTCTGGCCACAGCCCGCACGGTAGCAGTGCTGGGCGCTCACCCCAACCCCAGCAAGGCTGCTTTCTACGTCCCCGACTATCTTGGACGCAAAGGTTACGAGTTGTTTCCGGTGAATCCGCTCTACGCCGGGCAAGAACTCTGGGGCCGAAAGGTTGTTAGCAGCCTGACCGATTTGAGCGAAGCCATAGACATCGTGAACGTGTTCCGACGCAGTGAGGCCCTGCCCGATCATATCGAAGAAATTTTGGCCGCTAAACCCAGGCTGGTCTGGCTGCAATCGGGCATCTCGAACGATGAGTTTGCCCAAACCCTGCGGCAGGCCGGTATTCAGGTGGTGCAGGATCGGTGCTTGATGGTGGTCCATCGGCAACTCCTGGGCTGAAGAACCCGGCTACAGGCCCCGAGCAACCTCGAGAGCCCCTGGCCTCCGATTGGGCCACCCATGCACAGCAACCTGCTTACCTGGTATCAAATCCACCAGCGCAAGCTGCCGTGGCGTAAAGAAAAAGACCCCTACAGGATTCTTTTGTCGGAGGTGTTGTTGCAGCAAACCAGGGTCGAGCAGGCCATCCCCTATTATCAGCGGTTCTTGCAGCAATTCCCTACCCTCAAAGACCTGGCCGAGGCCGACCAGGAGGCCGTGCTCAAAGCCTGGCAGGGCTGCGGTTACTACGCCCGGGCCCGCAACCTGCACAAGCTAGCCCAGCAGATCGTCTCCAGCGGCAGGCCAATTCCCAGGTCGCTGGCCGAGTTGCAGGCCTTGCCCGGTATTGGTCCTTATACCGCTGCCGCCGTAGCTTCGATTGCTTTTGGCGCGCCGGTCGCAGCAGTAGATGGCAATGTGCGGCGGGTTCTGTCGCGCCTGTATGCCTGGGAAAATCCAACCCCGAAGCAAGTGCAGGAAGCCGCCGATACCCTCATGGCCGAGCTGGTGTACTGGGGTGGGGATGTGAATGCACAAACTGGCTCCCTGCCTGGCGACTGGAACCAGGCCCTGATGGAGCTAGGTGCTACGATTTGCACCCCCCAAAACCCAAGCTGCGGCGGCTGCCCAGTAGCCCCGTTCTGTCGAGGAAAGAACCACCCCGAGCGCTATCCTGCCACCAAAGTGCGCAAGCAGAAAAACCTCGAGGTCGTCGCGCTGGTCTTGCAGGGGCCAGACGGAATCCATCTGGAACTGCGCCAGGATCGCGTTTTGGGTGGACTGTGGGGTTTCCCGATGGAGGAGGGCCAGGGGGCCTTGGAGCGCTTACTGGCCCGCTTCGGGCTGGATTCCGCCGAGTTAGTGGGGACGGTGCGTCACGACTTCACCCACCGCAAGCTCAATGTCCAGGTTTACAAGGCTCGCTGGGAAGCCAGGGAAAACCCCCTTCAACGCCCCCTATCCAGGCTGGATCAAAAGATACTCGAGCTGGTCAACTCCCAGCAGGCGCCTCTTTGGTAGAGCTGTATGCCGAGCCCAGGGCTTCCGCCAGACGCAAACCCTCTCGGGCCATCTGGGCATACGTACCCTGCCCCAGTACACACAGGCCCAGCCCATACAAGCCTTCCAGACGGCGCAAGCGGAAGGAGGCCGCGTCCCATTCCCCTTCGGCGAACACCTGATACTCCACCCGATAGCCGGGGGTTCCATCCTGCTCGCCCACCTCGGCCTGAAGGGTGGTGAAGGTAAAACCAAGCTGTTGGAGGTGCTGGTAAAGCTCGGGATAGGCCACCTCCGACAGCCGCCCGGCTTCCTCGGCCACTTGGCCGATGTAGAGCCTGGGCAATAGAAAACTCCCCACCGCCAGCACCACGTGGGGAGCGGTTTTGCGTGGCCCCTCCCAGCTTTCGATGCCCACCACCCTTTGGCCCTCCAATAGCAGACGGGTCACGGAAAGTTGTAGGAGGTGAATCTGGGGCTGGTGTTCTAGTCGGTACTTAGCCCGGCTGTGCAAGGCCCAGCCCTTTAGACCGTCCTGGCCCACCTCGGCCAGCAATGAGCCTGGAGGAAAGGGGGGGTAGACCGGGGTGAAGGGTAGAAAAACCGTGTCCAGGCTGGTTGTAACCAGCCCCACCCGCAGACCTTTTTTTGCCAGGGCGTAGGCCGCCTCGCTACCGGTAAAACCCGCACCCACAATAAGCACGTCGTAGTCCACGTATTCCATCTTACGTGGAAGGCTGGGCCAGGAGAAAAGCGCCGGGAGGGCGGGCTCATCTTTCTTATTGATATTGCAATATCAATAGCGATATGCGCTATCTGAGCCTTTTACTTCTGCTAATCAGCCTGGCCCAGGCCCAGAGCCTCAAGGTGGCCGCCACTACTACGGTCATCGCCGAACTGGTGCGGGAAGTAGGGGGAGCGAGGGTTCGGGTGGTCTCGGTGGTGCCGATGGGGGCCGACCCCCACAGCTTTGAGCCCCGGCCCTCCACCATCCAGGCCCTAAGTGGGGCCCGCATCCTCTTTGCCAACGGGATGAACCTCGAGGCCTTCCTGGGGCGCATCGTTCCCCAGCTCCCCAGGGGGGCCCAAGTGGTTCGATTGGCAGAGGGGTTGCCCAACCCGATCTGTTATTCGCAGGCCGATCGCGAGGCCCCCGGCGCCCATCTGCACGGCCCCTGCGACCCCCACCTGTGGCTCGACCCCGACCACGGCATCGCCTACGCCGAGCGCATCCGTGATGCCCTGGTGCGCCTCGATCCAGCAGGCCGCAGCGGGTACGACTCCAGGCTGGCCGACTTCACCGCTCGAGTCCGCGCCGCCGATGCCGAGGTGAAGGCATGTCTGACCCGCATCCCAGAGGCCAACCGCAAGGCGGTGGTGCAGCACGATGCCTACCGCTACGCGGGTCGGCACTACGGCATCAACTTTGTTGGCTCCATTGCTAACTTCTCGGGCCAGCAGCAGGGTACTCGAGCCTTTGCCAATTTGGCAACAGCCATGCGGGAACGCGGCGTGCAGGTGATCTTCTCCGAGCCGCAGTTTTCCCAACTCGAGGCCAGGGCCTTAGCCGAGGCCACTGGCGCGAGGGTCTTCACCTTGCACTCCGATGCCCTGACCCCGCAAGTGAATAGTTATGTGGAGCTGATCCGCAGCAACGGCAGGACGATGTGTGAGGCCTTCAAATAAAAAGATAAACCCCCCACAGGCCGCATCACTGCAACTGTGGGGATCGCTGGCTCCTCCATCGAATATGAAGAACGTGGCTTGGTCATCTTGTCAGATTATTGATAATGTTATATCAATTTCACTTGGAGGTAGCTCGATGAAAATGCTGACAGGATTGGTAGCGGCTGGAGTGTTGTTTGGAATACCTGTGTTGGCCGGGTCGGATAAGCACCCCGGGCACCTGGTGGTGGCCGATGGCAGAGTAGGCCAGCTACAGGTGATTGATTTAGAAAAAGGCCAGGTCATCGCGACTTTCTCGGTGCCAGGTCCGGCCAACGTCTACGCCACCGGCAACGGTATGTACGCCTTTGCGCTGCACCGCGAGCAGAACCGGGTGAGCGTGGTGTATGGCGGGCTGAACCTCGAGGATCACGGCGACCACAAAGACCTGGTGACGGAGGCCCCCTACATCCTGCACACCCTGACCACCGGCCCCAAGCCCACCCACTTCAAGACCCATGCCGGGGTGGTCACCATCTACAACGACGGCGACGGCACCGTTACTGTGCTGGAGGAAAAAGACCTGGGCCTGCGCCTGCGGATGAGCGAGATCGCTACCGGAGCCCCCGACCATGGAGCCCCAGCCTTCCTGGGGGGGTACGTGCTGGCTGGAAGCCTCAACCGCGGGGTGGTGGAGGTCTACAGCCGGCTGGGGCGCAGGGTGAGCACCATTGAAGGCTGCCCCCGGTTGCATGGCGAGGCCGTTCTGGGCAGCCGTGTGGCCTTCGGCTGCGCCGATGGAGTGCTGATCGTGGAGCAGCGGGGCCTGCAGTTCGTGGGGCGCAAGCTGCCCAACCCCGCCGGGGCGCCCGAACGGGCCCGGGTAGGCACGGTGGTGAGCCACAGCAAATACCCCTTCTTCATCGGCAACTTTGGCCAAGGGCTGGCCCGCATCGATAACCAGATTACCCCCTACCCCCTCCCGGCCAACCCGGTGCGCTTTGCTTTCGATAAGGATGGGCAACTGGTGGTGCTGACCGCCGACGGCAACCTGCACACCCTCGAGGCCGCCACCGGCAAGGTGATCAAGAGCCTCAAGGTCTCCGAGCCCATCACCGCCTCGGGCGAAGGCGCAGTACGGCCCGGCATGGCCCTGGCCGACGGCATGGCCTTCGTGACCCTGCCCGACAAAGGCGAGGTGTTGGAAATCGAGCTGGCCGACATGACCATCAAGCGCCGCTTCAACGTGGGCGGAACACCCGGCAGCGTAGCCTGGCTGTGGGTGGACGGGGTTAGGCACTAAGTGATAGCTGGATAAGTCCTGGCAGCAGAAGAAGCAGTTGAGTCTCAAGATCAGCGAGAAGGCAAGAGGGGCTTTCCCCTCTTGCCTTCTCTTGGCAGCCCTGGTTAATGGTGGTGCACCCCGCCCTCACCATGCACGTGCCCGTGCTCGAGTTCTCCCGGCTCGGCTGGGCGCACGGCATGAATGGTCAGGCGGTACTCGAGTTCCTTCCCCGCGTGCGGTGGGTTGGCATCCAGGATCACCCGCTCTCCTTCAATGCTGATGACACGGAACAACAGCGCCTCGCCGTTCGGGCCGTTGCCGCTGAAGCCTCCGCCCAACCGGGGCGCTTCGGGGAGGTCAGCGGCTTGGGCCTCGGTACGCAGGGCGGGGTCGTAGAAACCGTAGCCCTGCTCGGGCGGCAGAACCACCTTATGGCTGCCTGCCTCGAGGCCCAGCAGGGTCGCCTCGAGGCCCTTGGGCAGGTCGGGGGCGTGTCCCATCAGGATGGTTATAGGGTGATGGGGTTCGGTGCCTTCAACTTTAGCCCCACCCACCCAGAGCTCGTACTCAAACTTGACCACGCTATCGGCTGCAATCTTCATAGCAGTTCCTCCATTTGGGCCTAGCTTTGAGCGGCCAGGAAGGCTTCCTCCAAGGCCGCCTGGTCTACCTGGCGACCGATCACCACCAACTGGCTGAGGTCGGTGCTGGGGTTGTTGGTCAGGTCGAGGCTGAAAATCTCCCGCACCGACTGAAACAGCAGGTGTTGGTCGTAGCCGCGCACCGAGAGAAATCCCTTGGCCCGCAGCAGGTTGGCGGGGTCGGCGATCAAATAGTCGTAGATGAACGCACTTAATCTAGCGCGGTGCAGCGGGCGCCTGGCCCGCAGGGTAAGGGACTGGACGCTGCCATGTTGGTGTTGGTGGTAGGGCGGCTTCCACTCGAGGCCAAAGGCCTTTCGGTCCAGCAGGCTTTGGGGCTCTACCACCCCGCGCTGGGCGGTCTGAAACTGCCCCAGCGGGTTGATTAGCCCCAAGATGCGCTGGGCCTCGGCCAACTCCTCGGGGCTGGCCAGGTCGGTTTTGTTGAGCACCACATGGGAGGCGTAGGCCAGTTGCACCGCGCCCTCGGGGCCTTCGCGCAAGGTCTGCTCGAGGTTGCGGGCGTCCGCCACTCCCACAATGCCATCCAGCTCAAACTTGAGCCGGGCCATCGGGTCGAGCACGGTTTGGGCCACCGGCACCGGGTCAGCCAGCCCAGACAGTTCGATCAGGATGTATTCGGGCCGCTCGGGCCGCGACAGCATTTTGAACAGGGCCGCCATCAAGTCCTCGCGCCCCACACAACACAAGCAACCGTTGGACAGCTCGGCGATACCATCGGTGTCCACGTTCTCGATCAGACTGCCGTCAATGCCGGTCTCGCCGAATTCGTTGACGATGATCCCGAACTTCTTGGCCCCGCTCCGGATCAGGTGGTTGACCAGGGTGGTTTTTCCCGCACCCAAAAACCCTCCGATCAAGGTCACAGGTATGCGCTTTTGAAAACCCATCATGTCATTCCTTTGGGTTGCATTGGTTGCACAGGCCATAGACAAACACTGCCTGACCCTCGACCTCGAACCCCTCATGTGCCCAGACCAAGGGCGGTGAACCGCTGCCCAGGCAGTAGACCCGTCCGCAGCCGCGGCACTCAAAGTGGGCGTAGCATCCGCGCCCGGCCAACTCGTAACGGGTAACCCGACCGGGCATCTCGAGCCGCTCGAGGTAGCCCTCGGCCAGCAGCCCCTCGACCGTCCGATACAAGGTGGCGATGCCCACCTGCTCCACCTGCACGCGCAACTCGCCGATGCTCAGGGGGCGTTGCAAGCGAGCAAAAGCGGCCCGAACTCGCTGTCGCTGTAGAGTGTTCCTGAACATCAGACCAAAGTATAGCATTTATTGATAATCAATTATCACTTGAGGTAGTCTTTTTCGTTGGAGGAATGTAGTTACGACCATTCGACCCGCCACCCCGGCAGATATTCCAGTTTTGCACGAGATGCAGCACGAAGGCTGGACTCAAGACTATGTGGGTGTGGCTCCCGAGGTCTTTCTGGGCCGCATCGTTCCCCAGCTCGCCAGAAACGCCCAGGTCGTCCGGCTGGCCGAGGGGCTGCCCGAGCCCATCACGGTGTAAAGCGCTCGAAAGGGCCGTTGACGGGACTCACCTGCAAGCAATAGCATCAGTCGCTTGGTAAAAAGACCCAAACTTCCGGCCTGCCGAGATTGCAGTGAACCGCTCGGGATAAAAAACTCAGATTCACCCACGACAAATAGAGCGCCATTCTTGCCACGTGCCAAGCACCTAGACCCAAAGTGGTCTGGCCGAGCTTCTGGATTCGACGGGCCACCGAAGGGATGGGATGAAAGATGGTTTCCACCAGTTGCGTGCGGCTGTACTCGTCATCCTGATGCCGGTCTAGTACCTCTAAACCCTCTGCTAAGTCCTTTGGGGCGGCTCCGCGCGCAACGACTGCGGCATCGGCTTGAAAGACCGCAGGACGCGATACACTCGGCAAAACCAACACCCCCAAGAAGGCCCAGAGGGTGTTGTACAGACTGAAACTGACGATTGCGGCAACGCTACTTACGCCGCCTGCGGCAAGGTAAGCCAGAACAAAGCCAAGGCCATTCCAGACCAGTGCGCCTATGAGCCCAAGGTGTCTCGAGCCACGCTCAAGAATTATTTTTCGCCGCTCAACCTGTGCCTCAAAAGCTTTGGTAGGCAGATCGTCTTGCCAGCGTTCAGGCATAACAATCTTCGTGCGCCGGCCCAGACCTGCAAACCCGCCCGTAACATGACTGTACGGGCTTAGCAAAAATAGCACGCCGTTTTGCTGCTTGACCTTTATCCCTGCGATCAGCCTCGCCAGGCCTAGCTGTCCAGCCAATAACATCAGGTTGATAGCCATAAAAACAAACAGCGTCAGCCAAAACCCGCCTAGGCGGTCGGCGAAAAGCAGTGCAAGCGCAATGAACCCCAAGACCAGACCGTGAAGCGCGGCAGCTCGAAGCCAGTAGTTCAAGAATACGGGCAGGCGGGGCGTGTAGCGGCCATATTCTTTAGGAAGCACAAAGCCCCCAAAAAAATCAAAGGCCGCTTGTACCGCTCCATAGAGAAATACGAACACAACAAGCTGCCACAGATCGCCGAGTGCGCCGCTCGAGCTCGAGAGCAGACGCTGAGGCAAGGCAAAAACAAGGGCGAGACTGCTAAGTGTCACCCACATGCCCACACAACTCATGCCCAGGTAAAGGCGAGCCCTGGCATAACTCATATATGCGCTCTCGAGCGTGCTCTCAACGCTGCTGAACGTTGAACCAGAAGAGGATATACGGTTCATGGATCGATGGTATGAGAAAGGCATTGTATTGTTTTAGGTTTACCCTACGCTGTTTACTGGGGCAGTGAGTGCAGCAACAGCAGGTGCGTAAACACACCCTGGTAAAACCAGACAGCTTTTGCCCGAGCTTATAGCAACCCTCGAGTGTAAGTGCGCCCAAGGCAGTAAAGTGCGATCTTGGTTCAGTACGATTCGCATGTGGGGCTTGCAGTGGGCAGGAGCGATTTGACAAAACCCTTATTGATAATGCATTATCAGTTTGTGGTGAAGCCAGGTGCACGCAAACTAATCAGGATGGTCTCCACAGCCGGATCAGGGACATTCTTCGTCACCCGAAAGAACCGGCAAAATTCCGCAGAGAAACTCATCCTATCCAGATTTACCCCCAAGGTAAGGCGGCACGTCTTGCACGAGGAACAAAAACCATGAGAACCACACCCATCCCCGTCAGCATATTGGTTGGTTTTCTGGGCGCAGGGAAAACCACCCTGATCAACCACCTGCTCTCGAGCCAGCATGGCAAGCGCATCGCGGTGATCGTCAACGAGTTCGGCGAGGTCAACGTGGACTCGAGGCTGGTGCGCCACACCACCGAGAAGATGGTGGAGATGTCGAATGGCTGCATCTGCTGCACCCTGCGCGAAGACCTCCTCCACGAGCTGCGCGAGCTGTCCGAGATGGATTTGGACTACATCCTGATCGAGTCCACCGGCATTGGGGAGCCGCTCCCCATCGCCCAAACCTTCCACATGGAAGACCTGCCCGAGCGAGTGCGGCTGGACAGCATCATCACCGTGGTGGATGCCGAAGCCTTCTGGGATAACTGGAACCGCAAGGAGATTGTGGAAGACGAAGAGGGCAACCCGGTAGAGCAGCCCTTAGCCTCGCTGCTTTCCGACCAGCTCGAGTTCACCTCCATCGTGCTGCTCAACAAGGCCGATAGGGTAGACGAAGCCGCCCTAAGACGATTAGAGAGCTTCGTCCACGAGATGAACCCCTATGCCCAGATTCACCGCACCGTTAAGGGCCAGATCGAGCCGCAAAAACTGATCGGCACGGGTCTCTACAACTACGAACAGGGCATGGCTCACCCCGACTGGGAAGTCGAATGGAGCAAGCCCAGTTCCGAGGTCGAGGAGTACGGCTTCGAGAGCTTCGTCTACCGCAGCGAGGTCGGCTTCGACGCCGAGGCCTTCGAGCAGTTTTTGCACAGTTGGCCCAAGAACGTGGTGCGGGCCAAGGGCTGGGTCAAGTTTGTTAATCACGTGCCCGTAACGCTTTCGCAAGCGGGCAAGCAGATCGTACTCGAGCCGCGCATGGAGCCGCTGCACCAGCACCAGCTCGAGGCGCTCCCCGCCGAAGAACAAACCCGCTACCGCCAGTTGCTGGATGCGCTCAATCAAGAACCTACCGAACTGGTGTTTATCGGCCAGGGCATTTTGAAACAAAAACGGGTGCTCGAGAACCGCCTCAAGAACTGCCTCGCCCCGGTGAAGTCATAACGTTTCTCCATAACGGCACTGAATCAATCAGGGCGCATATATTCAAACGATTTATAGGCTTTTGGCTATGGGCTATCAGCTAATAGGAGCAACTTTGTGGAACATGTAGACGTGCTGGTGGTAGGGGCGGGCGCGGCGGGCGTGGGGATGGGGATCGCGCTCAAGAAACTGGTGGCCAACTTCGGTATCCTCGAGCGCCACAAGGTGGGTCACTCGTTTATGCAGTGGCCCAAAGAGACCCGCTTCATCACCCCCTCCTTTACCGCCAACGCCTTCAACCTGCCCGACCTCAACGCCATCACCCCCGATACTTCGCCCGCCTATTCGCTGGGCAAAGAGCACCCCAGCGGCGAGGAGTACGCCAAGTACCTCAAAGCCCTGGTGCGCCACTACGAGCTGCCCATCTCCGAAGGCGTGAGCGTGGAGCGGGTGGAAAAACTCGAGGATGAAGAAGGTTTTATCGTCCACACCAACGACGGTCAATTCCGCACCCGTTTTCTGATTTGGGCGGTGGGGGAGTTCCAGTTTCCCAAATATCTGATCGAGGGCTCGGAGAAGGGAATCCACTACGGCAGTGTCAGGAGTTGGCGCAAAATTAAGGGTGACAAGCAACTGGTGCTGGGCGGCTTCGAGTCGGGCATAGATGCCGCCTACAACCTGGCCCTGCTGGGCAAAGAAGTAATCGTGCTCGACCCTAAGGCTCCTTGGGAATCGCAAGAAGGCGAGCCCTCGGTGGATCTGGCCCCCTTCACCTTCGAGCGTCTGCTAAACGTGATGGACTCAAAGCGGGTCACCCTGGTGCAACTGGGTGTGGAGAAGGTTGAGAAGAAACGCGACCACTATCTGATACACCACAGTGAAGGAGCCATCCAGACCCCCAACCCGCCCATCGTGGCCACGGGCTTCAGCGGTGGCTTGGAACTGCTGGACGGCCTGTTCGAGATCGTTGAGGGCAAACCGCTGCTCTCCGAAAAGGACGAGTCCACTGCCGCCAAGGGTTTGTTTTTAGTCGGCCCCAAGGTCAACCACCTCGAGACCGCCTTCTGCTTCATCTACAAGTTCCGCGCCCGTTTTCCTGTGGTGGCCGAAGAGATTGGGCGGCGTCTGGGTCTGGACACCGCGCCGCTTGAGCTGTACCGCAAACGTGGCATGTGGGCCGACGACCTCGAGGCCTGTTGCACCAGCAGGTGTGCTTGCTAAGAAACCAGCAATGAGCGGTGAGTCGAAAGCCAATAGCTGAAAGCAACCTCGACAATCCCCTACCTTCCACCTCCTGAACCATGAGCAAACTTCCCGTTTCTCTCCACTGGCTGCAAGGCTTACTGCTGATCTCTGGGGCTTTTTTTGTCACCGTTTACCAAACCGGCTGGGCCCTGAGCGAAATTGGCAGCTGGTCCTTGGTGGTCTGGGCCGCTGCGATGGCGGTGGGGTTGATACAAACCTACTTGTTGTACCGCCTGGCCAAGGCTTTTCCCGAAAAAGCCGGTGGTACTGCGGTATATGCCCTCGAGTTGTTCCGAGGCCGGGCACAGGTGCTGGCCTTCTTATCCGGTTGGGGCTACTGGTTGGCCTGGACGCCGGCCACGGCCCTCAATAGCTATCTATGTGCGATTCTGATCGGCCATGCTTTCGCAATCCCACTTAATCCCATTCTGCTGGCCTTGGGCATCATGGCCCTGCTTTACCTGCTCAACTGGTTTGGACTGGGGCGGGTCATCCTGTCTTCATACCTGCTAGCCTTTTTGGTATTCATTCCCCTAGGGGTACTGGTCTGGCTGGCCTTTCAGACCCTCACCCCGCAGAAGCTGTTCCTAACCCTGAACCTTTCCCAGCCCATCGGTTTAGTAGATTTTCTCAAGTGGTTTTTTGTGATCGCCTGGACGGCTTATGGCCTCGAGATGATCAGCAGCGTGGTAAGCGAGACCAAGGGTAAAAGGACAAAACCGATGTTTGCCTGGGCCGCGCTCTGGAGCGTTCTGGCCTTTGTAGGTATACCCCTGCTGCTAGCCTTACTAACCGACTGGTCGGCCCTGAGCGAGGATCCCTTTACTTCACTGCAACCACTGCTTGTAACGCACCTGGGCCAAACCGGAACGGTCATGCTATACCTGTTTTTGGTAGCAGCCTTGGTCTACAGTGCGCTGGCCATCTTGATCCCAAGCACCCGCACTATCTACCAGATGAGCCGGGATGGGCTGCTGCCACCCTACTTCGCCAGCGTCAACCGTTTTGGCAGCCCACAGGGTTCGTTGGTACTGGACATCATCCTAAACACAGGTTTGCTCCTGATTTTCGGCTCGAGCCTGATCTCGATTCTGGCGGTGGCTAACGTGGGTTATATGGTGGTATTCGTGCTGTTGCCGCTGGCCTACGCCTTATTCTTACGCCGGAGCGGATCGGTTTCGGTTCTCAGCTGGTTGCCGATAGGCGGGCTATTGGGTCTAAACCTGACGGTGCTTTTGGTGGGTGGGGCCGCTTGGGGAGCGTTTGTCTTCGGTGTGGGCTGGTTACTGGTGGGACTAGGCGTACCACTGTACTACCTAAATCGCAACCTCTGGAAACCCTCCTTGGCAGAAAAACCCTTGTGAGCCCGCCCAAGCCAGTGCAGTGTACCCTGAGAGGCGCTCATTCCTCGAGGTAGGTGTACCCCACCAGCTCCCGTGCATACTGCTCCATGAAGGCTCCCTTCTCGGCGGGGGTCAGCTTTTTGGAGGAGCGCACCAGCTTTTCAACGGCCTCGGCCAGCTCGTCGTCCTCGTAGCCCATCTTCTCGATCACGCGCCGGGCTTTTTCGCCCAAAATGAAGCGCTCGATGTCGTAGCCATCCTCGTCCACGATTACGTGGGCCTCGCCAATGCGGCCAAAGAGGTTGTGACTCATACCCAGCACGTCCTGGTAGGCTCCGGTCAGAAAAACGCCAAGGTAGTAGGGCTCGCCAGGGCGAATCTCGTGCACCGGCAGGGTGTTGCGCACGTCGTGGGTATCTATAAAGCGGTCAAACTTGCCATCCGAGTCGCAGGTAATGTCCACCAGGGTGGCCTCGCGGGTAGGGCGCTCGTTCAGGCGCGAGAGCGGCACGATGGGAAACATCTGCTTGATGGCCCAGGAGTCGGGCAGACTCTGGAAAAGGCTGAAGTTGCAGACCAGCTTGTCGGCCAGCATCTTTTGCAAATCTTCCAGCTCGTCGGCGGGGTAGTCGAGCTCTAAGGCCAGCTTCAGGGTTTTACGGGCAATCTGGTAGAACAAGGCCTCGGCAGCGGCCCGGTCGCGCAACGAGATGAGGCCCAGGTCGTAGAGGTTCTGGATGGTGTCTTTGTTGGCAAAGGCGTCGTGGTAGACCTCACGGTAGTTCTTGGCCGAGATACTTTTGGCCAGGTCGAACATATCCTTGACCACCGGATGCGCATCTTTGGGTTGCTCGACTTTTTCTTCGCCAGGGGGGCGGATGGTGTCCACAACCTCCAGCACCAGCACGCTGTGGTAGGCGGTCACGGCCCGGCCCGACTCGGTAACCAGAATGGGGTGGGGTTCCCCGTGGCCGTCGCAGACTTCTTTGGTCACATAAACCAGATCCTCGGCGTATTCGTTTAGCGAGTAGTTGGCCGAGGCGTAAAAGGCGGTTTTGGAGCCGTCGTAGTCTACCGCCAACCCTCCCCCCAGGTTGAGGTAGCGCACCGGCGCGCCCAGCTTGCGTAACTGCACGTAGGTCTGGGCAATTTCACGCACGGCCTGCTTGATGCGGCGGATGTCGGTGACCTGGCTGCCGATATGGGAGTGCAGCATAGCGATGGTGCCCAGCATCCCGGCCTCGGCCAGGGTGTCCACTGCCTGAATGATCTCGGGTGTGGTGAAACCAAACTTGGCCGACTCGCCCCCCGACTCCTCCCACTGGCCCGAGCCCTTGGTTTTGAGTTTGTAGCGGACGCCAATATGGGGTTCTACCCCCAGCTCGGCGGCGATTCGGATGACCCGGCCCAGCTCGGCGAACTTCTCCAGGGTGATAATGACGTTCTTACCCAGTTTTTTGCCCATCAGGGCCAGCCGGATGAAGTCATCGTCTTTGAAGCCATTGCAGGCGATGATGGCCTCGGGGTGAAGGTCCTGGGCCAGAATCAGGGCTAGCTCGGCCTTAGAGCCAGCCTCGAGGCCATAAGCGTAGGGCTTACCGGCCCGGGCCAGGGTTTCGACCACCATGCGCCGCTGGTTGACCTTGACCGGATAGAGGCCCCGGTATTCACCATCAAAGTGATACTTTTTGATGGCCCGCCTGAAGGCTTCATTGAGTGCCTCGACACGGGCCTGAAGAATCTGGGGAAAACGCAGCATCACCGGCAGCGGGCGGCCCTCATCGCGCAGGTCCTGCACGATTTCATAGAGCGAGGCGCTAGGGCCCCCCTCACCCTCGGGGGTGACCTCGAGCTCGCCGTCCTCCCCTACCCGAAAAAACCCCGCCGCCCAGTGGGGGACGAGGTAGGTTTCTTCAGCATCCTTGGCGGTATAGCGTTTGAGCTTCTCCAACTTGAATCCGGGTCTCCTCGCACAGGCTACGGGCGGAATGTCAGGTGGCATTCACCGTGCACTGTCCAGAGGAAAGTGTAGGGCAAAACGCCGCTAGATGCTATAGCCAAAGGCCCTACCGGCCCAGCTCGAGCCATACCTCAACCGTTTGCCCCACCCCCAGGCCCTCGGCCCGGCGAACCCTGTCCTTGAGCGGGACGACGTACAGACCGTCCTTAGGCCACAACGAGGTCTTCCACTCGGTCTGGCCGATGCGCACCCTGGCCGGAATCATGCCCCAGCCGTAGGTCAAAAATCGCTCGGCGCTCTTGATGGCCTGGCTCTGCTCTTCGGGCACGGTCACGAAGTAGAACGGCGCGGGGCCGCGCCACTCCCAGATTTCACCGCTGAACTTCAGGCTCATCGGCGCCCTCTGGCATCCCAAGAAGGTCTGTGGCGGCCATGGCGTTGGCCGAGGTGCTGTCGCCGGTAACTGCGCGGCGGTGGTAGTCAATCTGGCCCAGGTGATAGGCCAGGTGGCTCGAGAACTGGAGCAAAGTGAGGCGGATCGAGAGCGGGGCATCGGCATACTGGACGGGAAAGGTTTGCCCGAGCCGATCTTCGGTTAGGTTTGCGAATCCGACCTCCACGCCCTGCTTAGCCCGTGATAGTTCTTGCCGGATTTCGCTACGAGGAACACCCCGTTTACTGAACTCCGCCGCCCGATCCCGCACGTATCCCGATCCACCCAGCACCGCGCCGAAGAAGTATTGCAGGCTACCCGATAGATGTAAGAACAGCGTGCCCGCCGGGTTGGGCAGGCCGGGCAGTTCTGCCCAGACGCTGGCGTCGTCGGGGTAGAGTTCGAGCTCGCGCTGCAGGGTGGCAATTTCGCGCAGGTAAAGAGCTTTTAAGTCCTCGAGCAGCATATTTCTCCTTTGGTGGGATCGAACATTACGCCCAGACTTCGGTTCGCCACAGACCCCAGATGGCCTTTTCCTCGACCTCCTCGCTCATCGCGTAGCCTATCGCCTTGAGGGCCAGTTTTATCTGCCCAACATGGTATCCCTCGTGCCAGAGCATGTGCTGAAGCAGCAGCACCGGGTGGTCGTAGGAAACGTTCTCGCCCTTCATGGCCTGGCCGGTATGCAGCCGATCCTTCACCGCCTTGCAAATCGCATTGGCACTCTGGTTCAGGGCCCGCTCGATGAGCCGGGGGTCGCGCTCGGCCAGCCTGTTTTCGCCGTCCTGGCAAAAGAGTGCGGCCAGACCCTGGGCAAACCCTGGGGCGGCCTGAGAAAGCCAGAACAACCGGGTCTGGTGAATGTGCGAAAACTGCTCCACAACCGACGGGCTGCCCTCGAGCACCTTAGCATCCAGGCCTTCCTCCGCCAGCGCGTGCAAGAGGTTGAGCAGGATGGTGTTGTTGCGACGGTACGAGTCCAGCAGGGCCTCCAAAACCGAATCGTTCATACCTAATCTCCTACATAACTTTATTTACGAATATGATTATAGCGTATTATGGCACAATCACTGGCAAATGACCCATCACCAAGTCTCGTACCGGGTCGAGAAGCAGTTTGAGGAAGCAAAAAAACACCTCCCATTGGGGAGGTGTTCGAGGCAGAGGGGGCAGGTTCTTACTTGACGAATAGCATCTCCCGATAGCTGGGCAGCGGCCAGTACTTGTCGGCCAGGATGCGCTCGAGAGTGTCGGCGGCCTTGCGCACCTCGGCCATGGCCGGCAGCACGTTATCGCGCATGTGATGGGCTTTCTCGTGCACCTCATCACCGCCGAGTTCGGCATTTTGGGCCTTGAGTTTCTCGAGGGCGTCTGAGAGGGCATCGGCGGCCTCCACCACCTGCTTGACGGTCCGTTCGGCCGCACGGGACTTCACCTCGATTTCGGAGAGTTCGGCCAGATAGCTCAGCGCACCTGGCAGAATCTGGGTCTGGGCAATCCACTCGGTGGTCTCGCCTTCGATGTTGACCTGCTTGAAATAGATGTCGTACATGATCTCCTGGCGGGCGTGAATCTCGCGTTCGTTGAGCACGCCCAGGCGACCAAACAGCGTGACGTTCTTTTCATCGGTGAAATGCTCAATGGCATCGATAGCGGTACGCAGGTTCAACAGCCCGCGCTTGGCCGCTTCCTTGTGCCAGGCTGCCGAGTAGCCATCGCCGTTGAAGATGATGCGCTTGTGCTTGGCATAAGCCTCTTTGATGGCCTCCAGGGCAGCCTGCTCAAAGCGCATCTTTTTCTTCATCTTGGCCTCAACCGAGTCCATTAGCGAATCAATGGCATCGGCAACGATGGTGTTGAGCACGGTGATGGGGAAGGAAATGCTCTGGCTGCTACCCACCGCACGGAACTCGAACTTGTTGCCAGTAAAGGCAAAGGGTGAGGTACGGTTGCGGTCGCCGGCGTGCTTGGGCAAGGGGGGCAGAACCGGGGTACCGAGCTCAAGCACACCCGCCTTCTTGCCCGAACCCCCTTTGCCACTGGCCAGGCGATCAAAAATATCGGTGAGCTGGTCTCCCAGGAAGATGGAGAGAATGGCCGGAGGGGCCTCGTTGGCACCCAGGCGGTGGTCGTTGGAGGCCGAAGCCACGCTGATGCGCAGCAGGTCTTGATGCGTATCCACGGCCTTGATGACAGCGGCGCAGAAGAAGAGGAACTGCAAGTTTTCGTGGGGTGTATCGCCCGGCTCCAAAAGGTTGATGCCTGTATCGGTGCCCATGCTCCAGTTACAGTGCTTTCCGGAGCCGTTGATGCCGGCAAAGGGCTTCTCGTGCAGCAGCGCCACCATACCGTAGCGCCGGGCAGTATTTTTGAGCACCTGCATGATGAGTTGCTGGTGGTCGGCGGCCAGGTTGGAAGGCTCGAAGATGGGAGCAATCTCGTACTGTCCGGGGGCTACCTCGTTGTGGCGGGTCTTGACCGGAATCCCTAGCGCGTAGAGCTGGTTTTCCACGTCGCTCATGAAGGAGAGCACCCTGTCCGGGATGGAGCCAAAGTAGTGATCCTCGAGTTCCTGGCCGCGCGGCGGCTTGGCTCCAAACAACGTGCGGCCGGTCATGACCAGATCCGGGCGGCGATAGTAAAACTCTTCATCAATCAGGAAGTACTCCTGCTCAGCTCCCAGGGTGGAGGAAACCTTGTTGGCCTCCACGCCAAAGTATTTGAGGGCCCGCTGGGCGCTCTTGTTAAGGGCCTCGATGGAGCGCAACAGGGGGGTTTTGAGATCGAGCGCCTCACCCGTCCAGCTGGCAAAAGCCGTAGGAATACATAGCGTGGCTCCGTTGGCATGGCGCATGATGAAAGCAGGAGATGTAGGATCCCAGGCGGTGTAACCCCGTGCCTCAAAGGTAGCCCGCAGTCCTCCCGAAGGGAACGAAGAAGCATCTGGCTCGGCCTGGATGAGTTCCTTACCGGTGAAGGAAGCAATCACCTTGCCCTCGGAGATGGGGGTATAGAAACTATCGTGTTTTTCTGCAGTGTAACCGGTCAGGGGATGGAACCAGTGGGTGTAGTGGGTGGCCCCTTTTTCCAGGGCCCACTTTTTCATGGCCAGTGCGATGGTATCAGCAATGCTGGGGTCGAGCGGGGTACCTTTTTCCATGGTGGCCTGAAGCGATTTCCAAACCGGCTTGGAAACCAGCTCGCGCAGCTCATCTATGTCCAGCACATCGCTCGCAAAAACCTCTCCAGCAATATCACTGGAAACCTGCCGCACATCCTTGAACCGCCAGTTGCGGGCCGCCGAGATGACATCAAAGTCGTGGTTCACATTGCCTCCGTGGGACGGTGTCGGGTCGTCGAGCATTACTTAGATGCATTCTACATCTAATGACTTTTTCTCTTGACGCTTACCCGAGCAACCGCTCGAGATAACACATTACCACAAACCAGCAAAAATCAACACTTGTATTCAATCAGAATAAGCAACTGTCATGAATTTTATGTACATTTTACATACTATGACGCCCTACCTTGGGACACACTGCAAAATCTTGACTTATATGCATTGTACATATATGCTTACTGTATATAAGATGCAATGAAAGGAGTGCGGCCGCATTGAACCGACGCAACAACGAAGAACAGCAATACCTGGATAGCTACGATCCTACCCGCTTCGACAGGCCCTCGGTCACGGTAGACGTGGTTATCCTGACCCTGCACGAAGGGCACCTGCAAGCCCTTCTGGTCAAGCGCAAGGAGCACCCCTATCTCAATTACTGGAGCCTGCCAGGTGGGTTTGTACAAGCCCACGAGTCGCTGGACGAAGCTGCCGCACGGGTGCTACGACAAAAAGTAGGGTTGGAGGGCATAGCAGGGCCCGGAAGAGAAGGGGCCAGCCGTCACCCCATCTACCTCGAGCAGCTCTACACCTTTGGCAATCCAGATCGCGACCCCCGAATGCGGGTCATCAGCGTGGCCTATTACGCACTGGTAGAGGCCAGCCACATACCCGAAGCAGGCGAGGAAACCGCCCTTTTTAAGCTGCGAATTCCGGAGGAAACAGGCGCTGTGGAGATTTTCGATAACAAACACAAAAAGTATTCACTGGCCTTCGACCACGCCGAAATTCTGGGGGTCGCCATCCGGCGCATTCGAGGAAAGCTGGGGTACACTCCCATCGGCTTCGAGTTGCTGCCGGAGCGCTTCACCCTGCGGCAACTACAAACCGTTCACGAGACCATCCTGCAAAAAAAGCTCAACAAAGACTCCTTTCGCCGCAAAATGCTGGCCTCGGGGATGCTCGAGGCCACCGGCGAACTCGAGCGGGGCATGGGGTTTCGTCCCGCCGAGCTGTATCGCTTCAGGAGAGAAGCATGAAAACCGCTGTGTTCATCGGGCGCTTCCAGCCACCCCACCAAGCCCACCTCGAGACCATCCAGCGCGCGCTGGCCCGCTATGACCGGCTGGTGCTGGTGCTGGGCAGTGCGCTGTGCTACCCTACCCCCAAAAACCCCTTCAGCGCCGAGGCGCGCGAGGCCATGATCCGGGCCGCCCTGAGGGAGGAAAACCCCGAGCTCGAGGCCCGGCTGCACTTCGTGGCCGTGCCCGACGACTTCTACGACGACCCTCGCTGGTTCCGCAGCGTGCGGGCGTCCATAGAGGCCATCACCGGCCCCGGGGCCCAGGTGGTCATCACCGGTTATCATAAGGACCAGAGCAGCTACTACCTGCACGGCTTCGGCGACTGGCCCTTCGAGCCCAGCGGGGTGGTGAGCCCCCTGAGCGCCACTGCTGTGCGCCAGCACTACTTTGCCAGCGACGAGGCCTGGAAGGCCATGGTGCCAAGGGCCGTGCGGCGCTACCTGGAGCCGTTTGCCCAGAGCCCTGAGTATGCCCGTCTGCAGGCCGAGTGGAAGACCATCCAGCACTACCGCGCCCTGGAGCGGCGCTACCCCTACCCCATCCTCCACGTGGCTGCCGACGCCACCGTGCTGGCCCAGGGCCAGGTGCTCCTGGTCGAACGGGCCGGGGCCCTGAGCCGGGGGGCCTGGGCCCTACCAGGGGGGTATGTGGAACCCCAGGAGACCCTGCTCGAGGCCGCCTTGCGCGAGCTGCGCGAAGAGACCGGTCTGGAGCTGGCCCCCGCCTGGCTCCACGCCACCAAGGCCTTCGACTATCCTGACCGCAGCCTGCGGGGCCGGGTCATCAGCTTCGGCCACCTTTTCGACCTGGGCCCCACCCCACCCCCCCCGGTGCAGGGCCGGGACGACGCAGGGCGGGCCTTCTGGCTGCCCCTGGACGAACTCCCCCAGCACCAGGCCCGCTTCTTCGAGGACCACTACCAGCAGATCCGCTGGTTTTTGGAAAGAAAGGAGCCTTTATGCAACCCCTCAACCCCCGCAACCTGATTCTCAACACCGACAGCTACAAGGCCAGCCACTTCGCCCAGTTTCCCAAGGGCATGACCTTCGGCTCTTGGTATATCGAGAGCCGGGGGGGTGAGTCTAACTTTGTGCGTTTTTTCGGGCTGCAAGCCTTCCTGATGGAGTACCTGGCCCAAGGGGTAAGCCCCCAGGACGTAGAGGAGGCCCAGGCGGTCTTCCAGGCCCACGGCCTGCCCTTCCCCTACGAGGGCTGGATGTACATCGCCCGGGAGCTGGAAGGCCGGCTGCCCATCCGCATCCGGGCTGTGCCGGAAGGCCTGGTGGTGCCGGTGCACAACCCTTTGGTCATCATCGAGAGCACCGATCCCAAGGTGCCCTGGCTGCCGGGCTGGCTCGAGACCGCCCTGCTGCGAGCAGTCTGGTACCCCACCACGGTCTGCACCATCTCCTGGGAGATTCGCAACCTGATCCGGGAGTACCTGGAAAAAACCGCCGACGACCCCGAGGCCGAGCTGCCCTTCAAGCTGCACGATTTCGGTGCTCGAGGGGTGAGCAGCCTGGAGAGCGCCGGCCTGGGTGGGATGGCCCACCTGGTCAACTTCCAGGGCACCGACACCGTGACCGCCCTGATCTATGCCCGCAACTACTACGGCGCCCAGATGGCCGGCTACAGCATCCCGGCCATGGAACACAGTACCGTGACCAGCTTCGGGCGTGAGGGCGAGGCCCAGGCCTACCGCCAGATGATCGAGACCTTCGGCCAGCCGGGGGCCTTGTTCGCCATGGTGGTGGACTCCTACAACCGCGAGCAGGCCGTGGGCCAGATCATCGGTCAGGAGCTGCGCGACCGGATCGTGCGCTCCGGGGCCACCGCGGTCATCCGCCCCGACTCCGGCGACCCCCCTTACGTGGTGCTGCGCACCGTGCAGACCCTCGAGGCCCACTTCGGCGCCACCCTCAACCGGAAGGGCTACAAGGTGCTCAACGGGGTGCGGGTCATCCAGGGCGACGGCATCAACAAGCACACCATCGGCAAGATTCTCTTTTTGCTGGAGCAGTGGGGCTACAGCGCCTCCAACGTAGCCTTTGGCATGGGGGGGGCCCTTTTGCAACACCCCCACCGCGATACCCAGAAGTTCGCCCAAAAGCTGCACCTGGTCACGGTGGACGGCCAGACCTACGGGGTGAGCAAAAGCCCCATCGACGACCATGGCAAGGCCAGCAAGAAAGGCCGACTGGACGTCATCCAAGACGAGCGCGGCATCCGCACGGTGGAACTGGAAGGCCCCACCCCTCATCCTAAGAGCATCCTGCAAACCGTCTTCGAAAACGGGGCCATTCTAAAGCGCTATACCTGGGAAGAGGTGCGGGCCAACGGCTAGACGAAGGCCACCCCCGGGCCAGCCCAAGGGAGGCCGAACAGGTGGGCCCAGGTGGCCCCCAGGTCGGCAAAGGTGGCCCGGGTGCCCAGGTCCCGGCCTGCCAGCCCTGGCCCCACCGCCAGCAGCATCCCGTACTCGCGGGTGTGGTCGGTGCCGCGGAAGGTGGGGTCGTTGCCGTGGTCGGAAACGATGAAGAGGTAGTCCTCCGGGCCTAAAGCGGCCAGCAGCTCCGGCAGGCGGGCATCGAAGTCGGCCAGGGCCTGGGCGTAGCCCTCCGGGTTGCGGCGGTGGCCGTATTTGGCGTCGAAGTCCACCAGGTTGGTAAAGATGAGGCCAAAGAAGCCTTCGCGCATCCGCTCCAGGGTACGCTCTAGGCCCTGGGCATTGTCGCCGGACTTCACCTCGAGGGTAAAGCCCCGGTGGGCGTAGATGTCGGGGATTTTGCCCACCCCCACCACCTCCAACCCTGCGGCCTTGATCGCATCCAGCACATTGGGGGGAGGCTCTAAGGCAAAGTCTTTGCGCAGGTCTTCCCGCCGGTAAAAGGCCCCCGGCGGGCCCTCGAAGGGACGGGCAATTACCCGGGCACAGGCCAGCGGCCCTACCAGCATCTCCCGCGCCACCTGGCACCAGTGGTAGAGGGTCTTTAGGGGAACCTTGCCGATGTGCGCCGCCACCTGAAAGACCGAGTCCGCCGAGGTGTACACGATGGGCCAACCGGTGCGCAGGTGTTCCTCGCCGTAGTCGCGGATGGCCTCGGTACCCGAGTAGGGCCGGTTGAGCAGATAGCCCTCTACGCCGATACGCTTACAGTAGGCCGCCAGAAATTCCTGTGGATAACCCTGTGGAAAAACCTGGAAGGCGTTTTCCAGTTGAATCCCCACAAACTCCCAGTGGCCGGTGGAGGTGTCCTTGCCGGGGTTGACCTCCACCATCCGGCCAAAAGCCCCTTTGGGCTCGGCCTCCTGAGGCAGGGTATGCACCCCCGGTACGTGGCCCAGCCCCAGTGCGGCCAGGTGGGGAAGCTGCAGGCCGGTCATGAGTACGGTGTGGTCGAGGGTATCGGCCCCCTCGTCGCCAAAGGTATGGGCGTCCGGCAGGTAGCCCAGCCCCACCGAGTCCAGCACGATGGTGGTGATCTTCATGCCCCCAGCATACCGGAGCACACGAAACAGAAAGCGCTACGTTGCGCCAGGGCACATCGGCCCAACCTGCATAAGCTCTTAGCTAGCGACCCAGGGTAGCCGTACAGGTTCCCACGTCCTGGAGGTCGCTGATCTGACCATTGGCATCGGCGCGGAAGGACTGGAGGGTTCCCTTGAGACTTGTTGCATTGCTTTGCCGCTCGAAGCGGCAACGGAACCAGGTTCGGTGGCTTTCCGCGCCATCCGGGACAGTCATATCCAGTAAAGCGGCTCCGCTCTGGCTCATATAAAAGTAGGCCACCATGGTGTAGTCGTTCTTGAAGACCACAGTACCCTTGGGATCGCCATCACTGTCGCGTTCGGAGAGGGTGACGGTGCCAGCATCCTCCAGGTCTTTACCGCTCACGCTAAGCTGCCAGCGCTGCCCAACGGCCAGGCGGGGAGGCCAGGCAGCCTGAGGCTGCTGGGGCTGTACTGGCTGGCCAGCCTGAGCACCACGTGGGCTGGCCACGCAGGTTCCAATTTCCTCGGCATCGGCATTGGCAGTCCTGAACACATATAGCTTGCCCTGGATGGCCCCACTCCCGTTTTGTGGGTCGAAGCGACAGCGTGCCAGCGGATACCGGTCGCCGATGTTAAGGCGCAGGATGTTGTCTTGCTGAAAGAACAGCGCCTCGGTACGGCGGCTCCCCAGGGTGGCCGTCGCCTCGAAGTCGCCGTCGGCATCCTTCGGGCCCACCACCACCGTCCAATCTCCGGTCCACTGTCCACCCTGAATGCGCACCTGCCAGGTCTGGCCGGTGCTGATGGCCGGGGGCCAGGCACTTGCAGCAGCCGCCTGCGGTTGGGGCTGGGGGGTGCTGGCTGTGGGGGCCCGGTTCACCAGACCCGCCACGTTGGGGCCCACCAGGCCCCAGGCCAGGGCGATAGGGCGCATGAAGGCGGTACGGGAGTTCCCCTGCCCCGACACCCCCCGGGTGTGAACACCGATCAGTTCACCGTCCTGGTTGTAAATACCACCCCCCGAGTTGCCCGGGCCGGTCTGGGCATCGTGCTTGATCCATTGCTTGCCCCCGCTCTCCATGTCTTCGCCGGTAAAACCACCCACCACCCCGGTAGACAGGGTGATGGTGTTACCACCGGTCCCCTGAAATCCAAAAACATAGATGGGGTCGCCCACAATCAGCTTGTTGGAATCGCCAATAGGAATTGCCGGAAAGGTTGTGTTGCCGATGGGCTGGCCATTGGAGGTGCGGGTGATGCGCAAAATAGCCAGGTCGAGGTTGGGGTCGGTGGCCACCACATCGGCCTGGTAGCGCACCTCGGGGGGCTGATCTACAAAGCGAATGGTTCCCACGAATATACGCGGCGCAATGCGGCGGTTCTCGAGGTCGCCAATCACGTGGTAGTTGGTGAGGATGAAGCCCTGCGGGCTAATCAGGGTGCCCGAACCCACGCTGGCCGAGTTGTTGCCGGTGGGGTAGGTGATAAACACCGTGGCTGCAATGATGCGCTCCCGCACCTCGCGTGGCAAGGATTGGGCCAGGGCAGCCCCCCCAACCCACATGACCAGCAAACAGACCAGGCTTATACGAGCCAAAGATTTCATGCAAACCTCCGCAGCCTAAAAGCGCATAGGGCGCTGTAGCTCAAAAGATAACGTATTCTGCGCTCAAACCCGGTTCATTTGCACCATCTGCTCTTGCGAGACTTCCCCAAGCGCACCTGGGGCAAGTACGCCGGTCGCAAAATCAAGAAGCCTGCACAAAACTTTCATATGCCTCAGCCAGGCCTCTGCTTACCTGAGAGCATGAGACTATGGATGATGGGTTGGGTGCTGGCCGCAATGGCATTGGCCCAGACCGGGCTCAGCCCGGCCACGGGGGGCAGTTTCCGGCTACAGGTACGCGGATACGATCTGGGCAAGCTGCCTGCAGCACGCCAGACTCGGGTGACGGGAGATATGTTCAAGGACTCGGCTCGAGTCAGCCTCCACTTTTTTGCCGAACCTGGCAGCAACCCTCCCCCCTATGCCCCCCGCATTCTTTCCATTGACCTCAAAGGGCCGCTCAAGCAGGGCCAGGTCTACCGGGTGGGCGACCCGCTGAACCCCCAGGTTCGGGCCACCCTGAGCTATGTGGACGACCGCAACCCAGCTAACCGCAAAAGCTGGGGTGGTAGCGGAAGTGTAACCCTCACAGCCCTTAGCAACACCGGCCTCACCTTGCAGGGCACCAGCATCCAGATGAACAGTCCCAGACATGGCAACTTTGTGATGAGTTTTGTAATAAAAGTAGACCGTCTGAGGCGCTAAAAAGCGGCCTAAGGCCCTCTGATATAGAGGGGGCCCTACCCGTTGCACACCCTGTACACCTATAACCCGCTAAGATAGGGGGTTGAGGTAGCTTATGGCGGTGACTTCACTAGCGCGTATCCCCAAAACCTCTATCCGGCAACAACTGGTACAGCTCTTTGCGGCTGCGCTAAAACCCCTTTACTGGTGGTATGAGCGACGCATTGAAGCCGAGGTGCGCCAGGGCCATGCCCCCAAACACCTGGGCATGATTCTTGATGGCAACCGCCGGTTTGCCAGGGAACTGGGTCTGGAAGGGCACGAGGGCCACGAGTTCGGGGTGCAAAAAGCCTACGAAGTCCTGGAGTGGTGCCTGGAACTCAAAATTCCCACCGTGACCATCTGGGTCTTCTCCACCGATAACTGGAGCCGCAGCCAGACCGAGATCGAAACCCTGATGAACCTGTTCGTACAGGAGGCCCGGCGCATGGCCCAAGACCCCCGCATCCACGCCAACGAGGTGCGGGTCAAGGTGATTGGGCGGCACGACCGCTTCCCCCCCAGGGTGCTCGAGGCCCTGGAGGAGCTGGAAAGGGCCACCGCCCACCACAACGGAATGCTTCTGAACATCGCCATGGGCTACGGCGGGCGGGAAGAGATTGTAGATGCGGTCAAGCAGTTGTTGCTCGAGGCCGCCCGAACCGGCAAGTCGCCGGAGGAGCTGGCCGCCGAGCTGGACATGGAGCACATCTCCGAGCGGCTCTATACCGCAGGGGTTCCCGACCCCGACTTCATCATCCGCACCTCGGGCGAGATTCGGCTCTCGGGCTTTTTGCTGTGGCAGGCTGCCTACAGCGAGTATTATTTCTTCGATGCTTTCTGGCCGGCCTTCCGCAAGGTGGACTTTTTGCGGGCGGTGCGCGACTACCAGAAGCGCGAACGCAGGTTTGGCCGCTAGAAAAGCAGCAAAACCAGCAAGGCCAGACCGCCCCCTGGCATTAGCCCCAGCGCCACGTACTGCCCCAGCCCTCGAGCCCCAAAGGACAGGGCGGTTTTGAACAAGGTGTTGCTCAACGCAGCCACCAGCACTGCCACCGCCCCCACCTGTAGCGGCAGCTCTCCACTAGCGCTTAACCGGGCCAGCGAGAGCGAGATGGCGTCCACATCGGCCACCCCCGAAAAGGCGCTGACCACGAACACCCCGGCGCTGCCAAAGACCTCGAGGCCCACCCTGGTCAACAGCTTCACCAGGGCATACACCCCAGCAAAGAGCAGCGCGCTTTGAAGCTGCAAGGGGTTTTCCAAAGAGGGCGGCTGAGCCTCCTTTGCATCACGCCGGGCCAGCCAGAAGGCCGCCATCAACCCCCAAAGCAACCACAACAGCAGGGGCAACCAGAGTTTTTGCAGCAATAAAGGGGTGGTAAGGGCACACCAAACCAGAATTCGCCCCAGCATCATCTGCGAGGCCAGTACCGCCCCGCTGGCCCAGAGCAGGTTTTGGCTGGGGTTAGCCCGGCTCTGGGCCACCATCGAAAGGGTTACCGCGGTAGATGAAACCAGGCCCCCCAGCAAAGCCGCGGCCCGCAAACCCCTGGAACCCAGCAGGCGCAAGGCCAGATAACCCACGAAGTTGACCCCCGCTACCAGCAAGACCACCTGCCAGATTTCGCGGGGGTTCCACACCCCATAAGGGCCGTAGCTGGCATCGGGCAGCAATGGGTAGACCACGCCCAGCAATAGCGCCAGCAAGACCGCAGCCTCCACCTCGCCCCGCTGGATGCCCCCGGCGAAGGCGTGGAGTTCGTCGTGGAAGGCCAGAAAACCCAGCAGCAAGGCCCCGGCAAAGAGGGCTGGCAGCACCAGGCCCAGCCCACACAACACGCCTAGCACATACACGGTCAGGGCGGCCACCTGGCTGGTCGCATCGCGGCTGCTTTTGAGGGAGTACACCGCCAGCCCCGCCACTGCCACCAACCCCGCTGCCGGTAGCCACAGGCTTTGCCCAAGGGCACTAACCCCCCCGAGTAATCCCAGTAGGGTAAACGTTCGTACCCCCCCAATCGCCGAGCCCTGGCGCTCCACCTTGGCCCGCTCGCGCTCGAGGCCCACCGCAAACCCAATCAGGGTAGCGGCCAGCAAATGCCACAGCAGTTCTTGCACCTCTTTACGCTACTACTTTTACGGGAGGACAAAGCCCCTCATAGGGCTCCATCGAAACCGTGGGAGAGCGCCGGCTGGAAACCCAAACCAGCAACCATTCCTTTGGGCGTCTGGAGCGGGTGGCGCTGTACGTGCCCGACCTCGAGGTAGCCCTGGCCTGGTATCAGGGCTTGGGCTTGCAACTGCTATCCCCGAAGTCCCAGGGGGAGGCGGCTGAGGCGTTCGAGGTGGCCCGGCTCCATGGAAATATCTGGGTATGGGTCAGTGGGCCGAACCCGGAAGAGGAAGCATCGCCCGCACCGTCGTACCCGCGCCAGGACTACTTTCTATCCAGAAGCGACCCCCCAGGCGCTCGATGCGCTCACGCATGGAAACCAGACCCAGGTGGCCCGGATATTCGCGCTGGGGGTCGAAGCCTATCCCGTCGTCGCGTATCTCGAGCTGCGCGGTGCCGTTTTTTTGCTGCAAGCACAGGTGAACCCTGTTGGCTCTGGCGTGTCTGGCAATGTTGTTGAGGGCTTCCTGGGCTACGCGGTAGAGCGCTTCTTTGGCTTCCAGGCTCAGGGCAGGTTCAGAGCATAACTCGACCTCGAGGCGAAGACCGTGGCGCGCCCTGGCCGCTGCTACCTGTTTGGAAAGGGCAGCGACCAGTCCTTCCTGCTCGAGCGACTCCGGGCGCAGCTCGAAGATCAAAGCCCGCATCTCGGCAATAGCGGCCTCGGCCAGGTTCATCACAAAGTCCAGGGCCGCGGGGGCCTGTTCGGGGTTACGGGCCAGTTGGGTTTTGGCGGTACGCACCCCCAGCACGATGCCGTAGATGGCCTGTGAAACCGAGTCGTGCAGGTTACGGGCCAGCTTTTGACGCTCTTCCAGGGCGGCCTTCCCCTGGGCCTGGGCGTAAAGACGGGCGTTGCGGATGGCGATGGCGGCCCGCCGGGCCAGCGAGGTGTAAACCCGCTGCTCTTCGTGGCCCAGGGTGTTGGGGTGCAGGTTATCTATGCTGAAAACCCCAAATACCTCGCCGTTTAGACGGATGGGTATGTGCATGAAGGCCCGGATACCCTCGAGGTCGGTAATTGCTCGGGCCACGCGGTCGTCTTGGTAGGTATCCTGCACCACCACGGTCTCGCCACTCCGGGCTGCGTGGGCGATCAGGCCGTGCCCGGAATACTCGTTCATCACCTGCACGAACTGTGAGGTGAATCCCCGCTGGGCACGGGTGATAAGGCGCTGGTGGGTTTCATCCCAGATCAGGATGCAGCTTTTGTCTGCCCCTAGCAAATCCACGCATACGTCGACCAGAGCCTGCAAAACCTGATCGAGCTCGAGCGAAGCGTGTAGCTTTTCATCGGCCTGGTAGAGGGCTTCCAGTCGGCGCAGGGTCTGGCGGGTCTCGGTGAGGTCGTGGACAATCGCAGCACCATAGACCTGCCCCTCGATCTCCAGATACAGCACGGAATAGCGCACATAACGCCAGCTTCCATCTTTGCGCACAAAAGCAATCTCGAAGATGCCAGGTTGGGCATTGCGGTTCTGCCGGATGCGCTCCGCCACCCATTCGCGGTAGGGCGGGGCAATCCAGTCGAGTATATCCATCTGCATCAACTCTTCCCGGCTATACCCAAGCAGCTCCTGGGCCGCCCGGTTGGCATACACCAGCTTGCGCTCTAACGAGGCAATCAGGATGGCATCCCGGGTGGCCTCCAAGAAACCCGCCAGGGTTCTGGAGTCGAGCCGCTGCAAAAAGTCACTCAAGCCCGATCAGCCCCTCCTTGATGGCGAACAGGGCGGCCTGGGTGCGCGAGGACAGGCCAAGTTTGGAAAGCAGGTTGGAGACGTGAGTCTTGACGGTTAGCTCGGACAGGTTGAGCTGCTGGGCGATGCGCTTGTTGGACAGCCCACGCCCCACCAGCCGCAAAATTTCAGTCTCTCGAGGGGTCAGGGCTTCCCGCATATCGGCAGTGCGTAGTTCCCTGGCCAGCCGCCTGGCAGCCTCGGGGTGCAGCCGTACCTCGCCCCGACCTGCGGCATGGATGGCCTCTACCAGCTCTTCGGGATGGGTGTCCTTGAGCAAATACCCGGTAGCGCCCGCGTGAATGGCCTCGGTCACCAGGCGATCGTCCAGCGCACTGGTCAGAACCAGCACCTCCACCTCGGGAAAGCGCGCCTTGATCTGGCGGGTCGCGCGCACCCCATCCATCACTGGCATCAGCAAATCCATCAACACCACATCCGGACGCAGTTGTGCCACCCGTTCCAGGGCTTCCTGCCCGTTTTCGGCCTCGCCCACCACATAGAGTCCCTCGTCGGTCGCCAGGAACATCCGTAACCCCTGGCGCACCACCGCATGGTCGTCCACCAGTAAAACCCCCAGGCTGGCCTTTGAACTGGGATGGCTCACGATCTCAGGGTACACCCTGGCTGTCAGGCTCACCAGAGACCTGGGTTTCTTTCGTCATGAACAGGGAAAATTCGTCTCCAGCCCAGGCCCGCAGGCTTTTTGAGGGCTAAAGACCCTTGCCCTTTGGCGCCAGCCGGCGGATAAGATACCTATTGTGCAAATCGGTTCTCCCAACACCCAAATTCCCATCCTGGGCCCGGCCCGCTTCCAGAGCCCTCTGCAAAGTCAGCGGGATGTGTTTGTGGAAGAGCACAGCCGGGTACTGCTGGCTTCCATGCTGGATGAGCTGCAAGACCCACCCGCAACCTTCGAGCTGGCTGGGCCCCGCCGCACTATTTTTTTCAATCCCGCTGAAATTGCTTGTGGCATCGTGACCTGTGGCGGGCTATGCCCCGGCTTGAACGACGTGATTCGTTCGGTGGTGATGACCCTTAGTTACAGCTATGGAGTGAAGCACATTTATGGGTTCCGCTACGGCTACGCCGGATTAGCAGCCAGCCAGGGAATCGAACCCCTGCTCCTGACCCCGGAAATGGTACAAGACATCCACGACGATGGCGGCACCTTGCTGGGTTCCTCGAGGGGCCCCCAGGAGCCATCCGACATGATCGAGCGCCTACAGCAACTGGGGGTGCAAATTCTGTTTGCGGTAGGCGGAGATGGCACCCTGCGAGGGGCCTCGGCCCTGGTTCAGGAGCTCCAGAAGCGAAACCTGCCCATCAGTGTAATTGGCATACCCAAAACCATCGACAACGACATCGAGTGGATCGAGCGCAGCTTTGGGGTGGCGACCGCCGTCGAAGAGGCGACCAGGGCGCTGGAAGCCGCCCACGCCGAGGCCCGGGGCGCCTACAACGGCATCGGGCTGGTCAAGCTGATGGGCCGCCACAGCGGTTTCATCACCGCGCACGCCACCCTGGCCAACGCCGACGTGAATTTCTGCCTGATTCCCGAAGTGCCCTTCAGCCTCGAGGGCTTCTTGAAGGCCCTCGAGGAACGCCTTCTGACCCGCCACCATGCGGTCATTGCCCTGGCCGAAGGTGCAGGTCAGGACTTAATCGAAGGGGAAACCGTGAAAGATGCCTCGGGCAACGTCAAGCTCAAAGACATTGGACTGTTCCTCAAGGAGGCTATTGGCCGGCATTTCGACCGTAAGGGCCTGGAAACCACCATCAAGTACATTGACCCCAGCTACATCATCCGTAGCGTATCGGCCAACGCCGTGGACTCGGAGTACTGCCTGGCCCTGGGACAGCATGCCGTCCATGCGGGCATGAGCGGGCGCACCGACATGATGGTGGGCTACTGGAATCAGCACTTTACCCATGTACCCATCAAGATGGCCACCGAAAAGCGCAAGCAAATTGACCCCCGAAGCGAGCTCTGGCAGCAGGTGCTGGGCGCCACCGGGCAGCCCAGGGGGATGTAGTGCACTCGCATTAGAGCGTTTCTCGGAAAGAATCCCGCACTCCAGAAAGCTATAAGGCTGTGCAGGACTCGTTTTTTGCCGCTGACCTCGGCGGGCAAAATAGAGGGAGCCGCGATAAAAATGTCGGCAGCGGGTTTGGGGGGGACTATCTCGCATTTCAACTGTAGAGACACTTATCGCCTCTATCCATGCGCATCAAGACGTGTATTTCGGGATGCTCCCTACACAGATATCCGTCAGACCTCATTGAAAAAGATAATCATCCAAACTGAAGAGCTACAGTGGCCTGGTTGCGCCGTGCGCGGCGCAACTTGAATCCTAGAGCACACCCCACCCCTCACTACGGTTGGCGAAACAGGCATCTCCTTTCAGTAGGCGAAACAGCGTATCCCTTCCAAGGGGCGGTATCGCCCTCCGCTACGCGGATAGCTTCGGTCGGTTTAGTTTGGCGCCATCCGGCGACGAACTAATCGAATCTGGTATCAGACCATACAATGCTCGTCCAAGTTCACGATCAGGGCCTCGAGGCCAGATTCAAGACCACGACCCCAACAATAATCAGCCCGATGCCCAGGGCAATTGCGGGGTTCATGGGCTCTTTGAGCACCAGCCAGCCCAGCAGGGCTATCAGGGCGGTACCCAGCCCCGACCAGACCGCATAAGCAGTATTGAGCGGGATGGTTTTGAGGGTCAGGCTCAGAAAATAGAAAGCCAACCCATAACCCAATACCACCACCACCGAAGGCAGCAGCCTGGTAAAGCCCTGTGAGGCCTTGAGCGCAGTGGAGCCAACTACCTCAGAGACAATTGCAATCAAAAGCAGCCACCAACCGTTCATCCTTTCACCTTCCTGGGGTTATCTATACATGATTCAGGGCGCTTGCCTTTGCAGATCGCCGTTACCCTGGACCAGACCATATCCGGCTTCTGTGTACAATACGCAATAATGATTCGCATCTTACTTGCCGACGACCATGCGTTGTTTCGCCAGGGGCTCAAGAGCCTCCTGGAGGCTGAGCCCGACTTCAAGGTCATGGGGGAAGCCAAAGACGGGCGGGAAGCCCTGCGCCACGCCCTCGAGGCCCATCCCGACATTATCCTGATGGACATCCAGATGCCCGGCCTGGATGGCGTTCAGGCCACCCAGGAAATCCTGAAAGAATGGCCCCAGGGTAAGGTCATCATGCTCACCATGTACCGCCAGGATGGCTACGTCTTCGAGGCGGTCAAGGCCGGGGCTCGGGGCTATATGCTAAAAGATGCCGACGCCAAGGATCTGCTGGAGGCCATTCGCCGGGTTTATCAGGGCGAGGTTCTGCTCGATGCCGAGATGGCCGAGCAAATCATCCAGGACTTCAAAGCCAAACAAGACACCACCCCCAAAGAGCACGCCGAACTCTCCGAGCGCGAGGTGCAGATTCTTAGATTGGTGGCCCAGGGCTACACCAACCTCGAGATTGCCTCCGAACTGTCGCTCTCGGAAAAAACCGTGCGCAACCGTCTATCAGACATCTTTCAAAAGCTCCATCTCAACAACCGCACCCAGGCCGCGCTCTACGCCCTTCGCGAAGGTCTGGCGGAAAAGAGCGACGAGCAGTAGACCATCACCCCCACCGGCCTTTAGACCAAGCCCGCTGGGTGTCTCGCTATCCAGGAGAAGCCAAGCCTGTATCATCAAAATCCAATGAGCGACCTTGCTACCAAGATCACCCTCGACCCCGTAGCGCTGCTTGGAGAAATCGCTGAAATCAGCGGCGACGGCGCCCGTGGGGCCTGGGTAGCCCAGCAGTTGAAGGTCCAGGGACTTCAACCGCACACCGACGAACTGGGTAACGTCTGGGCGGGCAGCGGCCCGACCCTGCTGGTTGCCCACCTGGACACCGTGCTCACCCCTGCGCCCCTGAAGCGGGAGAAAGGCCGCTGGTATGGCCCCGCAGTGGGCGACAACTCCTCGGGGGTAGCGGTCTTGATAGCACTGGCCGCTGAGCTGGTAACCTTGGGCTGCACGGTGGCTTTTAGTGTGGGTGAGGAGGGGTTGGGCAATCTGCGCGGTGCTCGGCATCTGGTCAAGCAGCTACAACCCAAGCAGATGGTTGCGGTGGACGGCTACCTACCAGGCATTGTAAGTCGCTCGGCTGGCTCACACCGCATGCGAGCCCGTTTTCTGGGCCCCGGCGGCCATGCCTGGGGCGACCGCGAGGCCCCCTCGCCGGTGCCAGCGCTGGGTCAGGCGCTAACCCAGATGTATGCCCTCGAGCGTTCCAGCGACACCAGCCTGAATGTGGGCAAGCTGTGGGGTGGCGAGGCCATTAACGCTATCCCGCAGGAGGTGGGTTTCGAGCTGGATTTGCGCGCACTGGAGGCCCCGGTACTGGGCTCAATAGCCCTCCAGGTGCGGGAAATATTGATGGAAGCGGCCCGCCGATTCAGCGTTCGGCTGGAAATCGAAGTCCTGGGTGAGCGTCCGGCGGGCCAAACCGCAACCCCGGCCATGCTGGAAGCAGCCCGCAAGGCCTTTCTGGAAGTGGGCCTCGAGGCCCAGTTCACGGCTGGCTCCACCGATGCTTCGGCAGGCGTGGAGGTCGGCATTCCAGCCATCACCCTGAGCGTCTACCGGGGCGGCGGGGCCCATACCCCCGAAGAATGGGTTGAGCCCGAATCCCTGGGGCTGGGCCTCCGGGCCCTCCACAGCTTTGTGCGGCAACTCCTCCAAACATAACGCTCTTGTAACGAAACCTGGATTACCCTCGGCACACGAGGGAACCGTGTCGAAGAGCCGAACCTATTTATTGCAATTGTGGCAAGACCAGTCCGGCCTTTGGGCCGTGCTCAAGGACGAGCAGTGTGGACAGCTCTACCAGTTTGAGAGCCTCGAGGCCCTGACCCACTTTCTATCGCAAATCGAGGACGACTCCCTGCCCAAGCCCCCCGATGCCAGCGGTACAGCGATGGGCCTGGAATGATACCGGAATTCAAAAAGATAGTCATTCAAACCAAAAACCAGAGGTCTGGTGGTGCCGCGCGCGGCGCAACTTGAATCCTTGAGTACACCCCACCCCTCCGGTCGGCGAAACAAGCGTATCCCTTCGGTCGGCGAAAATAGCGTCTCCGCGAAGAAAGCGTATCGCTTCCAAGGGGCGGTATCGCCCTCCGCTACGCGGATAACTTCCAAGGGGCGGTATCGCCCTCCCATAAAGGGATCACTTCGGTCGGTCGCCCCTGCACCACGCCATGGCGCGGCGTGGGCGAGGCGGAGCCACCGTTCGGCGTCGAGCAAACCGACCAAGTTTGAAACCCAAACTAAAACTCGCGCAGCGGAGGGCGAAGCTGAGGGGCCAAAGGGCGCCGAACTGACCAAATCGGGTACAAGAGCCTAAGGGTGGGGCGGGATGTGCTCCAAACGATAGCCACTGGGATTCTTTGGAGTGGATGACCATCTCTTTGAATCTGGTATGGTGGGCACTCCGGCAACATGCGCCCGAATGTGCGATAGGATAGTGCGGTGCGTGTGGGTGTTTTGAACGGCTGGCTCTCCGACCGCTATTTACCTTTCTGGAAATCCTACTTGCAGGCGCTGGAGGTAGAAATCGTTCATCCCGTAGAGGCTTCTGTGGAGCTTCCCTTTCCTGGGCCGATCCGCCGGCTCCTGGCTCAGGTTTTCAGCCTGAAAAATCAGGGGGTGGATTTCTTGCTGCTACCGGATGCGCAGCTGGGCCTCGAGGCCGAGAGGGAGCGCTCTCCCTGGCTGGTGGGCCTGGAGGCAACCCTGGAGCAGCTCGTACCCGGTCTGCCCCCGGCCCTGGTGGTTCCCGCCGAGCTTTCACCAGAGGTGGTGGGGCTGGCCGCGAGAATTGGACAGCGCCTGACCCAGAACCCCATGCTTGCAAGGCGGGCCCTGGAACGTACCAAACACCAGCTCAGCCCCTCTTTTACAGCTCCCAGGCAGTCTGGTTCCCATCCGATTGGACTGGTAGCCCAACCGATGCTGCTCTGTGACCAGGCCTGGCTCGAGCCTCTGCGGGCTGGGTTTGGCGAGCAGGGTCTAAGCCTGTTCCTGGCCGACAGGCCTCCAGCCGAACTGCGCCAGGAAGGGGCTCATCTCGAACTGCAGCTGGAACTCCCCACCGACCTCGAGACCGCCGGTATGCACCGTTATCTCTCGAGGCTGGGCAGGGTCAGGGGATTGCTCTATGTGCATGACCCCGAGTACCTACCCCTGCCCACCCCACTGCGCAAGCTGCTCAAAAAAGCCCCGCCCCCCAAGCCCTGGCGGATGGTAGGCCTCGAGGATCCCTGGGATCGGGTTGCCAGCGCCCTAGCGAAAGACCTCGGCCTTTGATAAACTTGTTGTTCTGTGCCCATGCGGGGCTACTCAGGCCTGTCGGCCAGACCTCAGCCGCTCAAAACAGGAAAAAGCTTACGCTCCAAGACCGCCCGGAGGAATAAAGTGATGCAAATGCAGTCACCCCCGCAAGGCCCGCCCCCCAGAACTGACCAGTCAGTATTCGCCCCCCTGAGGGCGTTGATGCCCTATCTGAGGCGCTACGGTCCCCAGTATGGCTGGGGCATGCTGGCCGGGATTGCCTCGGTAGGGGTGGCGGCCCTCTCACCTTATTTCCTCCGCCATGCCATTGATGCCATCCGGGCTGGGGAGGCTTACCTGGTCTGGGTCTGGGGCATACTGGGTGCAGCCGTGGCCTCGGCTTTTTTCTCCTGGGCCAACCGCCAGCTGCTGGTCGTGGCCAGCCGCTACATCGAGCACGACCTGCGCATGGACCTTTTCAGGAAGGCCCTTTTTCTGGACAGCTATTTCTACAGCAAAAACCGCATCGGCGACCTGATGAACAAGTTCACCACCGACCTGGGCGCAGTGCGCGAGATGCTGGGGGGCGGTATCAACATGGGTAGCCGCCTGCTGATGTTTATTGTGTTTGCCATCGTGGCCATGTATCTGGTGAGCGTGCCGCTGGCCCTGGCCCTGTCGCTGGTCTTCCCGACTATTTTTGTCATCATGTACTACGTCCTGCGCCTGATTGACCGGCGCTACCGCGAAAGCCAGGAATCCTTCGACAAGATTTCCACCCGTGCACAGGAAAACTTTTCCGGTATCCGGGTGGTGAAGGGCTTCGCCCTGGAAGAGCGCGAACTCGAGTCGTTCCAGAGGCTTAACAAAGACTACATCGCCAAAAGCCTGGCCCTGACCCGGGTGGATGGCCCGGTACGGGCACTGATGGGCCTCTTGATGGGCTTTGCGGCCCTGATCGTGCTGTGGATGGGGGGTGGAATGGTCATCCGGGGCGAGATGACCGCCGGGCAGTTCGTGCAGTTCAATGCCTACCTGATGATGATGGGCTGGCCCATTGTGGGCCTGGGCTGGACGCTGACCATCTTTCAGCGGGGCTCTACGAGTTACAAGCGGCTCGAGGAGTTCTGGCACGAACCGGCTCGCATCACCAACCCGGAGCGGTTTTCCCTCTCTCCCAGCGCCTCCTTCCCTCAGGCCGAAGACCTCTCGGGCGAGGTCAAGTTTGAGAACGTCAGCCTGGAGCTGGGCGGGCGCAAGGTGCTGGACGGCATTACCCTGACCATCCCCGAGGGCACCACCCTGGGCATTACCGGGCGCACCGGAAGCGGCAAGACCCTCCTGGTCAGCCTGATCCCACGCATCCTGGACCCTACTGGGGGCCGGGTACTGGTCGGGGGCTACGATGCCAGAGAGCTACCGCTCTCTACCCTGCGCAGCGCCATCGGGATGGTTCCGCAAGAACCCTTTCTCTTCTCCGACACCCTGGCGGAAAACATCAGCTTTGGGCTTGCCCAAACCGATAAGGAAAGGATCGAGTGGGCCGCCAGACTGGCCGGAGTACACGACGACATCGTGGGTTTTCCCAAGGGCTACGATACCTCGTTGGGTGAGCGCGGGGTGACCCTTTCGGGCGGGCAACGCCAGCGCACCGCCCTGGCTCGAGCCCTGGCCCTCCGGCCCAAAATCCTGATTCTGGACGATGCCATGAGCGCTGTGGATACCGAGACCGAGTCGCGGATTCTCTCCGGCCTCAAGAGCGTGCTGGGTCAGCAGACCACCCTCCTGATCGGGCACCGAACCTCGACCCTGCAGTACGCCGACTGGATAGTGGTGTTGGAGCAGGGCAAAATCGCCGAAGAGGGTACCCACGAAATGCTGCTGGCCACAGGAGGGATTTACGCCGAGCTCGACCGCATTCAGCGCCTGCAAGCGGAGGTAGATTAGCCCCCGTAGCCTGTAGCCGATAGCTCATAGTCGAAACAACCATCAGCCATTCGCAACCAGCCATCTGCAGCGGAGCCCTATGCACGAAGAAGAAGCCTTTAAGAAGAGTTTCGACGCCAAACTGGCCCGGCGCATTCTGGTGTACGTGCGGCCCTACTGGAAGCAAGTGGGGTTCGCCTTGCTGGCCCTGGTTGCCAGTACCCTCACCGCCGCCTCGACCCCGCTGTTCCTCAAATACGCCATCGACAACGCCATCGTGCCGCGCGAGGCGTTACCGCTGGCCCAGCGCTACGAAACGCTCCTTCTGATCTGTGCGCTATTTCTGGCGGTGCGGGTGGTGGACTTTATTGCCAACTACGCCCAGACCTACCTGATTAGCTGGGTGGGGCAGCACATCCTATACGACCTGCGCTCGGAGATCTTCGCCAAGCTCCAGCGCCTGCACCTGGGCTACTTCGACCGTAACCCGGTGGGCCGCCTGATGACCCGCATCACCTCCGATGTGGACGCCATCAACCAGTTCATCACAGGTGGGCTGGTGGGGCTTATTGCCGACTTTGCCCTGATTATCGGTCTGATGACCTTCATGCTGGTGCTGGACTGGCGGCTGGCGCTGGTCTCGTTTGCCATCATGCCCATTTTCCTGGCCGTGACCACCTGGATACGCAACGGAATGCGCGAATCGTACCGGGCTATGCGGCTGCGTCTGGCCAGGGTCAATGCCTCACTGCAAGAAAACCTGGCCGGGGTTCAGACCACCCAGCTCTTCAACCGCGAGCCCAAAAACGAGGCCCAGTTCAACCTGCTGTCCACCGATTTGCGCAGGGCCTGGGTAGACATCATCAAGTGGTTTGCCCTGTTTTTCCCCCTCGTTGGCTTTATGGGGGAAATCACTGTGGCCCTGGTGCTGTGGTATGGGGGTGGACAGGTCATTCAGCAAGCCCTCACCCTGGGCCTGCTGGTGGCTTTTGCCGACTATGTACGCCAGCTCTTTCAGCCCCTGCAAGACCTTTCCGACAAGTTCAATATCTTCCAGGCGGCCATGGCATCGGCCGAACGCATTTTTGGACTTCTGGACACCCAGGAGGAGGTCGCCGACAAGCCCGGTGCCAAAAAAGTCGAGCGCTTCCGGGGGCAGATTGACTTCGAAAACGTGTGGTTTGCCTATGGCAAGCGGGGCGAGGCCAAGCCCAATGGAACCTGGGACAAAGAATCCAAAATAGATGGCCCAGGAATTCCCAACCTGCAAGCCCTGGGCTCTCAGCCCGAAGACGACTGGGACTGGGTTCTGCGTGGGGTGAGCTTCCGGGTGCGGCCCGGCGAGAAAATAGCCCTGGTCGGGGCCACCGGTGCAGGTAAAACCAGCGTGATTAGCCTGATTGCCCGCTTCTATGACGTGCAGCAGGGCGCTGTCAAGATTGACGGGGTGGATGTGCGCGACTACGCCCAGCGCGACCTGCGCCGTTCCATCGGCATCGTGCTGCAAGACCCTTTCTTGTTCAGTGGTACCATCGAATCGAATCTGCGACTGGGCGACGAGAAAATCACGGCAGAGCGCATCCGCGAGGTCTGCCGTTTTGTGGGAGCCGATGAGTTTATTGCCGAGCAACCCCAGGGCTACCAGACCGTGCTGCACGAGCGGGGCGGAGGTCTTTCCACTGGACAAAAGCAACTGCTGGCGCTGGCCCGGGCCATTCTGCACAACCCCGACATCCTGCTCATACTGGACGAGGCTACCGCCAACGTGGACTCCGAGACCGAGCAGAAGATTCAGGCGGCACTATACCGGGTGATGGAGGGGCGCACCTCAATTGTGATAGCCCACCGCCTCTCGACCATTCGCCATGTAGACCGGATTCTGGTCTTCCGCAAGGGTCGGCTGCTGGAAGAGGGCAGCCACGATGAACTCCTGCAAAAGGGTGGCTACTACGCCAAGCTGTATGAGCTTCAGTACGTGCACGGAAGCGGCGATTAGCAACTGATGGCTACAGATGGCTACAGCGCTTCCAGCACATCGCGCTGGCGTTCAATCAGGGCCAGGAGGCGGGAGAGCAGGACTTTTTCGGCCAGGATAACCAGCCCTTTTTGCTTCAAAGGTACCAGCACCAGCACCCACTGGGGCAGGGAAATTACCGAGAGCTGGGCCGATTCTCCGGTCAGTTCGTTGGCCAGGTTAAGCAGATCGTCGAACACCATCTGGGCACTGCTGGAAGCAAACGGCAGGCTTCCCGCCACCACCTGACCCGCCTCGATGATGGCGATAGCCTCAACACCCCGGATATGAAACTGGCTCAGCACCTCAGCATGGATAGAGGCGGCTGGGGTCAAAGCTTGGGGTTGCGGCGGTGGGGCCGGTTCTGGTGGGGCGGGTTGGGAAGATGTGGGCTGAGGAGGTGTGCTCAGCTGGGTGGGAGATTCAAACACATCCAGCAACGACTCGAGGTCGGCTCCCTTGAGCTCTTGTAGCAGGCTCTGGGCTGCCTCATGTTCCTGAGCCAGTTGGGCCCCCAGTCGTTCGGCTTCTTCCAGCGCCCGGCGCACCTCGAGCAAACCACTCACCCCCAGACGCGGCAGGCGATCGGAGGCCGATTGCAGGAAATCGCAGAGAGGTTTGAGGCGAAGCGCAGTTTCACCACCCACGCTTTTATGGCTTTGGTAGGCCTCGAGCAGTGCACCAATGCGCCCGCTCAACTCTGTTCGCAGGGCTTCTTGCGAGCGGCGCAAACGGCCCAGAAGCGCGTGAATCTCGGTCAGGTCGGGCAGTTCGCCAGCCTGCAGGTAGGTTCGGGCGCGGGCTACTTTGTCCTCGAGTTCTTCGCCTCCCAGGCCCTTCATGCTGCGTGCGGCCATCTCGTAGCGTGAGAGTTCCTCCGCCATAGAGGCCCGACGGGCTGCCAGCAGCTCGTTCAGGGCCCGCTCCAGCGGGGTAGGATCGGCAATGCGGCCCTGGGCCAGGGCTTCGCGGGTCGCCTGTAAAGGCTGTTTGAGTTCGATCAGGGACTCTTTGAGGGTGGCCTCGAGGTCACGAATACGAACCTCGAGGGTATCGAGCTTGTTCGCGACCAGCCGCCTGGCCCTGTCCAGGAGTTCTGCTACGCTCCGCTCGAGTTCACCCAGATTTCCTGTGCCCTGCTCTATCTGCTGAATAAGATTCTTTTTGTCCAGTTCGAGAATCTCGAGCGTAGGCAGGGCCTGCACCGTCGCGCGTAAGCCCATTCGCTTCAGGCTTTCTTCTTCGCGCTCCCGGGCCAGCTGGGTCAACAGCTCGGAAAGTTCCTGACGCGCATTCTGGAGCGAAGACTCGGAGACGTCCAGCTCGGCCAGGGCCATCATGAAAGACTCCACCCGGGTATGCCCCCGAAACGGAGAAAGGGCCAGCTCGGCCTCGGTGCGCAGGGTCGCCAGGGCATTCTCGAGGCGGGCCTGGCGCTCCCGGATCTCGCGGCTGGCCTTTTCTTCGGCCTCGAGGCCTGTCACGATCCGCTCGAGCTCAGGCAGTTCCAGCGGTATCCCACCGGCGTGCAAGGTTTCCAGCACCACCGCCAGCCGGGCTTGCACCGGGGCCGTCTTTTCCGAAGACAGCTCGAGACGGCTTAGTCGGTCGGCCAACCATTCATAGCGAGCCCGCGCTTCTGCCTGGGCCTCGGCATAGGTGGCCTTGAGCAGTTCTGCAAAAGCGTTCAGGCGTTCGCCCAGGGGGTTCCCCGCCGCCAGTTCGGCTTGCAGGGTGGCAAGTTCACCGGCAATTCTGGGAATACCCAGTACCGCCGCGTAGCGCTCCTTGAAAGCCTCCAGATGCCGGGAGTCTTCGGCCACGTCAATCTCGCGGATGCGCGACTGCTGCTCGGCGGTAAGGGAGTCAAAATCGAGGTCCAGCACCAGGGCTTCGTCGTCGAAACCATCGCCAGCCCCCTCCACCACCAGCGCTTCGATGGTGGGGTCTTTGAGTACGACCTGCGGCTCGGTAGGACGATCGACCGCGGGAATGTCTTCGATGGTGTCCAGGGTGATAGCCGCCTCGCCGGTGGGGTTTTGCACGACCGACGATTCGACCAGCTTGCGCATGTCGGCGGCCAGCGCCCGGGCCCGCTCGACTTCAGCCGAGGCCAGGGTTTCCTGAGCGTGGGCCTCCTGAATCTGGCGAATCAGGTTCTCCAGACGGCGTACCTTGGGCCCTCCCACGCTCTGCACCCGCTGCAAAGCCATCTCGAGTTCGGTCAGGTCGCGGGTCTGGCGCAAGAGGGCCGATTGAAGCCTCTCCTCAAGCTGGGCGAGCACCTCCTGCCCTTCTCGCAGCAGCGCCCGCACCGTAGAGGCCTCGGGGTCTTGCTTGATCACGTTGATCAGGCCACGCAAGCGCCCCACCTCGGGCCAATCCAGATACAAACTGAAGCGTTTGAGGCCCGCCTCGAGGTCGGCCAATACGCCTTTGGCATGGGCCGACAACTTGTCTGCACCCGCTTTGGCCCCGTTCCCCCCGCCGAGGCCCAGTTCTTTGAGCATCTCTTCAATGCGGCTGCGGGCTGCATTGGGACTCATTTTGCTCTGAAGCTCGCGGTAGACCAGGCGCTTGAGAATGACCTCGGCTTGCGCTGCATCGAGCTTGTCTGGGCTAATGCCCAGCCGGCGCACGCCCTCCTCAAGCACCATGCGGGTGCGTTCACCTAGCATGGGCTCGAGGGATTTATTGAGAGTCTGATACAGCGACAAGCCCTGACCTCCAGATAAAATCATAGGATACCGGCACCAGTTTCAGTGTATATCGCACAAATGAGTTGGGTGGTTCAAAACAGCATTAAGGAATCCTTACAGCCGGGTGAAGGTTCCCTCAATGTTCAGACCCTCATCCCGTGCATCTGATACAAGAGTCGGTCGGTTGAACGCCCCCTAAGCAGCGAACTGACACCGATGAACCAACAGGCCTGGCAGATGCAAAGCCGTAGCGACCAGGCCACGCTCAACCAACCGGTTGTCTGGCAGCTGCCTCCAGGAGCGCCCGGAAGATTCCCCACTGCCCCGGCAGCAGTTCGGGGTGCCACTGCACCCCAAAGTAGAAAGGATGGCCCTCCAGCAGCACTGCCTCCACGATACCGTCCGGGGCCGTCGCGACGGGGCGCAGCCCTGGGGCCAGGTCTTTGAGGGCCTGGTGATGGTAGGAGTTGACCCGGAAGCGGGGTTCAAACATATGGTTCAGGGGGCTCGAGCCGGTCTGTTCCACGCTGTGCGAGAGCACCGGCGGCTCGGCTTTCTGGCTGTGCTGTACGGCACAAAAACCCTGGGATGGTAAGTCCTGGTAGAGGCTGCCGCCCAAAGCCACGTTCATCACCTGGATACCCCGGCAAACGCCCAGGGTGGGGATACCGTGCTGGGCGGTGTAGCGGGCCACAAAAAGCTCGAGGGAATCGCGCTCGAGGCTCACCTCGCCCATCTGTGGGATGGGCTCTTCGCCGAAATGAGCCGGGTCTACATCGACTCCCCCTGGAAGCAACACCCCGTCCAGTTTGTGCAGGATGGCAGGCAGCCTATCGCCCTCCTGGGGAGGAAGGATTACAATGCTCGCACCCTGGCTTTCCAGCGCCCGCACATAGGGCTCGAGCAGGCCCCAGATTCTGGTACGAAAAAGACCTTCCGTGCTGCGCGATTGAGGGGTTACACCGATGAGCATGTCCCAATCCTACACTGCCCTGCGGCCTGAATTTAAGGAAGCCCTTAAGGAGGCTGCCCAAAACTTCCAGACCCCCTTTTATGCCTACGATTTGCAGGTCATTTTAGAGCGCCTGGAACGTGTACAAAAAGCTTTTTTTGGAGCGGAAATTTTCTATGCCATAAAGGCCAACCCCCGTCTGGGCATCCTGCGTCGGCTCCTGGAGCGGGGCATTTTTGTCGAGGCGGTCAGCCTGGGCGAAGTTCACCGGGCCTACAAGGCCGGCTTCCAGCGCAACGAGGTGCTGTTGAATGGGCCGGTCAAAACCCCATCCATGCTGGAAGAGTTGAACCGGATTGGCATCCCGATTCTGGGCCTGGACTCGCTGGCCGACCTCCGCCGGGTGATGAAGATACTGCCCAAGGCCCGTGCCCTTCTGCGTATCAACCCCGACCTGCCCATCGTCACCCACGACCATCTGGCCACCGGACGCGGCGAGAGTAAGTTTGGCATTTTGCCCGAAGAGGTCGGGCAGGCGCTGGAGCTAGCCCGTCGGAGCCGTCTGGAGGTGCTGGGCCTGCACATTCACCTGGGGTCGGCCCTCGAGCACCCTGAAGACTACCAGGCGGGCTACACCGTGATGGACGAGCTTTACCGAACCCACGGCCCCTTCCAGGTCATGAACCTGGGGGGTGGCTTTGGGCTGGGCCTCGACCTGGGCGAGCTGGGTGCCCAGGCCGCTGCGCTGGCCCGCAAGCATCATGCAGAGCTGTGGCTCGAGCCGGGCCGCTACCTGGTCGCAGAGGCCGGGGTGCTGGTCACGCGCTGCTGGGGCCTCAAGCGCACCCGGCGCAACTATCTGCTAATAGACGCTGGCATGAGCCAGCTGATCCGACCCATGCTCTACGGCGCGGTGCATCCGGTGGAGCCGCTATACAAAAACCCCATCAAGCAAACCTACGACCTGGCCGGCCCCGCCTGTGAGTCGGGCGATGTGCTGGCGCGGGATATAACCCTGCCCGAGCCGAAGGAGGGCGACTTGCTGGCCATTCTGCAAGGCGGGGCCTACGCCAGCAGCATGAGCAGCAACTATCTCGACACCCCGCGCCCCGCCGAGTTGCTGTGGACTGGTCAAGGATGGGAAGTGATAAGACGTCAGCAAACCTTAGAAGCGCTGCTGGAAGACGAGCTGTAAAACTTTCGGCCGCTCTCACCCGAAGTTCTTTTGTGTTCTGGACAGAACCTTAGCAGCACTCGTGAAGCGGTGATGCCCCGCATCACATCTTTGCCCAGCACCCGCTTTTTTCTGACATTGCCTGGCTATCATAGCTCATGGCGAAGATCACCATCTGGCACCACCCTTCCTGTGGCTCCTCCAAAGGAGCCCTCGAGTACCTCAAGTCCAAAGGCCTCGAGCCCGAGATCTACCTCTACATGAAGGAAAAACCCGGCAAGGCAGCGCTGCGAGCGGTACTGGACAAACTGAACATGCAGCCCTCGGAGCTGCTGCGTCCCGGCGAGAAAAAGGGCGAGGAGCTGGGCCTCTACAGCGGCGCATCGGAAGAGGCGATTTTGCAAGCCATGAGCGAGAATGCCATCCTGATCCAGCGTCCCATCGTCATTACCGAAAAAGGCGCAGTGTTGGCCAGGCCCAAGGGCAAGATTGACACAATTCTGTAGCTTTAATCCTCCCGCTCTAGCCTGTGCAGCTCGAGGGCGATGGTCTGTTACTAGCAGGGACGCGGCTCAAGACCTATCGCGTACTCGTGAGAACCGCTCTAGCTCTGGTTCGTCAGCCTGGATTTTGGAAGTGGAGATACCTAGTGCTCCGGTAAGTTGGTTTTCAACATGGATTCGGCCTGTGGAATAGCGGGATTTGCTGTAGAGCGGCTTGTTTTGGGGTCTTGATTGCATACTGATTTTATTGCTACCAGACCACTAGTTCTGTTTTGCAGAGGTAGGGCTCTGGGCCTGCTCGAGCTGCCCAAAGAGCACAATGGCGTGCGGCACCGGGCGGCTGGGCACACCATCCCACTGCCGACCCACCGCCACCAGCTGGTCGCGGTACACCAGCGAGGTCGAGTAGCCCGAGTCCAGCAACACCGCCTCCTCCACCCGGGC
>FWPV01001240.1_pt1 | contig 62681 bp, 53 predicted proteins | sample 2228371 | NCBI WGS metagenome assembly FWPV01 (sample SAMEA103939776, study PRJEB20133) | metagenome
CCGCTTCCCGAGCCGGCAACCGGTAACGACCGTGATGGCGTCGGTTGCGCAGCGGTCGATTTCCACAAAAGCAAGCAGCCTCTTGCGGTCCCTGCCGGCTGGGTCTTCTAAGCCCAACATGCGCAAACCGCACATCGCCATCCGTATTCCCAGGATTTGCCCGGCGCAAAGATGTCCGTGCGCCTGCTCGGCGAGCCGGGCGTATTCGTCCAAAGTTTTCATAGAACCCTCAGAGCATCCGGCGGGAATTCCACCAGCCATTCTTTATTATGCTTGTGGGATTCATATTCGGCTCGCGGCGCCTCCACCGCCAGATCTCCGGAGAACTCCAGCCGGACGGTGCTCACCTTTTCCGTCACGCGCACCAGTTGAGCCGCCAGTTGGTTCGGCCCCGGTTTGCCCTCCCGGGGGCGGACGAATAACTGGTCCGGGCGGACGCACAGCCACACCCGGTCCCCGAGGAAACGTCCGGGGAAGTATGGCCCGCTCAATTCCGTCTGCTGCACGATGATCCGGCTGGCGTTCCGGGATGGATCCAGGGCTTTGATTTCGGCCGGTAGAAGATTGTAAACCCCCAGCATCCGCGCCACTTCGACGGTGGCGGGTTGCCCGATGACCTGCCGTACCGGTCCAGATTGCGCCACCTTTCCCTCCCGCAGGACGATGATGCTCTCGGCCAGATCCATGCACTCGTCGAGGTCGGTGGTCGCCAAAACGATGGGCATCTCGCGCCCTTCCCGCACCTTGCGGAGAGCTGCGTGGCAGTCTGCCCGCTCGGGCGCGCTTGCGCCGAGAGAAGGATCGTCCACTAGCAGCCCGCGCGGTTCACTCAGGAGAGCGCGAGCGAGCGCCCCGCGGAGTCTTTGTGCGCGATTCAATTCGCCCGGCTTGCGCGAGGCGGCGTCCGGCAATTCAAAGTCATCCAGAACTTCGTTGACCCGCCGCCGCCTCTCCAGCCGGGGGAGCCGGCGCGCGGCGAATTCGAGGTTCCGGCGGAGCGTGAGGTGCGGAAACAGAGCGAAACCCGGAAAGACGTAGCCGCAACGGCGCTCGCGGGGCCCCAAGTGCACGCCGGTGGCGGCGTCGAACAACAACGCGTCGTCTATCAGGATGCGCCCGGCGTCGGGCCGCAGGAATCCGGCGATTGCATCGAGAATCATCGTCTTACCCGATCCCGCCGGACCCCAGAGCGCCGTGATCCCTGCCTGCGCTGCAAACTCGCAATCCAGCACGAAAGGACCGCGCGCAGCGCCCGGAGGAAAATGCTTGCGGACCCGGACGTGGATCATAACACCCGCCTTGCCGAAAGCCGGTTGGCAGCCCACAACGCCACGAGCACGACAGCCGAGATGACCAGGGTGAATGTCCGCGCCACGGCGCCTTCGCCCTTGCTTGCGGCGTCATAAACCGCCACCGCCAGCGTCTGCGTCTCGCCCGGAAGGTTGCCGGCAATCATGAGCGTCACCCCGAAATCGCCCATGGCGCGGGCGAAGGCCAATATCGCAGCCGCTGCCAGCGGGCGCCACGCGAGCGGCAGCGTCACGACGCAAAAGATTCTCCACTCGCTTGCTCCGAGGGTGCGCGCCGCCCGTTCCAGATTCGGATCCATCCCTTCCAGCGTCAGACGGACGGATTTGACCATCAGCGGCGCCGCCCACAGAAAGGCCGCCACCGCAGCCGCCCGCCACGTGAAAACCAGCGGTTGGCCTGTGATCCATTCGTAAAATTTGCCCAGCGGGCTCCGCTGTCCGATCAGAACCAGAAGGTAATAGCCCAAGACGGTCGGAGGCAGCGCCAGCGGCAAGCTCACCGCCGCGTCAAGGAAAGCCTGTCCCCGGAAAGGAGGCTTCGCGAGCAGCCGGCCTAGCCACAAACCCGCGCCCGCCGCGAGCAGCGTGGCGATGGCGGCCACCTTCAAGGTCAGCCACAGGGGGAACCAGTCGACATCCATGAAGAAAAGTCGATTCTACCAGGAGCCACAGCGCGAATGCGCCTCCTTTTCGCCCGCTGTTTGCCGGCCTTGTTACACTCGAATCGATGGCTGTCGGAGCCGCGCGTCTGCATGGCTTGCACCGCTTCCATGCGGCCTGTGTTTTGGGGATGGTGTTGAGCGGCTATCTCGTCGAAGTAGTTTCCGGTTTCGGCGGCTCCACATGGGTCCATCCCTTTTCCGTGCACGCTTTGGTGGGTTTGGCGCTCCTCCGGCTCGCCACCGCACGGCGAAGCCGCGACTTCTTCTTGGTGCGGGTGGTGGCTGCGGTGCTGATGCTCGACGCCGCCGTCCGGTCCACGAGCTTGTGGTATTTCCTTTTCCTGCTCTGCTTCTTTCTATTTACCATTGCGGCGACGGTTGCCGGCGAAGTCCGGCGGGCGGCCGAACGGAGCGTAGCCATTTCCCGCATCGGGTTGGCGGGTTTGCCTTCGCGGCTCGCAGCGATTTCGGCGCTCGCCTGCGCCGGAATCCTGCTTCTGGCGGGAGGGATGTTCTTCCTTCTTCCCCGCACTGCCCGGGTGGCGGCCAGACATATCGTTTCCCGGAACCTGATCCTCCCTGGCTTTTCGAATGAAATTTTGTTAGGCCGGACGGGTCGGCTGCAAATGTCCGACCGGACCGTCATGCATGTCCGCTTCGACGGACTTCCGGGACAGATCCCGCTCAGGTGGCGCGGCGGTTCCTTGGGGGAATTTGACGGCAAGCGGTGGTACAACTCGCCTGCGCCCGTTCAAAGCATCGAGCCGCAAGGCGGCGTGGTGTGGCTTATGGACAACCGCCGGAGCTGGCAGGGCGGGCGCCGCCTCACTTACGAAGTGGCGCTCCATGCGCCGGGCGGCTCGGAGTTATTCTTCGCCGGCAACCCGCTGCTGCTCCGCTTGGCCGACGGTCAAGGAGTGGTTCGGACCGCAGGCGATAGCTTTCGGACTCGCGTGCCCGGGGGCAACTTGCGCTATGCCGCGGTAAGCGCAGTGGAATCCGAAGCCGAGTCCTCGCCGGGCGTGACGGAGTTGTCGCGCGACGAGCGTAACTACTATCTGCTCCTTCCTCCCTTCGACATCCGCATCATCATGCTCGCCCGTCGGTTGACGGAAAGGCATGAGAGCGTGGAGGACAAGGCGCGGGCCATCGAGAACTACCTTCGCACCCAGTACGGGTACACCACCGAACTCCCATCCACGCCGGTTCGGGACCCCTTGGCGCACTTCCTGTTCGAACGCAAGAAGGGGCATTGCGAGTATTTCGCGGGCGCCATGGCGGTGATGCTTCGGTCAGTGTGGATTCCCTCGCGCATCGCCACCGGGTATTTGGGCGGGGTCTATAACCCCATAAGCGGCTGGCACGCCGTCCGCGCCCGGGACGCCCATAGTTGGGTGGAAGCATGGATTCCCGGCCGTGGATGGATGGCGTTCGATCCCACGCCCTCCGCGCCGGTTCCGGCCGGCGAGAACTACGCGGACCGGCTGTGGCTGTGGGCCGATGCGGCGGAAACCTTCTGGCTCGAGTGGATTTTGAATTACGACCTTGACCGGCAGTTGACGCTCGTGAGCCGTTTGGAGCGCTCCGGGCGGGGGCTCAAGAAATGGTGGCCGGAGCGCTGGCCGGCGTTTCCCGGGTGGGGCGCGCTTCTTCCCCTGGCGGCAGCCATGGCAGCGCTCGCGTTGGCGTCTTGGGGAACCCCGCGAGTTTTACGTTGGTGGCGCCTCCGCCGCCGGGTGCAGATTCTGCGCAGCGGACAGGCTAGTATTTCTGACGCAACGCTGCTTTATCAACGCCTGCTCCGGCGTTTGGCCAAGCAAGGCATCGAGAAACCGCCTTTCCAAACGCCCCTCGAGTTCGCCCGCTCGTTCCGCTCGCCGGAACTCGCGGCGGAAGTGGAAGCGCTCACCCGCGCGTACAATCGCTTGCGGTTCGGCCGGGAGCCGGGAGCCGCCGCGGATTTGCTGGCGGCGGTCGAGGCGATCGAACCTCGGATTGCGAAAGGCGGCGGGCTGTCCTGAGGTCCGAACATTCTGACTCCGCGGTCCGGCGTGAGCATCATAAAGCCATGCAGCCTTCTTCCGGCCGGTGGATGCGCATTACGCTGCTAGCGGCCGCGGCTTACAACGTGATTTGGGGCGCCTGGGTCGTGTTTTTCCCGGAGATGGCCTTTCGATGGGCGGGCATGGAGCCGCCCCGTTATCCCGAGCTCTGGCAGGCAATCGGCATGGTGGTGGGTGTGTACGGGTTGGGGTATGCCATCGCGGCATTTAATCCTCTTGTGCACTGGCCCATTGTGCTGGTAGGTCTTCTGGGAAAGATTTTCGGGCCGGTCGGTTTTCTTTACGGGGTGCACGCCGGACATTTTCCTTGGATCGCCTGGGTGACGATCATCACGAATGATCTGATTTGGTGGATCCCGTTCGGACTCATTCTCCATCGCGCCTACCAGGATCATATCGGGGCCCGCAGGATGGCCTCTCCCGAAGTGCAACGCATGGCGATGCGCGCCCGCACGAGCGCCGGCCCTTCGATTCTGGAGCTTTCTCAACTTTCGCCTATTCTTCTCGTCTTCCTCCGTCACACCGGTTGCACATTCTGCCGGGAAGCTTTATCGGACTTAGCCGAGAAGCGCCGTGAAATCGAATCCACCGGCGCCCGGATCGTCCTGGTTCACATGAGTCCGGAAGACCGCGCGCGGAAATTCCTGGAACGCTATGAGCTGGCGGATCTGCCGAGAGTGAGCGATCCCGGGCGGGCTCTCTACCGGGCGTTCGGGCTTGGGCGAGGCGGTTTCTGGAGCCTGTTCGGGCCCAAAGTGTGGGTGAGGGGATTCAAGGCAGGCGTAATCGATGGTCACGGAATCGGCGCTCTAGCCGGCGACGGCTTCCAAATGCCGGGCGTGTTCCTCGTTTACCATGGAGAGATTCTGACCGCTTACCGCCACCTCACTGCGGCTGACCGTCCGGATTACGTCGCCCTTGCCTCGGGCGAAGTCCTTTCCGAAGAGCAATCCCGCTAGCTCATCTCTAGTACACTTCCGTTATGGAACCTGACAATCGAACGGAACGGCAGCCCGCGCCTATCCCCGGTTCCGTGGGTTCTTTCCGGGTGCTCGGCGTGCCGGTTCGATTCCATTTCACATTTCTTCTCCTGCTCGTCTTTCTACTGTTCCTTGGCTTCAGCGGCAGGCAATCCGGACCGGCGACGGCCATTTACATCCTTGCTCTGTTTGGGTCGGTATTGCTCCACGAACTTGGCCACTCTTTGGTGGCGCGCTACTACGGGGTCAAAACGGTGGAAATCGTGATGTTCCCGATTGGCGGCGTGGCGCGGCTAGACCGCACGCTAAAGGCGAGGGAAGAGTTGTGGATCGCTCTGGCTGGACCGGCAGTGAATTTCACCATTGCCGCAGCCATCCTGATCTACCTTTACACCACGAACACCTTGGTCCCGGCGGAGCAGCTTTTGGACGCCACAGACGACAATCTCCTGGAACGGATCGCCCTCGGAAACATCATCCTCGCGGTTTTCAACCTTCTTCCCGCCTACCCGATGGACGGCGGGCGGGTCCTGCGTTCGCTGTTAGCCCGCGTCCGTCCAGAGAACGAGGCTACGCGGGTGGCGGCTAAAATGGGGCGGGTTTTCGCCGGACTCATGGGTCTTTATGGCCTCCTCTCAATGAACTTCATGCTCGTTTTCGTGGCGCTGTTCGTGTACCTCGGCGCCAATCAGGAGGGCGCGGCCGCGGAGGGGCGAGCGTTGACCGAGGGTATTCCGGTGCGCGCCGCCATGATCCGCGACTTCCGCACTCTGGAGCACGGTTCGACCATCCGCGACGCCGCGGAACTGCTCATCGCCACTTCGCAGCAGGATTTCCCGGTAGTTTTCGGCGAGCGGGTGATGGGTCTTCTGGGACGCACCGAATTGTTGAAGGCGATTGTCTCCGCGGGACCGGACGCCTATGTTTCGAGCGTCATGAACCGCGACTTCCTCGCGCTTTCGCCCGACGAGCTCTTGCCGGATGCGATGCAGAAACTCGCTGCGGGCGCTTCCTGCGCGTTAGTCATCGAGAGGGAACGCTTGGTCGGATTACTCACTGTGGAAAACATCTCCGAATACCTGCTCTTAAGGAAAGTTGGGCTCGCGCCGCTCAGATGACGTGGAGTTGGTCGATTTGGAAACAGCGGTTCCGCCCATTCGTGACAACGCGCCCGTGATACTTCAGCTTGCCGTTCAGGATCAGGTCGATGGGCTTGTCAAGCGGCTGATCGAAACACAGCACGTCGCCCACTTCCAGGTTTTTCAAGTCCTCCACCGGAAGCCGCATGCCTTGCAACCGCGCGTCGGCGTGCACTTTGGCGGGACGCAGCAGGCGCAGCACCCTCTCGCGTTCCGCCGCGGTGGATTCCGTCTTGCGCACCGACCACTGCTGATCGAACTTTTGCCGCAGCATTTTGATGATGATCGACGGCATGCCGATGTTCACCATCCCGGAGCTCTCGCCGATCCGCACCTCGATGCTGACGGCTACTACGGCCTCATTCGGCGCAAGGATCTGCAACAACTGCGGCTCGGTTTCAAAAGCCTCCGCCCGGAAGTCGATGGGCGTGACCGCCTTCCACGCCTCCTTTAGGTCATGCAATACGATGCGCAGGAATCCTTCGAGAATGCTCTGCTCGATTTCCGTGACCTCCCGCTTCACCGGCGCAGCCGTCTTGCCCGTGCCGCCGAGCAGCATCTCCACCACCGGGAACACCAGCGCCGGATTCAACTCCAGCAAGGCGTTGCCATCGTAGGGCTTCATCCCCAACGACACAAGGCAAGTCGGCGAGGGCATGCACTGCGAGAACTCCATGAACGACAACTGCTCCACCGACACGAGGTTGACAATGACATAGGCGCGAAGATAAGCCGAAAGGCTGGAAGCCAGGTTCCGCGCGAAATTCTCGTGCAAGATGTGAATCGCGCGGAGCTGATCTTTGGCGATCCGGTCCGGGCGGCGGAAATCATAAGGCTGCGCCCGGCGGGCGGGATCGTCCCGCTTGCCCGCGTTCCGCAACTTCCGGAATACATTGTCGATTTCATCCTGGCTCAGTACCCGGTCAAGCCCCATACGGTCTCGTTCCCAACAGCCCTGCTATCGGCGGAAAAAAGAGCAACTGGAGTCGCGTCAATCACTTAGCCCACTCTATCCGGCAGGGATACAAGGGCTGGCGGCCGCCTGCGTTAAGATGAAAGCAGTGCGCAAGTTCCACATCCAGAATTTCGGATGCCGGGCGGCGCAGGCAGACGGGGCGGCGCTCGAATCGGTATTGCAGAGGCGAGGGCTCGAAGCGTGCCCGGACGCCTCTGACGCCGACGTCGTGATCGTCAACACCTGCACGGTGACTTCCGAGGCGGATCAGGACGCTAGACAGGCGGTGCGGCGCATCCACCGGTTGAACCCCGCGGCTCGCATCCTGGTGACCGGGTGTTACGCGCAGCGGGCGCCGGAGGAGGCAGCCGCGCTGCCGGGCGTGGCTTGGGTGGTCGGCAACTCGCACAAGGCGGGCATACCGGAACTGCTCGAGGAACCCGGACCGGAGGAGGCGCTTTACCACGGTCAGATTCAGGTCGGCGACATCTTCGCCGAACAGCGGTTTCTCTCGGCGCCGGTGGAAGACGCTTCGGGCGACCGCACGCGCCCCAACCTGAAAATTCAGGACGGGTGCAACAATCGCTGCTCGTTCTGCATTATTCCTTTTGTGCGCGGCAGAAGCCGGAGCGCGCCGGCTGAGGATGTAGTGGCGCAGGTGCGCCGCCTGGCGGTTAAGTACCGGGAAGTCGTCTTAAGCGGCATTAACCTCGGGCGATGGGGGCGCGAGGCGGGAGGCAAGCTACGGCTTGTGGACCTGCTGCGGCGGCTGCTGGATGAGACGCCTGTGGAGCGCCTCCGGCTCAGCTCGGTGGAGCCGATGGACTGGTCGGACGACCTCCTCGGGTTGGTGGCGGAATCGCCGCGGCTGGCCAAGCACGTCCACGCTCCGCTGCAATCCGGTTCGGACGCCGTATTGCGGCGCATGCACCGGAAGTATCGCCCGCGACACTATTCGGACCGGATTCAGAAGGCGCGCCGCCTGATGCCGGACGCCGCCATCGGCGCCGACGTGATGGTGGGATTCCCGGGCGAAACAGACGCCGAATTTGAAGAAACGCGGCGATTCATCGCCGAGCATCCTTTCACTTACCTGCACGTCTTCACATACTCGGCGCGTCCCGGGACGCCCGCCGCCGGGCGCCCCGATCAGATTCCCATGCCGGTGCGGAAGGAACGCAACCGCATCCTACGGGAACTTGCGGCGGCCAAGAACCGTGAGTTCCGGGCGGGTTTCCTGGGCCGGAGCCTTTCGGTGGTCACGCTGGAGCAGCCCGGAACGGCGCTCAGCTCAAACTACCTGAAGGTTGAACTCGCTACCCCCCGCCCGCCGAACATACTGATGGAGGTCCCAATCGGCGGCTTGACCCGCGACGGGATCAGGGAGCGAACGCTGTTGCCGGTCATTTGAACCCGAGCCGGCCGCTAGCCTCGCGCTTCGCTGCATGATACAGTGTTGCGCGTATGACCCGGCGGGATTTCCTGGCGAGCGCGGCGGCGGCCGCGGTTCCCGACTTGCCTTTCCTGCGAAGCAGGGCATCGAACTTGAACTGGTTTCGTTCGGCGAAGTTCGGACTGTTCATCCATTACGGCTTGTATTCGCTCGAGGGGCGCGGCGAGTGGCTGCAATTCGTCGAAAAGATCCCCATCGCCGAGTACGCGAAGCTCGCTTCCCGCTTCCGGGCGGATCGGTTCGACGCCGGCAAAATCTGCGACCTCGCGCTCGAAGCCGGCATGAAGTACGTCAACCTCGTCACCAAGCACTGCGACAGCTTCTGCCTGTGGAACACTCGCGAGACCGAGTTCAACAGTATGAACACGCCCGCGCGCCGGGACTTGGTGGCAGAGATGGCCGAGGCGTGCCGCAAGCGGGGATTGGGTTTATTCCTTTTCTATGAGCACGGGTTCGATTGGCGGCACCCTCACGGACCCGCTCCTTGGGATTGGAAGGTGCGTTCGGTCCGCCCGGCTTACGATCCGCCCGACCCGCACTACGCTCCCCGCGAGAGCTACGATTTCAATCGCTACCTGAAATATGTTTCCAATCAAATCACCGAGCTGCTCACCAACTACGGACCGGTGGCGGGCATTTGGCTCGACGGGGCGGGGGTGCCGCACTCAGGCGACAAGGCCAAGTTCGGGGTGCCGCACTCAGGCGACAAGTCCAAGTTCCGGTTGCCAGAGCTTTACGCTCTGATTCGTAAGCTCCAACCGCACGCCTTGATTTCTTACAAATGGGGCGTCAATGGCGACGAAGACTTCCTGGCGCCCGAAGAAACGCAGCTTGCCAAGATTCAGAAAGAAGGCAACACTAAGCCCATCGAGATTTGCGCTACGCTTCAGAAACGTTGGTGGGGCTACTGCGAAACCTGCGAGCGCCGCAGCGCGGACGAGGTGTTCGGGAAGCTGCGCGAAGCGGCATCCTGGAAAGCGAACCTGCTTCTCAATACAGGTCCGCTCGGCGACGGATCGATCCATCCTCAGGAGGCGGAAGTTTTACGGGAAGTCGGGCGCCGGCTTAAGCGAAACGGGTTTCCGGCGGCTTAGCGCTCGTTGCCGAGGTGCAACCCTTTGTGAATGGCGTACAGCGCCAGCTCGAGGCGGTCAGAGACGCCAAGCTTATCGAAGATATTGTGCAGATGGTTCTTGACCGTCTGCTCGCTGATGAACATCTTCTCCGCCATTTCTTTGTTCTTGTAGCCCTGCGCTACGAGCATCACGATCTCGCGCTCGCGGGCGCTGAGAGGCGACCGCTCGCGCCCCTTGGAGGCGCCGGCTCCCGCCGGGGCGGGCTCCGAAGGCGCGGCGGCGAACTGCCGCATCACCGCCGCGGTGGTGTGTGAATCCAGCCAGATTTCACCCGCATGGACCTTTCGGATGCTCTTCACAATCAGTTCGGGTGATGTCTGTTTCAAGACAATGCCGGAGCAGCCGAGCTTCATGGCGTTGACAAACTCGTTTTTGTCCTCCGACGCCGTGAGGATGATGACCTTGGTGTGCAGGTCGAGCTGCTGCAAGCTGCGCATGACCGCCAGACCATCCATGTTGGGCATGCGCAAGTCGAGCAGAAGGATATCCGGCTCGCATTCCTGAACCATCTGGAGGATTTCCCGCCCGTCGCCGGCTTCGGCGACCACTTCGATGTCGTCCTCCAAGCTCAATAGCTTGCGGATGCCGTCGCGGACGATGGGATGGTCGTCGGCAATGGCCACCCGGATTTTCGGTTTCCCTTGAGGCTCATCCACGGGGCTATCGTTCTTCGCGCCGCCAGCCTCTGAAAACCCGTTGATCATGACTGCCACCTCTAGTTTCGCCTCAATTCTTGAACGGCGTTAGCACCGGGCTATTTCATTAACCCTAATGGAACGCCTCGCCACTCACCCTAGTACTTTCGGCTGATCGTCCCAGAAAGATTAGTACCCCCGTAATATTACCGTCTCAAGGTTGCTCTTCCTCCGCCGGCGCCAAGGCAAGCGCCAGAGTCAGTTCACTCCGCGGTGGCACGGGTGTGACGACTATACCGGCGGCATCCGCCGCCACCACGCGCGGCTCGGCAGCCGCCGCCCTAACTCTATATTTAGCAAAAGGTTGTAGTCCAGCCCAAAAAACTGTCTTCTCCCGTTGCTCGCCGCCCGCAATGGTCACTCCACGCTGATGAGCCGGGAAGAGAATCAATACGTCGCCAAAGTCGAGGGCGCCGGCTTGCGCAGGGTCTATGGTCTTGAGCTGACCCGATTCATACAGCCAGATCCGGCCGCCCTCGATCGACAGCCAGCGGGCGTCTTCCTCCCAGCTCGAACGAACCAGCAACCGTCCCCCCTTGGGGTCATGGAGATAGAGCGGCATGTGGTACACGCTCAAACCGGGCTGGTAAGGATTCGCCCATAGGTACTCATAGGGCGCCCCAAACGGTCCCCGCATCATGAAGCGGTCGCGGATGAGCCAGCCTTGCAGGAACTGACTTTCCAAAGCGTTGGTGTCGAAAGCCACCATCGCGAGCTCTGCCGCCCGCGAAAGCGCGGCTTCCACAAGGTCGGGCTCCTTGCCGGCGCTCATCGCCGGCACCCGGAACTCATTCTCTCCGGCGTCGAACGGCTCCGGGGCGTGGCTCAGCAAATGATAAGCCGGGACGTCCTTGAAGAATGACTTCGCGGCTTCCCTTAGGTCCACGTTCAGATTGTCCCGCAAGGCATGCAGAGTTTCGTAAAGTGCGTAAAACTGCTCTCTTGGGAAGCGCAGCCGCCCAGCTTCCAAATCCGGCGCCGCCTCGGAAAACCACCACCGGTTGATGATCTCGTCCAGGCGCTGTTCCGGGATGCGCTCGACGTGACCCGACAACGCAATCGCCGCAAAAGCCATATCCCTTACCGCCCGCAGGTTCCCTTTCGGCGCCGGGCGCTCCAGTGCGGCGCGAATTTTAGCCACGAGGGCGGAACTCTCCTCAGGTTTCAGCACCGGCTGGCACCAATCGAACACCAGGGCCAACTGCCGTAAGTCCTTGGCTTCCGGCGCGAGCGCCCAGGCGACTGCGGCGCGCCCCTTCTCTTCGTCTCCAGAAACCTGAAAATAAAGACTTTGTGCAAACCCTGGCTCCGGTAGGCGCACTCCCCCATTGACCAAGGCCGAAAACTGCCGCCAGCGCATCGAATCGCGCTCTTTTTCCCTCTTGAGCAGGCGTAACCGGCGCTGAGTCAACAACAGCCGGGGATGATCGGCATCCACCCGCAGGTCCTCGACCGGGCTGCCGGACACCATAGGCGCGGCCAGCAATCCCGCAAGCACGGCGGCAAGCATCTAGTCCGATTGTGTCACACTGACACACCCGGCGCATCCGCTCATCCCGCTAAACGTGGGGACGGCTGCCGTCCAGACTCGATAATTCAACAACTTAGGAGGGAGTTGCGGTGGGCGCGCGATTGCTATGAGACAATCGAATTGGTTGGAAGAACCTTTTGATACCTGACCCTCTGGGGCAACAGGCAGAAGGAGGACGCGGGCGGGCTGAAACGCAGCGTGCTTGCGGGAGCCGGTGTAAGACATTTCGAACCGCTCGTTCCTCCGGTTGCAGGTTGCAACAGAGGGCTTTTTTTATCTACACGCAGGCGGTGCGGCGGGGATGGGAGCGGGGGTTTCAATTTTGTTAAAACGCCAGCGTGCCGGAGCGGGGTTCCTCTTCGGGATTCGGCAAGTAAAGCGTCTTGCAACGTTCGCAGCGATAGATCTCGGCGTCCGCGCCAAATAGGCTTTTGACCTCCTCACCGAAGAAGTACCAGCGCTTCAAGTGACCGGCGCAGAGCTTGCCCTTCTCTTCCTTCTCATTGCAAGCGCGCTGTTTGAGCACGCGGCGCTTCACTTTGACGCCGCTGCTCAGGGTCGTCACCAAGTTGGGGTCTTCCGTTGTAAGGTTGGTTTCCGGCATTCCCGGCTGCTCCTATGTCAAGCCCATGCGTTCGAGTTTACGGTACAGGGTCTTACGCTCGATGCCCAAGATTTTCGCCGCCCGGCTCTTGTTGCCGCCCGTCGCGGCAAGCACGCGGCGGATCTGTTCCTTTTCGGTCTCTTCCAGCGTCTCGCCCGCCTGCTCGCGCGGCTCCATGGCTTCGATGCCCTCCCTCACCGCCTGCTCGTCAATGCGCCCGCCGGGCGCCAGGATGGACAGCCGTTCGATCAGGTGTTGGAGTTGCCGGACATTGCCCGGCCAAGTGTAGGTCTCGAGAGCCTTCAAGCCGCTTTCGGTCAGTCGGGCGTTCTGCCGGTAGCGCTCGTTATACTTTTTCAGGAAATAGTGCGCCAGCAAAGGCACGTCGCCCCGGCGCTCGCACAAAGGCGGCAAGACAATCCGCACCACGTTGAGGCGGAACCACAGATCTTCACGGAACTTGCCCTCGTCCACCATCTTCTGAAGATCGCGGTTGGTGGCGGCGATGACGCGCACGTCCACTTGCCGGGGCTTGGAAGCGCCGACGGGGCGCACCTCGCGTTCCTGAAGGAACCGCAGCAGCTTGAGCTGAAAATTCAGCTCAATATCCCCGATCTCATCCAAGAACACCGTGCCGTGGTTGGCGGCTTCGAAAACGCCCATGCGGTCGCGGTCGGCGCCGGTATAAGCCCCGCGCAGGGCGCCGAACAGCTCACTCTCGAGCAGCGACGGAGCGATGGAGGCGCAATCGACCGGCACGAACGGCTGCGCGGCGCGGGGGCTATTGCGGTGGATGATGCGCGCCACCATCTCCTTGCCCGTGCCGCTTTCGCCCTCAATGAGCACCGAGGCGTCGGTGGGCGCCACGCGCGAGATGACCTTATAGATTTCGACCATGCTCGGACTGCTCCCGATCATTTCGCTTTCGGGCAAGTCCTCGATGTCGGTATCCTCGTCCTCCCGCGTCGCAGAAAGCGACGCCTCGGCGCGCTGCACGGTCTCGATGATGCGGTCGAAGTCGAACGGCTTGGCCAGATAATCGAACGCCCCGCCTCGCGTCGCCGCCATGACGGTCTCCATCGTGCCGCGGGCGGTCATCAGGATGACGGCGCAATTCGGATCCCGGCGTTTGGCCGCTTCGAGGACGTCGAGGCCGGTGCGTTCGTCAACGTAAATATCCGAGATGACGATCGGATACGACTGTTCGTTCAGCCTCTCCAGGGCCTCCCGGGTGGAGCCCACGGCGTCGACGGAATAGCCCACGGCCTCCAAGCCTGTCACGATGGTCAGGCGCACCGCGGGATCGTCTTCCACAATGAGGAGTCGCTGCAAATCCTTATTCTACCTTGACAGCCGAAGCGCCCGGCGCCGGAACCACAAGGGTAAAACAGGATCCTTCGCCCGGCTTGCTCGTCACCTCCACGCGCCCGCCATGGTGGGTGACGATCTGCTCGACGAGCGACAAGCCGATGCCCGTTCCAACCTCTCCTGAAGCTTCGGCGCGCTTGGTGCGATAGAACTTCTTGAAGATATTCCTGAGCTCTTTTTCGTCCATTCCGATGCCTTGATCCCGCACGGCGATGTGCACGCCTCCTCCATCCTGCCAGGCGTTCACCCGGACGGTGGTTCCGGCGGGCGAGTACTTTACGGCGTTATTCAGCAGGTTGTAGAGAGCGTACTCCATCAGTTCGCGGTCCCCGTGAAGCAGGGCGTCCTCCACGCGCTCGATCTCGATGCGGATTTGCTTGCGCTCAGCCAACGGGAGCGCGCGGGCGACGCAGGCTTCGACGAATTCCCGGGCAGGGAAATCGGCTTTCTTTAGTTCGAGCTGCCCCTCGGTGAGCCGCTCGACATCGAGGAAAGTCTGAATCATCCTCGCCAGGCGCTTCGATTCGGAATGGATCATCTCGATGAGCTGCCTGCGCTTGTCCTCGGTGAGCGGAAACCGGGACATGAGCTCGCTCGAGCCTTGGATAGCCGTCAGCGGGGTGCGCATTTCATGCGTGACGAAATGGATCGCCTGCTGATAGCGGGTCTTCTCCATTTGAGTGCGGCGCAGAAGGCGGCGCACCACAAAGTGCTGGTAGGACGCCGCCACCGCCATTGAGAGCCAGGCTGTGGCGGCGGGCGCGAAATAAGGGAAGACAATATTCGCCCGGAACAGCCAGTAGGGGAACAGGTGAACAAAAATCAAAATCGCTACCGCCAGGGAATAGGCGGGCCATGCCGGGAGATAGCGGAAGATCAGCCCCGCGCCGGCTGCCAGCCCGGCCGAAAACAACAATACCCAGACTTCGGATGCCGAGGTCAAAAATTCCCCTCTCGCCAGGGTCTCGAAGGCTTGGGCGTGGATCTCTACGCCAGGCATGGTTTGCCCGAACGAGTAAGGCGTCATCAGCCGGTCCTGCACGGCGGTGGGAGACGTCACGCCGGCGAAAACGACTTTTCCCGACGCCAGTTGGGCCAGTTCGGGCTTCTCTTTCAGGTCCTGAATGCTCAGGACCGGGATCTGGGATTTGCCGTCCTTGGGCTGCAAGTAACGGACGCGCAGCGGGCGCGCCGGGTCGCGACCGGTGGGAATCACCCTGCCCGCCACCTCAAGTTCATGCGGCGACTCCAGAATGTAGCTCGCGCCCCGGCTCAGGCGGAAAGCTTCCAAAGCCAGCGCCCAGCGGCGTTCCCCGCCGCTGACCTTTTGCAGGGGAATTTGGCGGGTGATGGAGTCGTAGGGGTCGGGGTCCGCGTGGACGTGGCCGATGGCGGCGGCGGTTTTACGAAACCGCGGCAACGGATCTTGCCAGCCGCCGCTCGTAATGTCGCACGGCAGGATCAGATTCGGGAGCTTTTTGAAGACGGCATGGAGCCGGTCGTCGACCTTCTCCTCGTCAGCCTCCGCCAGCGTGATGTCCACCACCACCACCCTGGGACCACCGACGGCGATGAGTTCTAACCCGGTGGCCAGCGTCTCCCGCAACTTCCGCATCCCGCCGTTCATTTGGATCGTCCGGTCGTCGAACACCAGCAGCAGGCTGTGGATGCGCAAAGCCTCCGGAGGACGCAGCCGGAACAGGAAATCGTGGGCGCTATTGCTGATCTGAATCCCGAGGGGAGTCCAACCGGCAAGCGCCGCGATGATCCAGCACAGCGCCAGCGACAGGACATAACCGGCGGTGACTTTGTCGGGCCGCTTCATTCCAAGTTGATCTACCCTGTTCGGCCAAATGACACACGGCCCGGCGGCGGGGCCGGCGTTCGACTTCGCTTTCCGTTCTTCAGTGTATCCCGGCGGCCGCAAGCCGTGGCTGCGGTCCCTCGCCTCCGTGGGATTTTGCGACAATGAAATAACGCCTCCGTGAGGGGTGATTCCTATGAGAACCGAGTGGCTGAAGCGCCGTGAAAATGATGCTGTCCGAACGCAGATTCACTATGCGCGTAAGGGCATAACTACCGAAGAAATGATGTATGTGGCCAAGCGGGAGAAGTTGGAGCCGGAACTCGTCCGCTCCGAAGTCGCCCGCGGGCGCATGGTGATCCCTGCCAACGTCAACCACCCCAACCTTGAGCCAATGGGCATCGGCATCGCCGCGACTTGTAAGATCAACGCCAACATCGGAAATTCCGCCACTACCTCGAACATCGATGAAGAGCTGGCGAAACTTGAGTACGCCATACGCTACGGCGCGGACACGGTGATGGACCTTTCCACCGGCGGCGACATCCCCGCCATCCGGCAGGCGATCATCCGGAAATCCCCGGTTCCGGTCGGAACCGTGCCGATCTACGAGGCGCTGACGCGTGTGCGGCGGGTGGAGGACTTGACGCCGCAGTTGGTTCTGGAGGTGATACACGAGCAGGCGGAGCAGGGCGTCGACTACATGACCATCCACGCCGGCGTTTTGGTCGAGTACATCCCGCTCACGACGCGGCGGATTACCGGCATCGTCTCCCGCGGCGGCTCCATTTTGGCGGAGTGGATGGTCCGGAACCATAAACAGAATTTCCTGTACACCCATTTCACGGACATCTGCAAAATCTTCCAAAAGTATGACGTGACCTTCTCGCTCGGAGACGGGTTGCGCCCCGGCTCGCTCGCCGACGCGAGCGACGAGGCTCAATTCGCCGAGCTGAAGACATTGGGCGAATTGACGAAAGTCGCTTGGGAGTATGATTGCCAGGTCATGATCGAGGGACCAGGACACGTTCCCATGGACCAGATCCAGATGCAGGTGGAGAAGGAAATGGAAATGTGCTATGAGGCGCCGTTTTACACGTTAGGTCCCTTGGTGACCGACATCGCGCCCGGCTATGATCATATAACATCAGCTATCGGCGCGGCGATGATTGGGTGGTACGGCGCATCGATGCTCTGCTACGTAACGCCGAAAGAGCACCTCGGGCTGCCGAACCGGGAGGACGTAAAGCAGGGCATTATCGCCTATAAGATCGCCGCCCACGCGGCGGATGTCGCCCGGCGCCGCCCCGGCGCTCGGGACAGGGACGACGAGCTTTCCCGGGCGCGGTATGCCTTCGATTGGAACCGGCAGTTCGAATTGTCGCTCGACCCGGAAACCGCCCGCGCCATGCACGACGAGACCCTCCCGGACGCCGGATTCAAAGAGGCGCACTTCTGCTCAATGTGCGGACCAAAGTTCTGCTCCATGAACATCTCAGCCAAGTTGGAGTCCTTTACCCCGGAGGACGCCAAGGCGGCGGCGGAAGGGCGGAAACCGGACTCGGAACTCGTGAATCTGTCCGGCGATTAAGGCATCCATCCTAGTAACTTTTCCCCCGTGCGCGGGTTTCATACAGCAGAAGGCGCGGTTGAAGAAAAAGTAGGGTGAGGCAGCCTTCTCCCTCTTGTGCTTTTTGACTCTGACGATATATCGACCGAAAGATGACTGTGCAGATGCGGATTATTAGCAAGCTCCTTGTTTCTAGAGCGTTAAGGACGCTGGCGGCGATTCTCATCTGCGCGTTGGGTGAATGGGGATCCGCATCAGCCCAGCTTATCGAGGTGCGGGAAGCGGAACCTCTGATCATGCCCGGGAGGGTGGACTCCAACAGTCCGGCGGTTTGGCACGATGGACAGCTCCTGTTGTTCAATTCCGCCAACGTGCCGTTCGTAGCGGTGGGTAGGGACGCGCAAGACGTGCTTAGACAACCGAGCATTTCGGTTTTCATCGACAACTTCCGCCGCACGCCGCTCTGGTTTGAGGCGGCTTACCTGCGCGCCGACGGCTCGATCTATGCTTGGTACCACCATGAAGTCGTTGGCCTGTGTCCGGATTCGGACCTGTCCGTCCCCGTGATCGGCGCCATGGTGTCACGGGACGGGGGATTGAGCTTTGAGGATCTCGGCATCGTGTTGGCGCCGGGGTACCCATTGAGCTGTAACGCTCTGAACGGTTACTTTGCTGGAGGGCACGGGGATTTTACGGTCATCCCCGACCGCGAAGGCAGGTATTTTTACTTTTATTTCGGTAATTATGGCGGCCCGCCTGAAGAGCAAGGGATTGCGGTGGCGCGGCTGGCTTTCGAGGATCTGGATAACCCCGCCGGGAAAGTCATGAAGTACTTCGAAGGAGCTTGGGACGAGCCGGGCTTGGGCGGCAGGGTCACACCGGTGTTGCCGGTCTCTGTCCCATGGCAGTCGGCCAATACGGACGCCTTCTGGGGACCGGCCATTCATTGGAATGCCTACTTGGAGCAGTATGTGATGCTCCTCAACCGGTCCTGCTGCGAGCCGGGTTGGCCGCAGGAGGGCGTTTATATCAGCTTCAATCCAGAAATCTCCAATCCTGACGGTTGGACGTTTCCGGCGCCGGTATTCCGCGCCGGCGAGGTAGACTTTCAACTGGATTGGTATCCCCAAGTCTTGGGGATGGAAGAGGGCGAAACCGACACGGTAGCGGGCAAGAAAGCTCGCCTGTTTCTGCGCGGCGCTTCCTTATGGGAGATCGAGTTTCACCGCGCGGAGCCTTGAGGGCTCTGGTTTTCTAGCGGCCCTATTCCATCCGGTAAATATAAATCGAGTATCCGACTCTTGCCACGGGGCGCCGTTCCCAAAACGCGTGAAAGTACCGCCGGTATTGGGGACGGAAGAAGTGCCCGGGCAGCAAGGTGGCGCTAACGGCATAAACGCCGGGCTCGGGACGGTACTCAGTTCCGCGAATCCATTTATCTTCCCAGGGAGGCGCGATCATCTCCATCTGCCGCTCGGAGAAGTAGTTTCGAGGATTGTCGGCGCCGAAGTAGGCAAACCGGAAATGCTCAATCTGGTTGCGTTTCACGTATCGGACCAAGTCGGGAACACTCTGCCCCCAGTCAAGGTTGCTGTCGGCAAGATAACGCAACCCGTTTTCCGGACCGCCCGCCCAAATGTTGAAAAACGCTATGCCATGTGGATAAACACGCAGCGACTCGACGCCCGCCAGCAGCACCAGCACCGCCAGCACATATTTCCACCGTCCGACGATCAGCCGCTCCACCGCGGCGCCGGCGAGCAAGAGCCCGAACGGGAGAGCCGGCAGGATCAGCCGCACGCCCAATTGAAGACGCGATAGCGAGGCGAGGAAGATCCACAAGAATCCCGGCAGGATCCAAAACCAATCCTCAGCCGCAAGCCGCCTTCGGAGCATCCGGACGGCAAGCAGAGCGATGCCGCCCAACACCAGGAGCTGAACCGCCGCGGGAACCTTGACTAGCAAGGCAAACACAAAGTACAGCGGATGACCCGAAGGCCAGACTTTACCGTTCATATACACCGTTGCCGGTTTGGCGTCATCGCTGAGGAGCGAAACCGTTCCACGCCAGAGGTTGGTAGGGATGGGGAAGACCCGGAAAACGTGTGACACCGCGACAAAAGTCTTGGGCATTGCCGGGTCGCTTGCCAGCGCCCCGAGGTAGGAGCCCCTCAACCGCCGGGCGTCAAATTGATAAGCCGCCAGCAACCCGGCGTAAGGAACGGCGAGCGCCAGCAGAAGCGAAAGCGCCACGGCGCGGCAACCACTCCGGCGGTCTTGCGCCCAGCGAAGTAAGATCACGGCAGGCGCCATCGGCAACACGACTAGCGCCGACAGTTTCGCCATGCAGGCTAGGAGCGCGGCGAAGCCCAACCAGGCGGCGCTCTTGCTCCCCGGCTGCCGCCAGTAACACCACGCTTGGCGCCAGAACAGCAGATATCCGAAGGTCGCCGCAAGGTCGTTCTTGAACAAAGAACCGTGCGCCAAAGCGGTTGGTTCGAGCACAAACAGCAGCAGCACAACCAACGCCGTGAGGGGGCTATAGATTTCTCGAGCCCATTTCCACAGCAGGAAACCAGCCAGCGCCGGGAACATCAGCACCGGCAAGCGGGCGGTGAAAAATAATCGCCGGAGAGTATGGGCGGGCAGATTATCGGTAATCGCTGAGCTCACGTGCCACTCGTGCCTGGTGTCTCCCTCGTGACCGAGGTCCCCCGGCACCGGAAGCGAAAAAAGGTTGGGCGCCCATCCGGAAGCGATCTTGATCAAAGGGGGCATGTCGGAGGGCGGCAGCCGGTCAGCCCCGCGCCAGTACAGGTACGACGACAGCAGGTGGGACGGCTCGTCTATCGTGATCCCGGTTCTCCAGGCGCCATAAATTTGCAGGACAGCCAGCGCCGCCAAGATCATGACCACAGCGCGTTTCTCTCCAGGCGAAACAGCGGGCGCCAAAGGACTCATAGCGTAACGTCCTACCATACCTCAAACGTGGCGTCAGTAGGGGTAACCGCCTGCGTCCTGCGCGAGGACCTAAGGCTCTGACCGCCAACGTTTATGGGTTCTCCCTTAGCAACTGTCGGGCTGCGGCCGGGTTTGTCAAATTGAAAGGCGACTCACAGAAAAAACTTCAGGCGCAGCGCCTTTCTCCAGCGTGATCTTTGTTGTCGTAATCAAGGGGAAAGTTCCTTAATGCATTTCCGCAGCTTTCAAGCGCGATGCGTATCCGTAAACTGGCGCCGAAAGGTGGCGCTGGCTAGTTTTGTGATTGCTTTGGCTCTAACCGTCGCGCGGCTTGGCAACGCGCAGAGTGTAGAAATCCGGGACGCCGAGCGCCTGGTCATGCCTGGTCCGGTCGATTCGAACAGCCCAGCTCTATGGCATGAGGGTAGATTCTACCTGTTTAACTCGGCGAATGTGCCTTTTCTCGCGGTGGGTGAAGATGCGCAAGACGTATTCACACAACCGAGTCAAGAGGTATTCGTTGGCGGCATCCGCCGCCGTCCGTTGTGGTTCGAAGCGGCGTGGCGCCGGGCGGATGGATCCATCTATGCTTGGTATCATCACGAAGCCGCCGGCGCTTGCCCAGACTCCGACTTGACCGTGCCGGTTATCGGAGCTGCGGTTTCGCGTGACGGCGGGGCGAGCTTCGAGGATCTCGGAATCGTCCTCGCTCCCGATCACGGCGCCAACTGCGAGGCCCAAAACGGCTATTTTGCTGGAGGTCACGGGGACTTTACCGTTATACCCGACAGGGACGGCAGATATTTTTATTTCTATTTCGGGAACTACGGCGGTCCGGCCGAGCAACAAGGCGTCGGCGTGGCGAGAATGGCGGTCGAGGATCTCGATAATCCCGCCGGTAAGGTGATGAAGTATTTCGCCGGACGCTGGGAGGAGCCGGGAATTGGGGGCCGGGTGAGTCCGGTGCTGCCAGCGTTGGTGCCCTGGCAAGAGCCTGACACAGATGCGTTTTGGGGCCCGGCCATTCATTGGAACACGTATCTCGAACTGTATGTGATGCTCCTCAACCGGGCGTGCTGCTCTCCTGGATGGCCGCAAGAGGGCATCTACATCAGCTTGAATTCCGATCTTTCTGATCCCACCGGTTGGACTGAGCCGGCGCCCTTACTGCGGTCTGCCGAGTTGGGCGTTGAACTCGGCTGGTATCCTCAAATTCTGGGCTTTGAACCGGGAGAAACAGACAGTATTGCCGGCAAGAAAGTCCGTCTCTTCACGCACGGCGTCTCGTACTGGGAAATCGAATTTCACCGTCCGGACTGAGGGTTTTGGGTGAGCGTCTTCCTTACAGCTAATCAATCCGGTAGATGTAGATTGAGTAACCTACCTTGGCGATCGGTGTCCGGTTCCAAAACGCACTGAAGTAGCGGCGATAGCCGGGAGAGAAGAAATGTCCTGGCAGCAACGTGGCGCTCACGGCGTAGATGCCTGGCTGCGGGACGAACTGAGTGCCTTTAATGAACCTCTCATCCCACGGTGGCAGCACCATTTCCATTTGATCCGCGGAGAAGTAATTCCGGGGATTGTCGGCGCCGAAATAAGCCAGCCGGAAGCGCCCGATGTTGTTCTTCTCGACGTACCGGGCTAGATCGCGGAGGCTTTGGCCCCAATCCAGATTGCTGTCCGCAAGGTACCGCAATCCGTGGGAGGGGCCGCCAACCCATGCGTTAAAGAATGCTATCCCATGCGGGTACAAACGGAGCGACTCTACTCCCGTGAGAACTACCAAGCCCGCCAGCACCCATTTGCGCCGCGCCTCCCTCAGCCACTCGACCGCCGCGCCGGCGATAAACAGACCGAACGGCAGAGCCGGCAGCACCAACCTGACGCCGAGCTGAAGCTGCGACTGAGACGCCATGAAGATATAGAGGAAGCCAGGAAGGATCCAGAACAGGTCCGCAACTTCGAGTTTCCTTCGCCAAAGCCGCACCAGCAGTAGCGCCAGACCTGCCGCGAGCAGTAGTTGCAGAGCGACGGGAACCTTCACCGCCAGCGCCGTCAGAAAGTAAAGCGGGTGCCCAGAAGGCCAGACCTTCCCGTTCATATAAACCGTGGCTGGACTGGAGTTGGCCATGAACAACGACACGGTCCCTTGCCACATGTTTTTTGGAACGGGAATGATCCGGAACAAATTGGCGAATGTTAAGAAGGCCTTAGGGATTTTCGGGTTCGCCGCCAGGATGTCCAAAAAAGACTCTTGGACCCAATGCAACTCGAACTGATAAGCCGCGATGGCGCCGGCGTATGGAATAAGGAGCGAGAGGATGAGCGAGATGGCCACTGCCCGAAAGCCGCTTGTGCGATCTGTCAGCCGCCGCAACAGGATGATGGAGGGCCCGAGCGCCAGCAGGATCAGCATGGACATTTTCGTCATGCAGCCGGTCAGGGTCGCGAGGCCGATCCAGGCGGCATTCTGCCAGCCAGGGCTCTTCCAGTAGCGCCACGTCCGGTACCAAAAGAAGAGATAGCCCAACGTGGCGGCAAGGTCGTTCTTCAGTAGGGAGCCGTGGGCGAGGGCCGTCGGCTCGATGACGAACAGCAGGACAAGGATGACGGCTGTAAAGGGGCTATAAAGCTCCCGCCCCCACCGCCAGATCAGCCAGCCCGTGAGCGCCGGGAAGAGAAGCATGGGAAGGCGTGCTGTGAAGAAGAGCCTTTGAACGGCTTCCGCCGTCAGCTTCCCGGTGATTAGGGTGCTCGTATGCCACTCGTGCCGGGTGTCGCCTTCATGCCCGAGGTTCCCGGGGACAGGCAGGCCAAAAAGGTTTGGCGCCCAACCGGTAACGATTTTCATCAGCGGCGGCACGTCGGACGGCGGAAGCCGATCAGCGCCCCGCCAGTAAAGATACGCGGACAACAGGTGGGAAGGTTCGTCGATGGTCACGCCGGTGCGCCACGCCCCATAGACCTGAAGGGCAAGCATGGCTCCCAAAATCAAGAACACACTGCGTTGCTTGGTGCAGCGGGCGGCAGGACCTGAAAGCATGGATTGAGAGCCATCATACCAAAGCCGCTTTGCGCGGCCCGAGGAGGACTTTTGTTATATTCGGGTTGATCGGAGTCAGATTGGCTGGAATGATTCCGTGGAAGACTTCGTGGGGAAAGGATGGTGGCTGGTGAAATCTCCCAAGAAACCTGATGTCAAGGAGAGGCGGAGGACCGCCGTTTCCCGCCGCGGCTTCCTGCAAACTGCGGGAGCGGGCGGCGGGATTGTAGGCGGCGGACTGCTCAATCGAACGGAGGCAGCGGCGCCGGCCGGAGTGCTGGGTCCCGCCGCAGTACCCATTACGCTGACGGTGAATGGGAAGCCGCACAAATTGACCGTGGAGCCGCGCGTTACGCTGCTCGATGCGCTGCGCGACAAGCTGAATTTGACCGGGGCCAAGCGGGTCTGCGACCGCGGGACTTGCGGCGCCTGCACGGTCATTCTGGGCGGCAAGGTGGTCTATGCATGCTCGGTGCTGGCCATCGACGCTCAGGGCAAGAACATTCAAACCATCGAGGGGCTCGCGCCGGCGGGGCAGTTGCACCCTGTTTCGCGGGCCTTCGTGGACAATGATGCGCAGCAGTGTGGCTATTGCACGCCCGGCTTCGTCATGGCGGCCAAGGGGCTGTTGGATCGCAATCCGAATCCGACTCCGGAACAGGTGTTGGAAGGGTTGAACGGCAATCTGTGCCGCTGCGGAACCTACATGGGCGTGCGGAAAGCCGTGCTGCAAGCTGCCAAGATGGCGCGGACGGGAGGGAAAAATGCCTGAATACAGATGGCCTCCAGTGGAAAAACGCCGGCTGATGGGCAAGCCGGTGAGCCGGTTGGACGGCCCGGTGAAGGCAGCCGGCAGGGCAAAGTACTCTTCGGACCGCTGGTCGTCCGATATGCTGTATGGCGCGGTGCTTACCTGCCCGCATGCCCACGCCAAAGTCACCGGGGTCGACACGAAGGAAGCGGAGAGAATGCAGGGCGTCACCGCGGTCGAAGTTACGGCGCCGCCCGGAACGCTGGTGCAGTGGGCGGGCTTCGAAATCGCGTGGGTGGCCGCCACCAGCGAGGAGATTGCCCGCGACGCGATCCGGAAGATCAAAGTATCATATGACATCCTGCCGCACGTCGTGCGCGAGGAAGACCCCTCCAAGGCGGCGGGCCGGACTAAGCCGGCGGGCGAGCAAGTCACCGGCGATCCGGATAAGGCTTTCCAAGCCGCCGAGATCGTGAGCGAAGGCCAGTACGGCACGCCGGTCATCACGCACTGCACTTTTGAGCCGCATGGCCAGACCATTCTATGGAAGGGCGATCAGATCGAATACTGGCCTTCGACCCAGGCGCTGTCCGACATCGCCGGCGATCTCGCCCGTCAGTTGAAGATCCCGGCCGACCGGATCCACGCCCAGATGGATTACATGGGCGGCGGCTTTGGCAGCAAATTCCCGTCGGACAAGTGGGGCGCCGTAGCGGCTCGGTTGTCGAAAGCCAGCGGCGGACGTCCGGTGAAGCTGTTCCTCGACCGGGCCGTTGACCAGCAGATAGCGGGCTGCCGGCCTTCGCACTTTGCCAGGATCAAAGTGGGCGGAAGGAAAGATGGCACGATCACTGTATGGGAGTCCCGGTCTTGGTCCACCGGCGGCGTAGGCGGCGGCGGAATGCCTCCGATCCCCTATGTGTTCACGCAGATTCCCAACCGCAGGCTGAACCACACGGCGATCTCCGTCAACGCAGGGCCGCAGCGCGCCTGGCGCGCCCCGAACCATCCTCAGGCTTCGTACCTGACGTGCTGCGCCATCGAGGATTTCGCCGCCAAGGCTGGCTTGGACCCGCTGGTGGTGTTCGAGAAGAACTTCGCCTATACCGCCCGCCCGGAGGTTTATTCCTATCAGCTCAAGAAAGCCGCCGAGATGGCGGACTGGAAGAAGCTGTGGCATCCGCGGGGGGACTCCGGCAAGGGTCCGGTGAAAAGAGGTCTAGGAATCGGCGTTTGCACGTGGGGCGGCGCCGGTCATGCCAGCAAAGCGCTGGTGCATATCAATCCGGACGGCGTGGTGGAAGTCGAGATCGGCAGCCAGGATCTTGGAACGGGCACCCGCACCATCATCGGAATGGTGGCCGCTGAAACCTTTGGCATCCCGATCGCGAACGTCCGGGTGAAGATCGGCGACAACCGTTACCCCCGCTCCGGCGCATCGGGCGGCTCGACTACGGTCGGCGGCGTCTCGAGTTCGACGCGCAAAGCTTCGGTGAACGCGCTCGAAAAGCTGTTTGAGAAGGTCGCTCCCGCGCTCGGCGCTCCCGCGGATCAGTTGGAGGCGGCGGACGGCAAGATCCAAGTGAAAGGCAATCCGGCCAAGTCGATCGCCTGGAAAGCCGCTTGCCAGAAGCTCGGAACAACGAAAATTACCGCCGAGGGCGAAAACATACCGAAGGAGGCGCCGAAAGAGGGCCTCAATACCGGCGGCGTGGGCGGGATTCAGATCGCCGACGTCTCGGTGGACACCGAAACCGGGTTGGTGAAGCTCAACAAGCTCGTGGCGGTGCAGGATTGCGGTCTCATCATCAACCCCAAGACGGCGGAGAGCCAGGTTTACGGCGCTTGCATCATGTCCATCTGCTCGGCGCTGTGCGAGGAGAGGGTGATGGACCAGGTCACCGGGCGGATGCTGAACGCCAACCTGGATTTCTACAAGCTCGCGGGCATTGCCGATATTGGCGAGATTGTGGTTCATCTCGACATCCGGCCCGAGCACGACAAGCGCGGCGTGATCGGGTTGGGCGAACCGCCGGTGGTCGGCGGCGCCGCCGCCATCGCCAACGCGGTGACAAACGCCATCGGCGTCCGCGTCCCCATGATTCCGCTGACCCCGCGGCGGGTCATCGACGCTTTGGAAAGGAGGAGCGCATAATGAAGAACTTCGAATACGCTAGCCCGGCTACGGTCAAGGAAGCCGTTGCGCTCCTTGGCTCCAACTGGAACGCGGCCGCGCTTCTGGCCGGCGGAACCGACCTTCTCAACCTGATGAAGGATGAGATCTACTCGCCGGCGCGTTTGATCAACATCAAGGGCATCAAGGAACTCGGCGGCATCGCCAAGACTGCCGCCGGCGTGCGGATCGGGGCCACGGTCACGTTGCAAGAGTTGATCGACAGCCCGCTGATTCGCACGGAGTTTCCATCTTTGGTGCAGGCGGCGCGCGGCGTGCACAGCATGCAAATCCGCAACATGGGCACCGTCGGCGGCGACTTGTGCCAGCGTCCCCACTGCTGGTATTTCCGGCAGGGCTTCGGGTTGCTCGCCCTCGACCGCGCGGGCGGCGGGAGCCTTGTGGAAAAGGGACGGAACGAATTTCACGCCATTTTCCACGACGGACCAGCGAAGTTCGTCTGCGCCTCAAGCCTCGCTCCGGCGCTGGTGGCTCTCGGCGCCAAAGTGAAGCTGGTTTCGAGCAAAGCGAGCCGCGAAGTGGAAGTCGAGAAGTTCTTCGTGGCGCCGAAGTCCGAACTGGAGCGCGAGATCGACCTTCTTCCCGACGAACTGCTGAGCGAGGTGATCATTCCCTCGCGCGGACTGAAGAACGCCCACTACGACATCTTGCAGCGGCAGGCGCTCGACCGCCCGCTGGCTTCCGCGGCGGTGGCGTTGCAGATGAAGGGAACTTCGGTGGCGTCGGCGACCGTGGTCTTGGGCGCCGTGGCGCCCACGCCGTGGGTGGCGCGCGCGGCAGCCGCGTCGCTTGCGGGCAAGACCATCAACGAGACGGTGGCTGAGGCCGCCGGGAAAGCCGCCGTGCAGGGCGCCAAGCCCTTGAGCGAGAACGCTTACAAAGTCCGCCTGGCGCAAACCGCAGTAAAACGCGCCCTGCTGCTGGCCGCAACCGGAAAGGTATAAGGGAAAGGGAGCAAGCGGCGCCCCCAGTGGGGGCGCCGCAAGCTAAAGCTCGCGCCACGACTACCACACCCTGTGGCGCAAGCACTCGTGCTTGCCGCGCCTCCACTCATGGAGGCGCCCTCTGCACTCCCTGCAGAGCGGCGCTCCCGCTCCCTTACCCGCGGAAGAACGCGGCGGCGGCTTCTTTGCCGCTCTCTTTCGGCTTGTAGCCTTCGGTGCGCAGCGCGCCTTCAAACGCATCGAGGAAGTTGATGACCATCTCCTCGGTGGCTACCGGACCCATCAGACCGACGCGGAAGACCTTGCCCGCGAGCGGTCCGAAACCGCCCAGAATTTCGATCCCGTGCTCCTGCATCAGGCGCTTGCGCACCTTAAGATCATCCACGCCTTCGGGCACGCAAGGAGTGTTCAAGGACCAAAGGCGGTAGCCTTCAGCGACGTGCATGCGCATCCCCATCGCCTCAATGCCGGCGACGAAGCCGAGGTGGCTGCGCAAGTGGCGTTTCCACCGGTTCTCGACGCCCTCTTCCTCGATAGACAGCAGAGCCTCCCGCAGCCCGTAAAACATCGAAATCGGCGCCGTGTGGTGGTAGCGGTGCGCGCCTTCGAAGTACTCGTCGAGCAGCCTCAGATCCAGGTACCAAGTCGGAGGGGCGCTCTTGCGGGCTCGCAGCCGCTCCAAGGCGCGCGGCGAGACGGTGATGGGCGCCAGTCCGGGAGGGCAACTGAGTCCTTTCTGCGTGCAACTGTATGCGATGTCGATGCCCGTATTGTCCACCATCACCGGCATAGCGCCAAGCGAAGTGACCGTATCGGCGATGACGAGCGCGCCCACGTCATGCGCCGCCCGGCAAATGCCCGCGCCCGCCTGAAGCGCGCCGGTGGACGTCTCCGCGTGCACGAACGCCACCACGGCAGGCTTCTCCCGCTCGATAAACTGCCGCGCTTCGATGTCCTCGAAGACCTCGCCCCATGGCTTTTCGAGCCGCACCACCACCGCGCCGTGCCGCCGAGCCATCTCCGAAATCCGGTCGCAGAAATAGCCGTTCGCCAAAACGGCGAACTTATCGCCCGGCTGCACAAAATTGGCCACCGCCGTTTCCATCCCTGCGCTCCCGGTGCCGGAGATGGCGAAAGTAAAGTCGTTCTCCGTCCCGAAGACTTTCTTCAACCGGACGCGTATGTCCTGCACTACTTCGAAGAAGAACGGGTCGAGATGCCCTACGATCGGCTTCGACATGGCGTCGTAAACGCGAGGCTCCACCATGGTCGGTCCGGGACCATATAACAAGCGTTTAGGCGGGCAAAGAGCAGAACGGGATTCAGGCATATTGGTATTCTCGAATCAGCAATCGCTGGCAGTTTTCAGAGTAGCATATCGATGATTTCGCTCCCCATCGACAGCCTCCTCGATACCATCGTCCAAAGCCTTAAGCGGCATCCGAACATCGTCATCGAAGCGCCTCCCGGCGCGGGCAAGACGACGCGCGTTCCGCCGGCGATTCAGCAGGCGTTGGGGGGAACAACACTGGTGCTGGAGCCCCGCCGCCTGGCAGCGCGGCTCGCCGCGCGGCGAGTCGCCGCTGAGCGGGGCGAAGCCGCCGGCGGGAGCGTGGGCTATCAGGTGCGGTTCGAAGAGGTAGGCGGACCAGAGACGCGGCTGTGGTTTCTCACCGAAGGCGTTCTGCTTCGCCGGCTGTTGAGCGATCCGGAGCTCGACGGGGTGACAGCCGTGGTGCTTGACGAGTTCCACGAACGCCACCTTGAAGGCGACGTAGCTCTGGCATTGCTCCTGCATTTGCAGCGCACCAAGCGCCCGGACCTGCGCTTGGCGGCGATGTCGGCGACGCTCGACGCCGCGCCCGTGGCGAAGCATCTCGGCGGTTGCCCGGTGGTGCGCTCCGAAGGGCGGCGGTTCGAGTTGGATATCCGTTACACACCGCACAGCGCCGCGCCGCTCGAAGAGCAAGTCGCCGGGGCGCTGTCGAACCTTTTGCGCGAAGGCTGGCGGGGCAGCGCTTTGATCTTCCTGCCTGGAGCGGCTGAAATCCGGCGTGCGATGCGGGCATGCGCGCCGCTCGCTGAAACTCGCGGGATGCTGGCTTTGCCGCTTTACGGGGACCTGCCGCCGGAAGAACAGGAGCGGGCGGTGGCGCCCTCGCCTCAGCCGAAAGTGATTTTCTCGACGAACGTCGCTGAAAGCTCGGTCACCATCGAGGGCATCACGGCGGTCATCGACAGCGGCTTGGCCCGTGTAGCCACCGATTCGCCATGGACCGGCCTGCCCGCGTTGACCGTCCGCCGGGTGAGCCAAGCTTCGTGCGATCAGCGCGCCGGACGCGCCGGAAGGACCGCTCCGGGGCGCGTGGTCCGGCTGTTCAGCCAGGAGGATTACGCCCGGCGTCCGCGGCGCGACGAGCCGGAAATTCTCCGCCGCGAACTCTCGCCGGTCTGGCTCGCTTTGCTGGCCATGGGCGCCGGGGACCCATACGCGCTGCCGTGGTTGGACCCTCCGCCCAAGGAGGCGGCGCAGGCGGCCCAGACGTTGCTGCGGCGGCTCGGCGCGATTGGGAGCGGCGGGGGACCCACTCCCGAGGGGGCGCAAATGGCGCGCTATCCCTTGCACCCGCGCCTGTCCCGCTTGGTCATCGAGGCGAGCCGCCGCGGCGCCGGCAGGGAAGGCTGCCGGATTGCGGCCGTCTTAAGCGCCGGGGAACGCCTCGCCCCTGCCGCTCATGGCGGGCGTTCGGACGTGCTGGCGCTTCTCGAACAGGAATGGATGCCTCAAACCGCCCGCATTCTGCAACAGATTCTGGATGAGGTCCGTCCCCGCCGCGACATGCGCCCGAGCGAAGATGACCTGCTGATCTCGATTCTGACGGCGTTCCCGGACCGTGTGGCCAAGCGGCGGGCCAACCGGCAACTCGCGCTCGCCGGAGGAGGATCGGCGGCGCTCGCCGAAGGCAGCGTGGTGCGCGATGAGTGGCTGGTAGCCGTGGACATCGAAGAGCGGCGCGACCAAGGACTGCCGGTCGTGCGTCTGGCGAGCGGTATGGATCCGGAATGGCTGATCGATTTGTTTCCCGAGCAGATCCGCGAATCGAAAGGATTGGAGTGGAATAAATCCGCTGAGCGGGTCGAGGCCACGAGCGGTCTGTGGTTCGGGGAGCTGGCCGTCATGGAATCGCGCCACGGAGCGGCGGATTCACCCGAAGCCGCCGCGCTGCTGGCGGCCAAAGCCATCGAGGCAGGCTGGGCGAGATTTGCCGACCCAGAGGAAATTTCAGAACTTCGGGCCCGAGTGCGGTTTGCTTCGCAATTCGCGCCGCTCCGTCCGGTCGAAGAGGAGGACATCCATCAGGCTCTAGAGTCCCTGTGCCAAGGCATCCGCAGCTTTGCCGAGTTAAAGAGCCGAGCCGCTAACGGAGGGCTCGCGGCGGCGCTCCTCGGGCGTCTTGGACCCGCCGCCCGCGCGCGGCTGGAGGAGCTCGCGCCCACCCGGCTTCGCCTTCCGTCGGGGAGAAGCGCGCGCGTGCGGTACGCCGAAGGGCAACCGCCGTGGGTGGCTTCGCGGCTCCAGGACTTTTTCGGAATGCGAGAGACGCCCAAAATCGGCGGCGGAAAGGTTCCCTTGGTGGTGCATCTTCTTGCTCCGAACCAGCGTCCGGTGCAAACCACCACCGACCTCGCCGGTTTCTGGGAACGGCTCTACCCGGCGCTGCGTCGACAGCTCATGAGACGTTATCCTAAGCATGCGTGGCCGGAAAAGCCGTGAAGCGGGAGGCGGCTGATATAATCTAAGAAGCTGGGGGTGGGAGACCGGATGGTTTACAGACGCCGCTGCCTGAACTTTATTTTCCCCGCCGCTCTGATTGCGGGCGCATTGACGCTGCTGGGCGCTGAACGCTCCCTGGCGCCGACAAGCGATGATGACATACGCGAGGGGGTGAGGACCTTCACTCGCGTTTACTCGTTGGTGGAGAACCACTTCGCAGATCCGGTCAGTCCGGATAAGGTGATCTTCAAAGGGGCCATCACCAGCATGCTGCGGACGCTCGATCCGCACTCGAGCTTCTTCGATCCCAAGGACTTCCGGCTCCTGCAAGAGGACCAGCGGGGGCGGTATTCGGGCGTGGGCATGTATGTGGGCGCGCGCTCCGGCGGGCGGGTGATCGTAATCTATCCTTTCACCAACTCCCCGGCGTTTCTGGCGGGCATTCATCCGCTCGACACGCTCATCAGCGTGGATGGCAAGTCCACCAAGGGTATGAATACGTCGCAAGTGGCGGATCTGCTCAAAGGTCCACGCGGCACCAAGGTGGAAGTCACGGTGAAGCGGGACGGGCGCGACGAACCCATCACGTTTTCCATCGTTCGCAACGACATTCCGCGGGCGAGCGTGCAAAACGCCTTCCGAATCCAGCCCAACATCGCTTACGTGCGGATCGAGTCGTTCAACGAGAACACCGGGCGGGAATTCGAAACCGCCATGAAGGCGGTTCAGGAGAACACCCTGGAAGGTTTGGTTTTGGACATGCGCGGCAACCCGGGCGGGCTGTTGCGCGAGGGCGTTGCGGTGGCGGACCGGTTCTTAAAGAAAGGGCAACTGATTGTTTCCCACCGCGGACGAGCCTCGGCTGAGCGCCCGTATCATTCCAAGCGCGGCAACGCCGGACGGGAATACCCGATCGTGGTTCTGGTGGATCGCTCGTCGGCTTCGGCGGCGGAAATCGTCGCCGGCGCGCTTCAGGATCATGACCGGGCTTGGGTGATGGGCGAGACCACGTTCGGCAAAGGGCTGGTGCAATCCCAATACCCCCTCTCGAACGACACCGCCTTGCTCCTGACCACGGCGAAATACTATACGCCGAGCGGGCGCCTGATTCAGAAAGACTACGCCCACGTTTCGTTTTTTGAATATTACAGCCGCAAAGAGGTTGCGCCGCGGAATCCCAACGACGTCAAGACGACTGACAGCGGCAGGACCGTGTATGGCGGCGGCGGCATCACCCCGGACGAGAAGTTTGAACCGCAGAAGCTGAATCCATTCCAAATCACATTGCGGCAGACCGAGGCGATCCCGCGGTTCGTGGCGTGGTATTTCGGCGCCAAGGAGCCCAAGTTCAAGCGCGACTGGCGTCCGGACGAGGCTTTTCTCACCGAATTCCACGAGTGGCTGCTCAAGAACAAAATCGAGTTCAGCGAGGCGGATTTCACAGTCAACCGCGATTGGATGAAAGAGCGGCTGCACATCGATGTGTTTCTCACCGCCTTCGGCAAGGACGAAGCCGACCGCTTGGCCATTCAGTACGACCGCGAGGTGGCGCAGGCGATCAAATCGATGCCCAAAGCCAAAGCTCTGGTAGAGAACGCCCGGGAGGTTCTGGCCAAGCGCGACGCCGCCAAACCCTAGCCCGCGATTCCCTGCCGAACCTGCCGCTCTTTTGAAACCATGGCTCCCGCGGCGGAGTCTGTTACTATGACTCCTTGTGCGCGTACGGGTCCTATTTTTTGGCATCGTGAAAGACATCGCCGGCATGGCGGAAGATGCGTTTGAGGCGCCCGCCGGGTGCGATACCGAAAGGCTGTTCGCCCATTATGCGGAGCGCTTTCCTAAGCTCACCGCCATGCGTCGCGACATTTTGCTCGCCCGCAACCAAAAATTCGTCCGCGCTCCGGAGGCTTTGGCGGATGGCGACGAAGTGGCCTTCCTGCCGCCGGTGAGCGGGGGCTCGAGCGGGTATCTGCGGGAGATCGAAGATGCCGCGGCGGGCGTTTTCGCCGCCCTCACTCGTTCGCCGGTGGATTCAAAGACGCTCGCGGCGCGCATTCTGCGGCCGGAGGATGGAGCCGTCGTGCATTTCGAAGGGGTGGTCCGGAACAACAGCCACGGGCGCCCCACTGAGTATCTCGAGTACGAAGGTTATGAACCGATGGCGGTGGAGGCGATGGCGGCCATAGCACGCCAACTGACCGCCGAGTACGCCATCGGCCGGGTGGCCATGGTCCATCGCTTGGGCAGGCTGGAGATCGGCGAAACCAGCGTCGCCATCGTGGTGACCGCGCCCCACCGCAAGCCGGCTTTCGAGGCGGCTCTCGAGGCGATCAACCGCATCAAACGCTCCGTTCCCATTTGGAAAAAAGAGCACTTCGCCGGCGGAGAAGTATGGGTGGAAGGCGAGTGGGACGAATCGTTGCGCTCGCGTTGACGGCGGCCATAGCCGCCGCGCAGCAGCCTCCCGTCTTTCGCGTCGATGTGCGTTTGGTGCGCTTGCTCGCTACGGTGAAGGACGACTACGGCCGGCTCGTCGGCTCGCTAGCCCGGGAAGACTTCGTAATTTATGACAATGGCGTGCGGCAGGAGATCGCCGTTTTCGAGCGCCGGACCGAACAGCCTCTTTCGGTCTCCATCCTGATCGACACGAGCGGCTCAACGGCCAAGGAATTGCGTTACGAGATCGAATCCGTACAACGGTTCCTGCGAGCGCTTTTCAAAGAAGGCAATCCGCAGGACGCCGCCGCGCTCTACAGCTTCAATTACGAAGTCACCAAGCGGACTCCCTACACCCGGCAGTTCGCCGCTTTCGAGCGCGCTCTGAAAAGCCTCAAAGCCGAAGCCGGGACCTCGCTCTATGATGCGATCTATTTGGCGTCCAAAGAAGTGCGGGATCGCTCGGGGCGCCACGTGATCGTCGTGGTGACCGACGGCGGAGACACCACCAGCGTCAAGACCTACCATGCCGCCCTTGAGGAGGCGCAGCGCGCCGACGCCGTTCTGTACGCCATCCTCGTCATGCCCATCACCAACGACGCCGGGCGCAACATCGGGGGCGAGAACGCGCTCATAGCCATGACTTCGGCCACCGGCGGCCGGGTTTTCACGCCCAACTTGGGCGCAGAGATGGACGCCGCCTTCACGGAGATCCTCACGGACCTCCGCACGCAGTATCTGATCGGCTACTATCCGAAAAACGTCCCCCCGTCCAAGGACCGGTTCCACCGCGTCGAGGTCAAGGTTTCCAAGCCCGGTTTGCGAGTGCTGACCCGTAGCGGCTATTATGGGGATGCGGAGCGCGTAACGCTCGAAGAAGAGGGTCCCAAGCGAACCCGCACACCGTAATAGGCTCCGCGGAGATCGAGTGCCTGAGAAAAAAGTCAAGCCGAAAGCCGTTCCGAAGCCTGCCGCCAAACCGCGGCCGCCGGAAGTCACCCACGAAGAAGTGCGCTATATCAAGCGCCTGATTGACGAAAAGACGCCCATTGCCGTAAAGCTTGCCGATAACGAGGTGGTCGAAGGCGTCATCGAGTACTACGATCAATCCTTCATCCGAATCACCCGCGACGACGGCCCCAACCTGTTCATTTTTAAGCACGATATCAAGTACTTATACGAACTCGAATAGCCCGGCGACCGGCCGTCTGAGAAATGTTCCGTTCATGAGCCAGTCATTTGTTGAGCAAGCGATGGAGATCGCCCGCGAGGCGGGGGCTCTCATCGCCCGGTACTACGAACGTCGTATCGGGTACGAACTGAAGAGCGAGTACGACTTGGTGACGGAGGCGGACCGCAACGCCGAAAAGTTGATCATCGAGCGCATCACCGCCCGGTTCCCTTCGCATTCCATCGTGGCTGAGGAGGGGGGTGGACGCGACGGGGCGTCCGAGTACCGCTGGTATGTAGACCCTCTGGACGGCACCACGAATTTTGCCCACGGATTCCCGCTGTTCAATGTCAGCATCGCCTTGGAACGAAGCGGCGGCATGGTCGCGGGGGTGATTTATGATCCCCTCCGGGATGAGATGTTCGCCGCGGAGCGGGGCGGCGGCGCCTGGCTCAACAACCGGCGGATCCACGTTTCGCCGGTCAAGCAGTTGAACCGGAGCCTGGTCGCCACCGGTTTTCCGAGCTACAAGCGCCACATGAACGTCAATGTGCACTACTACCATCAGGTGGCCATGATCAGCCACGGGGTCCGGCGCGCTGGTTCGGCTGCCGCTGACCTCGCCTATGTGGCCTGCGGGCGCCTGGATGGGTACTGGGAGATCGGCTTGAAGCCCTGGGACATGGCTGCGGGCGGGCTGATCGTGGAGGAAGCCGGGGGACGGGTGACCGATATGCTGGGAGGTCCGCTAAATCTTTACGGACCCCACATTTTAGCTACCAACGGGGCCATCCACAATGAGATGATACAGGTGTTCGAAGAGGTGGCGGCCGGCCGGTACAGGGTTCCCCTGCCCGAATTTGACGGGGGAGGCATTCCGGCGTTAAATGATTAGCCGGGGAGCACTGCTTATCTATCTCATGGGCGGCATCTTGCGGTACAATTCGGGAAAACCGCGACGCCTGTAGGGGAAGTCATGAAGAGCCCCACAGCGGGAGAACAACGATGGAAAAGCTAGGACAAAACATACAAGAGGCTTTTCTAAACACTGCGCGGAAGGAAAAAACCTTTCTTACCATCTACTTGATAAGCGGGGTGAAACTTTCCGGACGCATCCGAAGTTTCGACAAGTACTCGGTGGTTCTGGAAGCCAACAATCAAGAACAGTTGATCTTCAAGCATGCGATCTCGACCGTGGTGGTCAGCCGCCCGGCGTCTGCCGCCGGAACGGCTTCCGCCTCCGGTTTCTCGCAGGGCTCCGGCGCCCCATCCGGGCCGGGTGGCGCGCCCGTAACGGAGGGATAAATCGCGCGCGAATCCGTCCCCAAGCCGGAACGCGCGGTGTTGGTCGGCCTGGAGATCACGGGGCGGTCTCACCCGGGCCGCCCGGGCGGGCCGGAGGTCGTCGACTACACCTTAGAGGAATCCCTGGAAGAATTGGAGTCTCTGGCGGCTACTGCGGGGGCTGAAGTCGCGGCTCGCGTGTTGCAGTCGCGCCCGGCGGCGGACGCCGCCACGCTGATCGGCTCCGGGAAAGTCGAGGAAGTTCGGGCCACCGTCCGCGCCGCTCGCGCCGGGTTGGTGATCTTCGATCAGGATCTGACTCCCACCCAACTGCGCAACCTGGAGCGCGCCTTCAACTGCAAGGTGCTCGACCGGACGCAGTTGATTCTCGATATCTTCGCCCGGCGGGCACGGACGCGCGAAGGGCAGTTGCAGGTGGAGCTTGCGCAACTGACCTACCTCCTGCCGCGGCTTACCGGGCGGGGCGTAGAGATGTCCAGGTTGGGAGGCGGCATCGGAACGCGCGGACCGGGCGAAACGCAGTTGGAAACCGACCGCCGGCGCATCGCCCGCCGCATCCGCAAGCTGAAGTCCGAACTGGAAGCGGTGCGCTCGAGCCGCTCCACGCAGCGCCGGCAGCGGCAGGCGGTCCCGCTTGCCGCCGTGGCCATGGTGGGCTACACCAACGCCGGCAAGTCCACTCTCTTCAACCGCTTGACCGGGGCTGAGGTCCTCGCGGACGCGAGGCTGTTCGCCACGCTCGATCCTACCGTCCGCGCCGTGCATTTGCCCTCGCGCCGCCGCGTCCTATTTTCCGATACAGTGGGCTTCATTCGAAACCTTCCCACGACCCTTGTCCAAGCCTTCCGCGCCACCCTGGAGGAGGTGGTGGAGGCTTCCTTGCTTTTGCACGTGGTGGATGTCTCCTCGCCCCACGCCCGCGAACAGACGGCTCACGTCCTCAAGGTGCTCGCCGAAATCGGGGCTGGGGAGACCCCCCAAATCCTGGTGCTGAACAAAGCGGACCTGTTGCCGGAAGGCGACGCCGACGCGGAAGCCGTGAGCCGCCGGATCCTCGGCGACGCGGCGGAGGGTCTTCCGGCGCGCGCCGTCGTGGTCTCCGCGTTGTCCGGAAAGGGTTTGGATCTACTCCTCAAAGAAGTGGACCAAGCGCTTCCGGCTGATCCGGTGAACCGCGTGCGCCTGCTCGTCCCGGCGGGTGAAGGCGCCGTGCTGCACCTGCTGCACGAGCGCGCCCGGGTCCTTTCGCTCCACTACCGGGCGGATCAGTGCGAAATCGAGGCGGAGGCGCCGGAATCGCTGCTCCCGCGGCTTGCCCCCTTCTTGCTGCGCGACGCCCAGTGATACAATCGGGACGCACATGGATGCACAGGCTATCAGCAGGAGAACTTTCTTAGGCGCGCCGGCGGTGTTAACCGCGCGGGCGGCCCCGCGCCGGCCGAACATATTGTTGATCACCGCCGACGACTTAGGGCTCAACTTGGGCTGTTACGGCGAAACCCGTTTTAAGACGCCGCACATCGACCGCTTGGCGGCGTCGAGCGTGCAGTTCCGCACGGCATATATCACGCAAGCGTCGTGCAGCCCCTCGCGAAGCAGCATTTTCACCGGCACGCACCCGCATACGAACGGGCAGTACGGGCTCGCCAATACGGGGTTCTCGCTGCACCCGCAGTTGCGCACGCAAACCATTCCGGCGCTGCTCCAGAAGGCGGGTTATAAGACCAGCATTCTGGGCAAACTGCACGTCGAGCCGGAAGATTGTTTCCCTTGGGACACGCCGCGGCGGTCCCGACATGCGTAAGGTGCGGGACATAGCGCAGCGCGCCGCAGGCATCTTCGAGCAATTCAAGAACGACTCGTTCTTCCTGATGGTGAACTACTCGGACCCGCATGCTTTCCGGCGCGAGCCGAACCGCAACGTTTGGTACTTCCCGCCGCAGGTGGACGGGCTGCCTGAGAATCCGCTGCCGCCCGGTCCTTCGACCGTTTGGGAATGGCAGCAGACCGATTCGCCGGAGCAGCGGGAGAGGGTGGCGAACTATTTCAACGCCATCCGGCGCTTGGACGACGGCATCGGGATGCTGATGTCGGCGCTCGAAAAGTCTCGCTTGGCGGAGAACACGCTCGTCATCTTTTTGGGAGACAACGGTCCGCCGTTTGACCGGGGAAAGACGACCTGCTACGAGTCAGGCGTCCGCACGCCGTTCCTGCTCCGCTGGCCCGGAGTCAGCAAGCCTGGCAAGAGCGAAGCGCTGGTCTCGGCGGTCGATATCCTGCCCACCATCCTGGATGCCGCCGGCGTTCCCATCCCCGCGCACGTCGAGGGACGCTCCTTGAGGGCTGTGGCGGGCGCCAAGGCGGGTTCGTGGCGGCGGTACTTGGCGGCGGAATTCCATTGCCACGGAGCAGGCAATTTCTTCCCCCGGCGGGCGATTCAGGACGGGCGTTGGAAGCTGATCCGGAACCTGCTGGCGGGCAAAGCCAAGCCGCCTCTGGGCATCGACGGCGACCTAGGCTACAAGCTCTCGCGCGAGCCGCGTTATGAGAATCACCCGCTGCGCGCGGCTTTCGATACCTACGCCAATCCGCCGGAGTATGAACTCTACGACCTGAAGACCGATCCGCATGAGTTCCGCAATCTCGCGGGCAAGCCCGAGCACGCCGCGGTGGAAAAGCGCATGCGGCAGGCGCTGGAGCAATGGCGCAAGGAGACCCGGGACCCGTTCCTCGACATGGCGTACACCGAAAAGGTGGCGAGACTCACCGCCGAGGAACGCCGAGGCGATTTATGGCGGCCTGCATGGTAGGCTGAAGTCGAGATGAGCAGCGCAGGACCGCAACTGACCATCGAATCGATCGTCAAGGCATCTTCGGAGCAGGTTTCCTGTGAAGTGTCGGGGGAAGCTGTCATCCTCAACTTCAGGGACAGCTCATATTATGGCCTGGACCCGGTGGGCGCCCGCATTTGGAAGATGCTGGCCGACGGCCCGATAGCCGTTTCCGCGATCCGCGACCGCATTTTGGAAGAGTACGACGTCGCGCGGGAACAGTGCGAGGCGGACCTCCTCAGCCTGCTCGAAGAGATGAAGAAGGCGGGTTTGGTGGAGATCGCCGGTTGAGGCTAACGGCCAAAGCTCTGCGAGATCTCTCCCGCCTTTGTCAGAGCGGATTTGAAGTCTTTGAATCGCTCCGGAAACCGGGAGCGCAAAGCCGCCGCAATCTCCTGCACGGTTGCCCGGCCATCCATCAAGCCGAGGGCGTAGCCGGCGATCTCACCGTCTTCGTTCAACTGAGGCGCATAGTTGCCGGCGCGCTTTCGCAAGTCCTCTTTCCATAGCGGCTGAGAATAGAACGTGGACTGCTGAAACTCAGCCTTCCCTGGGACCTCGGTATTCCACCGCCAGATATAATCCTCGCCCACCAAATTGGCGTGGATCTCCACCCTCACGGTGTCGCCGGCTTGCAAAGCCACCGGCTGGAGCCACGGAAAAAACGGCCTGCCGTAGATAAGTTTTGGTTGACCGGGAGCGTTGGTGAGCCATATGCCGGGCGCCAGTTCGGCATCGAACCACAAGGTCAGTCCGTGACCGGCGCCTGCGCGACGGACTCGCATCTCGACAGCTGCCGATACGTCCGGCGACTCGATGGTGCAGTAATCCAGTACTCCCCAACAGGCGGCGTCGGTCAATAGTTCATCCGGCTTGCTCTCGTATTTTTGAAATGAGTTGAGCACGCAACGGCGCGCATCGTCGAATTCGAGCGAGTACTCCTCGTTGCGCCAGGGCGAAGTGAGGTCGGAGTAAAACTGCGGGGCTTCTACCACCGCCGCGTAGAGGTAGTCGCGCTGTCCAATCATGACTCCGCCCGGTTTCAGCAATCGCCGGCGGGCGTCGACAATGGAAGGGATGTGATGCTGGAATAGCGGCAAAGCCCCGCGCAGGTCAGAGATCAAGACATCCGCGGGTTCGTCGAGGGTCACTTCGGTGGACAATCCGCGGATGAACTCGACCTTGCCATCCAAACCGCAGGCTCGCGCCGCCGCGATGCCCACAGTCAGGCTAGCGTCGGGCTCAATCGCCACGACTCGCCGCGCTCCGAGGCGGGCTGCGATGAGCGCGAAGATCGCGGGTCCGGCGCCGATTTCGAGGAGGAAAGTTCCCGGCTTAACCGTCCGTTGAAGGGCCGAGTGACAAGCGGCCGCTCTCGGACCGGAGGCCATCAGCCCGTAACTGGCGATGCGGTAACCACGCACCCGGTCAATATCTTTCGCTAACTGGTCTTCTGGTTAGGCGGCGTCCCATTATCGCTTGTGGCTCCCATATTTCCAACATTGTTCGTAACGGCGGTCAAATTGCCGAAGTTCCGAAGTTCAGGGCGGGTATAAGGGCACTTCGGGGTGGCCATGTTACGGCGACTGTCACTCATTGTTAAACCTCCCTCCGTCACAACGTGCAACCACTACCATCGCATTGCCCTTCTTGGGCGTCAAGCTTAACCGGGAGCCCCACAGCGGAACAGCCCGGTTGTGCTTGCCCAGTGGCACATGCTTACTGCGTAAAGCGCATTATACAGCGATTTTGCGCCGGCTTGCCAAGCTGCCGGAATTCTTTCGACGTCCAGGTAGTTTAGCAGAGCTTCCGGCGGCGCCGCCTGCGGGACCGGGAACCCTTGCATAGCGCTGGCCCAGGGGTCCGACCGCAAAGCCGTCTTAAGCCTTCCGAGCGTCGAGCGCGGTAGGCTGAGCGCCATCGCTCTCCTTTCCAACAACTTCCGCCTCGCCCACGGAACCACAGGGACGGATAGCAGGAAACGAACCACCCGGAGATCCACATACGGATGCCGCGTCTCGGCGATTTGGCGCTGGCTGGCGATAACCGGCTCGAACCGCTCAAACAGATTGGGCCATAACGGTCCGGTGAAGGATGCGTATGCCCACGGATGCCAAGGGTGCGTTCCCTGCGTAACCGCCCAATATGCATTCCAGCGATCTTTAAGTTGAAGGCGGTCGACAAATTCCGGCCGCAGCCACCCGGGGAATTCTGGAACCGGCGGCGGGCCAAATTTTTGGGGATGGCGGAATCGCCGCCAAGCGTCCGCCAAAATCGAACCGGGACTGTCGAGCCAGAACAAGGAGGCTATGTCTTTCGCCATCCGCCTCCACTGCCGGTTCGCCTTCAACCACGATAGGTACGCCTGCCACTCGAACCGCAGCGCGTTATCGGGACCTTCGCCATAAAACCAAACCCGGGCTTCCCGCGCCATTTCGGCTGCGAATTCCAGTTCCGCCCGCTTGCAGACGATTCCCCAATCCGGCTCGGGAGTTCGGATGGACTGCCTCCACCACTCCGGATCGTAGCAGGCGTTGTCTTTATTCCGGATCAGAACCGGGATGCCGAGGTGATCCGCCACCAGACGGACATAATGCTCCTCGTCGTCGGGGATCAATTCCTTGAAGACGAACGTGTAGCCCAACAAATTCCGAGCCGGGTCCGGAACCAGCCGCGCGGCGGTGGCTGCGAGGGTTGGGGAATCCAACCCCCCGCTCAAATAAATGCCCACCCGCGAGGTGCGCAAGCGGTCCTTCACGGCTTCCTGCACGAGTTCGCGGAACCGTTCGCAGTATTCTTCGTGGCGCTTGAGATACAGCGGCTCGTTGAGCTCCAGCTTCCAGTAACGCCGGATCCGCGCCGCGCCGTCTGGACGGACGGTCAGCGTATGTGCGGGAGGAAGCCGGCGAATCGCCGACCAGACGCTGCGGTCGAAGCTGGCGCTCTGTCCGAACATCAGGAAGTCGGCGACCCAGACATCATCGAGATCGTCCGGGATGCCGGGGTAGAGGCGGACGCAATCCAGCATGTTGCTCACCACCCACGCCTCGCCGCATTGGGCGTAAAACAGGGGGCGCACGCCCATGTGGTCCCGCGCGCAGAAAAGCTTACGCTCCCGGGCATCCCAGAGGGCGAAGGAAAAGTCGCCTAGCAACTGTTCGACGCACCCCTCGCCCCACGTCTGGTACGCATACAGCAGCAACCCGGCATCGGTCTCCTGTCGCACGCCTTCGCAGCCCCGCGCTTCGAGCTTCGGCCAAAGATCCTCGCGCGCGTCGATGCGGATGTGGCCTGCCACCCACGCCTCTCCCTCCAGCGTGCAGGGTTGATGCTCGCGCCCGGCTTCCCACGTCGTGCGGAACATCGTGTGAACTAGCCCCACGCTGCCGTCTGGTCCGAGAACTTCGACGGCGTGGTCGTCCGGTCCGCGGAAACGCAGAAAAGCCGCCATACGGTCGAGCAGGGCGGGGTCTACAGGGGCGCCGTCCGTACGATAAACCGCCGCAAAACCGCTCACGCCCGACCGTCCACCATCAGCAAGCCGGAGTCGAGAAGCTGCTGGAGGAAATCCGTCAGATCCTGGCGCAAGACCTCCGGCGCCACGTCAAACTCCCCGAGCAAGCTGCGGTAAGCCTCTTCGATCGTTTCTTTGGTCGTGACCAGTTCCCACATTCGCGTGCCAACCGGATCTAAGCCGAAATATTCCTGGCTAGGGATGCTCAAGACCAGAGACTCCCCCTCGATGGTGCGTATCAGCACCCCGGGAGCCGGAGTCAGTTTAGCGTCAAAAGTAAAGGAAGACATAAACATTCTGCCCCTGTACATCGCGTCCCCACTCATGGGGACGCACAAATGTACAAACTCCAGGCGCCTCCACGAGTGGAGGCGCTGCAAGCAAGAGTGCTTGCGCCACAGGGTGTGGATGGCGTCTCCACTCATGGGGACGCCCGGGGTTCTTACTCATTTCGTGCGGCTTAGGGCTGGCACGCGCCTCCACGAGTGGAGGCGCTGCAAGCACGAGTGCTTGCGCCACGGGGTGTGGTGGTTGGGGTCTCCACTCATGGGGACGCGGCGCATCAGATCCCCTCAATTTCACTTTTCCAAGCCACCAGCGGCGTGTACGGCTCAGCCGAACCGCCTATTAACACGCTTCCTTCATAGCGCAGCCACGCGTGCGCTTCCAGCCGGCGTCCACTTTTCGCCACCCCCACCTCTAAAGCCGAAACGTGACCGGCGCGCGAGAGCAGCCGCTGCAACGCCAGAGCTTGCACCAGGCAAGTGGCGCCGGGCATCCTCCCCGCCACCGCCCGGACGCTCCATGCCACCTTGTCCACCGCGGTTTCCCGCCTCTCCGGACGCACGCAGGCAGCCCATCGCCTTAAGCGCTCGAACGGCAAAAACCACAGTCCTGCGCGGCAGATTGCCAAAGTCATAGCCGCTTGCCATAGCAACCGTTGCTCACTCCCGGACAAGCGAACAAGCCGGCGCAGCGTTTTCACCTGTCCACCTCCGCCCAAATCATATCCCGCAGGCGGGGCAGCAGTTCGAAATCGCGGGGATATCGCAGGCGATAAACCGGCAGGCGGGCGCAGACCGCCTCGGCGAAGCGGAACTGTCGAGCGAGGCGGGCGGGCGTAGTCACCCGCCTGTTGAATGTGCCGGCGATAATGCTCAGAAACGCCTCCCTCCCGTGGAGTCGCTCCATGCGCACCTCGTCATTTTCCGGCCAATCCAGTTGAATCAGCGCGTCCACCGGCACGGGCGATTCTGCCCGGTGGGGGTCCCTAAGCGGGATGATCAGCTTGCCGGTGGTTGGGTTCATCGGCACGCCGTGCGCTTTCTCGCTCATGTACAGCCCGGCGGGCTCGGGCAGCAGCTTGATACGCTGCGGACCCGGGTGGGCAAGGACCCTTTCGCCGTCGACGTCAAGCCTCAACAAGTCGTCCGTGACCAGTTGTCCCCCGCAGCGGAGTAAGTAAGACGCCAGCGTGGACTTGCCTGCGCCGCAGGGACCCAGAAACGCCACGGTCCGCCCGTTGAAGCGGACCACAGTGGCGTGCAGAGGCTCTTGTCCTTGGTTCACCAACGCGAAGCCGAGAGCATGCCCCAGCAAATACACCTGAAACGACTCCATGGTCTCGGCGCCGATCGAACCGCACACAATTTGCCCCCCGCCGGCGGAGATCCAGAACTGAAACAAATCCTCCCAAAAGAGATAGACCGAACCATCACCAGCGAACCCGTGCCGGTACCACCACCCATCGTCCGGCGCGAGTTCGATCTCTGCGCGGCGCTCCGAGAAGAAATCCGGCGTGCCCACCTCGACCCGCACGCAAGGCTCTTCATTCTGCGCCGCGTCTTCGGGAAGAGCGAGCCGGATCTGGCTCGAAATGGCCAGGCCGTAGGCCCGGAATCGCAACCATTCGCCCGCGGGGGCGAACTCGGCGTCCTTAGGCCAGGCTTCCGATGTCGGGCTAATCCTCATCTCAGGCTGGAATCCCTGCCTTGCGCGGCTTCAAAGGTTATTCTAGACGTAATGCGGGCCGCGCCGTAACCCCTGTGGCGGCGCGGCACGGTGATCCAGGAGAGAAACATTGGGCAAAACGGTAGTCGCCGTTGGAATGGCGTTTGTTTTTGCGTTGACCTTAAGCGGGCAGGCGTACCGGGTGGACACGTTCGCGGGGTCAACGCAAGCGGTAGGGGACGGCCAAGCGCCCGAAAGGAGGCGGCTCAGATACCCCACGAGCGCCGTGCGCGATTCAAACGGGGTCGTTTACATCGCGGATTCCGGCCATCACCGCGTGCGCATGTGGACGCCCGAAGGCGGACTCTCGACAATAGCCGGAATCGGCATCGCCGGATACTGTGGCGATGGCGGCCCGGCTACTGCCGCTTGTCTGAATTACCCCTACTACGTCGCGCTGGATGGCGCGGGGAATCTCTACGTCGCTGAGAAGTACGGCCATCGCGTCCGGCGGGTGGCGCTAGCCTCCGGCATGATCACGACCATAGCCGGAACAGGAGAAGGCGGTTATTCGGGCGATGGCGGCCCGGCGGCGAAGGCGCAGCTAAACCACGCCACAGGGCTAGCTTTCGATCCAGACGGCAATCTTTACATCGCCGACATGTTCAATCACCGCATCCGGAAAGTCAGCCGGGACGGCACGATCCGGACCGTCGCAGGAACCGGCGAGCCCGGATTCTCCGGAGACGGCGGTCCGGCGGGGGCAGCCCGCTTGGCCTATCCCACCGAGATCGCCTTCGACCGCCACGGCAATCTCTATATCGCGGACTATTCTAACGCCCGCATCCGGCGCGTCTCGCCTGACGGGACGATTCACACCGTGGCAGGCAACGGCAGGGAGGGGTTTTCGGGCGACGGCGGGCCGGCCGTGGAGGCATCCCTTTATCTGCCGTGGTCCGTCACTGCCGGCCCGGATGACGCGATTTATATCGGGGACGGCGGCAACAACCGCGTCAGAAGGGTCGATTCGCGCGGAGTGATTTCGACCGTCGCCGGGACGGGCGAAGCGGGGTTCTCCGGCGACGGCGGTCCGGCGCTCCGCGCGCGGCTCAGTTTCCCGATGAGCACGATGGCGGACGCCGCCGGGAATCTCTTGGTCGTCGATTCGGGCAATGACCTCCTCCGGCGCATCGACCCGGCGGGTAACATCACGACTGTTTTGGGCGGTTGGTATGCGGGCGATGGCGGACCCGCAGCGGAGGCGGAGACCGGGCGCCCGGGGGCAAGTCTCCCGCTGGCGAGCGGTGACGTGGCGATCGCGGCGCCGGAAATAAACCGGGTTAGGCGTGTATCTGCTGCGGGAGCGATCTCGACCATAGCCGGGAACGGGCAATTTTCGTACCTCGTCCGCGACGGGCGGGCAGTTGACTCGCCCATCAATGTGCTTGCTTCGCTTGCCTTGGACAGCAGCGGCAACCTTTTCATCGCCGCTTTGGTCCAAATCCTCAAACTCAGCCCCAACGGCGACCTCACGGTCGTCGCCGGCGGCGGGGACACTTGGAACATCCCCGAGGGCGTCCCCGCGAAGTCAGTCAAGATTGAGGCTCGCGGCTTGGCGGTGGACTCCTCGGGCGCACTCTACGTGGCCTTAGGAGAAGGCGACCACCGCATTGTCCGCATCGGACCCGACGGCGCGGTCCGCACGTTCGCCGGACGTTCGGCAGGCGGCTTCGCCGGAGACGGACAGCCCGCCGCCCAAGCTCAGTTCCATTGGATATCCCAGATCATGTTTGACGCCTCCGGCAACCTGTTCATTGCCGACACGGAGAACCACCGGATTCGCAAGATTGACAGCCGGGGCATCGTCAGCACCGTCGCCGGTACCGGAGAACCCGGATTCTCAGGCGACGGAGGTGCGGCGACCTCCGCGCGCCTCAACGGTCCGGAAGGCGTGTGGGTAGACGCCGCAGGAACCATCTTCATCGCCGATACCCGCAATCAGCGCATCCGCAAGGTGGATTCCCGCGGCGTCATATCCACCATCGCCGGGCGCGGCGCGCCGGGGTTTTCCGGCGACGGCGGTTTGGCCGTTCATGCCGAATTCAACACCCCGAAATGGATTTCGGTGGACCGCGAAGGGCGAGTGTTTGTCTCGGATACCGTCAACGAACGCCTGCGGGTCCTCGCTCCCATCGCTTCCGGCGCTTGCGTTTACTCGATCACCCCGGCTCGAGCGGCGGCGCCGGCAGGGGAAGCCGATCTTACGTTCAACGTGGCCGCCTCCGCCGCCAACTGTCCCGTTACGCCCACGGCGGGCGCCGGTTGGATGCGGGTGACGTCCGCTTCCGGAGACGCCTTCACCCTGACGCTTACGGCCAACCCCGCTAAAGAGTGGCGCACAGCCACCGTCCGTGTGGGGGATGCGACGGCAACCATAACCCAAAGAGGGCTCCCGGTCCCGATGCTTGCTCTCGGCTCGGCGGTTCACGCCGCTACAAACCGCCAACCCGTGGCGCAAGGGTCGTTCGCCACAATCTATGTGCCCGGATTGGCGGCGACAGGCGTCACGTGGGACTCGGCGATTCTCGACGGACGCTCGTTACCCACCGAACTCGCCGGGGTGAGGGTCCGCACCGGCGGGAAGGACTGCTTCGTGAGCTACGCCGGTCCCGGGCAAGTGAATGTCCTGCTGCCGCCGGACGTGGCGCCCGGATTCGCCGTCGTCGAAGTCGCCAACGCGCAAGGGGCTGACCGCAGTTGGGTGGAGGTGGCGGAAGCCGCCCCCGGATTATTCTTCGAAGCCAGCGGCGGCAAGTTCTATGCCGCGGCGCTCTTCGCCGGGCAAGCCCAACGAGTCACCCTTTCCCGCCCCGCCAAGGCGGGCGATGTCATCGAGTTATACGCCACCGGTCTCGGTCCTCCCGCCGAGCCCTATCCGGCGGGCCAAGTCCTCAGCCGTCCGTATCCGGTGGCTGACCTCTCACGAATCGCCGTTCGCGTAGGCGACCGGCCGGCGGAGGTCTTGTTCGCGGGTTTGGTGGCCGCGGGTCTCTGGCAAATCAACATCCGGATTCCGGAAGGCGTGCCTGCAGGCGACGCTCCGCTTCGGGTGAGCGTAGGAGGGCAGGCGTCGCCGGGCGATGTCCTGCTGCCCGTCAGCCGCTGACCATCAGATGGCTTCCACGCGGATCGGAGCGTCGCCGACTTCGCTTGCCGGAACGGTCAGCGAAAGCGGCGCGGTGGTGAGTTGCGGGCGGAAGGGCAAGCTATATATCAGCCACTCGCCCGCGTAAATGTTGTAGGCGCGGATGGGCTCCGGTCCGGCGAGCGCAGTATTCCATTGGATGACCACACGGTCGCCGTCGCGGCGGATCGTGGGGGCCGGCGGTTGAACGATGGCTTGCCGCCGCTCCTGAAAGTAATTTGTGTTCGTGCCGTGCTGCGCGGCTACCGCGCTTTCGATGCGTCTTCTTTCCGCATCCGACGTGGAGTCGAGCTGAGAAGCGGCCAAATTCGAGACCAGTTGGTCCCTCTCCGGGCGGTCACGGTCAATTTTTCCGATTCCCGCGATGACCACCGCCACTCCGGGCACCCCGAGCGGATAGCGAATCAGATCCTCGCTCGGGACGCCTCCGGGAACGCCGACAGTGAATATCAGCTCATTGGAATTGTTCGGCTGCCTCTGCATTCCGGTGTACACCCCGCCTGCCGAAAAGACTTTCATGGCGATGATCCCCATCCCCTTGGCGCGCGCCAACGGAATGACATTGTATTGGTGGGAGGAGAAGTTCCGGTCGTTGGCGTTTAGCGCGACGAGCACCGTGTCCAAGATATTCAGCTCATCGCGTTGAATGGCGTTCATTAGCACAGGGGAGCTCAAATGTCCCGTGATCCCGATGTGGCGGATGTACTTCTTGCGCTCGGGATTCAAACCCGTAAAGTTCGTGCCGTCGCGGTAGTCCAGCAGCCCCGCCAAAGCGCCGATTCGGTCCGGCATCTTGCCCCCGCGGTCGGCAAGCCCCTCGTAAATCTGATCCACCTGCTGCATGGTGGTCAGATTGTGGATCTGTATGGCGTCAAGATAGGCACCGTCCGGAATCCAGCCTTTTCCGTCGCCGAACATGACGGTCATGGAACGCAGGAGTTCCGAAACGGCTGTCGCGGCTGTGGGACGGGACCGGTCATAGGCGTACCGCTGACCGGTCTTGGTGGCGATGTACAGGCTCTCGCGCAGGGCGGGCTTGTAGTCCGGATGCCCGGGCGTGATCGCCATGCGCCAGAAAGCTTCACCATAGATGCTCTGACTCGGTCCGTAGGCGTTGGCAGTGTCCAAATAGTTCACGCCCAACTCGATGGCGCGCACCACGATGTCGGCTACGTCCATCCCCGGCGGCGGAAATTGCAGCGAAGCCTGCCCGCCCAAACCGAATGGGACCACCCAGCGCCCGGTGCGACCCAGAGTTCGGCGGATCAGTGGGGCATCTGCCCCAGTGGCCTTAGCGCGTCCGGCAAGAACGGCGCTCCCAAATATCTGAAAAAGCTGGCGGCGATTCATCCAGGCACACCCCCATGCTCACGCCGCCGCAATTTAGTGGCCAGACGGTCCCGACAGGAAATGCGCCAGCCACGCCATGGCCTTTTCAATAGACTCCGGGGTCGGCGTGTGCCCCGCGCGGTGATTGAACATCCCGATATTCTGCGGCGCCCCGAAAAGCGCGTACACCGGGCGCGCGGCGTTGATATACGCCCAGCTTTTATCGCCATCCGCGCTGTCGCCGGCGATCAGCAGAAATGGTCGCGGAGCGATGAGTCCCAGCAGTTCATGATGGTCGCTGCCCGGGGGCAGCCGTTTGATGGCGTCTCCGAGATACCAGAAGTCGTCGTAGTTTGAAAAGCTCAGCCCGATGCCCGGCTCCGACGACACCACCACTTTGATCCGTGGGTCAAATGCCGCAGCATAGAGGGCCATCTTCCCGCCCAATGAATGACCAATAATCCCGATCCGGCTCGCGTCCGCCTGCGGCAGCGTTTGAATGTAGTCGAGCAGCCGGGCGGCGTCCCAAACCCACTTGCCCAGCCCGGTGCAGCCCGGGTGGCGGTGGGTCAGGTTAGCCACCGCTTCGTGGTAGTGCTCGCCGTAGCTTTCCCCGTACCAGCGGATGGCTACAGCCGTAAATCCTTGCTGGACTGCCAGATAGGCGTACGAACGCACGCCCACGGGCGCCCACCGGCGTCCACCCAGGTTCGCCGCCGCCGGGGCGTCCACGTCGTAAAACGGGACGATGACGACCGGGCGGGGCGCCGGCGCCGGATGGATGGGGTCCATGACGAAAATGCGTTCCCACGAATCGGGCTCCGTTCGTATCTGCATCAGCCGCCCGGTGTACGCCGGCTCTTGGAATGTGGCTAGCAGCCGGGCTTCCGGCGACGGGGGAGGGATCTTTGGCGAACCGAGAACTTCCAGCCATTTCTTCCTGACGGCGGGCGCGGTCTGTTTCCAATCTCTTAACTCTGTCAGCCCGCCCGTTTGGTTCTCCATGCCCTTGGGCGGGGTGCTGAGGGATGGCATTGGCGCGGGCGTGCGCCCCGCGCGGACCGTGCGGCACACCCGGAAGCCCGTGTACGGACTCCGCCTGTCCGGATCCATGGATGAGCGGTAGCCCTGCGCCCACCGGGTCACCGCAGTGAGGAATGACCCTCCCCGGATGACCTTCTCGAACCCGCTGGCGGGACCGGCAGGGTCCACCGTGCGTGCGACGGCGCCGGTAGGGTCCTGAAAGTCGTCGCACCACTCCCAAACGTTGCCCAACATGTCATACAGCCCGCGGGGAGACGGCGGATAGGAGGCAACGTTCTTGGTGCCCGCCTCGAGGGCTGCGCGGAACACAGAGGCGTCTTTGTTCTGATTGAAACCGAGGTGCGCCGCCTCGCGGGCGGCTTCGCCGGTGGGAATCTGCTTAAGCCCGAGCGCCGCCGTCCATTCGGCGTCGGTTGGCAGCCGGTAGCCGGTTTTCGTCCGGTCGCACCTGCCGGTTTGAAGATCGTAGCATGCGGGCAGATTCTCCCGTAGGCTCAGCAGGTTGGCGTACCGGATGGCTTCCCACCACGAGACCATTTCCACCGGGCGGTCCGGTCCGCGGTAGCGGGACGGGTTGTATCCCATCACCGCTTCGAACTCCCGCTGCGTGACCTCCGTCGGGGCGATCAGGAACTCTCCCGTGGTGATTTGCACTTTCATCCCGGTGTAGGAGTCCGCCGCCACCCGCGTTTCAGCCGGGATGCGGACCATTGCGCGGCGTTCGGCGCAGGAGGCGCCCGCCGGCAAGAGCAGAGCCGCGAGCATTAAGAGCCGGATCATAAGCCCCAGCATATCGAACGGAAGCCGCCCCGGCGCGGTGTGTTACACTTGTAATTCTCCCCTGGAGTCCGTTGTGGATCGTATTTCGCGCAAAGAACTGAAAACTGACAAGTTTGCCGAGGAAGTCACGCATACCGTCGAGTACTTGGGCGAGCACCGCCGGAGCCTGATCCTGTGGGGCGGCATCGCTTTGGGAATCATCGTGATTGTCCTCGGCACGTGGCTGTGGCGGAGTTACTCCCATACCAAGAGGCAAGAGTTGCTTACCGAAGCGCTGCGGATTCAAAACGCCAACATAGGCCAGCCAACCGGCAATCCTTTCCTCCTCACCTTCCCCACTACAGAAGAGCGCGACAAGGCAGCCACCAAGGCGTTTCAAGACGTTATTTCCAAATATCCCGGCACGCGCGAGGCGTACATCTCCACATACTATTTGGGCATCATCGCCGCCGACCAAGGGAAAGTTGTGGATGCGCAAAAAGCATTTGAAGAGGTGGCCGCCAAGGCGGATAAAGAAACCGCATCCCTTGCGAAAATGGCCTTGGCGCATGTCCTTCGGGCGCAGAACAAGCTTCCCGACGCCGAGAAGCTCCTCCGTGAACTGATCGACAATCCAACAGCCCTGGTCTCCAAGGAGCAAGCGACCATCGCATTGGGACGGCTGCTCGCCGATGTCAACCCCGCCGAAGCCCGCAAGCTGCTCGAACCGTTGCGCGGTTCGCGTGGTCCGGTGAGCCGCGCCGCCTTGAATGCCTTGGCTGAGATGGGCACCCGGTAGCGCCGCGCGGCGATGAACGGCTCTTTACGGCATCTCCGGTTCCCGTTGGACCAAACGCGGGGACGGAGATATCCGGAGCTGCCTCATCCATACCGGAACGACTTTCAACGCGACCGGGACCGCATTGTTCACGCCCGCGCTTTCCGGCGCCTGGAAAGAAAGACGCAGGTCTTCCCGCCCGGCGTGTCCGACCATTTCCGGAACCGGCTGACGCACACGATCGAGGTGGCGCAGATCGCCCGCACTGTGGCTTGCGCCTTGGGTTTGGACGAGGATCTGACCGAAGCGCTCGCCTTAGCCCACGACATCGGGCACCCTCCCTTCGCCCACGCCGGAGAAGAAGAACTGGATCAGGAAATGGCGCGCTTCGGCGACCGGTTCGACCATAACATCCACGCGCTCCGCATTGTCGAGCAGTTCGAGCGACGCTACGCCCGGTTTCCGGGGCTCAACCTGACGTTTGAAGTCCGGGAGGGCATCGCCAAACACTCGCGGGACTTTGCACCGGGCGAATTCCCTGAGTTGGACGAGTTTCTCCCCGGATTGCGCCCGCCGCTCGAGGCGCAGATCATCGATCTCGCCGATGAGATCGCTTACAACACGGCGGATTTGGACGACGCCTACTCCGCCGGGTTGATCCGCCCCGAGGAGGTGTGCGCCGCCGTTCCCGAATACGGCGCCATCTTCGAGACCATTCAGCAGCAATATTGCGGCGCGCCGGAGCGCACACAATTCCGGGAGTCCATCCGCAACCTGATCGATTGGTTGGTGTCCGGGTTGATCGAAGGAACCGTCGTGAGCGTCCGCGAATCCGGCGCGAACTCTCTCGACGACGTTCGCTCTCATCCGGCAAGGCTCGTGCGGGTCACCCCCGAGGTGGCTTCCGCCACCCAATCGCTCAAGAGCTTCCTATTGAAGAACGTCTACCATTCCGAAACCGTAATGGCGGAACGCCGGCGAACGGCGGGCCTCATCCCTCGCCTTTTCCGATACTTTGTGGAGGATCCCAGCCGGCTTCCCGAGGCGTACCGCGAGGAATTGGAAGAGCTGCCCGCCCACCGCGTGGTGTGCGACTACCTCGCGGGTATGACCGACGTTTACCTCCTGCGCATCCACGAACAAGTCTTCGGATCTTCCACGCCTTGAACGGGGGATTCGTCAGTATTCGTGTGAGCAGAATTTGGGCGGCGGCGTGTGCTTGTCTACTGGCGCCCCTGTGGGGCGCAGATACCGATTTTTTGCGCATGCTGAAAGCCGTCGAAGAACGCTACAACCGTAGTAAATCCCTCAAGGTCGATTTCACGCAATCGTATCTGCAGGGCGGCGCCAAGCGCCTGGAAGCAGGAGAGTTAGTGCTTAGGAAGCCGGGGCGGATGCGGTGGACGTATTCCAATCCTGCCGGAAAACTATTCCTGTCAGACGGCAAGTTCGTCTATCTGTACAGCCCGGCGACCAACCGCGCCGAAAAAGTGAAGCTGAAAGAGACCGATGACATGCGGGCGCCTCTCGCGTTCCTCCTGGGGAAGCTGGATTTCTCTCGGGATTTCAGGAACTTCCGGGCGCAGCGGGAAGGCGGACGGTGGGTCGTGACCGGCTATCCGAAATCGGACAAGCTGCCCTACTCTGAGGTCACCTTCACGGTGTCCGAGAAGCTGGAGATTCAACGGCTGGTGGTGTTGGGGCAGGACCGGAGCGTGCTGGAGTTTCAGTTCGCGAATGAGGTTGTGAACCCGCCTCTCGACGACAAGCTCTTTCGTTTTACGCCCCCCAAAGGCGTGGAAGTGGTGGATAGCTCGGAGCAGGATTAGACGTGCCTGAATTCAGCCTTAAATACGCGGACGCGCGCGGCGAGATCCACCAACAGGTGGCGGAAGCCGACAGCGAGCAGGAACTGCGCGAACGGTACACGCGGCAGGGCTACTTGATCTATTCGATCAAGCCGCGCGGGGCGATGGAAGCGGCGCCGGCGCCCGGCGTCAGGCGCGGCAAGATCAATCTCGAGAAGTTCCTGATCTTCAATCAGCAGTTCGTCACGCTGATCAAGGCGGGCTTGCCGATTTTGAAGGCGCTGGACCTGCTTTCCGACCGTCTAACGGACGCCAAGCTGGGCGCCCACATCCGCGCCGTGCGCGACAGCGTAAAGAAAGGCGCGATGTTGTCGGAGGCGTTCGAAGAACAAGGCGTGTTCCCGCCCATTTTCGTCACCTCGGTGCTCGCGGGCGAAAAGAGCGGGTCGCTGGTGGAAGTGCTCGAGCGCTTCATTGCTTATCAAAAGCTGGCGCTCGCGGTGCGCAAGAAAATCCTCCTCTCATTGCTTTACCCGGCTGTGCTGGTGCTGCTGGCAAGCGGGCTGGTGGTGTTTCTGGTGACCTACGTGGTGCCGAGCTTCGCCGAGTTGTACAACTCGATGCAAGCCAACCTGCCCACCATCACGCAGATCCTCATCGCCGTAGGAACGACAGCGCGCAACTATGTGATTGCCGGATTCCTGGCTTTAGTGGGAGGCATCATAGCCGTACGCCTGTGGGCGCGGACCGAAAACGGCAGGACCGTTCTGGATCACATCAAAATGCGCACCCCGGTGGTGGGCGACGTATGGATCAAGTATCAGGTGGCGCAGCTTGCCCGGGTGCTGAGCACTCTGCTGGTGGGCGGCATCCCGCTGGTGCAGGCGCTCGAAACGGCGGGGGAGTCTCAAGGCACGCCGCTGCTCCGGAACGCGCTCGAGCGCTGCAAGAAGATGGTGCGCGAGGGGCAGTCGCTGTCGGCGGCGCTCGGGGCGACGGGCATTGTCCCGAGCCTGGCTATCGACATGATCGAAGTGGGCGAGTCGACCGGAGCTCTGCCGGCGATGCTCAACAGCGTATCGGAATTCTTTGAAGACGAGGTGACGACGCGGATGACGGCGGCGCTCTCGCTCATCGAACCGGCCATCATGCTGGTGATGGGCGGTTTCGTGGCGTTCGTGCTGGCGGCGCTCTACTTGCCGATCTTCACCTTGGCGGAGACGTTATGAGGAGGATGGGATGGCGACCGACCGCGTAAAACCCCTCGATCCGGCGCAGGAAGCCGAACAGGCGCGTTTGCTCGCGGCGCGCTACCGCTGCGAGTATGTCGACTTGCGCGAGGCGCGCATCGATCACGACCTGTTCCGCTCCATCCCTGTGGACCTGATGTTCCGCTACAATTTCGTGCCCCTGCGGGCGGAAAACGGCGCGATGGAGATCGCGCTCGCCGACCCGCGGCACCTCAACCTGATCGACGAGCTTTCCATCCTGCTGGGCAAGAAGCTTAAGGTCAAAGTAGCGGCGCTTTCCCAAATCTCCGACTTGCTCAAGAAGACCGAGCAGTCGCAGCGCGTGCTCGAAGAGGTCACCGAGGGTTTCGCCTTGGACGTCGTGGCGGACGAGGAAGGGCAGGACGAGACGCTCTCCATTGACCGGCTCACGGCGGCGGACAGCGATATCGCCCCGGTCATCAAGCTGGTCGACACCACCATCTTCAACGCCCTCGAGCGGCGCGCGAGCGACATCCACATCGAGACGCGGGACAGCGAAGTCGCCATCAAGTACCGGATTGACGGCGTGCTGCACTACGCCATGCCGCCGATCTCGAAAGACTGGCACTCGACCATCATTTCCCGCATCAAGGTTATGTCGGAACTCGATATCGCCGAGCGGCGCATCCCGCAGGACGGACGCTTCCGGGTGCGGTACAAGAACCGGCTGATCGACTTCCGCGTGTCCATCATGCCCACCATCCATGGCGAGGACGCGGTGCTGCGCGTGCTCGACAAAGAGTCGATGAGCGAGAAATTCGCCAAATTGACGCTCGACGTGGTGGGCTTTTCGGAAAGCGATCTGACCAAGTTCCGGCGCTACATCAAGGAGCCGTACGGCATGGTGCTGGTGACCGGACCCACCGGCTCGGGCAAAACCACTACGCTTTACGCCGCTCTGAGCGAAATCAAGAACGACGAGGACAAGATCATCACCATCGAGGACCCCGTCGAGTATCAGATCAAAGGCATCACGCAGATTCCGGTGAACGAAAAGAAGGGGCTTACCTTCGCCCGCGGGCTGCGTTCCATCCTCCGCCACGACCCCGACAAGATCATGGTGGGCGAAATCCGCGATCAGGAGACCGCGCAAATCGCCATCAACGCCGCGCTCACCGGGCATCTGGTGTTCACCACTGTGCACGCCAATAACGTTCTGGACGTCATCGGGCGTTTCCTCAACATGGGCGTGGAGCCCTACAACTTCGTGTCTTCGCTGAACTGCATTCTGGCGCAGCGGCTGGTGCGCGTGATTTGCAGCCATTGCAAGACGGTGGTGTATCCCTCGGATGAAGTGTTGCTCGAGAGCGGCTTGCCGCTCGACCAGTGGCGCGGAGTGCCGTTTTATGAAGGGAAGGGGTGTTTCGAGTGCGGCGGGACCGGCTTCCACGGACGGACCGCCATTCACGAATTGTTGGACCTCTCCGAGCGCATCCGCGAGATGATTCTGGCCAAGCGCCCGAGCTCCGAAATCAAACGGGTGGCGCGGGAGGAGGGTATGACGTTCCTGCGCGAGGCGGCGGTGGAAAAAGCCCGGCTGGGAATCACGACGCTCAAGGAGATCAACAAGGTGACCTTTATCGAAGCCTAGGGTGAGACGCATGCAGCTATTCCGCAAACTGGCGCGCTGGGTGAACGATCCGCCGCCGGACTACGTCTTCGAGATCTCCGAAGCGGGCATCGCCTGGGCGCGCAGCGGCGCTCCGCAGCCGGGCTTCACGCCTTTGGCGCCCGGGGTGCTGCAAGTCAGCCCGCTCAAGGACAATGTGCGGCAGCCGGAGGCGTTCCAAGCTGCGGTGAAAGGGCTGGTGAACGGCGCCGGAGCGCGGAAGCGGAGGCCCGCGGCGGTCATCCTGCCGGACTATTGCGCGCGTGTGGCGGTGCTGGATTTCGACTCCTTCCCTTCCTCGCCCGAAGAGCAGGGTCCGCTCGTGCGTTTCCGCGCCAAGAAGGCGGTTCCCTTCGATATCGACGCGGCGGCGCTCAGCTTCACCGTTCAGCAACGCCCGGGCAGCAAACGCTACGACGTCGTGGCGGCGGTGGTGGCGTTGGAAATCCTGGCGCGCTACGAAGCGGCGTTCCGGGCGGCGGGTTTGCACCCGGGGCTGGTGACCACTTCAAGCCTTGCGGCGCTCAGTCTGGTTCCCGGCGACGGATTGACGGTGACCGTCAAGGCCGCCGGACGGGTGCTCACCGCGGCGGTGCAGCAGGGGACCGCGCTCCGCCTGCTGCGGTGCGTGGAGCTGGATGCGCTGAACCGGGAAGAAGTGATGGGGGTGCTGTATCCGACGGTCGCTTTCACAGAAGACGAAATGGGGCAACGACCGGCGCGCCTCTATCTGTGCGGTCTGGGCGCGCTAGCCGGGGAGATCCAGGCGGTCAGCGAATCCGAGCTCGGTTTGCCCGCCGAGCCGCTTCGTTCGCGGTTCGGCGTCCCCGGTCCGAATAACGCCGGTTTGTTGGGTTACCTGGAGGCAACGCGAGGATGACGTCATGCCGAATCTGATTCCTATCAATTTGGCGAGCGAGCCATTCACCAAACGGCGCCCGGTGATTCTGGGCGCATCGGCGGCGGGTCTCGCTCTCATTGCGTTGCTCGTGCTGCAAATTCATCTCATTGTCACCGAGCGGCAGCAGATGGCTGACGCGCGGGCGGCGGTGGCTCAGGCGGAAGCGGAGCTTCGGAAGCTGGCGCTCGAGCAGGGGCAGCTTGAGTCTTTCCTCCGGCAGCCGGAAAACGCGGAAGTGCTGGACCGCAACCTGCTGCTCAACGCTTTGATCACGCGGAAGGCCATCTCCTGGACTGTCCTGTTTGCGGACCTGGAAAAGACCATGCCGCATAACGTGAAATTAATCTCCATCCGGCCCGAGGTGACGGCGCAGAATCAGGTTTCCTTGCAGATGATGGTGGGGGCGCAGTCAAGCGAACCGGTGTTGCAACTGCTCAAGAATCTGGAATCGTCCCCCTTGTTTGGTCCTTCTTCGGTGCAAAACTGGCTTCCGCCGTCGCAGAGCGAGCCGTTGTACCGGTACCGGGTGAACGTGGTCTATGGTCAGAAACTTTAGCTTGGCGGCATTGCGCGCGCGGCTGGGCTGGAAAGGCAGGCGCGACTGGAAATCGGTGGTCCGCCTGACGCTTGGCGTCCTCGTGGCGCTGAACGTGGCGGCAGCGATCTTGGTGTACCGCCCCATCGGCGGCTCGGCGGAAGACCTGGACCGGCAATTGACGTCGCTGCGCCGTGAAATCCAACAGAAGGAAGCCGCCGTGGCGCGCATGAAAATCGTCGCCTCCAAGATCGAAAAAGGACGTCAGGAGTCGGACGGCTTCTTCAACAGCTACTTCCTCAACGAGCGCGCCGCCTATCTCACGGTTCTCGAAGAGCTGAACCGGATCGCCAAAGAGACCAAGATCAAGGTCAAGGAACACACCTTCGTTTCCGAGCCGATCGAGGGGAGCGCCGACTTGAGCATGCTGACCATCAACGGCAATATCGAAGGCTCTTACGCCGACCTGATAGAGTTCGTGAACCGCCTGGACCGTACGCCCCACTTGATCATCCTCGAATCGTTGCAGGCGCAGCCGCTCCCGGCGGCGGGCGTGCTGAACGTGCAGGTGAAATTGAACGCCTTCGTGCGGGAGGCCAGACAGCCATGAAGGTGGGCGCCGAGCCGAAGAAGCTAGCCATTCTGGCCGTTCTCTTGGTTGTGGCCGGGATTGTGTATTGGATGAACTCCCGCGAGGACGCGCCCGCCGCCCCGCCGGCGACGGCCAAACGGACCGCACCGCCTCCCACTGCCGGAACGGCGCCCCCTCCGGCGCCCGGCGGCATGGCCAATCCTCCGGCGATCGCGCAAACGCAGCGCGCCGCCCGCCAACCGGGGCGCGGATCACAAGAGTTCCGTCCATCATTGAAAGCCAAGCGCCCGGAAGAGCGTGTGGATCCGATGAAGGTCGATCCCACTCTGCGCTTGGATTTGCTGGCCAGGGTCCGGGAAGTCAAGATTCAGGGCGGGCATCGCAGCCTGTTCGATTTCTCGCAGCCGCCTCCGCCTAAGACCCCGGATGTGAAAATCGTTCCGAGCGCCGCGAAGCCATCGCCGCCGAAGCCGGTGGAGAGCGCCGCAGCGCCTTCGAATCCCCCGAAGCCTCCTCCGCCGCCCATCCCGCTGAAGTTTTACGGCTATGTATCGCAGAAAAGCCAGGGTCCCAAGCGGGCGTTTTTCCTGGAAGGCGACGAGATCCACGTCGCCGGGGAAGGGGATTTGATTAAGAAGCGTTACCGGGTGGTCCGGATCAGCGTCAATTCGGTAGTGGTGGAGGACATCCAGTACTCCAACCAGCAGACTCTGCCGTTAGAGGAGCAGCCGGCATGAAGCGCCGCCCGCGAGCCTCCGAGCGCGGTTACGCCGTCCTCATGGTTTTCATGATCGCGGCGACCATCGTGATTTATCTTTACATGCAAATGCCCCGAGTGGCGTTTGAGGCGCAGCGGGCGAAGGAGGAGTTGCTGATCGAGCGCGGGGAGCAGTACAAGCGCGCCATTCAGCTTTTCGTACGGCACAACAAGACCTATCCTTCGAAAATCGAGGACCTTGAGAACTTCAACGGCAAGCGCTACCTGCGCCGCCGCTATAAAGACCCGATGTCCGGCAAAGAGGATTGGCGCCCCATTCATGTGGGTCCCGGCGGCGTCTTCCTCGATTCCATCGTTTACAAGCAAAAAGCGGCTACGGAAAAGGCGGAGAAGAAACCGGAAAACACATTCATAAGCGAGGGCCCTTCGATGGCGGCGCCGGAGCCGGGCGCTGCGCAGCCGGGCGTTACGGTGGCTTTGCGGACCCGTCCGAGCGACCGCCCCGGAGCGCCGGGCAGCGGCGCGATGCCCGGGGGCGTTGGCGTGCCCGGGGTCCCGGGGACCCCGACAGACCCGCAGGCGCAGCCGTATCCCGGGGCGCAAGGGTTGCCCGGTCAGCCGCAATCGCCGTTTTTGCCCGTCGGTCCGCCGCCTTCGCCCGGCGCGCAACAGGTTTCGGGCCAAATCGCGCCCGGTCAGCCGGGGGCGCCGGTTCAGGTGATGCCGGGGCAGGCGCAACCCGGACAGGCAGTTCCCGGTCAACCGTTCATACCGGGATTGCCGGGGGTAACGGCGGCGCAATTCCAAGCCGCAGCCGCCCCGCCGGGCGCGCAGCTGGGACCGAGCTACATCCCGCCCGGCGCCGCCCCGCCGCCCGTGCCGGTTTCCGGCGCGCAGCCCCCGTCGCCCGGAGCGTCTCCGAACGCGGCTCTGGAAATGATCCAGAAGCTCCTCACCACGCCTCGCCCCGGCGGCTTGGGAGGCGCCCCCGCGCAGCAGGGCGGGCAGGTGATCGGAGGCGGCATCGCCGGCTTCGCCAGCCGCGTGGAGGCGGAGGGCATCAAAGTTTACCGGGAGCGGACGAAGTACAACGAGTGGGAATTCATTTACGACATCAAAGAAGACCTGCAAAAGAGCATCCCCGCCGGCTTGCAGCAGCCGGGCGCTTCGCCCTCCAAAGAAACCGGCAGCCCGAAGCCGTCCACCGGGTCCCCGGGTACTCCGTTCTCCACCCCCTCGCGGCGCTCCTCAGGCAACCCGTGAGGAACCGGTGAGCGAATCGCGCTCCGCTTTCAGTTGAGCGCCGGGCGCCTATTCTTGGTGGACGCCGAAAAGAATGATGCCGATCGGGGTGTCTCCGATCTTGGTGGATAGCACCCAGTCGTGCTCCCCTTCCTTAGCGATCTTGTTGTCGCCGGCGCCGCCTTTCCAGATACTGAGGCAAAGCGGGTGCGGAGTGCCGGAGGCTTTATAGCTCAGGCTCATGAGAGGGTCGAACGGGATAGTGGCGTTCGGGTCTTTATCGTCGGCGATGCGGCTTAAAATAACGAAGTCCCGCTGCGGCGCCACTCCCTGATGATTGCCATCCGGCGGATACAGACTGAACCGCATGGTGTACACGCCGGGTTTGATGGTCTGCCCCCGCCGGTCGTTGTACTTGCCTGTGACCTTGAGAATCCCCAGAGCCGCGCCGTGGGGAACCATCGTCAGCGTAGCGTTGTCTTCCTTGGCTGTGGCGCCTGTGGGCAGGCTATCTCGCCACCAGATTTCCAGCGCCACGCCATCCGGTCCGCTGACTTTGATCCCGCTCTTCGCCATCAGCGGGGCATACGCTCCCGCCTCCTCCGGGAAACCCCCGGCGGTAGAAACCTGATACTGAGCTAAGCACACCGCTGCGCTGAGGCCAAACCCGGCGATAATCGTGCGAATCCACATATGACACCTGTCTTTCTTCCATGATAGCCCGGGGTGGCCGGACGCCTACAGCAGCGGCAGCAGAACCCGGTCGAGCTCGGCGTCGGTGAAAGCGGCGATCTTGATGTTCTTGTGCAGGCTCCAGCGCTCGATGTGCTCTACATACGCGCCGGGCGCCACCTTTGTCAGCGGACCGATGGTTTCGAGCTCCAAGAAGTCGGCGTTGGTGAAAGTCTCGTATGAGACGCCGAAATCAGGGTAGGTCTTGGTGGGGTCGGCGGTGTAACGCTTAATGAATAGATCCGTGCCTAGCAAGTAGGCGCCCCAAGTGTGGACGTTGAAGTGCGCCAGCTTCTGCGGCGTGGGGTTTTTCGGATCCTGCTGCAAGCCGAGGTACTTGAACGAGTACCTCCACCTCGGATCGGCGAGGTTGGTGTACGCCCACATGACGAGGGGATTGGTGGGCAGCAGATTCTCCGGATGCGTTCCGCGCGGCGGGAAGCCGGTGATGCCCAAGCCCCCCTGCGCCATCATGGTGAGCGTCCAGGGGGCGAATTCGAGGGCGAACAGCGTGGTGTTCTTGATGCGATGGATCATCTCCACGCTTGTGCCCGAGGGCGCCATGCGGATGAGGATGGACTTTTGCAGCCCGGTTTCCTTTTCCACCGGCTGAATGGCTTCCAGCTCCCCTCCGCGGATTTGAATGTCCACCTTTCCGTTGTCCAAGGCGTAGGTGAACTTTTCGTCTTCGGGACCGACCCACAGCCGGTGTCCTCCGCGGGGCATCCACTTTGACTCGCCGCTCTTGCCGAGTTCGGCGGCAAACTCCTTGAACATGTTCTGCCCGCCTACGAACCCGAAGCGGATCACGCGCGGACCGACGTCGGACGTGACGATCATCTCAATCTCGCCGTTGGTGATTCGGTAGCAGTTCGGCCAACCGGCGTACGGAGTCTTTTCGATTTTCACGGCAGCAGGCAGTGTCATTGCGAAAACGGTAGTCAAGACAAGGTTCTTGAACATCGATGCTCCATTATATAAGGCTTGCTTCGGACGCGAAGGGCGACTAGAATGCACCTAGCGGAGAGGTTGGCGCGGAGGCGATCCCCCGCGCGTTCATCAGTGTTCAAGAGCCGAAACGCCGGATTCGAAAGGAGGGTGCGATGGCGGCGCTTCGAATTCTGTTCATTGTGGCGGCGATCATGCTCCTGTTGCCCCGGGCGGCTTCGGGGGCGGAAGCCGGCCTGTGGACGCCGCAGGGCGCCGGGAACGTGTACAGCGACCCGCGGCAGCGCTTTCAAGTGGTTGTCCCCGAGGGGTGGACGGCCGCCGCAACCGGGGATATGCTGCGCATTTCCCGCGGCGACGCATACGCCAACATCATCGTCATGGACGGCTCGCAGCCGCCCCGCGAGCTCGCCGCCGGGTTGGCGCAACAGATCGGTCAGCAATGGCGCGGATTTCAGCAGATCCAGCAAGGAGAGGCGATGCTGGCAGGCTTGAGAGGGAGCTACATCGTCTGCACGGGCGCCAATCCCAAGGGCGTGCCGGCATTGATCAAAGTGGTGGCTGCGGCTTCGCCCACCCACACTTTCGTCCTGATGCTGTCGGCGCCGCAAGCGGAGTTCAACGCCGCGCGGCCTGCATTGGATCAGATCGAAGCTAGTTTTTCGATTGGCGGCGCTCCCGCCCCCTTAGGTGGAGCTCCCCTAGGCGGGGCTCCCATGGGCCCAGCTCCGTCTCCGAACAGGGCGGTGATGGGGATCGCCACCCGGGACATCACTCCGGAAGACTTGGCGCAATTGGGGGTGACCAATTTGCAGGGCACGCTGGTGCAGCAGGTGCTGCCGGGAGCGCCGGCGGAACAGGCGGGCATCCGCCCCGGCGACGTAATCGTCGCCCTGGACCGCCAAGCGGTTCGAAACACGCCGGATTTGCTCCGGATGGTGGGCGCCCGCAACCCTGGCGACACGGTCGAACTCGTGGTGGTGCGCGGCGGACAGCCGAGGGTGGTGCAGGTCCGGCTCGCCGCCGCAGGAGCAGGAGCAGGACCAGGGCCCATCCCGGGCGGAG